>ERZ842401.4805-NODE-4805-length-15388-cov-5.081980_pt1 | contig 15388 bp, 8 predicted proteins | sample MGYA00521270_ERZ842401 | MGnify/ENA primary metagenome ERZ842401 (study PRJEB31892, sample SAMEA3878208) | bioreactor metagenome | biome: Moose rumen | place: Sweden | collected 2011-10 | study: EMG produced TPA metagenomics assembly of the PRJEB12797 data set...
CGCTGGTGATTATATAGCGGCCGCGTTCGTGCTTGAAACGCGAATCCCTGTAGCCGTAGGCGCAGTCGCCAACTTTGAAAACGGTCTTGGTCCAGTCGCGGGTGTCGAGACAGACGACTCCGGAGATGATATCCTTGGCCTCCACCCCGTATGCTCCTATGTTCTGCACGGCCGCGGCGCCCACTTCGCCCGGAATCAGCGACAGGTTCTCCGGACCCCAGAGGCCGTTTCCGGCCACATTCGCTATGAAATCGTCGAAAACCACGCCCGAACCCACGGTGAGCAGCACCTCGTCGAGGCCCATATCCACATACTTGATGAACTTGATACCGGAGTGCAGCACCGTGCCGGGGAAGTCGCCTGTAAACAGAAGGTTGCTGCCTGCGCCGATATGGAAAACCGGCTGTGGCAGAGTCTTGATATCCAGTGACATCAGTTCATCTACGCTGTCATACTCGATATACAGCGCAGCCTTAACCTTCATTCCGAAAGTGTTGTGGCCCGACAGGTCGTAGTTTTCGAACCTTTTCATTCGCTATTCAAATTCCAGCAGATCAAAAAACTCCGGGCGGTGATAGTCGGGTTTTTCCGTAGAGATCGGCGCCCAGGTCACGAAGTGCGGAACGGCGAGGCCGTCGCCGCATTTGTAGAAGTTCCCGCTGGCACGAAGCCCGCGCAGGCTGGGCTTGCCGTCCTTAAGGGGCAGTTCGCTGTGCCAAAGAGCCTCCAGGGGGATGAAAACCCTGAGCGACCAGGGTCCTTCGGCAGACCTTTCGGCAAAGGGTTCGCTGCCGCACGATGAGAGTGCCTGCACTGAGCGGATGACCTCCGCGGGGGCGGGTTCCGGATCTTTCCTGCCCGTTCTCCAGGCAAGATACATGTTCCCGATGGCATTCCACTCAAAATTGTAGTAATGCGGATCGTCCGCCGAAGGCTTGAAGAAGAACTCCACGCAGGAATCCTCATAAACCTCGCCGCCGGGTGTGCCCTGAAGGGCCCGGATGCTCTGCTCGTCGACCGTATAATCCAGGCGGATGCCGGAATCGTCGTATCCGATGCGGAATTCGACCGAAGGCTTGTAGGGCCAGTCCACTGGCCAGTTGAGGCAGTCGAGCCGCTGCGGTTCGGAGAGCCTGCCATAGGGGATCTTAAGCATTTTCTTTCACGGTTGAAACCAGGCACAGCTCTTCCATCTGCACGTCGTCGATCTGCGAAGGAGCGTCGATCATCACATCTCGGCCCTGATTGTTCTTGGGGAAGGCGATGTAGTCGCGTATGGTCTCCTGCCCGCCGAAGAGGGCGCAGGTGCGGTCGAATCCGAACGCAAGACCTCCGTGAGGCGGAGCTCCGAACTTGAAGGCGTTGATGATGAATCCGAACTTGTATTCGGCTTCCTCCTTTCCGATTCCGAGCACCTGGAACATGCGTTCCTGCACGCTGGCTTCGTGTATACGGATGGATCCTCCGCCGAGTTCGTTGCCGTTCAGCACGAAGTCGTAGGCGTTCGCGCACACCCTCTCGAGGTCTTCCTTCTTGTCGGAGTAGAACCAGTCGAGATGTTCGGGTTTGGGCGCGGTGAAAGGATGATGCATGGCATAGAAACGGCCGTCTTCCTCGCTCCATTCGAGAAGAGGGAAGTCCACTATCCACAGGGGTGCGAACACTTTGGGATCGCGGAGTCCGAGTCGACCGCCCATCTCCAGACGGAGTACTCCGAGCTGTGTCTGCGTCTTGCGCTTTTCGCCGCACAGCACCAGGATCAGGTCGCCCGTGCCGGCCTCGACAGAGGCTGCCACCTTGCGCAGATCCTCCTCGGAATAGAACTTGTCGACCGAACTCTTGACGGTACCGTCTTCGTTCAACTTGATGTAAACCAGACCTTTGGCTCCCACCTGCGGGCGCTTCACCCATTCGGTGAGTTCGTCGGTCTGCTTGCGGGTATATGCAGCCGCTCCGGGAACGGCGATGGCACCCACGTAGGGCACGCTGTCGAATACGCCGAATCCGTGGCCCTGCACCTCGGAAGTGATTTCGTGAATTGTCATTCCGAAGCGCACGTCCGGCTTGTCGGAACCGTAGTTGTCCATCGCGTCGTACCAGCTCATGCGGGGAAGAGGGTCGGGAATTTCGACATCGAGCACATTCTTGAAGAGGGTGCGCATCATGCCTTCGAAGACGTTCAGCACATCCTCCTGCTCCACGAAACTCATCTCGCAGTCGATCTGGGTGAATTCGGGCTGGCGGTCGGCGCGCAGGTCCTCATCGCGGAAGCAGCGCACGATCTGGAAATAGCGGTCGTAGCCTGCCACCATGAGCAGCTGCTTGAAGGTCTGGGGGCTCTGGGGAAGGGCGTAGAACTGACCGGGATTCATGCGGGAAGGCACCACGAAGTCGCGGGCCCCTTCCGGGGTGGATTTGATGAGACAAGGTGTTTCGATTTCAAGGAATCCTTTGGAATCCAGATAGTTGCGCACCTCGTGCGCAAGCCTGTGCCTCAGTTCGAGAGCTTTCTTCAGAGGGTTGCGCCTGAGGTCGAGATAGCGGTATTTCGCGCGCAAGTCCTCGCCGCCGTCGCTCTGGTCTTCGATGGTGAAGGGAGGTGTGAGGGATTTATTGAGGATATTGATTTTCCCGACTTTGATCTCAATGTCGCCGGTAGGCATCTTGGCGTTCTTGCTGCTGCGCTCGACAACTTCGCCCTTCACCTGGATCACGAACTCGCGCCCCAGGGAAGTCGCGGTCTCCACAAGTTCGGCCGGAGCGTCGGCTTCCACCACAAGCTGGGTGATTCCGTAGCGGTCGCGCAGGTCGATGAATGTCATTCCGCCGAGTTTACGGGAGCGCTGCACCCACCCGGCCAGGGTTACAGCCTTTCCAACATCACTTATGCGGAGTTCTCCGCAGGTATTCGTTCTGTACATTGCTATATTTTGTATACGTTAATTGCCTATTAACCTACAAATATAGCAATTTCATTCAAGAGATTCAACGGGGTTATCTGAGGTATATGCGGAAGAAGTTCCATATCTCTGCGCAGCTGTCCATGTCCTTGAGCGCCCATGAGTGTTTTCCGCCCTGCACTTCGTAGAGGCGTACCTCTGCTGCCGGGCCTCCGGTTCGCACCGGGTCGCAGCCCAGATAGCGGTGGAGAAGCACACGATTGGAATCTCCTGTGAGTTTCGGAAGTTCCTCGACGGTCGTGTAGGTGCAGCGCGATGCTGCTGCAACGGTGCCGACAGCCAGGGGCACCGCTATGTATTCTCCCCATCCTCCGATGTTAAAAGGATCTCCTTCCCACAGCGAAGTTTTGTCTGCCGTTCCGTGGATTTCCATAAAGGCCACGGGTGCGACAGGGCGAAAACTCTTGTAGAGCCACTGCATGGTGAGCCCTGCCACTGAAGCTATCGCATTGAACACTTCAGGATGCCGGTAAGCCATTATGTAGCACATTTCCGCTCCGTTCGACATCCCGCAGAGAAAGGCATTTTTATCTGCGATACCGTATTCTCGGGCCAGATGCTGCCGGAGCCAGCAGATGAATGAAACGTCGTCGCGCGTCAGCCCTTCCTGAACGGGATAACCCACGTTCCATCCGGACTTGTCTGCTTTCGAATCCTTCAGCCCTTGAGGCAGGCAAAGGGCAAAGCCCTCTTTCGATGCGAGCGTCGCCATTTCCGGGCGGTAACCCTCAGCCTTGCCGCCGTGCCCGTGAAGAAGGATTACCAGAGGCGTTCCAGGCCCGGCATTCTCCGGAAGATAAAGCCAGTATGGCCGCTCTTCCTCCTGAAATACAGTGGTATGCAATTGTAGATTCTGCGCCTGCGCTGCAGTTGGAACAAGCAGCATCAGTATTGTCAGGTGGCGGAGAATGTGTTGAATCATAACTATCTGAAAACCAGTTATTTGTCAAGTGTCTTTTCGATAGCGGTCACCAGAGTTACGGCAAGTTCTCGCGTATGCTATGCACCAGGGGGATGTGGATGTCGCCGGTTCCTAAGAATCCTGCTCACTGGACGTGACGGATTCAAGGATTCTCATAAGCCGCGAATACTCTGCGTCCCTTTGTTTGAGCTGCCTCAAAGTGGCTTGGTATTTCTTTTTTGTTTCGACAACAGTTTTGGTCAGTTCTTTAATTCTTCGTTGTAGCTGTAGTACTTCTTGTCTGGCCTTCTCCATTTCGTCAATTCCCACGATTTTGACAGAAAGGGCATTGTCTCCTTCTCCGAGAAGGCTCCCGACTCCCTTTTTGAGAAAATCCGGATTGTAGCCAAAGGCTGCCTGATATTTTCTGGAAGCCTTGGGGCCAAAGTAACGCTTGCCTGCAAGCTGATTCGTGACGACCTGCCTCGTTACGTTCAGTTTATTTGCTGCTTCCGCATGGGTGAGACCGCGCAGTTTGAAGTCTGCAGCAATAATTTTTGAAACCTGGTCGGGAGTCTTGGTGTTTTTGCCGAATTCCTTTAGGTAAACGAAGTTGTTGAAGTCAGCCATTGGTTGCTTTGCTTATAACGCGCAAATATAAGAAAAATGTTTTTATTATGCAACTTTTTATTTAACATTTTAAACTTTTTACATTTTTCTTCATAAATAATATGCATAATGCTCAAAAAAGTTTGGAGATAAGATTTATTGTTTGTATAATTGCATCAGGTTTTAGCGCGTGTGTTATGTAGAAAAAAGGCAAGCAGACTATAAACAAAGAATGGAGTCGGATCCGGGAAGATGAGAACTCCATTCAGAGGTGCCAAAAGGAATGGTGCAACGCAGGAATTAGTCAATCCTGATTGTATGTTTGGCGTTCAAAAGTAGCAATTTTTTGCGAATCTGCAAAAAGAGCCCTTTAGCCGGACATAGACTCCATCTGTCTGCGACAGTAAAGCAGCGGAGAAGGGCGCGGTGCGCTTCACCGTATAACAGATTTAAAAAATTGCTATCATGAAAAGAATAATTTTTGCATTATTCGTAATGCTTGCCTGTGCATCGTTGCATGCTCAGGTAACAGTGAGTCCTTCGAGCCTGACGTGGTCGAGCGGTGAGACCGGCGGCAAGTCAGCGACGGTCAGCGTACTGGGCGGCGGTTGGTGGTCCTGCGACAGCACGTTGTATTCCAACCACTTCGGCGTGTATCCCCAAAGCGGTCCGAGCGGCTCTTCCATAACGGTTACCCCCGTATCCACAAATACCGGGAGCGCGGGCATCGACGGCGGCATCGACATCGAGGGGGGATCCGGTTATAGCATCCTCTACCTCACACACAATGCTCCTGCGGATGGCTTCAACGTGAATCCCCAGTCTCTGAGCTGGACCTATAACAACATAGAGGCAAAGACTGTGACAGTGAGCGGTAACGGCTGGTCGAGCTATATAAGCGGAACCGGCTTCAGCAGAACAGAGAACACAAGTGTCGGAACGATTTCCGTGAGCCCGGCAGAAGTGAACGGAAGTACGACGGCCCGCAGTGCTATGCTTGTAGTGTACAAGGATAATACTTACAAGTACGTGTCTCTCACGCAGGGCGGTGCTCCATCGCCTCCCCCTGGAGAGGTTAATCCGGACTATCTGGAATGGCCTGGCACCGAGAATACGATAAAATACATTTGGCTGGACGCTAATGGCGCCTGGACGATAACCGATCTCACGCAAGGAGGCCATTTTATGTTCTCGAGTACAAGCGGGAGTGGCCCCGCACAGATAACGGTGCGTCCGACGACGGACAATCATGGGTATGTGGATATGGTTGAGGAATTCAGATTTCGCGATGCCCTTGATACGGCTTTCGTGATGCGACTCGTTCATCGCCGCAGATTCACGGAGGACACTACGGATACGGGGAACACGGTATATACTGCGCTGACGCCGGCCTCGTACGACGACCTGGGCGGTTCAAACGCCCTGTCAGCTTGGACATCATCCCTCTCTGCGGATACATCGTCACTCCCAACAGCTGTGGGTCGCATTCCATTGCAGGACGGGGTCAGCGCCACTGGCGAAGCAACTTGCACTCTTGCCATTCCCGTGGCTGCAGGATTTGATCTTGTTCCGGAGGTGACGCTCATCTACAATAGCCAGTCAGGAAACGGCGTGGCCGGTTATGGTTGGCATATTGGCGGCCTCCCCGTCATTTCAGTTATGAACAAGAACCCATATTACCATGGCGCATGGAAAGCGGCGAGACAGAGTGACACGACAGCAGTATGGGCACTGGACGGGATGCCTCTTGTGCGCAACGATGACCCTGCGACAAGCGTGGCGTGGCCTCTAAGGACAGCGCGCGGGAATACTCTTGTAAAAGCGGTACGCAGCAATGCTGGTGTGCTTTCGTATTTCCAGGCAGCCATGCCCGATGGCAAAACGGCGACCTTTGGGTATGGACTGGGATATACGAGGACCATGTCAGAATACCCCATCACGGAAATGTCGGACCGGAATGGGAACAGGATAACGTTTGAATATCTCCACGCTTCCGACGGCGGGGAAGACCGCTACATACAGACTATCAACTATGGCTACGGATCCGATGGCACAGCAGAAGCGAACATCTACTTCACCTACGAGGAACGTACCGACAAGGTTACACAATACCGTGCCGGAGATACGCATACGCATGCGCTCCGCCTGGCGGAGATCTCCTCGTACGGCTCTTCCTGTTTGGCGGAATACTGCTTCACTTATGAGTATAAACAGAAGGATGACATGAGCTTCCTTACGGGAATAGAGTGTGTCTCTAGAGACGGCGACAGCCTGCCTCCCACCACGTTCAGCTATGTTACGGACGGTAAGGAGGGGATTCCATATTCTCTGGAGCGCGAGTACGGAAAGTCCATAGCAGGCGATGTGGAGGACCTCGGTTACGGGTTCCGTCATACCCGCGGAAAGTATTTTGCCGGAAAGTCCTCGGAGGGCGTAGTCACTTATGCCGCGCAATCGTCATATAAGCTTAAAGGTCAGACCCAGCAGTATCGTATATACGGAAGTGGATATTCGGGGGACGAACCGATGGTAATTGTTCCTCACAGTGATGATACAGGTTACAGCACACTGATGGCAGGGTACGGTTTTATAACGCTTGAATCGGTGGACGTGGACGGCGACGGTGCGGACGAACTTGTCCGGGTGAATTATAAGAACACCACCTTGTCGCAAGCTGAGACGATTCTGACTGTCAGCGTGTACAGGGTCCAGGCCGGGAATGTCACACCGGCTCTCCTCCGGTCTTTTGATATAACTCTTGCGGCCGGATTTCGCGAGGCCCTTACAGGTACCCTGGGCAATTTCAATCCCATGCCGGTTGATGCGTACTTCGGTGACTTCGACGGTGACGGACGAGTGGAGATGGCAGTTGTGACCGGGAGCAAGGACGGGAACGGTCAGAGCCATATATCGCGCCTCGCAATGGTGGATTTGAATGCAGGGGTCAAGATTATGGAGCAGGCTTTTACGGATCATCCGGTGAACTGGGACGGCAGTGTGGAGAATCACCGGATAATGGCATACGACGACGATTCGTCGGGAGATACGGAACTTGTTGTGTTCGACGGGACGAATGCACAGGGACATGTCTATGGCTATTCCTCCACCCAGAACCAGTTCACAATCAAAAGTTATGTCAATATCCTTACCTCGGGTGCTTGGAACAAAGGAGGCCCTTACGTTGCGGACTTAAACGGCGACGGGTATATGGACTTCGTGACTGTTGAGTCGAACGGCTCGCTGAAGTCATACCTGTGGACCGGGGACTGGTATTATCCGCGGGTGATGGAAGGTATGACCGTAGGGAACGGAGAGGCGCTGTATCTTGCTGACGTGGACCGTGACGGCCTGATGGACGCGCTTGTACGTGATGCAAGCGGGTGGCTTCGCATAGGACTGAACCGCAATGGAGAGTCCTTCCATAGTGGAGACGTCCGCCAGACCTACATTGGATACAGTGCTGACTTGGTACCGTTTCAACTGATGGATATGTATGGAACAGGAGGGGTCATAGGAATAGAAGGAAGGTCTCTTGTCAAGTATGGATTCACGCGCGACAGGAGTCTCCTGCGGAACCTGCGCAGCAGTCATGACGGACTTGGGACATTCAAGACTTTCGGGTACAGGAACATGCAGGCGACGGGCGAAGATGCTGTTTATGCGGAGGAAAGCGGCCAGCCATACTCGTTACAGGACGGCTTCTACAAGTGTTCTTTTCCCATGACACTCGTGAGCGCATCGTCATCGAAGGGGGCGGGAGTTCTGACAGAAAACAGTTCATACACATACACTGATGCCGCCTGGAATACCAGGGGCCTGGGCTTCTGCGGGTTCAAGGGCCTGGATGTGGAAGATGCCGTGAGCGGGCTGGTGACCCGTGCGGTCATGGACCCGGAGAAATTCGGGGTCACGGTGCAGGAGACCGTGCGCCTGTCCTCTGACGAAAGTCTCGTTAAGCACGCATACTATACCTACGACAGTCACAGCACGGCGTATGGCAAGCTGGACCCCCGCCTCACTGCCGTGCAGGCTGTGGACGACCTCACCGGCGTGAACGTCCAAACCGTCTATGGGGCATACGATGCCTACGGCTATCCGCAAACAGTGGACATTTGGCGTCGCGTCGGCGGAGGCGACGCCCTCACAGAGCAGCAGACGCTGAGTTACGGTCACAGTTTCACGGGCAGATACATCCTCGGCGCCGTGACGCAGTCGGTGAGCGCGAAGGGGAGCTTTGCCGTCAGGACAGAAACGGACTACGACAGTTTGAAGCGTCCAGTACGCATCCGAACCTATAAGGGCACCGGAGGCGCCTCAAGCAGCACGTGGTTCCCCGTGTCCGACAAGATTACGAGCTACACGGCAAACGGGAAGCCCTCCAGCGTGAAGGAAGCCTCTTACGGAGCCACCACATACAACGAGACGGTATACACCTATGATGCGCAGGGGCGTTACGTCGCTACCGTCACGGATCCTCTCGGGAAGACCACGTCCTACGGTGATTACGATGCGTTCGGCAATCCCGGCCGTGAAACGGACTGGCTCGGCCATGATACATGGTATACATACAATGCATGGGGAACTTTGACCCAGGCAGTGCACCCCGACGGCACCGTGGAGAGCTTATCCAGGATGTGGAGTCCATCCGGCGAGCCGGGGACTTTCAAAGTGACGCGGACCGTCACAGGGCAACCCATGGAGCTGGAATGGTTTGATGCCTTGGGACGCGAGGTGCGCAGGGCACAAAAGCGGTTCGACGGCAGTTTGCAGTACGTCAGCACGGTATACGACCAGCGAGGGCTTGTCTATAGGGAGAGCCTTCCCTACAAGAGTGGAGCAGTACAATGGAATACATACACTTACGACTTTTACGGCCGCCCCGTGCAGATGCTTGAAGTTGACGGACACAAGAAACTTTGGAGCTACAGTGGTACAAGTACGACGACAACCGAGAATGGAATTTCGTCCACGTGCGTTACGGATGCGGAGGGGAACGTGGTATCTGTGACCGATGGAGGAGGAAGCATTGCATATGCGCTTCGCCGTGACGGACAGCCGCAGAGTGTGAGCGTCACTCCCGCAGGTGGCGGGCAGGCAGTGGTGACCTCCTTCCAGTACGATGCCTTCGGCCGTCGTACTGCAATCATCGACCCGAGTGCAGGCACGCGCACCGATAGTTATACGAATAATACTGACGGAAGCAGCAGCATTGCGCATACTGGTCCGGAGGGCACAGTTTCGACATCCTACGACCGCTTTGGACGGGTTACCGGCATAATCAGGCCGCAATTCTGCACAAGCTACATATATGGAACAAACCTTTCCTCCAGCTCCTATGGGCAGCTTCTTTCCGAGGCCTCCACCAACGGGACGTCCAGGAACTGCACGTACGATACGTTCGGGCGTGTGGCAAGCGAGACTGAGTATGCGGACGCATCGCACTGGCTGAGCCGTACATACAGCTACGGTGCCGGAAGCAGGGTTGCGTCGGTGAGCTATGCGACCCAGGCGGGAACGATCACCACGGAGCAGTACGGATACTCGAACGGTCATAATACAATGATGCAGCTTCCGGACGGTCGCGTGGTGTTCAGCCTGACTGCAGAGAACGACCTGGGTCAGCCGACAGGGGTGACTACCGGCGGGGTGGAGCGCAGCTACGGCTACACATCCACGGGACTCGCGTCTTACAGGCGCATCAGGAAAGCTAATACGGCAGGATATTTGCAAGATTTTTCCTACACGTATAATGCTCAGAATCAGAACATGACGTCCCGCACCGATGCCATAATGGAAAGTACCGAGAGTTTCCAGTACGATTCACAAAACAGGCTCACGTCTGCCATGCAGTCCTGGGTTTCGAGTGAGTCGGGAACGGGTATTCCGATGGGCTTCGAGTATGGAACCGCATATACATCGTACGATGGCAGGGGGAACGTAATGAGGCGTAGCCACGATGGGCTGTTCGACTGGTATGGAGAGTATTCGAACGCGACCGATCCGTATAAGTTGAGCGGAACAGACTGGATGCAGAGCAGCGGAGATGCCAATACAAACTACGGGGCCGTGTCGATAACGAGCTTCGACCGTCCGGCGTCGGTCGCACATGCAACCGGAATGGGCGATGGGATAGTCTTCACCTACGGGTCTGACGGGGAGAGGGTGAAGATGGATCTGGATGCTCCTGAGGAGGGATATCAGATAAGCAGGTGGCATCTTGGTGGAGTGTATGAGAAGGACGAGTACCCGTCGGGTAGTGGAGAGACTGACGTAGAGAGGCTGTGGCTTGGAGGTTCGGCGTACAGTGCCCCGATGGCATATATCAAAAGAGGCGGCGGAGCATGGACGCTATACAACATTGGCAGGGATGTGCATGGAAGCATCACAGAGGTGATGGACTACGACGGGAATGTGCTGGAACAGTACAGGTATGATCCTTGGGGAGTACAGATGTGCGCCGACACGCTGTCAGTGCCGGCTGATACGCTTGTGTTGGCGCCGTTGCTTACTCGTGCCGGTCGTTCGAAGTATGTAGGAAGCAGGGGCTGGTGCGGCCACGAGCACCTGTACGGCTACGGCCTCATCAACATGAACGCGAGGATCTACGACCCGATGACTGGTCGCTTCCTCAGCCCTGACCCTCTTATCCAAGACCCTGCGAGCACTGCCAACTTCAACCGATATGCCTACTGCCTTAACAATCCGCTGAAATACACGGATCCCTCTGGAAAAGTAATTTGGGAATTTGCTGTTTTTGTTGGACATATTGCGGGAATGATTAATCTGATAACGAATAGTAAGGCAATATCTAATAGTAATAATTACTATGATTTTGTGAAATACTATGCCGTAGGGTTTGCTGCAGGTGCAGCTTCTTCTGTCGTTGCGGGAGCTGCTACTTATGGATCATTAGGAATGGGATTTTGTGGTGGTGGAGCAAATGCGGCCGCAAGTAGTTTTACACAGAGTTTTATACTAGGTTGCGGAAATAGTCTAATTTCTGGTATTGGTGATCCCATAATGACAGGTATGAAATATGGTGCAGCTGGAGCATTGACAGGTTTTGTTTTAGGCGGATTATCTGCAGGGATTAATGCAGTTAAACATGGAGGCAGTTTTTGGACAGGAAATGGTTATACAAGCGATTACCTTTTACCAGAAGATTATAAAAGAGGAAGTTATGGAAATGTGGAGTATTCAAATGAATCAGCTAAAGCGTTTTCAAACAAATATTTTTCTAAACAAGAGTGCTATGTGCGAAATTTGTATGCTGATGGCACTATGCCAAAAGATTATTATAGGGATGATTTTGGATTTGTTTATAATAAAGATAATGAAATAGTAATGGGTTCTGCTATTAATAATGGATCTTTGGGTGCAGATGTTTATTTGTATGATGTGGCTTTTGATACTCCCGAAATATTGTATACGACAATGGGCCATGAGTATGCCCATGCTTACTTCTATTATAATAAAGCAGTTGGGGATATGCATTATCTTATTTATGACTGGCAAAATCAACAGACTGAGGCATTAAAAAGACATAGACTACCAAGACACGTTTTCGACAAGAATAACCAACTTTATAAAGTATTCCCCATTTTATATCATCTTTAACCATATAATTTATGTTTAGAAAAATAATAGGAGGATTATTTGCATTTCTCGTTTTGGTTTTATTGGTTGGATGTGAGCATAAATCAATATTACATAACGGTTCTGTTTATTGGATACTGACTCATAATAACCTCAGCGAAAGAGCCTTCCTTGCTGATGTTAAAAACCCATTTATACTCAAGGAAACTGATACATTGTTAACATTTGAGGATTACCTTCAAAATGGGAGGATATGTACACATTATTCCACCCCATGCGGTGGTGCCCTAATGAATTCTCATGAAGAGGCTCCTTTAGGCCCATTGGATTATATATCGGTGGAAGACCTCCCTTCAAAGAATCGTTCTTATAAACACATAGAGGTTCCATATGATATCGGGTCCGCACTTTCTGCCGGAAATATTCATAAACTAAAATATGTTGGAAGTATAGTATCTTCTAAAAAGTTCAATACTTCGATATTTGAAGGATTATTTGAAGGGGGATCGAACTATTATCTCATCAATCACAAAAAGAATAGAATAATATCGTGTGCTTTTCTCGGATCTCTGACTGTATTGGTTGATAGGAAAGGAGAATTCGACGGATACATATATTATTATACAACTCTTGATGGAGGATTATTCCGTCTCTGGTATTATGGTAAGACTGGTTCTATCGAAGATGCAATTCTCGCAAAATCAGAAGATAAAATGATTAATAATTCAGAGTCAGTTTATTTGTATAATAAACTTAGAGAAGCATATATAAATGATAAAGAAATGAAGGCTATTCCTACTGAAATTGCAAGTTACTGTATTTGCGAGTCTGGTGAAATAAAGGTTAAGCGACGGCGATTGTAATGAGCTCCTTACGAAGATGTCGTCCTGTCTGCAAGCTTCCCGGCAAGTTCGATGAAGGCGACTCCGTCCGGACGCGATGAGAGGGCGGCGGGAGTGCCGTCGTCCCCGTTCTCGCGTATGCTCTGCACGAGGGGGATGCGGCCCAAGAGCGGGATGCCAAGTTCTGCGGCCATGCGGGCACCGCCGTCGCGGCCGAAGATGTAGTATTTCTCGTCGGGATGTTCCTCCGGAGTGAACCAGGCCATGTTTTCGACCAGTCCGAATACGGGTTTGTCTATGGATTCGAGGCGGAACATGTTCACACCCTTCTCCACGTCGGCGAGCGCCACGGTCTGGGGTGTGGTCACGATCACCGCACCCTCGATGCCTATTTCCTGCACAAGTGAGATGTGGATGTCGCCGGTTCCGGGAGGCATGTCGATGAGCAGATAATCCAGGGGTCCCCAGTTGACCTGGAGGACCAGCTGCTTGAGGGCGTTGGACGCCATGGGACCGCGCCATACCAGGGCCTGGCCCTTCTCGGCGAAGTAGCCTATGCTCATCCACTTCACCCCGTATTTCTCGAGAGGGACTATGTAGTCTTTCCCGTTGATTTCCTCCGCCACGGGTCTGTATCCTTCGCTCCCCGTCATCACAGGCACGGAAGGTCCGTAGACGTCGGCGTCGGCAAGCCCGACCTTGTACCCCAGCCGCGCCAGGGCCACCGCCAGATTGACCGCTACGGTGGACTTGCCCACGCCGCCTTTCCCGGAGGCTATTCCTGTTATATGCTTGACGCTCAGCAGGGTTTCCTTGGTGAACTCGGTACCCTTCTTCTGGGCGGGAGCCTCGATTTCCACCTCCTTCACTTCCGATTCCACTCCTTGTCCGAGATGGCGGATAAGCGTTGCCCGGGTGGCTCCCAGAATGTATTTCTTGAGCGGATCACGCTGCTTGGGAAAGCCCAGGGTGACGGTAACCCCGCCGTCATTTATTTCGATGTTCTGCACCATCCCGAGGTCTACGATGTCCCGGTCTTCTTTGGCGGGATGATGCACTTCGCGCAGGTATTCCTTAACTTCTTCTACTGTCATTTCACAAATTCGAGTTCTTTGATGATATTGTGGGCTTCTCCCCACTTCTCCACCATCCAGAGCACAAAGCGGATATCGACGTTGATGCAGCGCTGCAGGTCGGGTTCGAACATCACGTCGCTGGACATGCTCTCCCAGTTGCCGTCGAAGGCCAGGCCGATAAGGTTGCCGTCGGCATCCAGCACGGGGCTGCCGGAGTTTCCTCCGGTGATGTCGTTGTTGGAGAGGAAGCAGGTGTGGAGCTGCCCGTCCTTGTCGGCCCAGCGGCCGAAGTCTTTCGCTACTATGAGGTCGTGGACTTTCTTCGGCACGCGGAATTCATAGTCGTCGGGATTCTCCTTCTCGAGTATGCCGTTGGCGGTGCACCAGTACCAGTAGCTCACTCCGTCTTTCGGGGAATAGGGTTTCACGCTGCCGTAGGTCAGACGCATCGTGAAGTTGGCGTCGGGGTAGCTTGGTTTGCCCTTGTTCCATGCGAGAAGGGCCGCCGCATAGTCGGTCGATGCCTTTTGGAAGGCCGTGTAGCCCACATCGTTTGCGTCGCCTGCGGCGATTGACGCTACGAAAGCATTGCGCAGCTTTTCGGCCATTTCTACGCTTTCTTCATCGAAAACTCTGTCGACAAACTGCTCGTAATTTTCAAGAGTGAGTTCATCCTCTCCCTCAATGCGGAACTTGCTTTCGGGCTTCACCTTCTGAAGATAGAATTCTGTTACCGCCTTGGCAATCTTGCGGTCGACCTCCTTGTTGTAATCCTGTTCGCGGAAGCCGCGGTAGCCGCAGAGTTTCTGCACCAGTTCGATATTTCCGAGAGTCTCCGTCACCAGCAGGGTGTTCATGTACTCTTCCTTCCGGGCCCTGATGTAGTCGTCGATGTCGCTGATTGCGCTGCCCCAGGCTTCGCGGCGGGATTTTTTCTTCCCTATCCACTTGGTGAGATCTGCTTCTTTCTGCTGTTCGCGGCCGATGATATTCAGCTTCTTGAATGCAAGGTCCTCGCCCTGCCACTTCTTCCAACCGTTGGCGCTGCCTGCGAATTTGTTGGCGTACTGCAGATGCACTACGGGATCTGCCATCATTTCGTCCCACATGACTTTCTGGCGCACGGTGCGGGCCTCTACGCGGAGATTGTTGGCCTCCACCATGTCCTGCAGCTGGGCAGCGGTCTGGAATCGCTGGGTGCGTCCCGGATATCCCATGATGAAAGTAAAGTCGCCCTCCTGCACTCCCTTGAGCGAGATCTTCAGCGACTTGACGGGGGTGTAGGGCTTGTTGTCCTTGGAGTAGTCGGCGGGGTTGTTGTCGGCGTCGGCATAGATGCGGAAGAGCGAGAAGTCGCAGGTGTGGCGGGGCCACATCCAGTTGTCGGTCTCGCCGCCGAACTTG
>ERZ842401.4806-NODE-4806-length-15387-cov-3.556679_pt1 | contig 15387 bp, 9 predicted proteins | sample MGYA00521270_ERZ842401 | MGnify/ENA primary metagenome ERZ842401 (study PRJEB31892, sample SAMEA3878208) | bioreactor metagenome | biome: Moose rumen | place: Sweden | collected 2011-10 | study: EMG produced TPA metagenomics assembly of the PRJEB12797 data set...
AGCGTACAGCCGACTTCAAGGCTCACTGCAACAAAGTCGTTTGTGGCATCAACGCCAAGCTGGCGGGCGGGTGGACTCCGTTCGGAGAGCAACAGAACACCAGGCTATTCACCCCTATCGAGGCCGTGATTGACGATTACCTGAAAGAGAAATCGTCGGAGCTTCGCCCCGATACGGTGATCAATTACAAATCCTTCTGCAAAGTGCTGAAGGAATGGCTTGCCGAAGTTTGCCCCAATGCGCAATGTTCGGCATTCAATAAGGTGATGGCCGTGCGATTCATGGACTATATAAATAAGGAGAAAGGTTTGTCGGGGAGGTCTTACAATAACCGGCTGAAACAAGCCCGCGCTTTCTTCTCATGGGCGGTCGATAAGTGCTACACGAAGGAGAATCCCTTCGCCACGATGAAGACGAAACGAGAAGAAACGAAGAAGCGCGTGCTTGTCCCTGCAAGTTCACGGGCGAAGATCACCGCGTATTTCACCGACAAGGAACCCAATTACCTCGTTTTGTGCCAATTGGTATTCAGCGCATTGGTAAGGCCGAAGGAAGCCTGGCGGTTGAAGGTTTGCGACATCCATCTTTCCGAGGGCTACATCCATGTGACCTCCGACAAATCCAAGACCCACTACGACCGTATCGCCACACTGACACCTACCCTGCGTGAAAGCATCGGAAGGATGACGGCCAATGCCAAGCCAACCGACTTCCTCTTTGGCACCAGCTACAAGGCGGGAAAGAAGCAAATCGTGTACAGCCGCTTCCGCAAGGACTGGGACACCATGCGAAAAGAGTTGCATCTTCCTGATGAAATGCAGCTCTACAGCCTCCGCGACACCGGAATAAACGAGATGCTGAAGGCCGGCATCGACCCGCTCACTGTCATGCAGCACGCGGATCATCACGACCTGAGCATGACCACAAGATATGCCAACCATGTGGACCCGCATTTGGTGGAGACCATTTCAAAGAAGGCACCGGCCTTCTAACCGCGTCATGGGATAGCAGTGAGTATGAGACGAAACCGCCTCTTGTGAGTCGAATATGCCTGAACGGATAGCCCGACGGCCTTGGCCGGGACGCCCTAATCACAATTTCAAAACTTCATGTGCCACCGCCTTGGCCATCGCCCTCCACTCCTGCATTTCCAAGAATTCCTCGATGGCTTCCGTGCCGTCTTCCCTCGTGGCCAAAAGGTAGTTGTTTTGCACGGCCTGCATCCTGTCCGCAGGGTATTTGTCCGTAACGATGGCGTTCACGATGCCGTCATAGTTCCAATGCACCAAAGGCACCGAAACTGAGTAATACGAATAGTTGTAGCCTTCATCGCTACCAGACACGGGCTCGACGCAGAAATTTATCGTCCGGGAAGGACTCCCTGTGTCTTGGACGAAGGGAGTCGGCAATTCTACACTGTAGTTCTTGTTCATGGATGAGGTAATTTGACAGTTTGTATTGGTTTTTGATAACTACAACATTAAGGTTCCCTTTGGTGTAGCACACCTTCCAGAACCATTGCAAAGGTAATAATAATTTCTTTTGCAGGTTGTAGGATTTTCCATGCACCAAGAATCCAGAATAGGAATTGAGCGAAGAGACGCAGTGCTGCAGCAAGGCAAGTCTTGTGCCTGTTGCACCTTTCTCGACGATGACGCGGCAAAGGATGTCCGTGTAGTTGACGCGAAGATACATGGCTGCCACCGTGCGGTTGATGATGTACATACGACCGGGCATGATTACGCCACCGACGAACTTAACGCCGTGGAACTGCGGTTGGATATACACCTTGTCGGGGTGCATCCTGAAATGCAGGTTCTCCCAAAGCCATACCGCCGACTCCCTATGGAGAAGGGTTATGTGCCCTACCGGCATACTGTGTACCGTGAAATCGTCGACGAAGCGGATATAGTGTTCCTCGGGTCGCTCATATCCCAATGTCGCGATGCGCCGCAAGATCCACTCGTCGAAATAGGACAGCAGGAAATTGAGCAGGATTTGCGTGGTGATGTTGCCGATGGGGAGTCCGTTGCAGTGGAAAAGGCTCTTTTCCTTGGGCAGCCTTCCCCAAAGGCTGAGGTCGCCACGGCGTTCGCAATGGTCTTGCGGACGGTGGTACACGGTTGTCTTCAGCAGGTACATCAGGGCTTCAAGGTCGCCGCCTTGGTAATTGGCCGGGATGAACTCTTCGAGCTTTGACCACATCACCTCCTTGTCGGTCGACATGAAGCATGAGAACAGGTCGAACTTGCCAAGGAAGAGGCGGTCGGAGAAACCATGCCTGTGCATGTCGTTATACAGCCTCATCCTGGCGGCAAGCGTGCCGAATCCCTTGCGGCAGTTGTAAGACACGTTGCCCATGGCCGCGAAGCGCTCCTCAAACAAAGGATTGATGCGAAGGTATATCCAGTGCTGCACAATACGGTCGAGGAAGAACGCGGCGAATATCTCGCGAAGCTTGGGCCTCTTCACTATGAAGGTCTTCGACAGGCCGGGTTCATAGCATCGCGTCTTTATCCGAACTGCCAGCACAATAATCATTTCGGGGTGAAGCCGGAATTCGATGCAGTCGGGGCTGCCCATCTTGTTTCGGCAGCAATCGTCATAAGCTTCCATCACAGAGGCCTTCTCTTCGTCGTCAAGTGCCGCCACCGCCCTCACGTAGTTGCTGTTGTTCTTGTTGTTGTTGTTGGAGTTCGTGCCGCCGAAGTTGACGTTCCAAGCGTTGTTAGCACTGTTCTCCGTGGAACTCCAGTAGTTGGACGAAGCTATTGCGTACGCTATCCGTTTATTAACAAGGGGTTTTATTCCCCTTGTGGTACGCCCATTTAACTTATAGAAAAGGATGCCTGTCATGACCTTGGTCATTTCAGGTTTTTGATGCCGTCTTTCTTTTCCAGCCTCCTATCTGACTTTTCAAGTCGCTTATCTTTTCGAGATAGTTGGCATACTGGACTTGGCTGATGACGCGGACAGTCTGGTCTTTCCTTGACGAGTACCTGTAAAGGTTCCCGATCGCCGTATTGCACAATGCCATGTGCCATATCAGCGTGTTGATCAATTCGAGCTTCGCTTCCGTGTCATTCGTTTCCCATGCTATTGCAAAGGTTGTCATCGCCTCCATCAGGTTTGTTTGGAAGAAATTGCCCATGTTGTTGAGCGCGTCCACCTTCGGCATTTTCGTGCCTATCGGCAGATACCAGTCCATCAAAAGTTCGAGGCCTCTGTATATGGAAGTTTGGTTTAGATGCATTTTCCTTGTTTTTCAAAAATAAAACGGCCTTGCGGCCGTTTTATTGTGATTGCCGACAAAAACATCGGCGCGGCGTCTAAGCCGCGCCGATAAGGTTAAAATGCCGCCACCGCCCTCACGTAGCCGCTGTAGTTCTTGATGCTGCTGAAGGAGTACGTGCCGCCGAAGTAGACGAACCAAGCGTAGTTAGCACTGTACTCCGTGGAACTCCAGTAGTTGGACGAAGAAAAATTAACAAACAGTCCGTCCGCTAACGCTTTTTTAAATATATTTTGTTCAGAATCGGCACCTTTCTTCAAGTACCAGTGTATCCTGTCGAGCAGGCCTTCAGCGGGCAAGAACCAGTTGTGGGCCTTGAACTTGTCCGCGAGGACGAAGTTGGACGTCACCGAAGGCTGGTACGCGTAGGCCGCCGACGCGGCGGGATAATAGAGTTGGGTCCACTTGGCCACGTTGGTTTCCGAATAGTGGCTTGCCATGTATTGGCGAAGGTTGCCCATCAGGCTCGCGAGGTGCTGAAGCTCGGTCTGGTTGCTCGAAGCGTGGGGGATTTCGAGCGGGCCAAGCCTGTCTTCCTGAATCCCGTTATCGGGGTCGGCGGGTATCATCACCACGCCGTTGTTCAGGATCTTGTTCCGGTGCTCGATGATTTTCAGCGTCTTGGCGTAGCCGCTGTTCACGATGTCGCCTTCCGAGTATCCGTCGCCCGCAAGCGCGGCCAACGAGCTGTCCAACGTGCGCGCCCCGATGTTGCCGTCGAAGTACGCGCTGCCTGCCACGCTGCCGCCTCCCACACCGTCGCCATAGTGGGCGTTGTATGGGAACGGCTTGAAGCCGTGGTTTTGCACGCCAAGGGTGCTCGTCTCGTCGCGCATGTTCTCGTCGTTGATGTAGAAGGATGATCCGCCGATGTCGACGATGGTGGGGATATTGTAGAACGTCGTGCCGTTAAGGCTGGCCTCCGGGCATTGCAGGGCGTGGTAGTAGTAGGTGCCGTCTTGCGGCACAAGGTCGTGGATGCAGTTGGTGGCAAAGCTTTCTGCGGCAAGGCTGGTGTTTCTGTATGCCCCCCATTGCCAAGTGTTATAGGTGAGTCCTCCGCTCTCGACACTACCTGTTGCCGTCACGTTCTGACGCGCCACCATCAGCCTCTTGTGTTTGTCGCCGGGGTGGAACAGCTCCGCCACGATGTCGCCGTTGTTGTCAACCGGTGCCAGGTAGCAGCAATGGCCAATCACATACTTTTCGCCTGTATAAGTGTCAGGTGAAGAGTATGTGCCATCGTGGTAGACATAATCGCCCAACTGGGCTTTCCTGTTGTAGATCTGCACTTCCTTCGACACCACCACGGCGCTTTCGACCCCTTCGTAATAGGTGGTTATCATTGCCGTGACCGTTGCCGTATCGACAAGGTTCGACAGGCTCTCCACGGTCAGCAATCCGGTAACGGGATCGATGGATGCCTGCGTGTACTGGAGTCCGCTTAGCGACCATCGTATCTTCGTGAAGGCGTTCACGAAGGAAGAGTTCGGTTCGACGGTGAATTGGAACTCGTTGCCGCTCTCGTTGTAGAAGTTCCCTTTCACGCTTGCCGATTCCAAACGTCTATGTCGGTACGACAAAAGAAGCCCTTGGTGTCCGCTGCTGTCGGCATTGTCCACATTGCCCCACTTCCGGTTGAACTTGTCCTTCAGGACGAAAGTGATGGCGCTTGTGGTCGGGTTATCCTCGAATATCCCGATGGTGCCGTTGACGGTGATGCGCTGCAGGTCAGCCATCCATGAAAGGATGTTGACGGGCAGGTTTTCCCATTGTATGTCTCTTAGGGTTAGTGTGGTCAGCACTTGGTTTTCTCTTTGTGCCTCGTAGATGGCCATCACGATTGATTGCGTGGCCACCAACGGGCTGCCCGTGATTGTCAGGCTCTCCAATGCGGCGTAGCCCTCCATCGTCAAGGTCGACAGGTTGGGCTGGGCTGTGAGGCTTACGGCGGTCATCGTGGCCGGAAGCTGAAGCGTTTCAATCAATTGGCTGGTAGGCAGCGTTATGGCGGTGATGTTCGTCCCTCTCAGGTCTATTTCCTCCGCTCGGGTCAGCGAGGAATAGTCCTTGCTGCCCGCGATGGTCTGGCAGCCTTTCAACGAAAGCCGCTTCAGGTTGGGTGTGGTCAGCGCGATGTTGCCCGGCGCAAACTGCCCCGATTCGGGGTTGTCGGGCTCGGCAACAAACTCGGTCAGGCGTTTTGCATTGACCGACAGCGTGTTGTTGCCAACTTCCATGTTGCCCACGTTGCCGATCTTTCGGTAGTAGTTCAGCGCGGCAAGGCCAACGGACGAGTCGCCGCTGATGTCACCCGCGTTGGCCACCTTGAACTCGTATTCCTCGCCGGGGGCCACACGCACATGCGGGTCAACGGCGGTACGGTCGACCATGCCCGTGGGATAGAGCCATTGGTGGGGCGTCACCTTGAACTTGTATTCGCCTCCGATATGGCCGCTGCCCGGGGAGATGGAAAGGCTGCTGCCGCTGTCCGACAGGCCGACAACGCCCGCGTTGACGCCCGACGAGAAGTCGCCCCAGCAGGCATAGCTTGCTATGAGCGCCATGCGGCGCTTCATGTACTGCCGCTCGTTTTCGAGCTGGCTGCCCACCTGTTGCGTGATGGGGTCGATGCCGCGTGCCTGGTTGCCGAAGCTGATGTAGCCGAACGACTTCGGCCACTCGTAGCGGAGTCGGGCTTGCTCGGCGTAGGCCACTTCCGGGAAATACTCCTGTATCGCGAAGAAGTACTTGTCGATGCAGCCCATCACGCTCTGGTCGAAGCCCTCGTTGGCGCCGACCAGTCCGGCCATGATCGACAGCACTCGTCGCATGTTCTGGCGAAGACCGTCGCTGGCGTTCTCGTAGGCCTCCTCGATCATGTCGAAGAGTGCGCTGGCACGGCCTTCGTAGTCGATTTGCGGCTTGTAGCCCGCCTCGTAGTCGGCCACGTCGTGGATGCGGTCGAGGAAGTATTTCTTGGTCTGACGTCCGTTGTTGTCGGTTTTCTTGATGCTGTCAAGGTCGTCCTGGTCGAGGAATATCAACCCCGTGCCGGGGTCGTACTGGTAGTAGAGGTTCTTGGAGCAGTTGTCGGTGCCCGCCTCCATGTAGTTGACCACATTGTAGTGGCCAAGGAGGTTGCTCACCACGCCCACGCTGCCGAAGTGGTCGATGACGTGCATGGCCACGGCGGTCTTGAAGGCTTTGTTGAGCGCCGACCAATCGCCGAAGTCGAGTCCGGCCTGCCATGCGGTGTAGGCGGCGGCCGTCATCGTGTCGGCGCTCAAGTTGCGCTCCCCGGCGTTATAGGCAAGGTTCTCTTGGTCCCAGGTGCCGGAGTCCACCCATGTTTCGGTGGTGTAGTCGTAGCGCACAAGGCGGAAAGCGTCGTTCCCCTGCGTTGCCCACCACTGCCATTTCTGCATTTCCGCGACTTCCTCCGCTGCCTCGGCGTCGGTTTGGGCCGCGCTCACCTTCGCTTCGTAGGCCGCAAGGAACGAATCAAGCGTGCCGTTGTGGTATTTCAGTCGGGGCGTATGGGTGTAGATGAAGTTCACATAGCGGCGGAAGACGGCGTCGTTATGGTCGGTCGGGTATTCCTTGCCGTTGACGACTTGCGTCTTGCCAAGGCCATATTCAAACGACTTCACGCCGTTGTAGCACCATGCCTCGTCGTCGGGGCTGTAGGTCACCTTTTCATCGGCTGGCACCCGGAAGTCGCACAAGGGCAGGTTGTTGTTCAACCCCTCGAATCCGAAGGTGTTCTTGTCGGCCTTGTAGCCGAACACCTCTTTGTCGAACTTGCCGTCGCCGAAGGTGCACATGCCCCTGAACTCCACCTTGCCCTCGTCCTGTGGATGCTCGGTGAAGAAGAGAAACCTTTCCTCGCGCACCGAAAAACGCACTTCCGGATGGTCGCGGTGCAAGTGGATCTCGTTGCCGCAAAGCGCTTTCATGATGTCGTTGTAGAGCCGTGTCGCGCCCATCTTGTGGCTCTGCATCGGCGAGGCGTAGTTGATCTTGTTGACCAGTTTCTGGCACTTGGGGCCGCCAACGGTGCAGGTGTAGAACTGCCCGTGGTACATGCCCATCTCGCCCACGTTCTCGCTCCAGCCGTTCCCGTCAAACCAGCCGTCCACCACGTCAATCGTGACACGGGCTTTTTGCTCGTCCGTCAGCGAAGCGTAATCCGTGCCCTCGATGCGGTTGCCGTCAAGGTACATGGGGTTGGCGCAGTCGTCGCCCGTGCTCTTCGCCGCCGTCCATCCGAAGTCGGCGTGGACTTTCGTGAACGGGATGTTGACGACGTAGGTGATTTTGTCCACCTTGGTCTGCTCGTTGTTGTCCCAGTAGGTGTTGGCCGTCGAGCCTTGCGGAGTGACCATCAGGCATTTCTTGCCGTTCAGCGCGTTGGCCATGTAGGCGAGATAGGCCGCCTTGCCGATGGTGCCGCTCAGGGCCGTGTCGCTTCGCTTGATGCGCCAATAGCACGGATAGCCGTTGTCCTTGTCTTGGTTCAGCTTGTATTGGTCTTGCCCGACGAGGGTCAGGCAGTCGTAGTCGGCGTCCACGGCCTTGTCGTAGTCGATGCGTCCGTTGGTGGTGATGGCGTTGCGTGTCTCGAAAGCTGTCTTTTCCTCCGCCGTGGGCAAGGCGGCCTTGCGGTTCTGCCGCACCTGCTCAGCCGACAACGCAACCCGGTAGAGCTTGATGCCGTAGATGTCGATGTCGGCGTTGGGGTTGCCTATCTTGATGGTGTGCCCCTCGCCGCTCACCCATGCGCCAAGCGCAGGCGTGTAGTCCATCTCTCGCTCGGGGTCGCCGTTGATGTACACCTTGGCCAACGACAAAGGCAGGCTCGGCGCGCCGTTCAAGGTCTGCTGCCAAGTCAGCTCGTCGTCGGCCTTGGCGACCACGTCGGGGTCGACGGTCGTCACTATGTGGGTGCGCCTGTCTTCGCCCCATCCGAAGTCCTGGTCGTTGGTCTCCTGACGGCCCACGCACTTTATCATGCCTTCCAGCGGCAGCATCCGCAGCCCAAGGGTCTCGCCGCCCACCTCTTGCGTGATGTCGATCACGGGCGCGTCCTCCGACGTGATGTTATGCACGGCAAAATCGAACTCGGCTGTCATCGCCGCCCGCGCGTCGTTGGCGAAGTGCCCGTAGGGGTCGACCATGATTTCCAGCTCTTCCCCTGCCAGCACGCGCAGCACCTTCTGCCCGTCGTCGTCCTCGGTCCAAAGGTCGTTGACGCCGCCGAAGCCCCTGAACACGGCTGGCACCACCTCGCCTGTCTGATGGTTGATGATGCTGAACTTGTTGGTCTCGCTGTTGTTTCGTGTACGGGGCGACAACGAGAACCATGCTCCGGCAACGGGTGAGAAATCCTTCGAGTTGTCGACGGTGACGGTGACGAAGCGCATGGCTTGCACGCTCTCGCGCATGAAGTTGACGGCCTCGTCGTTGGCGTCGTACCTGAAGAAACGCAGGTAGGCAAGGTATTCGTTGACCTGTTGGCTGCTTCCGTCGCCCTCTATCTCCACGGTGGTGTCCAATGCGTAATCCGTGCCGCTCATTACAGACAGTTCGTTGCGGACGTATTCGGTGGTATAGTCCGTGTCGTTTTCCGCCGAGTCGGTCAATCGGATGGAGATGGGCAGCGGCTCACTGCTGGCCGCCGTGGGGTTTTCCGGGTCGGGCACCCACACGGCATAATGGGTCAGCACGGCGCGGACGTAGTTCTGCACCGTGGCCAGAGTCTGCTGGAGCATCAGGTAGGGCTGGGTGAGGTCGGCGCCTTGCGTGTCGGCGTTCACCACCATGAAGCGGTTAATCGCCACCTCCGACGAAAGCCCGTCGGGGTAGCCGTCGCTACCAAGGTGGCCGCTGCCGTCGTCGCAGGTCAGCCATGCCGTCACGGTGTGGATGCCGTGGGTCAGGATGCCGATGTTGTTTTTCTCCTGCTCGTTCCATGTGCGCGGATTGGTGGCGGGGTATTCCGTTGTCGCCGCTATCTCTTCCACATGGGTATAGGTGCCCAACGCGCCGCTGATGGTCACATGCAGCCACTTCCTCACGGCTCCTGTCACCGCGAAGCGAAGCGGGAACACGCCTTCTGAGGCTTGTATCGGCCTCGTCCAGTCCTGCATGTTTCGCACCGCAAGTTGGGTGTAGGTCACGTCCGAAATCACCTGCCACGCGCTTTGCGCCGTGGCTATCTCGTTGCCGTTGTCGTCGGTCTTGGTGAACGAAACGCGCAGGCGGAACTGTTGCGGGTTGGTCGTCGTGAACCATTGGCCAAGGTCGAGTACGGTGTAGGCGCTCGAGTCCACATTGAGGGATGTGAGCTGCATCGTGCCCACCGTGGGCCAGTTGTTGCCGTCCGTGCTCCTCTGCACGGTCAACGTGCCGGCTTCACCCGCGTTGCTCTGCTCGCCGCTGTCGTTCTGGATGCCGCAGAAACGCACTCCTATGTTATACGACCTCGTGACCGACACGATGGGCGCCGACCCGTCGAGCGTCGCCACGTCTTCGGGGTCGCTCAGGTCAAGCAAGGTCAGTCGGGCGGCGTAGGTCGTCCCCTGCTCCTCGTTGATGGGGATGGCCTCGTCTGCGAGCCGAAGCCCGGCGTTGCCTTCCGCGTCCTCAAGGTAGGCGTCGCGGTCGGCCTCCGTGGCGAAGCCCCAGATGTGGTAGTAGTTGTCGCTCTGCTTGCGCGGGGTCACGTAGATGCACCCTATCTTCTTCGCGCCGAAGTGCAGCTTCACGAACCGTTCCACCTCCCCTCGGTTCATGCCCCACTCGGAGCCAGAGGGTACGGTCGTACCGTGAACGTCTATGGCCTCAGTGGTCTCGTTCTTGCCGCCCCAGTCGTCATTGAGGCTCTGCAAAAGGCCTTCGCCTTCTATCTTTACTTTCTTTGCCATACTCTTTGAATTATTTTGTTACCATGCTTCGCTTGGAAACCATGCATCAGAATGAAACCATGCGTCCGTGCTCCATTCCACCTCCACGATGGGCAGCACGGGACCGACATACACAAGGGTCATTGGGGCAGCGGAAAATTCCGTCTCGAAATCATACGCCGTGTTGTCGGCTTCCGACTCGTCAACGATGTCGGCGATAACCAGGTGGATTTCGGACCCGTCAGACGGCTCGGCTTCCAATTCGATGTCGAAGCCCGACTCTACAGTCAAATCCAATGCTGTGGCTTCCCCAATCTCGATTTCGTTTTGCCACGGGTTGGCCTCTATTTCGATGCAGTCAATCATTCGATGTCCAAATGTTCATTCATGAAGCTTGGGTTGACTTCAACTCTTCGGGGCTTGCCGCAATGCAGTACCACGGAACCGTCACGGCTATAGATCACCATTTCGATGACGATGGTTCCCGATAGCGCTTTCGACAGTTCATGGTCGATGCGCTTGATATATACTCCATTGTCGGGGTTTTCGATGTCGCCGTTCCGATAGCTGTAGATGATCACCTCGGCGCTTCCTTCCTGGCGCAAACCAAACAGAAGGTCGTAGCCTTCAGGGAGGTCGGTCAGCTCGCCGTCTTGTCTATGCTTGTAGGTGATTTGGAAGGTGTCGCCTGCTGTAATTTCTTCTGGTCTCATGTCTCTTCAATTTCTTCTTGGTTGTCGTTTTCGTTAATGGTTTCGTCTCGGTTGTTTTTTTTCTTGCCGCCCACTTCGATTGAGGTGTTGCCGCGCTGGAACCGTGCCGTCGCGCCTTTCTCGATGTATTCCGGCAGCTTCATCAGGAAGGTCAGCAACGCCGCCGCTCCCGTGATCTCCGCGATGAACGACAGCACGCTGCGGTCGATCACCGCCGTCGGGGGAATGATAAACGCCGCTATGCCCAGACCGATGGAGACGATCATGGCGAGGTGGACGTACCAATCTACTGCTTTTAGGATTTTTGCCATGGCTTATACGATTTGTATGGTTACGGGGTAATAGCTCACCGTCAGTTCCTTTAGCGGGCCGTCTTGCGAGGTAAACTTGATGCTCGCCCCGGCCGCCTTCGTGATGACGATCGGGCTGTCATCAACCGTCGGGTCGAAGCTGCCGGCCAAGATGCCTGCGATGGCATAGTCTATGGTGCCCTGCGCGCCGGGAGTGACAAATTCCACATAGAGCTTCGTGGCCGCTATCGTCACCTCCTCCGTCTCAAAGCCGCCCTGCCCGTCGTCGGCGAAGGCGAGCACTATTCGGGCGGTCTCGTCGTGGAGTTCCTCGACGGCATCCGCTGCCGACTGCGTGAGGCCCCGGCTCCTTTCTTCGCTCGCAAGTTCAATCTCCGTGGCCTCGGCCAAAATGTAATCGAAAGAGGTTTGCGCCAGTTGTCCTTTGTCTGACATGGAAAAACTGGCACCGACAATGACGATTTTCTCGTATGCCTCTGATTCGGCAAAATAGGCCGCAGCCTCGCCTCGTTTCGACATCAGTCCGTGCAACCAATAGCGCTCTCGCCATTCAACCGATAGCGCCTGGTTCCACATTCGTATGTTCTCGGCATCGTCGATGGGAACGAACTGCAGTCCGAATTTCCCATAGTTGAGGGTCATATCGGGATTGAGCTCGTTGGCGCCGTCTGCGATAATGGTGTCAATACCACCTTGCGGATTGACAAAGAGATAGTAATGTTCTTGGCCGCTGCGCTCGTGGTAGAGGTAACGCTGGTAGGCTATCTCCTTGTCGTGGCCGTCACACAAGATCAGGTCATAATATCCTTTGAACTGACTCGGTGGCATGTTCGCCAAACGGATAAGGCGGCTATACCCCACATTGACGGTGTAGCAACCCTCTGCACTGTCGGTTGTCACCGTGGCTTCCTCGTTGCCGCCCTGCTTTTTGTAGAAGCGCACCTTCAGCGAGTAGTCGCCATCAAGGTCAAGCCAAGTCAGCCATTCGGGACTTTCGTAATTGGTGCGCTTTTGCGCTGCCTGGTGCGTGAGGAAATTGGAGGCGCACCACGACTCCACGGTCTCTGTGGTGTTGACCGCAATGTTGGCCACCGTAAAGTGTCCCGTCCGTTGCCCGCCATTGTCTTCTTCAATCTTGAATTGGAACTCCTTGACGAAATCGGCCTGAACGAAATCATTCCCGTCCGTCGGCACGGTCGATTTCACATAGTCTTTCACTATGTCTGTCACGTCAATCTTGACTTGTCCATTGAAATCTGGATGGTAGCGTCCGGTGAAGATGATGTCGGGGCCGCCGTTGGGATCGATGAGTGTCATCGTCACGCAGTCGCCAGCGGTCATCACAAGCTCTGTCACCTCGTTAAGGAAACGAAGACCAGTTGGATATTGTGTAAGGTTAAGACTCATAATGCTGCAAATTTACTATTGGCTGAATTCTATGGAGTGACAAAAATCAGTATGCAACCGCCCTGTAAGAGACGGGGGCGGACTGGTTTTCAAAGTCGATGTAGAAGAAGTCAACGAATGTCCCGTAATGGGTTGGAACCGAGGAATCATATCGGTATCGCTCCATTTTCACCCTCAGCGTGAAATAGCGAATTTGTGCCGGAGAGACCTCACCCACTTCGGACGGGAAGTGTCCGTACAGCTTTTCAATGCCGTCAGTAAACACCAACTCATATTCACCAGTTGGGCGGGCAATATAGCTAATAGTTCCGTGCATACCCAAACTCATATCAATTAGGGTCATGTATGGATCGTAAAGCAAGCCGTTGTCGTAGGGTTGGCCATACAGATTGTCATAATGGTTATAGCTCGTATTGACCAAGGCGGCCCACAAATCATCAATCACAGTGCTACCAGTATACTCCCACTTGATCCGCGCCGGAGTGTCGTAACTGACATCTTCGTCTTCCACAAGACCATCGCCGTCCTTTATCAAAAGAAAATGGCACTGCGAAAGTCCCATCTTCTCGCCGATGGGAATGGTAAACGACTTAGGCAATAGCATTTTGCCAAGCAAAAGTTTCAATTGAGTCATGTCAAGCATTGACAATGCCGCTTTAGTGAATAGCAACCTTGTTGCCACTTCAATAAAGCCATTGCGAAGCTGCTTATTGTAGGCCGCCCAAAGTGCTGAATAGATGGTCGCTGGCTGTGTTTGGCCATTGATAGACCAACAATGATAGTACACCAAAGATCCAGCCAAGTAGAAGGCATCTTTTTCCATTGGCACAACGCCTTGGGTGGTGCCGATTCGGTTTTGGTACACACTGTTTGGACCGGCATAGATTTCCTGCACAATGATGATGGGTTGCTCTGTGTCGGTGGGCGATTCGTTGAAAGTGGTGTGCGCGTGAGTCCTGTCGCCGATGTAAGGTGTGAGCATCTTGTTTGCGGCTATCATTGGCGGCATTTCATCGATGGCGGCATACTCTTCACTTTCTTCGCTGTTGTGGCGGTCGTACTTGAAATAATTCGTTCCCAAGTGAATGATTTCGTCCTCGCCTGTGTTGAAATTAGTGCGTATCTCGTAGAAATCGCCTGTGGCGTAGCGATACACAAGGCAATCATGATATTGGAACGTGCCTCCCGTCATATTGGCATAATGCGCTTCGTTGATGGGGAAAAAACCACAATACTTTTCTATAAGCGCGTCAAAGGTCTCGGCTGCCGGTGCCGCGCCTTCAATGCTGGTACCGCTCGACAAAACCGTTCGCGAAGTCCTATTGAAAGTAAGTGTGGGGTCTCCCTCCAACATGTCGCTATAGTCGGCATCCGCTTTGTCTGCAAGAATGTTTTCCATCGAAACTATATAAACCTTCTTGTCGTTGGAATCAACGCGGATATGCACATGAAACTTATCCTTCAGCCAGTGCAACAGCTCTGACAGTTTGCATGAAGGAACGAGGTCCTTGTAATTGATCACTCCGTTGACAATCGTGTCGGAACAATTATTCAGCACAACGATATTCTTCAACCAACCGAAAGTGAAAACATTGAATGCTACCGAATAACCAATAATGGTAAACAGCCTTCTCAACATGTTCCAAAGGTAAACGAATGGCGACACACCATAGCCGTCCGGCACGGTCATGTTCACATCACCTTCCCTCACCACGCGCTTTTCATACACCAAGCTACCGTCCTGCACTGCGTTGTTATACTGGAACTTCTCCACATCGTTTTCATTGTACTTCGACACGGCCACGGGGAAAACAGTGTAGTCAACACCAGGAACACGGGCATTGTAGATGTCATTCAAATGGTTGATGATGTTGGCCAGTCCTACATAGGTATAATCCTGATACCCTGCGCCGTTGTTATACCCACCGAAGATTTCCTTGATGGTTTTATCCTTGTATTGGCAATATAGGCTGGAGTTCTCGATGGCAAAACTGACATTGTAGCCATCTCTCTTATGTGCCGTGTCGACAATCAGGCGACCATTCTTGGCAAAACTGCCCACTTGCAGCACTGCGGGGATGTCGACCAAGCTATCACCGACACGATCCATGCGCTCAATATGGTCAAGGTTTTGCCGGTTGCGTTTCGTTGACGGAAGTGTCGCCGGGATGGTGGCATCGCCTTCATCCGACAGAATCGGGTTGTTGCGTTCCATTTCAAAACTGAAATTGAACGGCAAATCCAATTCTCCTTTTTCTGTAGTCAGTCTCATAGTGCGGAAGTTTTTTGTTTGAACTTGTTCAACATCATTTGTTTGCGGTTGATTTCGGAAAGTGACACATCGGCTTGTATGCCTTGGGCAAGCTGCTGTCGAAGTTGATTGTTGCTTTGCTTCAGTTCTTTCAGCACGGCAAGAAATTCTTCATCATACATTAATCCTCCGTTTGGGCTTGATGGGGCAAAGCCGCCATCGGCAAAGCCACGTTGCATCGACCCGCTGCGGCCATGACTGCCAGCTTTGCGGTAACGCTCCAAGTTGGCCACCATGACGGGATTGCGCTGCACCATCCAATGAGGGATCACATATTCGACGCCTTTTTCGCCTACGGTGGTGAGTGTCGTATGGCCTTTTGTGTAGCCGCCCTCGGCATAGCCGGTGATGACACGGCTACCGATGTTGCCCTGACCGGTGGTACTCTCAACACCAGAAGAAACGCTGGAACTGGAGGTGTTGACGCTCGAAGACTTGATGGCGT
>ERZ842401.4807-NODE-4807-length-15381-cov-4.718257_pt1 | contig 15381 bp, 9 predicted proteins | sample MGYA00521270_ERZ842401 | MGnify/ENA primary metagenome ERZ842401 (study PRJEB31892, sample SAMEA3878208) | bioreactor metagenome | biome: Moose rumen | place: Sweden | collected 2011-10 | study: EMG produced TPA metagenomics assembly of the PRJEB12797 data set...
GCTCTTCCGATCTTATGAGGTGGTATGCGTGGGCAACACGGTTACAGAGGACGGCATCTACTCCGAGGACGAATGTTATTCCGTCATCCACGGTGAGGGTGAAGTATCGGGTTTCACGTTCGATTTCGACTACTCGACGATTACCGAGATGGGTGTCAAGATTAGCATCAATAATGTCGAACATCCTCAAGACGGGCACTCCTCGGATGGTCTCAGCCGCGACGAAGTGTTCGAGGACTTCGCCTCGTTTGTCCACAGCGAGCCCGACTCGTATGTCTATGTCATTTTCGGTAAGATAGGCGACGTTCGCGTCGTCGTGCTTGAGCTGGGTAAGGACAGCGGCGTCTGCCTTGCGGTTACTGATAAGGTCTTCGAGCGCCGCCCTGCCGTCGGCGCGTGCCATGCACAAAAGGATGCTGTAGCCAGCTTGCGCCGCCTGCGTCACCATGCCCGAAAGACAGTCGTGGAAGAAGAGCACCTGCGCCGCCGTCGCCTCCATCGGCATGACGGCGGCAAGATTCAGCGAGCGCTGGCCGGCAAGCGCCTTTGCCGCAAGGTTCGGCTTAAAGCCGTGCTTTTCCGCGCAGTCCTTGACGCGCCGCACGGTCTGTGCCCCAATGCGCCCGCTGCCGGAAAGCGCGCGCGAGACGGTGCTTTTAGAAAGCCCCAGCTCGGCGGCAAGGTCGTCCATGGTGTACTGTCGGGCGCTGTCGGCGGTGCGCAATCGGTTGCTCATACGTTTATTGTGCAACCGATTGCGCATTTTGTCAACAAAATTCGATAAAAAAAGCGGGCTGTACAAAAGCCCGCTTTCAGTGCGCCCCGCGCCTAGAACTTGCCCGTGTTGAGCCAGTTCGTGGTGAAGTACTCGGCCTTCACGTTCTTGGCGTTATCAAACTCGAATTTGGTGACGGTGCAGCGCGTGCCGTGCCCCGTGCGCACGTTGTGGATTTCAGTGCCGTTGCGCAGCACGTAGGTTACCCTGCCGTCGGCGCCCTTTACATAGCGGTAGCCCAGCGTCTCCCACTCCTTGTACATGCCCTTGCGGTCGTAGAACTCAATGCGCATCGGCAGGTAGGATTCCTTGTCCACCCAGATGTAGCGGTAGGTAAACTCCACGTCCTTCTTGACCGGCGTGGACTCAACTTTCCAGCAGTTGTACTTCTTGCCCAGAATGGTCACCGTGGCGTTCTCGTCAAGCATCTTGTTGGTGTCGTCCTCGAACTTGCGCACGGTCATGTCGTTGTAGGTGAAGTCCGTGCCCACAAAGGACGATTTGCGGCTAGAGGCCGCAATCTGGCGCGTGGTGCGCAGCGAAGGCTCATAGGCCCATTTGTCGTCGTCCTTGTTGGCGTTCTCTACCTGCAAAACGCGGGTACCCTTTACGGACGCGGGGGAGTCAAAGTAGAAAATCGTCTTTTTGAGCTGCTTCGCGTCCTTTATACCGTACTGGCGCATCATGCGCGTCTCGGTAACGTTGCCATTCTTGTCCAAGAATTCCATCTTCAGCGTGCTCATGCTGTTGACGGGAGCTTCAAGGGTCGTCATCTTGCGCATAATGTCGTCAACGGACTGCGCGGATGCCGCCGCTCCCACTAGAACTGCCAGTGCCAAACTAACAAGCTTCTTCATCGTTCATTCCTCCAAAATTTAAGAACAAATCAATGCGCATATTACAGCAGCGCACAAAAAAAAGCAACACAGTACGGAAATCAGTTTGTTGAATTAAACTTAAACATTTAAGAATCTTTTGACTATTTGAAATAGCAAAAGTGTTCAAATTCGCCTACTTGTGAAAGATTTTATGAAAATTTTTCGTTAGTTCTTAAGATTATTTCAAAAACTGATTTCCGTGGCAACACAGAGCGGGTTATAGACGGCAACGGCACGTTTTACTATAATATGGTCACATTTCTTAAGGAGTTCTTATGGAAGCGAAAAAACGCTCTTCATCCATTGCGACGTTGATTGTCCTTGGCATCACGTTCCTTGTACTGTTCTTGCTTACGGCGCTGGGAGTCACCATCTACGTGCGGGTAAAGCCGCTGAACGAAAACCAGTTCACCGACAAGCTTTCTACCACCATGCGCCTGACGGATTCCACGCTGGCGGCTTTCTTCGAGGGCGTCGCGAACTCCACCGCGCAGCTCACGCTTGCCGCTGAGTACGAAGACGAGGCGCTTGCCGACTTTGAGCGGCTCGTCGTGGACGCGAACGACAGCCTGGTGAGTGCGTCAGTCTCATTCCTAGAGCGCGAGGAGACCGTCTGCTACCCCGACGGCATGGTCAGCTACGACGAGGCGCTGTACAGCGAGTGGTTCGACATGGCGCAGGACTTCGACGGCACGCCCTTCTTCTCGCCGGTATATGAAAAGGACGACGGCACGCTGGTTATCGCCTGCGCACTCACCACGCACGACGGCTACGGCGACGTAAACGGCGTGGCGGCCATAGAGCTTCTGGCGGAAGCAATCGGCATCCGCGTGGGCGACGAGACCACCATGGGCAACATCAAGTTCTACATGATAGACCAGAACGGCAACATAGTCGTAGACCCCTTCGACAGCCAGCTGACGCTTAAGTCGGCGCAGCTGACCGGCGTGAGCGCGCTGCAAGGCTACACGCCGGGCATGATGAGCATCTCGCGCGAGCAGGTAGACGGTCAGACCTACGAGGTGCGCATCCTAAGTTCCGTCAACAACTTCATGGCGATGGACTACGCCATGCTCATTCCAACCTCCGAAATCAACGCGGCCACAGGCGCCATCATCCTTACGGTCATACTGGCGCTGGTAGCGGGCATGGCGCTGTCGCTCGTCAGCTCCATCTTGCTTGCGAAGGGCATCGTGCGCCCGCTCAAAAAGGTCATCAACCTGCTTAAAAACATTGCGTCGGGCGACGGCGACCTGACCGTGCGCCTGCCGGTGCTGCGCGACAACGAGATTGGCCAGCTGAGCAGCTACTTCAACCAGACGATAGAAAAGATTGCCGGCTCGCTGCGCTCCATCGTGGAAGAAAGCAAGCACATGCAGGAGGTTGGCGAAAAGCTTGCGGGCAACGCCGCCGAAAGCGCGACCGCCATCAACGAGATAAGCGCGAACATCAACAACGTAAACCGCGACGTTATGGACCAGAGCACCAGCGTGGAGCAGACGAACGGCACCGTTGACGGCATCGTAAGCAACATCGAGACGCTCAACAAGAACATCGCCATCCAGAGCGAGAACGTGACCCACTCGTCGGCGGCGGTTGAAGAGATGGTTGCGAACATCAAGAGCGTCGTTGACATTCTGGACAAGAACCAGGCGAATGTAAGCCTGCTGCAAGAGTCCGCCGAGCAGGGGCGCACAGCGGTTTCCGCGTCGGTAGAGATGATACGCAAGGTCGCCGACGATTCGCAGGGACTTATAGAGACGTCCGCCGTCATTCAGAACATCGCGCGCCAAACGAACCTGCTTGCTATGAACGCCGCAATCGAAGCGGCGCACGCGGGCGAGGCGGGAAGCGGCTTTGCGGTCGTTGCCGAAGAAATCCGCAAGCTTGCCGAAGATTCCAACACGCAGGGCAAAAAGGTCGGCGACGTTCTAAAGCACCTGCACGACATGATTTTATCGGTTTCCGAAAGCAGCGCCGCGCTGCAAAAGCAGTTCGACACGATTTTTGAGCATACGACAACCGTAAACACGCAGGAAAGCGTCATCAAGGCGGCTATGGACGAGCAGGCGGCGGGCAGTAAGCAAGTCATCGACGCCATGAACGAAATCAACGCGATTACCGCCGAGGTGCGCGGCGACGCCACCGAGATGCAGGAAGGCAGCAAGCAGGTGCTTGAGCAGATGGAGCGGCTGGCTTCCGTGACGTTGCAGATTAACGGCGCCATGAGCGAGATTGCGAACGGCGTAAGCGGCCTGAACGACGGTATGCAGGAAGTGAGCAACATCGGCCAAGAAAACCAAGAGGCAATCAGGAATATGTCGGCGGAGATAAGCCAGTTTAAGATTTGAGGCAGCAGGTAAGCTAATTGATAAAAGAACGCATATTGGGCTGCCATTTTGTCCCGACCAAGGTCGGGGCGCAGTGATAGAAGCTAAGCAGAATCTTGCCGCAAGGAAAAAGCTCTTGCGGCAATTTCTTTGTTGGCGCATATAAAACAAACGGATTGGTTCAGGGCTAACGCCCTTCACTTTTAGGAGTGAGCGGCGTTAGCTGCGAACCAATCCGTTTGTTTTTAAAGGCACGGGCAAGTGCCCGCTCCCCTTTCGCTACAAAAGCTCTTAGAACTGATACTTGATGCCGACGCTGGCGAAGTCGTTGTTGCGCCATGCGTAGTATTCGCTGTCCTCGTCATAGCACCAGATGACTAAGCCGCTCAGGTTGAGCGTAAAGTCGTCGCCGCCTAAGCGGAAGCTCAGCGACGGCAGCACCATCAGGTCTTTGGTCTCAATCTGGTAGATGCCTTTTACGTCAAGCTTGATGCGCTCGTGGTTGAAGGTGTCGGTGATGTCTACGATGAGCTGGTTGCGGTAGTATTTGCCGGTGACGTCGTAGTCGGTATCGTATTCTTTTGTTGGAATCATAAGAGCCGTGCCTGCAAACTCGCCTGCTTTGAATTCTCCGTCTTCAATCTTGTCCTTATGCAGAATGTATTTACCGGTCGTCTGGAAGTTGAAGTTCACGTTGTGAATCGGCAGGTTGATGTCAAAGCCCAGTTCCCACGCGATGCTGTTGTTCTTTACCCACGGGTCGTCGCCTGCAATATCTTTTGTAAGATTGTAAGCCAATTCTGCGCGCGTGTTGAACGGACCGATGACGGTGGCAGCTTCTAAGCCGAATACCTGCAACTGGTCGTAGTTGAGCGACGGCATTGCAGCGCCTAGCGTGTAGCCGTAATCACTCATAGAAGCTGCAACGGCTCCCTCTACCTGTGCTTCTGAATAGATAGTAAAATTCTGATTAAGCGCACTATTAATTGTTGCTTGATTAGCATATACATACTGATAAATTTCTTCATCAGACTTTCCAGCCAATGCAGTTGCAAACGTGGCAGCCGCAGGATTATTTGCCATTGCAGAATTTGTCATAAGCTCTTTTACCTGCTTAACAACGCCAGCTTTATACGCGGCAACAGCTTTAGCTTGTACCTGCGGAGTTGCCTTATAGCCGACTAAATGCTCCAGATTTGCCGTCGGCTGCTTGTAGCGACCGAGGTAGTAGCTTACGCCGAGGTCAACTGAACCAACCGTGAACGTTGAGCGCAAGCCGCCCTGCGCGTATTTAAGCGTGTGTGTATTCGGATACAGGCTGTCAGAATCGAATTGGCTGATTTGGTACAAATCTTTTGCAGATGCCATGTTATTATTCTGTGCGAATAGGATTTCCTGCGCATAGCCCGTCAGCTTTGCTGTAGCTGCCGGCTGCCACATGCCGCTGGCGGCAAGGCGGTCGGGGGTCATCCACGGGGTGACTACGGCTTCAAGGCGCATATTGATGGGCGCGTTGTAGACGGCGTGGAACATCGGCACGGCAAGACGGCGGTCGATGTAGTCGGGCACGATGAAGTCGGTGTAGTCGTTGGCGTTGAAGTTGTCGAGCACGTGCACTTTGTCGCCCTTGCCCCACACGAGCTTCATTTTGCCGGCTTCCAGCTGGAAGTTGCCGAGGTAGGCGCGCGCGGTGAACTCCTGTAGCACGTCCTCAGGGTAGTCCTCAAGGATGCCCTTGTTGAATTTGAGCTTGGCGTCGAAGTCCGAGTAGGCGCCCGTGTAGGCGGCGCCCAGCGTGAAGGTAGCGTCGGCGCTGGTAGCTTTTTCCTTAAAGTCCGAAGCGCCGGTGTCGTAGTTGTAGGTGCCGAATGCGTCGTCGGTGCGGCGCGGGAACAGGCGCGCGCTGGTCTCCGCGCTGCCGCTGAACGTAAGCGCAGGCTCGGAGCTATCACCGCCGAAGTCGTCAAAGCCGTCGCCGCCGAAATCATCGAATCCAGAGCTGCCAAAACCGTCATCTGCGGCAGAGTCGTCCGTTGACAGCGCCGCTTCCTCGGCGGTTGCGCTTGCGTCATCCGACGCCTCCTGTGCATATACCGCGCCAGCAACAAAAGCGGTGCAAGCGGCAGCAAGAACCAGTTTTTTCGTAATCTTCATAAAGTCTCCTCAATAGGGTGTAAGATAAAAACAGCTGTCCGCAGACAACGCTGTAGGCAGCCATTTTAGTTTGTATCACGTAATAATTCAAGAGTAGTTAAAGACCAGCGCACGCGCCGCAGCCTTGCGGCTGCTTACCGAGTTTGTGCTACGCACAAACTCGCGCTACGCCGTCGCCGCAAGCCTTGCGCCTGCCAGCACTTTTAGCGTAGCCGCGCTACGCCGTCGCCGCTTTCGCACGCAAAGAAGCCGGCGTTGTAGCCTATCGCCTTGGTGTAGGCTTCCTGCACGTTGTCGATGAAGGCGTCCACGCTGTCTTTATGCACGAGCGCGATGGCGCAGCCGCCGAAGCCCGCGCCCGTCATGCGCGCGCCGAGGCAACCCTGCTGCTTTTGCGCGGTTTCGGCGAGCGTGTCCAGCTCTATGCCGGTCACCTCGTAGTCGTCTTTAAGCGACTGGTGCGAGGCGTTCAGAAGCGCGCCGAGCTTTGCAAGGTCGCCGGCTTTAAGCGCTTCCACGGCGTCAAGCACGCGCTGGTTCTCGTAGACGCAGTGGCGCGCGCGCTTCTGCAAAATCGGGTCGTCGATACAGCCCTTCACTTCCTCCCAGCGCGCGGGCGTCAGGTCGCAGAGCGCATTTATTTTCACGCCGTTACTCAAAAGCTCTTTGAGCGCAAACTCGCACTGACTGCGCCGCTCGTTGTACTTCGAGTCTGCAAGCTTACGCACTTTGTTGGTGTTCATCACCACAAAGCGGTAGTCGCCTAGCTCCAGCGGCGCGTACTCGTACTCCAGCGTGGCGCAGTTAAGCTTTTCTGCGCAATTTTTCTTGCCGGTTGCGATGATGAACTGGTCCATGATGCCGCAATTCACGTTCATAAACTTGTGCTCGCTCATCTGACCGAGCTTTGCAATCTCCACGCGGGAAAGCGCAAAGCCAAACGTCTCGCTTACGGCGTAGGCAAAGCCGCACTCCAGCGCCGACGACGACGAAATGCCGCCGCCTGCGGGCACGTTGCTTGCCATTAAAATCTCAAAGCCGCAGGGGAAGTCACAGCCGCGCTCCTTCAGCTGGCTCAGGATGCCGTTCAGGTAGTTCGCGTAGTCGTTCGCCTTGTCGTAGACGAAGGTGTCGTTCACGTCGAACTCGAACGTGCCGGGAAACTGCGCGTCGTTGTAGATAATCTTGCTGTCGGCGCGCTTACGGATAGCCACGTACAGGTAGCGGTTGATTGCCGCCGGAAAGACGCAGCCGCCGTTGTAGTCGATGTGCTCGCCGATGATGTTGATGCGCGCGGGCGACGAGAATACCGCTACGTCTGCCTCGCTTCCGTCGTAGAGTTTTACGAACGCCGCGGGAAGCGTGGCGGGGTCGTATTCTGTTTTTGTGAGTGAATTTGCCATTGTCATACTCCTATTGCTATTTTATGCCATTTAAGCGTTTTGTGGTAGAATTTTACAGCCGCACGCCACTAAAAAGCGGTACGTTTCCTGTAGCGCGGGCTCTGGTGGCACGAATATGCACATTCCTTCGCGACCGCGCGTTAAAAGCACGCGATAGCAGTTTTGCCGCAAGCGGTACGGGTCGTGCACCTGCGCGCCGCTTTTTGCAGTTAGCTTCCAGCTGCCGTCTTTGCGGATAAAATCGTCTCCCCAAGCGACAATCGGAAGGTCAAGCTCTAGTCCTTGCGCCGAAAACTCGGTTACGCAGCTTTTCAGCTGACAGCAGGAAAGCGCAGAACTTGCGTCGTCGGCGTACCAAGCGCCTACGTTGACGGCGCGCGTTGCCTCGTAGTCGTTTGGCACCTTGTAGCGGGCGAGATTTCGCGCCTTAGAAGAAGCCAAAAGCCCGTAGCGCTTTTCTTTTTCGCCTTCGTAGCGGCTACGCACGTAGTCTTTTATGCGCGCAGGCGTTTGCGAAAGATAGACGGGGAAAGCGGCAAAAAGCCCGCTTTCAGAAAGCGCTTTTGCGCGCGCGCTGTCGCCGTCAAGCACTGCCGAAACCCAGGCCGGTAGCTGCAATGCCGACTTTGAGCGCAACGACAGCGTTAGATTAAGCGCGTCCGCCACCGTTACCGCGCCTGTTTCGCTAAAGTGAGCCGAAAGCCGCTCTGGGCAGAGCACGCGCCAGCACGCGCCGCTTTGCGTTATGGCGCACTTCCACTGCGCAATGCCCGCTTCTTCGCCGCGATTGATTTCCTGCCCTTCGCCGATAAGCGCAACGATAACAAGTCCGTGCTTTTTATGCGCCAGCTGTAAAAGCTCGCACGGCTCCGCCCGCGCCGCGGCACCGCGCCGTTCGCGCGCCATCGCTTCGTCCCAAGCGCGTTGCGCTTCATCGTAGATAATAATGCTTTCGTTGGGGATAGCGCTCGACGAGCCGCCGTAGGTTTGCAGAAAGCCGTGCACATCGGTTACAAGATGGCGATTTTTAAGCACGTATTGTAGCACGCGCACAAGCGGCCCGTTACCGGAAAGCATAAGCGCGCGCTGCTGTGACGCCTGCGTGTTGTTAAACGCAAACTGCAAGCCCGCAAGCGTTTTTCCCGCGCCCGGAACGCCGGTCAAAAGCACCAACAGGTTTTCGCCGCTAGAAAGCGCCGCGTCTGTCGCCTGCTGCATACAAAGGAGCGCCTTGTCGATACCCGCGCTCTTTGCGCTTTTAAGCTGCGGAAGCGGCTCGTGCCGAAAAAAGCGCTCGGCTGCCTGCAAAATGCTCGGAAGCGGCTGGTAGTCTGCGGTAAGAAACGCCTCCGCGCGCGTGGCAGCAGCTCGGCTTACCGCGGAGGCAGGAGCGGGCATGGCGCCGCTAGCGGCAAGGGCGGTTGTCGCCTGCACCGCGTCACTAGCGGCGGTAGCTGCAATCGCGGAGGTGAAGACGCGAGGGGTAGCGCTTGCCGCGCCGCTATGGGGAGCGCCAGCGGCTGTAGCCGCACTAGCAGCACCCGTGTCGTTGCTGTCTGCATTGATTGTAGGCGCTGCGGGCATGGCACCGCTAGCAGTAGCGCTCGCGTCGTTGCGGTTCGCATTGGTCGTAGCCGCGGCGGGCATAGCCTTGCTGGAATCCGCCATCGCGCCCGCCGTCTCCGCGCTTACAGCACGCAGCGCCGCCGTAAGCATATCGGGGCTTACAGTAACAACGCCGTCGCACGTCTGTTGGAGCGCCGTTCCCCGCGTCAATACAAGTAGTGGTACCACGCGCTTATCGCTGCAATAGGCCTGATAGTCACGCAAGTCGCGCGTGTAGCCAATAACTTGGTCAAGATACGCAGGACGCGGCGCGCTAGCTTGCTTAAATTCCAGCACAAGCACGGCGCTTTCGGTAAGCAGCACCACATCAGGCCGCCGCCCGCGCTCGCGTGGCAGCAGATATTCAAAAACGACCGCCCACTCCGGCGGCAATGCAGCAAGCACCGGACGCAGTACCTGTAGCTCGTCTTTCCAAGCCGCCACTTGCGCTTCGCCCGCCAGCTCTCCATAGACCGCCTGCGACGACGAAAGCAGCTTTGCAAGAATTTCTGCATCAGAAATGCCTGCAAACGCCTGTAGCGACGAGCAAAAGTAACATGCTTTCAATGCTGCTAGAGTCATTAGAATTTCAGCACGGTTATCGCCTTGTATTCCTCGCCCGGCCGCAGGATGCAGCTGGGGAAGTCCGGCTTGTTCGGCGCGTCGGGGAAGCGCTGCGTCTCGAAGCAGATGCCGGTGTGCTTCTCGTACTTCTGCCCGCCCTTGCCGACGGCGCCTTTCAGGAAGTTCCCGCTATACATCTGCATTCCCGGCTGGTTCGTGCTGATTTCCATCGTGATGCCCGAAAGCGGCGATGAGACGGCGCCGACGCGCACGACCTTGCTTTCGTCCGCGGCGTGCGTCACAAAGCAGTGGTCGTAGCCGCCGATGTGCTCCGGTATGCGGCCGATGCTGCCGCGGAGCGCGTAGCCCTTGTGGAAGTCGAACGTGCCGCTGTCGTGCGTGCGCACGTCGAGCAGATTGCCCGTCGGAATCAGCGCGTCGTCCACCTCAAGAATGCTGTCGCAGTCCAACTGCACCACGTGGTCTAAAATCGTGCCGCCGCCGTTCAGGTTGAAGTAGGCGTGGTTGGTCAGGTTTATCGGCGTCGCCTTGTCGGTCGTCGCCGGGTAGGTGAGCGTGAGCGCGTCTTTCGCGTCGAGCGCGTAGGTGACGGTGAGCGCGACAGTGCCGGGGTAGCCCTGCTCGCCGTCGGGACTGGTGCGCGTAAAGCGGACGCCCGCCGCCTCGCCGTCGTCGAAGGCTTCCGCGCTCCAGACGATTTTCTCCCAGCGCGTGAAGCCGCCGTGCAGGCTGTTTGCGCCGTCATTCGCGTCGAGCGCGTAGGTCTCGCCGTCAAGCGTAAAGCGCGCAAGCGCAATGCGGTTTGCAAAGCGGCCGACTACGCAGTTGTGCGAGTCCGTGTCCGCCTTCCAGCCGTCCAGCGTGTCGTAGCCCTGAAGGATGTCGGTAAAGCCGCCGAGCTTGTTCGGCACCAGAATCTGCATAAGCGAGCAGCCGTAGTTCATCGCCGTAAACGACACGCGCCCGTTCGACACCGTGTAGCTTGAAATGCCGCGCTGCAACTCTTTTTGTGTGATTGTCATAGATATTCCTCCTTAAAATAAAATAGTTTATGATTCTAAATTTATTCCAACCAGTTCAATGCCTTTTCTACAACCTTGTTGTACCAGTCCTGCTCGCTTGTACTGCTTGCGGAGACAGCCCGCGAGTATTCAAAGAATTTCCGCACTTGCTCCGCGTTCGGCGTGTAACTTGCCCTAAACGAATCTTCCAGCATTTTCTTGAATATATGGAGCGGGAGCGGCACGATGACGGATTTTCCGCCGTAATATGAAATATTCAAATTATGCAGACCGTAAAAATGTGCGATGCACGCCTCATTGATAGTCGGCGCGACAAACAGACAGTAGGCTTCCTTGCCCGTTTCTTTCTTGAACTTTGCCAAATGGCGCGAGACAGGCTCGCCTTCCATCTCATACTGCTTCTGTCCGCTCGCCATCGTCACCTCAACCGTCACACCAAAGCCGTCATAATCGCAGACAATATCCGCCATGTTGCCCTGCGCGGTAGACATCGGCTTTCCAAAGTCGTCGAATTTAAGGTTCGCCCTTATGTCGCCGCCGTCAAGCATGGTCATGCCGCGCCACACATTCCATTCCAAAATGAGCGACGGGTCGTAGATGTCATTTGCTTCAATCTGCGCAAAGGTGTTCTGAATGTCGTCATATTCTTTGTAATCCTTGATTTCGGCGACTTGCGACTGAATGATTTTTTCTTTCTTTGCAAGGAGCAAATCATCAAGCAGTTCTTTGAGGTCTTGGATTGTCGCGCCGTCCGTAATGTTTGCGGTTGGATTTTCCGCTGTGATTTTCTGAACTAATGCTTCCCTGTCGTCCGTAAACAGTTTGGGCAGTTCGGGATTGCCGAGGTAGTTGATGTACTTTTCTTTGTCGTCCACAAAGACAGGCTCGCGCGGAATGTTCTGCAAGATGAACTCAACATCGCCCCGCTTTTCGGGAAGAATCGAAAGTGACCGCCCGATGTGCGAAATGGAAACAAGCCCCGTTGCCCGCAGATAGCGGATGCAAGCGTCGGCGTAGTCGTGCATATTGCTTGCCTTTGTCTGCAAGAATTTCTTTGCGGTCGCAATGTTGCTCTCGCGCGTTGCCGTGTCACCTGTTTCGATTTCTGCCTTGTAGATTTCCTGCAATTCGTTCAACTGATAAAAATACTTGAACTCGCGGTATTTCTTCGCCGTCTTTTCGCGCTCGATTCTAAACTTTTCGATTTTCGCCACAATCGCGTCAAAATTGCGGTAGTCGGTCAGTTGCAATCCGAATATCATCAATTCATCAAACTTCAAAGTGCCAAGCGTGTAAATCAAGCGCAAGATTTCAAGGTACGGCTTTACATAGAATGTCGCGGCTTTTTCGCTTGTCTTGTGGTACGGTGAGGGTATCTGAAATTTAAGCAACTGGCGCAAAAAGACTTCTTCCTTGCGTTTTGCAGAAATTAAAGATTTTCCCGCTTCCGTGAGTTTTATGGTTGGCTCAAGCAAAACAAAGCCGAGTGCTTTAGGGGCGCGGTTTATCCTGTCTCTTGCGCTGAATGCGGGGTCGTTGTTGCCAGAGCCGTTGAAAAAGTTTTCGTTCCGCAGCAATTCCATGAATGCGATTTGCGTTTCGGTATCCCACTTATTGCTTTCAAAATTTTTGCTCAAAAGGTCGATTTCTGGAATCATCTTTTCGGGCGTTCGCGGAGAAGTTGTGATGAATAATACTTTGCTGTCGATTGATTTTGCCATGTCCACCCCGCGATTATTCCTTGTAGTTTGCCACAAGGATGTGGTTCGCCGCCGCCTTGAAGCGGTTACGGATATTGACGGCGTAGGTCTTGGGGTACTCGGCAATAATCATGTCGCTGTAAAGCCGTTCCGTGAGCGGTGTTTTTCCGATGACAAGCAGGGCTTTGCACGAAAGGTTTTTAAAGTCCTGCGCAAGCTTTTCATGCGCCGCGTCGTTGAAGCCGTCCTTGTATTCCTCATTGCCGTAGTCAGAGAAAATGCAGTCGTAGGGCGGGTCAAGAAACATAAAATCGTCGGGCTGTGCTTTGTTGAAAATCTCTGAATAGTCCGCATTGCAGATTTCCGCAGTGTTCAGAAGCTCGCTGTGCTCTTTGGTGACAAGGGCGGTGTTCAAATGCTGGTAGCGACCGAACGGCACATTAAATTCCCCCTTTGCGTTGTAGCGAATCATGCCCGAATAGGCGGTTTTGTTGATGAAAAAATAAAGAAGCGCGTCGGTGTACTTTTTATCCGCAAGCCCGTTGAACATATCGCGGATTTCGTAGTACAGGGCTTCATTCTTGTCTTCCACGCGCTCCGTGGGGTGTTGCGCTTTGAGCGCGTCAAAGTCGCGGCGGTTTGCTTCGTACTGCATCTGCACAGCGTCAAGTTCCGTGCGCAGCTTTGGGTAGTATGCTTTTACGCCGCTGTAGAAGTCCATGAGCTTTGTGTTTACATCGTTGATGATTGCCCGCTTCGGCTCCAGGTGGAAATAGAGCGCACCGCCGCCCAAAAAAGGCTCTATGTATCTGCCTGAAAACGGAGGAATATGTGCGGTAATCTGCGGAAGCTCTTTCGACTTTCCGCCACGGTACTTTATCAGCGGCTTCATGCTTCTTATCACTATCGTAGACAGTATAGCAACTTTGACACTTAGTGTCAGTTGCTATACTGCCCCACCCCCTACAGCGTCGCCGTAAAGCGCAGGAACGCGGCTTTTCCCGCCTCGTCACGCTTGTAGACGCCCGCGTGCTCCAGCACCTTGCTGAACACGATGCCGGTCTCCGTGCGCAGGATCTCGTCCACGTTCTCCGCCGTAAGGCCAGAGCTGTACTTGTCTTTTATCTCGGCGACCCACGGCGCGTGCTTACCAAGCACCTCGTCGCCCGCAATGTCGCGCCCGCTTACGATGGCCTTTCCCAAGTCGGAAAGCTCCGCTTTCAGCCGCGCGGGAAGCACGGCAAGCCCCATCACCTCGATAAGGCCGATGTTCTCCTTTTTGATGTGGTGCAGCTCGGCGTGCGGGTGGTAGACGCCCAGCGGGTGCTCGGCCGTGGTGATGTTGTTCCTGAGCACAAGGTCAAGCTCGTAGCGCTCGCCGCGCCTGCGGGCAATCGGCGTAATCGTGTTGTGCTTCGCGCCGTCTGTTTCCGCAAAGATGAACGCGCTTTCGTCGCTGTACGCCCGCCACGCGGTCAGGATATGGTCTGCGAGCGCGACGAGCCGCGCGCGGTCGGGGCTGGAGATGCGGATGACGCTCATCGGCCACTTGATGATGCCCGCGCTCACGTCCTCATAGCCCGGCACGGTAAGCGGCGTCTCAACCTGCGCGCGCGCCATCGGGAACTCGTAGGCGCCACCCTGAAAGTGGTCGTGCGTCAGAATCGAGCCGCCCACAATCGGCAGGTCGGCGTTGCTTCCGAGCGTGTAGTGCGGGAACTGCGAGACGAAATCAAGCAGGCGCTCGAAAGTCTTTCGCGTAATCGCCATCGGCGTGTGCTGGTAATTGAAGACGATGCAGTGCTCGTTGTAGTAGACGTAGGGCGAATACTGGAAGCCCCAGTCCTCGCCGGCGAGCTTCAGCGGGATGATGCGGTGGTTCTCGCGCGCGGCATGGTTCAGGCGGCCGGCATAGCCCACGTTCTCCTTGCAGAGCAGGCACTGCGGGTAGCTCACGCTCTTTGCGCTCAGGGCGGCGGCAATCGCCTTGGGGTCTTTCTCCGGCTTGGAGAGGTTTATCGTGATGTCAAGGTCGCCGTACTCGGTGGCCGCCTGCCACTTCATGTCGCGCTTTATGCGGTAGCGGCGGATGTAGTCCGTGTCCTGACTGAATTTATAGAACCAGTCCGTCGCCTCTTTCGGCGACTTCGCGCACAAGGCGCGGAAGCGGGAAATCACCTCGCTCGGCTTCGAGACCAGCACCCCCATGAGCCGCGTGTCGAAGAGGTCGCGGGCGGCGGTGCCGTCGTTCAGCGTAAGGCCGTGCGCCGTCGCGTAGTCGAGCAGGTGCGAAAGGATGTCCTCAAGGTCGTCCGACGCGACCTCGGGAAGCGCGTCCGCCTGAGACGCGCTCTCAAAGCCGTCAAGGCCGAGCAGGAGCAAAAGCTGGTTTTTTGCATAGATAACGTCGTCGCCTTCAATCAAGCCTGTTTTTACGCCATAGGCTGCAAGGCGGTTTATGTGGTCGTAGATTGTCATAGCAGCCATTATTAGCCTTGCGCGTGCTTTTGTCAAATAGGGAAACAACGCAAAAAAGCAGTCCGCGCGCGCTACGCTTTTTACAAAAACACTCCTTGTAAAAAACATCTTTCTTACAAGGAGCGTCCATCGTTCGCTTCGTAAATTTGTCGCAAACCTTACAGCTTGCTTGCAGCGGTTGTAACTTCGCTTTACGAAGTCACAACCGCTCTGCACAATTACTTATACAGCTCGATAAGCTTCTGCAGGTGCACGAATCTGTCCTTCGCCGCCTGCTCGTTGCGGTCGAAGAGCACCTTCGCGCGCTCCGGGAACTTGCGGGTCAGCGCAGAGTAGCGCGTCTCGTTGTTGAGGAATGCCTGATAGCTTCCGTCGCCTTCTTTTGAAGTGAGGGTGAACGGATTCTTGCCCTCGGCCTTAAGCTGCGGGTTGAAGCTGAACAGGTTCCAGT
>ERZ842401.4808-NODE-4808-length-15379-cov-6.701840_pt1 | contig 15379 bp, 17 predicted proteins | sample MGYA00521270_ERZ842401 | MGnify/ENA primary metagenome ERZ842401 (study PRJEB31892, sample SAMEA3878208) | bioreactor metagenome | biome: Moose rumen | place: Sweden | collected 2011-10 | study: EMG produced TPA metagenomics assembly of the PRJEB12797 data set...
GCTGCCCCGGGAATTTTCCGGCTATCTGCTGAATGGTCAACCCTGGATACCGGAGGAAAACGGACTATATTTCCTGACCTTGGACAAGGGCTGCGCAGCTCAAATTTCAAATGTATGATCATTCAAGGAGGATGAATATGGGCAAATTATATATCGGAGTCAATTACCATCCACATGATTGGTCGCCGGAACGCTGGCGAATCGACATTGACATGATGAAGCAGGCTGGGTTTGACACAGTCCGTCTTGGCCATCTTTGCTGGGACAGCTTTGAGCCTGATGATGGGGTGTATACCTTTGATTGGTTTGATGAAGTGATGGATTTGTTTCATCAGGCGGGCATCCGGGTGGTATTGGATATTTCCATGCGGCCTGCGCCTGTATGGGTACATGCGCTTTGCCCCGGCTGCAATATCCACGATAAAGCTGGAAACCCCAGCCCTGCCGTTCGCCGGTATATGGAGGACGTAGGCGATCCGGATTATCAGCGATACGCCCTTCGCTTCGCCCGGAAGCTGATTCAGCGGTACAAGGATCATCCCGCCCTGCTTGCTTTTGGATTGTGCAATGAGCAAGGAGCCGGCTTTATGTCCTTTTCCGAAGGAGCGAAAAAGCGATTCCAGACCTGGCTTCAAAAGAAATACGGGACCATCGAAGCCCTCAACAAAGCCTGGGCCACCCAGCGCTGGTGCCGCCGTTTGCGCACCTTTCAAGATGTGGTACTGCCCGAAACCAGCGTAGCCAGGGGAGCGCCGGAAGCGTGGCTGGATATGCGCAGGTTTTATTCCGATGGTATCGGAGAATTCTTGACTCGGCTGGCCCGATTGGTGGAGGAACTTGCTCCCGGCATTCCCCATTCCTCCAATCATTATTCCGGTCACACCGCTTTGGGCTTTGATTTACTCAAATATTCCGACAGCTTTGTAGACTATCCCGGCGTAGGCCATTACCCGGATTATGAAATGAACGAACAGGTGCATTACACCTTTACCACCATCCAGGAACGCTTGAACGAGCAGGACAAGCCCCTCTGGTGCCTGGAGTTCATTTCTGGTGCCAATTCCATTTATTCGGGCCCGGAAGGGTATGTGCGCATGCAGGCATTTTTATGCTTGCAGCACCGGATGCAAATGATGTTAGGCTGGACCTGGCGCACCATGCTGGGCGGAGAAGAACAATTCTACAACGGCCTGTTAGGACACGACGGCATTCCCAACCCCGTGTTCTATGAGTACGCCCGGCTTGCAAAGGATTTCAGAAAGCTGGAGCGGTATGGCTTCCCCTATCAGCCGCAGCCCGAAATCGCCGTCGCTTTCAATCAGGACAGCCTATGGGCTTCCCAGTATTCCGCCACGCATTTTGCACAGTCCTATACCCAGGCTGTTTTATACGCTCAAAAAGCGCTTTTTGAGCAGAACAGGGATTACAATATGGTGGGTCTGCGTCGATTGAAAAAGCAATATAAGCTGCTGATTGTGCCCAATCATATTGTGATGGAGCCCGCTGCCGCCGAAACCATCCGTACCTATGTGGCAGGGGGCGGTACGGTGCTCATGACCGGCTATTCCGCCACACTGGATGAAACAGGCAAAGCCTTCGATACGCTCCGCCCCGGCGGTCTTTCCGATGTATTCGGCATTCGGGTGGCCGGTTTTGACCGCGCCGGAAAGCCAGACCGGGAAGGATATATCCAATCTCCTGAACGAACGATCACCAGAGGCGATTGCCAAATTGCTATTCACGCTGATTATGTGGAACGATTGGAGCTGCGTGAAGCGGAAGCCTTCGCCGCGCTGGATAACGGTCAATGCGCCATCGCTGTTCACACTTACGGAAAAGGAAAGGCGTATTATCTGGCTCCTGAATCCAACGCGGAGCTTCTCGGTTGGATCATCTCCCTTTTATCTGATAACCTATGCTTGATGCCGCCGCTTTCCGTGCCAGCAGGCATACAGGCACGGCAGATTTCACCCGGACATGTTTTCTATATCAATACGACAAATGAAGCGATATCCATGAAGCTTTCCCATGCAGCCTTCGGTGTGCTGTCAAATGAAAGCTATACTGATCGGATTTGCCTTGAACCGTATGCGGGAGAGCTTCTGATTGATAAAGAAGGATAAAGAGGAGGACAATCATGTACAATTCATTCAAGCCCGGACAAGTTTGGCTCGACACGGAGGGCAAGCGGATTCAGGCCCATGGCGGATCGGTCATGTATATCGACGGCACCTATTATTTCTACGGCGAAAACAAAGAGAAAACCGATGGTAAAAACGGCATTTGGCATTGGGGTGTCCGCTGCTATGCCTCAAAAGATTTGTACAACTGGGAGGATCAGGGCGTCATCATTCCGCCTGAGCCCGATGATCCATCCTCTTCCCTTCATCCCTGTTCCATGATGGACAGGCCGCATATTATCTACAACAAAGAGACAAAGAAATATGTGGCCTGGCTGAAAATCATGAACAAAGACGGTTCCCAAACGGAAACCGTGATGACCGCGGACGCTTTTCTGGGACCGTATACAAAGGTGAGGGAAAACCTGAAGCCGCTTGGGATGAGCGCCGGAGATTTTGATCTGGCTGTTGCCCCCGACGGGAAAGCCTATTACTACTTTGAACGGGTGCATTCCGAAACAATCTGCGCGGATCTGACGCCTGATTATACGGATGTGACCGGCTATTATTCCACCCATTTCCCGCGCAAATATCCGCCTTATGTCCGCGAGGCCACTGCGCATTTTATGCGGCATGGCATGCATTATCTGATCACCTCCGGTACAACGGGCTACAAGCCCAACCCTTCCGAGGTAGCAATCGCGGATACCTGGCATGGCCCGTTTACCGTGCTCGGCGATCCCCACCCGACCGATGCCAGCCGAACCTCTTTCCATTCCCAGGTTTCCTCCGTTTTCAAGGTTCCGGGAAAGAAAGACCTGTATATCGCCTGCGCGGACCGCTGGTTGCCGGAGTATATGCACCTGGAATATGAAGTTTATGCCCGGGAATATGAGGAAAAGTATTGTACGGACGATCACTACAAGCGCTCCTTCAAGGAGAAAGGGACCGATCCCATCGGTGACGTTTGCGCGAATACCTCGATAGCGGATTATGTGTGGCTGCCTCTCAGATTCCATTATCCGGATGCACAGCATCCGCTCGGCTGGATTGAAATCGAATGGATGGATGAATGGCGATTAGAGGATTATGAATGATATAGGAGAGAATATGGATATTTATAACGTGAAGGATTTTGGCGCAGTCGCTGATGGGAAAACCAACTGCGCTTCCCCAATTCAAGCGGCTGTCGATACAGCGAATCGGGCGGGTGGTGGCGTGGTGCTGCTGCCTGCAGGCCGGTATTTCAGCGGGTCGATCCTGCTGAAAAGCAACGTGGAATTGCGTTTGGAAACTGGCGCTGCGCTGATTTCAAGCCTGAACGAGGCCGATATCCTGCCATTCCCAGCCGATCCCTCGGAAGAACCCATCGACGGTTGGAACGGCGGTTTTTTCCTGGGAGCGCGGGACGCGGAGAATATCACCATATCGGGTCAGGGTGTCATTGACGGCCAGGGCGGGCTGGTATTCCAGGATGCCGACGTGGACAGCGGCTTTCATGAATGCCCCAAGCGGGTGGCAGCTTTTCGGCCACGCATGATCCTGTTTGAGAATGTGTGCAATCTGACCGTCCGGGATGTAACGCTCAAGGACGCCGCCTTCTGGACGCTGCACATGGCCGGCTGCCGCCATGTACGCATCCATGATATTCAAATTCTTAATGATGACCGCGGCGCTAATAATGACGGCATTGATCCTGATTGCTGCCGGGATGTTGTTATTTCCAACTGCATTGTGCACACCGGGGACGATGCTATCGTGCTGAAATCCACCGCTCCCATGGCCCGTCGTTATGGGCCGTGCGAAAACATTCTTATCAGTGGCTGCATCCTTCATTCCCGGGATTCAGCTTTGAAAATTGGTACCGAAACATACGGTATCATCCGCAACGTGATCCTATCGGACTGCATCGTAAAGGATTGTTCCCGAGGCGTGGGTATTTGGGTGCGGGATGGCGGGACAGTGGAGCACATCCACGTACATCATCTTACCGGGGCCGTGAGGCGGTATGCGGATGCTTATGATCTTCCTGGCGCTCCTGGCTGGTGGGGTAAGGGTGAACCGATTTTTATCAGCGCTACGCCACGCAGAGGAAAAGAAGACGCTTTTCCTGGGATGATTCGGGATGTATCTGTTTCTGATGTGGATATGAAATGTGAAAGCTGCATTTTCCTGGGTGGAGAACAAAACAGCCCCATCGAAAGAGTTCGTCTCCGTGAAATCCACATCACATTGGAAAAGCAAGGAACCCAACCGGGCGGTCTATTTGACGAGCAGCCCTCCACCCGGCATATTTATCCTCATCGCATCCCGGCGCTGTACGCCCGGCATGTGCAAGGACTGCACCTGATGGACAGTAGCGTTCAATTTGTTGGAAAGGGCGAAGCATGGGATGGTATCTGTACTGATACAGAAGCGTGTGAAAATATAAATATTGCATGGATATGACATATATGGACGCCCCGAAGAGCACTTATGCCGATCTCTTCTGCCTTGTGCATGCCAAAGACTATTTTGTGCTTACCACCAATGTTGATCACTGCTTTCAGAAAGCTGGCTTCGATAAGAAGCGCTTGTTCTACGCCCAGGGGGATTACGGTCTGTTTCAATGCAGCAGGCCATGCTGTCAGAAAACCTGGGAAAACGAAGAGATCATCCGCGGCATGATTCTTGCCCAGGGTTTTGAAATCGGCTCGAGTAACGAGCTGGTTCTGCCGGACGGCAAGACGGCAGCCATGGTGATTCCTACAGAACTGCTTCCTAAATGCTTCAACTGCGGACGGCCTTTGACAATGAACCTGCGCTCCGATGACAAGTTTGTCGAGGATGGAGGCTGGAAAGCAGCTGCTGTTGAATATGAAAGCTGGCTGACTGCACATCAGAAAGCTAATATTGTGTATTTGGAGATTGGTGTCGGCTTATAATACACCTGGGATCTTCAAGTACAATTTCTGGCAGCAGGTTTATTCAGAATAAAGATGCAACTTATGCGTGTCTGAATATGGAAGAACTCCAGGTGCCGGACCAGATTAAAGAGCACGCCATTGTCATCGGCGGGGATTCTTCGGAGGTGATTCGGGAACTGGCTTTATCATGATACGTTCTTTTATACATGAGCAAAGAATATGGCAAGCCTACTGAGAAAGGAAATAATCCCTGGGTGTCATACCATAACAATCCTTAAACGCTTTGTAGAAATTGCTATGATCGCTATAGCCAATCAGTGCAGCGATTGCGCCGTTGTTAGATAAAGAGTTCTCATACAATAATTGATGGAAAACGGGACTGCCGCAGTTGAAGGCAATCCCGTTTTCCATGATAAAAAGCGCGTTTCTTGCGTTTACTTGAGCTTTAGTCCATCGCTGAATGCTTTACCTACGATCTCGCCAACTACACGATAAGCGTTGAAGGAAGCATCGAAGATAATGGGACGCAGCTTACCCAGATCCACTTTGCCATCCGTGAGGATGGATTCATCCGCCTGGGAAGCGACGATTTCACCGATGAGGTATCCGGTTTGAGGATCCCAATTCCGGACTTTGCACTCGAGCGTCAGGGGATATTCTTCGATGATCGGCGCGTTGACATGAGCACTCTTGTGAACATGACAGCCCGCCTTTTCGATCTTGTTGACCTTCTTGCCGGTTTCAACGCCAAAGTAATCGGAGATCAGCACGGTATCCGCCGTGCCCAAGGCCACGGTGAACGCACCGGCCTTTTCAAAGTTTTCGGTGGTCTTGTGCTTGGACAGCATCAGGGTGATTTCGCCCATGTCGCTCTGCATGCCCCAAGCTGCGTTCATAGCGTTGGGGACTCCGTTTTCGTCGTAGGTGCCGATGATGAATACGCCTTCCGGGGTGATGACGGATTTCTTGCCTTCAAATTCAATGCTCATAATCATACCTCCCTGTTTTGCTTTATTCCTGCGCGTCAAAATCCGGAGCCCACATCTTATAGCCTGCGATCTGCTCCGGTGTACCGTTGTAGTAGCGCTTATTCTTATCCAAAGTGGCGATCTTCGCCATTTCCTCCGCGGTCAGGGCAAAGTCGAAAACATCGAAGTTATCCCGGATGTGGGCCGGATTGCGGGAGCCGGGGATGACCACATTGCCGCTCTGAATGTGCCAACGCAGGACGATCTGGGCTGGCGTTTTGCCATACTTTTTCCCCAGCTCCGTGAAAACAGGCTCTTCGATCAGGCTCTTATCGCCGTGGCCCAGCGGATACCAGGCCATCAGGCCGATTCCGTAAGGAGCCAACAGCTTCTTCAATTCTGTTTGCGGATAATAGGGATGCGCTTCCACCTGTACGGTTTGAGGCTTGATTTCCGCGAAATCGATGGCCTGCTGTGTGAGGCCCAGGGTGTCGAAATTGGAAATGCCGATGGAACGCACCTTGCCCGCCTTCACGGCCTTTTCAATATTCCGGTATCCCGCCTGCCAGTTGTCCGTGGGCTGATGCAGGAACAGCAGGTCGATGTAGTCGGTATCCAGGCGGCGCAGAGTATCATCCACCGCGGTTTCGCTCTCATAAACAGAAGGCCACAGCTTGGTGACCAGATAGATATCCTCGCGCTTCACGCCGCTGGCTTTCATGGCCCGGCCCGTTGCTTTTTCATTCTGGTAGGCATTGGCGGTATCTATCAGCCGAATGCCATCCCGGAGCGCGCTTTCAATGGCAGCCTGCGCTTCGGCGGGGGTAAAGGTAAACACGCCGATCCCGGCCATGGGCATCTGGGTTCCGTTGTTCAGCTTGAAGTATTCCATATTGACCCTCCTCATCGTGGTTGTTTTCTTGTTACCAGTTCTTCTTTTCCTTGCTGGAATCATGCTGATGCTTGCGCTCTTCCACCATCTTGGCGAACCATTCCACCATGCCCGGGTCATAATGGGAGAAGAAGCTGCTCTGCTTTTTGTCCAGGGCGGCGATGGCAGCCATATCCTCATCCGTCAGGGCGAAATCGAACACGTTGAAGTTCTCGACCATGCGCTCAAAGTGGGTGGACTTGGGGATTACGACCACGCCCCGCTGGATGTGCCAGCGCAGCATCACCTGAGCGGTGGATTTACCGTACTTCGCGCCGATGGTGGCAAGCACTTCATTCTGGAACAGCCCGCCTCGGCCTTCGCCGAAGGGAGCCCATGCTTCGATCTGCACGCCGTACTTGTCCATCCATTGCTTCGCTTCGATCTGCTGGTTCAGGGGATGGGTTTCCACCTGGTTCACCATGGGGCGTATGCGGGCGAAGGAGCAAATGTCCACCAGCCGATCCGGATAGAAATTGCTGACGCCGATGGCCCGGAGTTTTCCTTCCTCATAGAGATCCTCCAGTGCGTGCCAGGCTCCGTAATAATCGGAGAAGGGTTGATGCAGCAGCATGAGGTCGATATAATCGGTTTTCAGTTTGCGCAGGGATTCCAGCACGGAGGCCCGGCAGGCGTCATAGCCGTAATGCTCCACCCACACCTTGGTGGTGATGAACAATTCTTCCCGAGAGATGCCGCTCTTCTGAATCGCGTTGCCTACTTCTTCCTCGTTGAAATAGCTCTGTGCCGTGTCGATGTGCCGATAGCCTGCCCTGAGGGCATCGCTGACGCAGCGCTCGCATTCGTCCCTGGTGACCTGATACACGCCGTAGCCCAGAATGGGCATCTGAACGCCGTTGCTGAGTGTTTTGTATTCCATGACAGTATCCTCCTCTTTACTCTTCATCCGGCCACACTTCCGCGATCATGGGGAAGGTGCTCCAGGCCTTGGGCCAGCCGCAGTAGAAGGCCAGCTGGGTCACGATCTCGACAGCTTCTTCTCTGGTGATGCCGTGTTCCTTGCCCAGGATCAGGTGGGATTTCAGCTGCGGATACAATCCTGCGGAAAACAGTGCTGCAATGGTGATCATGCTGCGGTCCCGCGCAGAGAGCTGTTCCTCCCGTGCCCACACTTCGCCGAAGAGCACATCGTCGTTCAGCGCCGCGAATTGCGGTGCAAGCTTGCCCAGGCGGTCTCGTCCTGCTGTTTGTTTCTTCGCCACGTGCCATTTCTCCTTCTCTATTTTGTTTGGTATCGAAGCCAAATGCAATCTCCATCAAGACGCTGAACATCGATCAGTGACAGCGGTTTAGGGCTGTGATTTGCAGCAAACGCTGAGTCGTCAAAGGCGGACGCAAGCCCGGTTCCGCCATCAATGACGGGCGGAATGATTAGGCTAATCTCGTCAATCAATCCCGCCTGTAGGAAGGCCCAGTCCACAATCCCGCCGCCGGACAGCAGCATTTTTTCAATCCCGAATTGTGCTTTCAGCTTCCGCACAGCCAGCGGCAAATCCAGACTGTCCTTGCCCGCGAAAACATAGGATACGCCTGCCTGACGGAGATGGGCGATATAAGCGTCGCTGACATTCTCCTGCAAAACGGTGATGACCTGCATTTTATCGCCCCGCCGTTCCACCATGCCGCTTTCCCAATGGATCGTGCCCTCACCGTCAATAATAACAGCGTATTTGTCCGCTTTTGCCGCCTGCCAGTCGGTACGGGGATAGGTTTCTTTCGCTTCCGGCAGATCGTACTCCAGGCTGTTCGCATAGATTTCCGATGCCGTAGTCGCACCGCTGATGACGGCGTTACAGGCGTATTCCTCACGAATACGGGAGAATTCCCGCAACGCAGGCATAGTTTCCGGCTGGCTGAAGAAGGACCCGTCAATGTTACCGTCCACGCTTTGCAGGATGTGGCAAATGATCTTTGGTCTGTTCATGCTTTCCTCTCAATGCACCAGCGCTGTGAAGGTAAACTGGATCATCTTCCATTCGTCGTTTTGCAGTTGGAATACTTCGGTGGTTGTGAAATGATGGGTCGTGGGCTGGCCGCCCAGCAGCAGACCATAGTCCACGTCGCTGATGACGATGGCTGCGTCGCCGAACAGGTGGGCCTCCTGGCCGTGCAGGATGATTTCCGTTGGCTGGAAAACCTTCTTCTCAAAGGTGTCCATTTCACGATCAAGGTCGCAGTTGCCGCCGATGTGGACAAAGAAGCACTTCTCGTCGCATACAGACCGCATCGCCGCTGTGTCAGCCTTTTCAAGGCCCTTCCAGAAAACCTGAGACTGCTTCAAAACCTGTTCCTTCATCTTCGATCCCTCCGATTATTTCATATTCCTTTCCCAGAAAGAAACCGCGTTTTTGATCCAGCCCTCAGCCACGGTACCGGTACCAAGACCAAAGCCGTGGGACAGGCCGGGAAACACCTCGATCATGACATCGGTGCCATTGGCCTGAATGGCCGCAATTCGCCGTTCCATGGTGCGGTAGCTGGCAATGCCGTCATTGGTGCCCACGCAGTTATAGGTGGGCGGTTCGTTGCCGTATACTTCGCTGAGACCTGTATACTGCATGATCACCGCGCCGGAACGGGGATAATCTTTTTCGCCAAAGGCCGCTGTGCCATAGCTTCCCAGCCAGGCCGCCATCCGCGCTCCCGCGCTTCCGCCCCACAGGGAATAATCGGCTGTGTCCACTTCCAGTTCGTCTGCGTGTTCATGGATGAAGGCAATGGCCCGCGCCAAGTCCTCGCAGGCAGCCTGCGCGCCGGGACGATAGATCAGCGCAAAGGCGTGATAGCCCAGCTTGCTCAGCTCCAGGGCATGGGGAAAGCTGTCGTGCATGGCCCCGACGTAGGCGAACCCGCCGCCCGCGTTGCAGATGGCGAACTTCGCGCCGGGATGACCCTTGAAAAAGAACAATCCGGTATCTGCCTTCCAGGGATCAGCGGCTATCTCCGCATCAGTATAGATGCGGTAGAAAATCTGCTCTCCCGCATCGGTTTTTTCCCTCATGTAATTGACGATCTCCACCGTCTTGGCGGGCTGGATATTGCTGTACCAGGTCAGGCGCAGACTGCCCAGCGTGCTGCCGGAATAATAGCTTGTGTCCACCGGGAAGATCATCCGGTCCCAGTCCCCGAAGGCGGGATAAGAAGTCACTTCATCAATCCGCGTGTTTTCGTTCCAGATCACCTGTTCCGCCTCCGCAGGGATCAGTCCCAGCATAGTAATAACTGCTGCGACAGCAGAAAGAAATTTTCGCATCCATTTCTTCATATTCACCGCTCCTGAAAACAGTCATTATTCATTCAGCGTGGTGAAGAAGCCGCCCATGCGCTTATAGTCGATGTTGAAATACCTGCCCGCCTCGCCACGGTTCATGGCCCGGATCTGCGCCATTTCATCGTCGGAAAGCTCAAAATCGAAGATGGAAATATTCTCCTGGATGTGTGCCGGGTTGGTGGAGCCGGGGACAGCCACCAGTCCCTCCTGCATATGCCAGCGAAGGATAATTTGTACCACGCTCTTATCATGCGCCTGCGCGATGGCAGTGAGCACATCGTTGTTCAGCAGCCGGTCGTCGGCATGACCCAGGGGATACCAGCATTCCACCTGGATGCCGTACTTCGCCGCCAGCTCCCGGGTCTCCAGCCGCTGGGCGAAGGGATGGCACTCGATCTGCAGAATCTGGGGCTTGATCTCCATTTCATCCACGATGGCGTAGAATGCTTCCGGCCAGTTATCGAAGTTGCTGATGCCAAGGCACCGCACCTTGCCCTGACGATAGGCTTTCTCCAGGTCTTTCCAAGCGCTCACATAATCCCCGGCGGGATGATGCAGATAGATGCAGTCCAGGTAATCCAGCTGGAGCCGCTCCAGCATGGCGTCAATGGCCGCCAGCGTGGTGCCTTCGCCGTATTCACTGGGCCACAGCTTGCTGGTGACCCAGATTTCCTCCCGGGGCACACCACTGTCGATGATGGCCTGTCCCACGCCGCGCTCATTGAAATAACCGTGGGCAGTGTCCAGATGGCGATAGCCCGCCTGCAAAGCTGCTACCACCGCGTCATGAGAAGTACTGTTCAACAAGGCGCGGCCCGCTTCGCTACTGTCCCGTTCCAGGGACTGGATCTGTGTGCCCAATCCCAGCTGCGGCACCTGCACGCCATTGTTCAGGGTGATCAGCGGTACATCCGCCACCGAAGAAATATTGGAAACGGCAGCGGGGTTTTCCGCAAATGCTGTATATGAAGATAAGAGGATCATCAGCAACGCGAATACAGCGACCAGTTTCTTAGTCATGTTTATTCCTCCAATCATTATTGATTAAATACTTTTTCCAGCCAGGCGGCGAAAGGCTCCACCCAGCCGCCTTCCGCGCCATAACCGTGAGGCCAGCCCTGGAGCACCAGGGTTTCCACTTCCACACCTGCTTCCTGCAGACACCGGATATTGGCTTCAAATTCCCGTACAAAGGGATCGCGGGTGCCGTAACAGAAATAGGTGGGCGGCAGGTTTCCGGCTCGCAGCGCATCCACATCCTTGCTGGCAACGCTCAGTCGGCCATAAAAGGAATAGATCATCCCGTCTGCTCCAGCATCCGCCGATATAGCATCCAGTTCATCCGGTACATAGGACGCATCCAAGGCTGTGCCGTTGACCAGACCATCGTAATGCAGCAGCATTTCGCCTGCCTGAATTCCACCGGCGGAATAACCCATGACGGCAATCTTGTTTGGATCAATGCCGTACACATCCGCGTTCTTTCGCACGAATCGCACTGCACGGGCCAAATCCAGCGCGCCTTCCTCCTGAGTATAGGGATGCAGCCGATAATCCACGATGAAGCATTGGAAACCAAGCTGGTTCAGCTTTTCGGCGGTGGGAATGGTATCGGTGTAATCGCCCCGGAACTGGAACGCTCCACCTGCACACAGCAGCACCGCGCCTTTGATAGGAACGCCCTCCGGTACAGGCATGGTAGTCACATAAGGCCGAAAATCGGGATCGTCGTAATAATATCCTCCCGCGTTGCTGGTATAGCTGGTGCGGCTGGGCATGTTGTCCGGTTCCCAGAGGAAAAGCGCCTGTTCTGTATGCGCATCCGCATGAGCAGTCAGTACCGTGTTGTTTCCAGTTTCTGCTGGAAACGGCGGCTTACGCATCATCAGTTCCTCCGACCATCCCAGCTCTTCATAAGCACGAATATCGGAAGGAGAATCAACTGTTTTCTGAACTCCTTTTGCTTTCCTAAACACCCAGTTCATCACGCTTTCGTCAAACGCAGCCAGCATTCCGGCCCCGTGGTAATCCATGGCATAAACTGTGCCGAACTGATCGTCATGCTCTTCCCGGAGGGCATCCAGCTGCGCGTCAGAGCGAATGTCCATCACCAGCAAATCAGCGATTTCTTCTTCGGACAATCCGGCTTCGACATACAGATCCTGAATGCGCTGATACGCTCTGCGCACCGGCTCGGAGCCGTAATAGCTGTCATTTTCAGCGGTAAAGAGGTATACCGGCGTTTTTGCTTCCACCAAAGGAGCGGGATCACCATCCCACTGAGAGGAAACGAACAGCGCGGCGGTATAAAGCTCAGGCCGCAGCTCCAGGACACGCGACAGCGTTTCCCCGCCGCCGGAATAGCCGCTGATATAAACCCTGCTGAGATCAATGGAATATGTGTCCATCAGGTGTTCTGTCAGTGCAATGGCCTGCCTTGCGCTGGTGACGCCCCAATCGTTCAGCTGCGGCGAAACCACAATCATCTGGGAATTGTACAACGGCCCCGCATAAGGGAAGGCCTCCCGCAGGTCGCTTCCGACGCCCTGGAAATACAGCCCGCCCCAGCCGGGCAGCGCCATATACAGCGCATAGGGAACCGTTCCGTTGTAGCTTTCAGGGACATACAGGTTGTAGTGGATCGTTCCTTCGGAATCAGATACGAATACCTGATCCATTTGAAACGTGATTTCATTCTCTGCCAGCGCGCCGGAAAGCATCAACAATCCTGCAAGCATGAAGCAAATCAGGGTTTTCATCCCGCTCACCACGCAATCTGATCAAGGAACGCGGCAAACTGGCTGCGGGTTTCCTCATTGGGTGTCTGACACTCCACGGTAAAGCGATCCACGATCACGACATCCGGCTGATAGGACAGGATTTCTTCGGGAATTCCGGCAAAACCGCTGCCTCGATGAATGCCGAAGAACACGATCTTTTTGCCGGAAAGATCAGCTTGCTGCAGCATGGTCAATATGGATTGCGGCGCGCCATACCACCATACCGGGGTACCCAAATAAATCACGTCATACTGGGAGAAGTCCGGCAATTCTTCCTGAAACGCCAGCATCTCGTTATTTTCCTTCTGTTCTCGGGCGGGGTTCATCATTTCGCCAAAGCCCGGCGCGTACAGATCAGCCACCCGCAGTGAGTAGACATCCGAGTTCGTGCGTTCCTTCAGCACGTCCACCATCACCAGCAGATTACTGTTATCCCTGGCGCGGGTTCCCGCCATGCTGGCTTGGCTTATGGCGTCTACATCCAGGCCAGTGGTATCAATGTTTTCACTGTAATCAAAATAGAGAACCAGGGCTTTGCTTTCCTGTTCCGCTATGGCCGGAACGCAGGCAATCATGGTCAGTAATGAGAGCAACAGACAAATCAGCTTTTTCATCAGTTTTCTCCTCCTCAGAATCCATTCTCTTTCACCCATGTGCAGAGTTTTTCGATCTCTTTGTTGTAAAGGCCCGGCTGTACATCCGCGCCTTTCGCGCATACTGCAGCATCCCGAATGGCGTTCACAAACTGGCTGGAAATATCGCTGTAGGAATTGGCAAAAACGAACAGCTTTTTCCCTTGCCAGTCGGAACAGCTTTCCAGAAAGGTCATCACCGGAGCCGGCATGGTGTACCACCAGATGGGAAAGGCAACGATTACGGCATCATATTCACCCAGGTCCGGGAGCGGCCCGAGGATGGCCGGTCTCAAGTGCTTGTCTGCTTCTTCTTTGGCCTCAGTGTACGCGCATGTGCTGTAATCGGCACTGTAAGGGATTTCTCTTTCGATCCGGAATAGCTTTCCATGTGTCTTTCGGGCAATCCGCTCGGCAATCTCCTTGGTGTTGCCGCTCCAGGAAAAATAGGCGACCAGTGTTCTCATCGGAATCTCCTTCCATTCCTCACAGACTTAGCTCTGTTACGTATAGAATTTTAATAGATCTTTGCAGGAATGTACAATGCTTTTGTCGTATTAAACCATACGTGCAACGCATAGTGGAGGAAAGAGACATGATTGACACCTATTTGCTGGAGCAATTATGCGCAGTATCGGACTGCGGCACCCTGTCTGCGGCTTCGGAAAAGCTGCACCTGACGCAGCCATCCCTGACACGCTCTATGCAGAGGCTGGAGGATTTATTGGGCGCCAAGCTGTTTGACCGCGCAAAAAATCGCGTCCATCTGAATGAGAATGGACGCTTGGCGGCGGAATGCGCAAAGCATATTCTGATGGAAGAGCAGGACATGATCAACCGCGTCCGGGCTTTGGACCGTTCTTCCCGCACCCTGGCGGTGGGCATGATTTCTCCAGGCCCCATGATGGAATTAAGCCCGCTGCTTTCCTCCCTGTATCCGGACAGGACGATCGCCACCGAGCTGCGAACAGAAGAAGAACTTGTCCAGGGGCTGCGGCAGGGCATGTATCAAATGATCCTGCTGAATCGTCGTTTGGAAGAAGAGACATTTGCCTGCCATTCCTGCGGAACGGAACAGCTGTATTTTGTCGTACCTCTTGATCATCGCTTGGCAGATCAGGCGCAGTGCACTTTCTCCGACATGAACGGCGAAAGTCTGTTAATGGCAAATCAGGTTGGATATTGGGATAGAATTGTTCGAGAGGCTATGCCGCAATCTCATTTTCTCTTGCAAAACGGCATTGGCGCATTGACAGAAATTATCCGCGCGTCTTCCTTGCCTTACTTCGCTACTGACCTGACAATTCGGCTGCGTGGGCGCAATCCGGAAAGGGCCTACGTCGCCATCTCTGATGACGTCGCAACCGAGCATTTTTACTGTTTCTGCAAACGCGAGGACGAAAAGAAGTACCTTGCCTGGTTCCAGGCGCTAGCAAGAAGGTTTTAACGGAAATACAGAGCCTCGCTACAGGTTGCTGTGGTCTGCATGACCAAGCGCAAACCGTGTCTTCCTTTTTTTAGACAGTTGGTAGGCCCCTTTCGTTTCAAATTGAGTAAAAATGGCCAAGTGATCGAAAAACTTTGTTCTGTTCACATTTCAGCTTTTGCTTCTGCTTACTAAGCGAACGATCTACTAAGCCTAAAAAAATTTGAACCTCCTATGGGTCATATTTGATCCACAGGAGGTCTTTTTTATCAGAAGAGGAAACATCCATTGTATGGGAAGGCAGAATCGGAACTCAAACTACAA
>ERZ842401.4809-NODE-4809-length-15378-cov-4.785421_pt1 | contig 15378 bp, 9 predicted proteins | sample MGYA00521270_ERZ842401 | MGnify/ENA primary metagenome ERZ842401 (study PRJEB31892, sample SAMEA3878208) | bioreactor metagenome | biome: Moose rumen | place: Sweden | collected 2011-10 | study: EMG produced TPA metagenomics assembly of the PRJEB12797 data set...
GGGCCAGGTCGGGGTTCCACGAGGCTGCCAGGCAGGTCAGTGCGGGGAAGGCCACGCACGAGTCGTTGGTCTGGCCGGCCTGCTCCCACTCGTCCCACAGCACGTCGGGGCGTACGCCGTGGGGGCCGTCGTCGGTCCACAGGTCGGGAATGCCCAGACGGGGCACGCCGGCCGCCGAGAATTTCGACTGCGCATGGATGATGCGCAGCTTCTCGTCGAGCGTCATGCGGCTCAAGGCATCGTCGATGCGCTGCTCAAGGGGTTTCGACTCGTCGAGGTAGACGGGCACACGCTGTTGTTGCTGTGCCCGTATGCCGGTGGCCACGATGAGCACTGCCAGCGAGAAAGTAATTCTTTTCATAGGTATGTTAAGTAAATGTTAGCGTATTTCAGACGAAGTGCACGTTGTCGTCGCTTTGGCAGATGAAGCCGCGGCAGCTGTCGCGATAGCGGGGAAAGCGGCTCAGGTAGTCGCTGGCTACGCGCTCGCGGATGGCACCCTCGCAGGCGGGGTCTATCAGGGCGAAGCAGGATCCCGTGAAGCCGGCACCGCAGAAGCGCGCCCCATAGACGCCCTCTGCCTGGCGCAGACTGTCGTAGATGGTCTTCAGCTCAACGGAGCCGCACTCGTAGTTGTTCAGGCTGCTCTCGCAGCTCTCAAACACCAGTTGCCCAAAGGCTGCGATGTCACCGGCCTCCCAGGCTTCAACGCCCTTCTTCACGCGTTCCGACTCGGTGAAGAAATGGCGTGCGCGGCGGGCAAAACGCTCAGGCATGTGTCGCTCGTGGCGTTCGAATACTTCGGGTTCCACCTGGCGCAGATGTGTGCTGGCCAGATTGTTCAGACGCCTGTCCTCGTATGCCTGTAGCATCCATGCGGCGGCGCGGCACTCTTCTACGCGGAGGTTATAGTCGGTGTTGAGCATGGTGCGGGTGGCACCGCTGTAGAAGATGGCAATCTTGAAGGGCACCTCGCGCCCCTCGCCGCCGCCGAAGGGAATCAGCCTGTATTCGCCGGTGGCGGTGTCGAGATAGAGCAGGTGGTTCTTCTGGCTCATGGTGACGCACGACTGGTCGAGCACGCCGTTGTTCAGCCCCACGAATTTCCGTTCGGCCTGGCTGGTGATGTCTACCATCTGCTGCAGTGTCAGCTTGATGCCGTTGGCGAAGGCAATGGCCGCAGCGAAGCCGCAGAGCAGCGCAGCTGACGAGCCGATGCCGCCCGAGGGCAGCGAGCCGTGTATGGTGCCGTTAATGCCGCGCTCCAGGCGGAACTCCTTCTGCATCACCCACAGCACGCCGCGCACGTAGTCGCTCCAGTCGTGCAGCGGACGTCCCACAGGGATGCGCACATTCGTCACAAGCACATTCGGAAAGGAACTGGTGCGCAGGCTGACGAGGCCGTCCTCGGTTGTTGAGAAGCGGAAATCGATGCCGCGGTCCAGCGCCAGTCCTGTGACGGGGCCTAGCTGATGGTCGATGTGTGCACCGAGGGGGCAGAGGCAGTAGGGCGAGAAGATATGAAGGTCGAGTATTGCAAGATTTTTCATGAGTGTGTGGCGGCTTTATTTGAACAGTGAGTATTCGGGAACGCTCCATGCCAGTGCGCTGGCGCCCAGCACGTCACGTTCGCGGTCGTCGAGCTTCGACAGCAGCAGCTTTACCTTGCCTCTGATGTTGCGGAACACATGGTCTTCAAAAGCCTCCTCGCAGGCGTCCATCAGCCAGTGACCGGCATGCGAGATGCCGCCCGTGAGGATGATGGCCTCGGGGTTGACGAGCGAGGCATAGGTGGCCAGTCCGCAGCCCAGCCAATAGCCCGTGCGGCGGAAGGTCTCGATGGCCAGCGCATCGCCTTGTTCGCAGAGCTGTGCAATGATGAGTGGCGTCAGCTCGTCCTGATTGCTGAACAGTGAGGCTTCGTTGGAGGTGGCCATCAGCTCGCGTGCCGTCTCCACGATGCCGTTTGCGCCGCAGTATGCCTCCAGGCAGCCTTGCAGTCCACACGAACAGGGGCGCCCGCCGTCAACGATGCAGGTGTGACCCACCTCGCCGGCATAGCCACCGAATCCCTGGTGCTCACGGCCTTGCGAGAAGAAACAGCTGCCTACGCCCACACCCAGGCTGACCACGATGAAGTCGTCCATGCCGTGGGCCGAGCCGTAGGTGTGCTCGCCGATGGCCGATGTGTGCGAGTCGTTGCCCAGAGCCACGGCCACGCCCAGCGTGTCGCGCAGCATGGCCGTCAGCGGCACAATGCCTTTCCAGGGCAGGTTGGCGGCGTTTTCTATGCATCCCGTGACGAAGTTGGCGCTGGGCGAGCTGATGCCGATGGAGCGGATGCTGTCGAAGCCGCCGTTAGCCTCGGCCATGGTGACGATGCTGTCGGCCAGCTTTGTGGCAAACTGGTTCACCTCGGGGTAGTCTCTTGTGACGAACTGGTCCTTGGCAATGATGTTGCCCCGTATGTCTACTACGGCGTAGGTGGTGCAGGCGTTGCTGATGTCGACGCCCACCACGCGGGTCTTGATGTCGTAAGTTCTCATACTTTTTTGAGTTAAGAGTTAAGAGTTAAGAGTTAAGAGTTAAGAGTTATGAGTTAAGAGTTATGAGTTAAGAGTTATTGGCGGGGTTGCATGGCCACCCATCGGAAGGCGTTGGTGAAGAGCAGGTTCTGCGTGGCGTCGATGAAGCCCTCGTCGCCGTGGCCCATGTTGAGGTAGACCATGCGGTAGCGCTTGTTGGTCCACACCACGGGGAAGTCGCCGTGGTTGACGATGTCCTTCACGCCCATGGGGTAGTTCTTGTAGGATATGCTGAGCAGCACTTCCACGTTCTCAGAGGCGCGGGGCGAGGGCGAGAACTGGTAGAACTCGCTGGCCGGAGCCACGAACTGGCGCGGCAGCGACCGCGTAACGGGATGCCACTCCGGCCCCTCCACGTCGACCAGGGCGGGCTGCGGCGGCCAGGTGTTGCACGAGAAGGGACCGCAGCCCAGGAACTGGTTGAGCCAGGGCCAGCGGGTACGGGCGTTGTTGTAGGCCGTGGCGTGGAAGCCCAGCCAGCCGCCGCCCTGCTCCATATACTGCTCGAAGGCTCGTCGCTGGGCGGCCGAGCCGGGCAGCGTGTTGAGCATCACCACCACGTCGTACTGCCTGAGCGTGTCGAGCTGGTCGGGGCACTGGGTGCGCACGTCGTAGGTGAAGCCCTCGCCGTAGCTCAGCTTGTGGAAGAAGTGCAGGGCCTGGCGGTCGAACTCCACATGGGCAGGCTCGGCACCGGGCTCCCACAGCAGCAGGGCGCGGAAGCGGACGCGCTGGCCGGCATAGTCGGCAGCGTAAGGGCCGCCTTCGCCGTGCATCAGAATGTTGCAGATGGTCTGGCGCAGGGGCGCCTGGTGGTCGTCGCCATACTCCCAATACATGGCCCCGCGCAGGCGGTGGTCGCGTATGTACTGGCACTTGATGCCCAGTGAACGCTCGTTCTCATGGCCCATCACCATACGTCCATCGGCATCGGTGAGGTAGGGCACCTGCGCCACGTCGTGCCAGTGCTCGGTGGTGCCCTGCATGGCGTCGGGGCGGGCGTCGTAGCCTCTCACGCCGCGGCCATAGAGGGGCATGCCCATCACCAGTTTCTCCTGCGGAACACCAGCACGCAGATGGGCGTCGACGGCCTGCGAGCTGGTCATCCAGCCCGACAGGTCACTGGGGTAGAGGGCGGAGTGGTGCTTGGGCGCGTTGGCCATGTCGTAGGCCATCACGTTCACCAGGTCGAGATACTGGATGCAAGCGCGGAAGTTGATGTACTCACCGCTGGCCACGGTGGCGATGGTGAGCAGGCGGTCAGGTCCCAGCGCCTGGCGCAGGTCGCGCATGAGCAGGGTGAAGTGCTCGGTGTCCTGCGGCGACGAGGAGATGCCTGCCGATGACTGCGTGGGGTACTCCCAGTCGATGTCGATGCCGTCCAGCCCGTACTCGTCGGCCACGCGGCGGGCGTCGCGGGCGAAGCTCTGGCGCAGCGAGTCGCTGGCAGCCATCTCGCTGAAGCGGCCACTGCCCCAGCCGCCTATGCTCAGCAGCACTTTCAGCCCAGGGGCTTTCTTCTTCAGTGCCGCCATCTGGCGCAGGCGTTCGGGATGGTCGATGCCCACGCCGTCGAATGTCTCGGTGACGTGGCCGAAGGCATAGTTCAGGTGGGTCATCACGGTGGGGTCGGGGATGGTGTGCGTCCAGGAGGTGACGTAGGCCACCACTACCTTATTATTATCTTGCGCGCGTACGCACATCAGCCCAATCAGAAGGGTCAGCAGTACAAGGAGCTTCTTTTGCATAATCTCTAACGACGATGAGTTTTACGAACGATACGAATTGTCTTTTACTTCTGCGAATTGCTTTTTAGGGCGGAGCGCCGCAGCAGCGCTTCCAGATAGTAATAGTCAGCGTAGATGATGGACACGTCTATCTCGTCGTGGGCGGGATAGTTGCCCGTGGAGTGCAGCAGCAGGAAGCCGGGCGAGGTGCCTGGGGCGGGCTGGTAGCTGTCGGTGAGCGAGGTGAGCATGTCGTCGTCGGCGCGTCGGTAGTCGGCGGCTTCGGTGTCGGTGACGTAGGTGGCCAGCTCGTAGAGGGCCGAGGCGACGACCGCCGCTGCCGAGGCGTCGCGGGGACAGCCGCCGTCCAGTGCGGGGCCTTGGCCTGTCTCGATGGCAGGGTCGCGCATGTCCCAATAGGGGATATGGTCTTCTGGCATCTGCGGCTGAGACAGCCAGAAGCGGGCTATGCGGCGGGCCTGCTCCAGATAGCGTGGGTCGTGGGTGTAGCGGTAGCACATGGTGAAGCCGTAGAGTCCCCAGCCCTGGCCGCGGCTCCAGACGCTTTCGTCGAAAAGCCCCTGGAAGGTGATGCGCTTCAGCACGCTGCCGTTCTGCGGGTTGTAGTCAACGACGTGATAGGACGAGCCGTCGGCGCGGAAGTGGTTCTTGAGCGTCTGGTCGGCGTGGCTCACGGCGATGTTGTGGAAACGCTGGTCGCCACTGAGGCGGGCAGCCTCGAAGAGCATCTCCAGGTTCATCATGTTGTCGATGATGACGGCATACTGCCACCGCTCGGGCGTGCCCCAGCTCCAGGAGCGGATGCAGCCCACGGAGGGATTGAAGCGGGTGGCGAGGGTGCGGGCGGCCTGAAGCACCACGTCGCGGTAGGAACGTTCGCCCGTGAGCTGCCAGGCCAGGCCGAAGGAGCTGTAGACCATGAAGCCCAGGTCGTGGGTGCCGCCGTCGTATTTCAGGTCGTCGAGCAGCCAGGTGGCCGAAGCAGCCTGCTGTCGCCAGAAGGGGTCGTGGCTGTAGCGGTACATCTGCCACAGCATACCGGGGAAGAAACCCGAACACCAGTCGTGTATGCCCACCAGGCGGAGGCGTCCGTCGCGCTCGGCGCAGCGGGGCATCAGGCGGCTCTTGTCCTGCTCGCTGCGGCGCAGCTCCTGGGTGTTCTTCATCAGCAGGCGCAGCTGGCGGTCGGCCTGTGCAAAGGCGTGGTCGGTCTCGTCGGGCGTATAGTATAGCAGAAAGAAGCGATCGGAAAAATTCTTCACCAGATACTCCTCCGCTTTACGCTCCCCTCCTTGGGAGGGGCTGGCTAGTCTGTAAATGTCTTTAGCCAGCTCTGCCTGCTTCTGCTCCCACTGGCTGATTTGCTGGTGGGGCCAGTCGGTGACGGGGCGGCCAAGGTACTGGGCCAGGTAGTTGGCGGCCAGCTGCACGCGGTGCAGGCTGCTGTCGGCGATGGCGATATGGGCGTGGCGTGCTATCTGCAGCACGTCGATGATGTGCGAAAGGTTGTATTGGCTATAGCCAAAGGAAAGGGTTCGCCACAGCTCGTGAGGCTGGCTGCCGTCGTCGGCAATCTGCGCTGGCAGACGCTGGGCGAAGAACTGATGGATGCGCTGGCGGAGCAGCGTGGTGTCGCCGGTGAAGGCGGCGTAGGACATAACCTGCACGTCGTAGGCCACGGCGTGGTTGTTCTGTTGGCGGTTCTCCTCTTGTCCCTGCGGGCTGTTGAGCATCCAGCTGAGGAAGGTGCCGAACCACTGGCGCAGTGCCTTGGCATCGCGGGCGGTGAGGGCGGAGGACTGCTGGAGCAGCTGCACGGCGTCGAGCATCTCGACGAACGAGTAGCTGTCGATGAGACCATAGCAGCGGCCGCGGTCGTTGTTCTGGCCGGGCACTATCTGGGCGTACTCCAGATGGGGATTCATGCGGGTGGCCTTGTCGAGGAACCAGGTGCGCAGCTGCTGTACGGCTTTCTGGGCATAGCGCTCGTCGTCGGTGAAATACCAGGCCAGCGAGAGCGTGACAACGTCGGCCGCCATCGTGCCCAGGCGGTTGCGGTCGAGACGTTCGAGTTCAGGGTTCGACACGCCGTCGCGGTTGATGTAGGGACGGCCGTCGGGTTTGGTGGGGTCGGGCCAGAAGTAGCGGCTCAGACTCAGGTAGTCGTGGCGGTTGCCACTGGCGGGCAGCTGGTCTTTCTGCATCACCGACGCGGGGTCGTGCTGCATGCAGTCGTCAGCCTCCTGCTGAAGCTGGCTGATGGCTGCGACGTAGGCCGGCAGCGAGGACTGGCTCTTCACCTCGGCGAGACGAGACAAATTCCAGATGGTCAGCGCCTGGGCGGCGTTGACCATCTGGAGGAAGAGGATGGTGAGCAGGCTTGCTCGTTTCATTTCAGTACTTGTTTGAAGGGGGTTAAAGTCGTTTCTTAACCTACATTATTCATGCTGATAAAAAACTCGCCGAGATTTTTTTCTACGGGGCCGAGATTTTTTTCTGCGGGGCCGAGTTTTTTTCTAGCCACGTCTTTAGACCGTTACTTCACTACCACCTTGCGGCCGTTCTGGATGTAGAGGCCCTTCACGGTAGCTGCCACGCGGACGCCCTGCAGGTTGTAGATGGCGCCATCGGCCAGGCGGCTGACGGTCTGGATGGCCTCAATACCGCTGGCGGTGGGCAGGTCGCCCTTCTCCACGCGGAGCACACCGGCGTTGTAGCCTGCGGTGAAGTCGAGCGTGACGATGTAGGTCTCGCCGTTGACGAACACGCCGTCGTCGCCACCCTTGAAGTAGATGTTGCCGTCGTCGTGGCCGTCCGAGCCGCTGCCCACGCCGAGGTACTGGTTGTCGCTGGTCAGAGCATAGTCCACGCCCTCACCAGGGGTCTTGAACTCAATGCCCCAGTCGGCCTGGCCGAAGAACTTGTAGTTGCACCAGTTGTCCCACATCTCCTGACCGCAGGTGACACCCATCTTGAAGACGTCCTTCTCCACCTGAGCCACGGGCACGTCGGTCATGGCACCCGTGTTCCAGCCGGGAGCATCGCCATTGACAGAGGGACGGCCGATGCCCTCACCGATGATCCACAGACCACCGTCGGTGATGGTGGCGGGAGCCTCGTAGGTGCCGGGGAATATCTTCAGGTAGTTCTTGCCCTCGACGAGCACCACGGCGTAGTCGCCGCTGACGGCGTTGAACTGGAACTTGCCGTTGCCGGCGCTGGCAGCAAAGAAGGGATCGGAGTAGGTGGCGTCGAGGTCGAGACCATTGGGGTCGGTCAGCGTTAGGACGTCGCCCGTGTTCAGATGAACGTTGGCATAGTAGTTGTCGCTGGCGCTGGTCATCTTCTCACCGTTCAGCGTGGGCACAGGACCGGCGTAAGCCTCGTACTCTACGGTCACCTTGCCGGGCACGGCCTCAATCTCGTTGGCGGGATCGCCGGCCACGAAGCCGTTCAGGTCGATGGTCAGCGTCAGCACGTCGCCGTTGCCAAGAGGATTGCCAGTGCCGAAGATGTTGCCATCGTCGCCGCCGCGGGTGTAGTTCTCGTTGCCGTTCTCGTCGTAGGTCCACTCGCCTGCGGGGTTGTTGATGTAGATGAAGTCGTTCTCGCTCAGCACCAGGTCAGAGCCGTGGAACTCGGTGCCCCAGCCATACTGGCCGAAGAACTTGAAGTTGATGCCGGTCAGCTCCTGGCCGTAGGTGAACTGAATCTTGTAGACGTTCTCGGCAATCTGAGCCACGGGGATGCTGTTGGCCAGCGATGCGCCCCAGTTGGAGTTGTTGACGGCAACAGAGGGCTGGCCGATGTTGGAACCGATAATCCAGAGGGCCTTGCCGTCGGCGAAGGTGGCGGGAGCATCGTAGGTGCCGGGGAAGATTTTCAGGTAGTTCAGTGCGGGATAGAGCACGGCGGAGTAGTTGCCGGTGATGGCGTTGAACCTGTACTTGCCGTCGGCCGTCTTGGTGGCCACGATGGGATCGACGTAGATGTCGGCAGCGTTCACGTCGGCCACGCCCAGGTTGCCCAGCGAGAACTCGGCGCCCTGCGTCAGCGTGCCGTCGAAGACGTAGTTGTTGCCGCGCTTGTCCATGTTCTGACCGTTGAAGGTGGGGAAGTCGGTCATCACCTGCTCGCGGTAGTCGACGGTCATTTTGCCGGGCGTCGTGGTCATGTCGAGGCTGACGATGATGGTGTCGCCATCGGCCAGCTCGGCGCCGTCCTTCAGGAAGATGTTACCGCTGTCGCCCGTTTCCTCAGGATTCGTGCCGTTCAGGCGCAGCCAGGGATTCTCCTCCATGTCGATGATACCCCCCAGGCGCGTGGGCCAGAACACACCCTCCTCGAAGGGACGCTGTCCGTAGAACTTGAAGTTGATGCTGGTGGCGGAAATCTGCTGACCGACCACGAGCGTCAGGCGATACTTGCCGTCGGCAATCTGGCCCACGGCCACAGAGTTGTTGCCGGCCCAGCCGTCAGCTGCGTCCCAGTTCAGGTTGTTGGTCTCGTGCGAGGGGAAACCGAAGGTGCCGCCATTCACATAGATGGCCTTGTTCAGATCCCAGTTGGCCCAAGTGGCCTCGGGGTCGTCCACCTGGCGAATCTCCACGTTGATCCACTTCAGGTTGTCCTTCAGCTCGAAGAAGTAGGCATATTCGGCGTAGGGATAGGCGTTGAAAGTCCACACGTCGCCACTCTTGTGAGTGAAGTACTCGGGCATGGCATACCAGGTCTCGTCGGTGCCGGGCAGCACGTAGTCTGCGCCCTGGACGAGCACGCCGTCGTAGCCTTTCGTACCGTCAACGACCAGCGTCTCCTGGGCTGATGCGGTGCTGGCGCATGCGAAGAGTGCCATCGCAACGCCTAAACGGGTAAATAAATTCTTCATAAGTTTAAACTTTTAAGTGAATAATAATGATGATTGTTATAAATATTAGAATCTTCCTTAGTCAGCTCTCTATTGGCGCAGTTCCTTGCGGCCCTGATGGATGTAGATTCCGGGGCGCTCGGGGCTGTCCACCTTTGTGCCTTGCAGCGTGTAGAAGTCGCCGGGCAGGGTGGCGGGCTGAGCCATGCTCATGTCTTTCACACTGCTGGCCTGGTCGGTGCCCATCAGCAGGCTGACCACGCCGCGGGCGGGCAGCGAGGCATGGTAGCGGTGCTGGCCGTCGGTGACGTTGAAGGCCAGGTTCTGGCGGTTGGCGTTGTAGATGACCAGTCCGTAGGTGCCGTCGGGATTGCGGAAGGCAGCGTAGGTCACGCCGTCGTACTGATAGCCGCTGGTGCCTATGCGCACGGCACCGGGGCGCACCACGGCCGAGAGGTGGGCCATGGTGTAGTAGTGGGAGTTGAGCGTGTAGGTCTTGTAGTCGTTGCTGATGTCGATGGCGCCGTAGCAGGTCTGGCAGCCGCCGTCGAGGTTGGGGCCGCGGTTCATGTCGAGCATGAAGTTCCACACCAGCGAGCCTACGCAGTGCTTCAGTACCGTGTTCAGACCCACCTGTACCATGTTGTCGGCCAGCGAGGTGTCCAGGTTGCGGCCGTTGTTCCAGGTGCCGATGGAGGCTTCGGTGAAGAGCAGCTCCTTGTCGGGGTAGAGGTCGTGGATGACGTTCAGCTCGTCGGTAGAGCCGCCATAGTTGTGGTAGGCAGCGCCCACGATGAGCTCCTTGCCGGCAAAGTCCTTGTTCTCGAACAGCTTGTAAATCTTGGCAGGGTACTGGCGCTGGTCTTCCTTGTTGTCGTAGTTGTAGTTATGGTCGAAGAGATAAATCTTGGTGTTCAGACCAGCCTCGGCAAAGGCGGGAGCCAGCTGCTGCACGAAGCCGGCCTCCTCGTTCCACGGCATATAGAGCGACGCACAGTTGCCGGCGTTCAGCGGTTCGTTCTGCGGGGCGACGGCGTAGATTCGGATGCCCTCGGCGGCAAAGGCTTCGACAAACTTCACGAAGTACTGGGCGTATGCCTTGTAGTAGCTGGGGTTCAGGTGGCCGTCGGTCCACGAGTTGTGGGCGGAGCGGTCGTTGAGGCTGTTCACCTTCATCCAGCGCGGGCTGGTCCAGGGGGCCGCAATGATTTTCAGGTGGGGGTTGATGGCCAGAATCTCCTTCAGCACGGGTATGACGTAGTCCGTCTCGTCGGTGTAGAGGCGGAAGTGCTGCAGCAGGTCGCCGTCGGGGCCTTTCTCGTCGCACAGCGAATACTCGGTGCTGGAGAAGTCGTTGCAGCCCAGCGATATGCGGGCATAGCTCACGCCGTAGCCCTCGGTGAGCGAGTAGGTCTGGCGCAGCAGGGCGGCGCGGTCTTCGGGAGCCATCTTCAGCAGGTTGTAACACGAGCTGTAGGTGATGGCATAGCCGAAGCCGTCGATGGTCTGGTAGGTCTCTTCGGGGTGCAGCACAATGGCACTGCGGGTGTTCTGGCTCGCCTCGCCCTCGATGGTGGCGCGGGTGAGTGAGAAGGTGCGGGTGCCGTCGGTGGTGTAGCTGATGGCCTGCTGGGCGTTGGCGCATGCCGTCGTCAGGAACAGGGCTGCCAGGAGAAGTCGGGATGTGTGTAGCATATCTCTGTAGTGTTTTGTTGCTGTTTGTTCTGGGCTTATTCTTCGTCTACCTGCCACCAGCGGCTGCTCATTTCGTTCTCGCTGACGAAGGTGCGGTCTTTCCTGTCGGGCAGCGACACGTGGATGAGGTGGTTGCGGCGCAAGGTGAGGGCGCGGCCCATCCACGCCTTGGTCTGGTCGTCGTTCAGATAGATGAGCACCAGCACCGTGCTGCCTTTCCTGACCTGTCCGTAGGTGGTGGCCAGCTGTGGAATGTCGAAGTGCACCTGGCTGTAGCGGGCCGACGAGTGGTTGTCGAGTCTGCCGCCTGCTGCGGTGCCATAGGCACTGACGGGGTGGAGAACCTTCGTCTGCCCGTCGGCTGCCCTGTACGTCACCGTGGGGCTGTAGGGCGTGCTTACGTCCATCAGGGGCCACTGGCTGCCGTCGCCTTCGACGGTGGCATAGCTCAGGTCGGCTTCTTCGCTGTAGAACAGGTAGACATTGCCGCCAGGCGACCACGACGCCTGATAGTTAGGGCGGTCAGGGTCGGTGGTGACGCTGGCCACGGTGATGTCGAGCGTGGTCACCTCGGCGGGCTCTGGCGTCTGCTTCTCGTCGTCAGATTCGTTGCAGCCCGTCAGCAGACAGACCGGCAGTAAGAGCAACAAGTATTTTTTCATTCGCGACCGGGGATGGGGGTGAACGTCTTCGTGATGGGAATCGACAGGTTGCCGAAACCGTCGACGGTGTACACGTCGAAGTCGTAGGCTTGCAGCTCCAGGCCGCTCACGGTGTATTCCAGCACCAGCTCGGGGATGTCGAACGTCTGGACGTCGGTGGCGGTCTTCTTCATGACGATGCGGATAGACTTTGCGCGCTGAGACTTGTCGTTGATGGTCCAGCTCAGGGTGAGCGTGCCGGCCTCGGGCGACACGGCCGTCAGATTGCTCACGGGCGGCGAGTAGGTGGGTATGTCCTCCAGATACTCCTTGTAATTGTCGTCCATGTCCTTGCACGATGTCGTGGTGACAACAGCTGCGAAGGCGATGGTCAGGAAATATATCAGTCTTTTCATAATCTTCAATTATCAATTATCAATTTTCAATTATCAATTCTCAATTTCAGCTCCTCGGGCGACACGAGCACGGCGCCATAGAGGTTAATCTCCGACAGCCCCGCCACGGTACGTTTCGACATGTCCCAGTTCTCCACGAAGCGCACACGGATGTAGCGCACGGAGTCGGTCATTTCGTTCAGCTCCCACTCATGGCCCTCCTCGGCTACGGCGTAGCTCTCGTTGGTGGGCATGTAGACGTTGGTGTTGTCATACCACTCGGGGTTGGTCCAGTACTGAGGCAGCGTGCCTGAGAAGTTGGTGGTGTTGGTGGCGATGTCGCAGTCCTGAATGAGGAACCACGCCGTCTCGTCGGTAGCATCCATCGAACCGAACACCTTGAAGCGCTTCAGGTTGTCGGGCTGATAGAAGTCGTAGTCCTTCGACACGCCGCTGGTCATCTCGTCGCCGCCGGCGTATGGCTGCTCGCCATATTTGTAGGCGCGCTGCCAGCCCTTCAGACGCGAGATGCTGACCACCTGGTTCAGGTCGATGACGATGTCCACCTGCTCCGTGTCCCAGGGAATGTTAGCGCCGTAGGTCACCGACGAGCTGCCGCAGTCCGTACCGGCATAGCTCTGCGTGCTGGCGTCGCTGATGACGTTGACGATGCCGTCGAAGATGGCGGCGTTCTTGTACTCCCAAGCTTCCTGCAAGGTGGTGAGCTTGGGCACGAGCTTCCAGATGTAGTCCTTCACCAGGCCGTTGACGGGGTCTTCGCGTTCAACGAACTTCTTGAACTCCTCCTCGGCCGGCACGTCGTAGGTGCCCGTGCTGCTCTGCTCGGTCTTGTTGCCCGACGTGTCTTCCACGTGGAAGTTCACCTTGTACTCGCCGGCGAAGAGGCCGCGCAGCTTGGCCGTGGCATTCTTCTGCTTGCTGGAGAGGTAGCGCGTGCGGGTGACGCCGTCAGCATCGGTATAGTCCACCACAATGTACACCTGCTTGCCGGGGTTGGTCACGGCATCGCTGGCCGTCTGCACGCCGGCGGGGTTCTCCCAGACCAGCGACAGACCACCGCACATGGGGTGAATCTGCAGGTTGTCCTTGATGATGTTGATGTAGGAGCGACCGGGCTGCACGTTGATGGTCACGGCACTGGTCTCGCCGCCCCACTTGTCGACAGCCGTCACGTCCACGGGGTAGGTCTTGGTCTCGTCGGCCAGGCCCTCAATCTCAATCTTGTTGTCGTAGATGCTCGACGAGCGGAACACCCGTTCGCCTAGGGAATTGGTGTAGGCGGCCTTCACGTAGAGCAGGTCGTTGTTGGCGGGAGCCGTGTAGGTGATGATGGCTCCGCCCATGGTGGGCTCGTAGCTCACGTTGGTCACCGGCGTCAGGGTGGTGTCGTCATCGTCGGAACAGGCGGTGAACACGGAGCCAACTGATAAGTAACAGATGATAAAAGACAGACTTATCAAGTGTCGTTTTGTTATCTTGCTAATCATATTTCTTAATTCTTAAATCTAAAATCTCAATTCTCAACTCTCATCAATATCCCGGGTTCTGCACCAGCAGCGGGTTCTTCACAATCTCGTCGGTGGGGATGGGCCAGAGGTAGTTGCGCGTGGTAAACACGTGGAGGAGCTTCGGGTCCTGGATGCGCTGGTAGTAGCCGGCTGCCGTCGACTCGTCGGCATTCCACTGCCAGATGGCGGTGTTGAAGCACTTCGGGCCGTCCAGCCAGCGGCGCACGTCGTCGTTGCGGTAGCCCTCGAAGGCCAGCTCCACCGTGCGCTCCTGCTTGATAATCTCGCGCATGCCCTCCTGCGTCTGGTAGTAGTTGGGGTGCACCTTGGCGTTGGCCCAAGCCTCTTCCACGGTGGGCACACCCGAGCGGGCGCGGATGGTGTCGAGCACGTCCAGAATCTCCTGCTGGCGGGCGCTGCCATAGACCTCGTTCATGCACTCGGCATAGCTCAGCAGCATCTCGTTGTAGCGGATGATGGGCCAGGCATAGCGGGTGATGGTTCCGTCCCCCTTGGTGTCGGGATGCATCAGCTTGCGCAGGAACACACCCGATGTGGGCACGTCGATGTCGTTGTGGCTCTGACGGCCGTTGGCCTCCAGATAGCGCATCTTCAGGTTGTAGATGGTGCCGTAGCCACGCACTCGCGAGCGGTCGAAGCCGATGGAGGCATAGAAGCGGGGCTCGCGGTTCAGGAACATGTAGGCCGTCTGCTCGCCCACCTGGGCCACCGTGTTGTAGTCGGAGGGGATGGTCACCACCGAGTCGCGGTTCTCATAGTTGAACTCGGGATCCTCGTCCATGGGCAGGCCGTTCTTGGTGTAGAAGAACTCCGTGGCATTCAGCGTGGGGCCGAACCACTGCCAGGCATCGCCTGTGGAGGTCTCTGCCGAGCTCTTGTAGTTGATGGAGCGCTGAATCTCGTGCCAGTTCAGAATGAGGTGGGCCGGGCGCGAATTGCCCCAGATGACTTCCTCGTTCCAGTTCGTCACCATGGCGTACTGATAGTTGTACATGAAGGGCAGACGGATGGAGTCGTTGCGGAAGTTACGGGCGTCGATGGTCTTCGAGTAGTCGCCGGCGGGGTAGCGATACAGGTGGATGTTGGCCACCTTGCACAGATCAAAGGCATCCTCGTAGGCGGCCAGGGCGCGCTCCCACTTCTTGTGCTCCAGGTCGGCATCGTCCTGGGGGAAGAGCTTGGTGCCGTCGTGGTTCTCGAGCGTGTAGTAGAGCGGGTTGTTGTTGAACAGCGGGCTGGCGGCGTAGAGCAGCACCTTGGCCTTGAAGCTCTTGCAGATGGTCTGGTCGATGCGGCCCAGCTCTGCGGTGTTGATGATGCGCATGGGCAGGGCGTCGCAGGCTTCGTCGAGCAGGCCCACGATGTAGTCGACGACCTGGTCCACGGGCACACGCTCGTACTGGTTCTCAGGAGCGGTCACGTCGAGCGGCGTTTCGTCCTCAACGAGGGGAATGGCACCATACTGCGTGAACAGCAGGAAGTGGTAGTAAGCCTTGAGGAACTTCACCTCGGCGCTCCAGCGGCTAATCTCGCTCTGCGTCATGTCGGGCACGCGGCCGATGTTGTTCAGGAACGTGTTGCAGATGCGCAGGGGCACGAAGAGCGATGCCTCGCAGGGAGCATGCTCAGACCAGGAGCCACCCCAGTCGCCGTACCAGAAGCTCATGATGGGGCGGTCGGCGCTGACGCGGCCCAGCACGGCGTTCTTGCCGTCGGTCACGCGGTCGATACCCATAATCATCTCGTCGCTCGCGCCCAGGAACGAGTAGGTGTTGTCGTATTCGGGTATGTAGTGGTAGCAGGTGGCCAGAGCGTTGAAGGCCGTCTCCTTGCGGTTGAACAGGGCAGAGATCTCCTGTGTGTTGTCGGGTACCACATCCAGATAGTCGGAGCAGCC
>ERZ842401.4811-NODE-4811-length-15376-cov-9.521572_pt1 | contig 15376 bp, 1 predicted proteins | sample MGYA00521270_ERZ842401 | MGnify/ENA primary metagenome ERZ842401 (study PRJEB31892, sample SAMEA3878208) | bioreactor metagenome | biome: Moose rumen | place: Sweden | collected 2011-10 | study: EMG produced TPA metagenomics assembly of the PRJEB12797 data set...
CCAATCCCCAAGAAAATAATATTAATTAAAAATAATTATATAATTGATTTATTTTTATTAATTAATTTTTTAATTTAATATATTTAAATTGTTTACCTAGAATAATAATTATTTAGAATAATTATTTAATTTAATATTTTGGTTTTGGTCTCCTATGAGGTCTTTTATTTCTATCCCTATCAACAATTCTTTGATCTTCATCTTCTCCACCATCGCCACCTTCTTTAACATCATTTTTTTTTATTTTAATTCCCTTTAATTCATCAGTTTCATCACCTCCTAATAAGTTATATAATTCATAGCATTGTCCCGTGGAAATTTTTATTACTTTTAAATTATTTATTTCATTATTGAAAATATCTTCATTTCCTTTATCGAAAAAGTTAGCAGGCCAAAATTCGTATCTCGCTAAATTGACTGATAAATCATTATTTTCATTATAATCAGTGTCTTTTCTTGTACTTACTAAATATCTTGAAATAAATTTACGACAAGCTGAAGCTAAATCTTTCTTTGTGATTAATTTGAACTTTTTTTCTTCGAATAAACTTAATATTTTTTTACGGTCTTCCTCTTTTATGTCTTTTTTATAATGATCTTGCAAATTGTTTATTATTGGCTTGAAACATAATAATTCAAAGAAGGAATAAACGCCTATTAAATCCTCGAATTTTATCTTTAAAGCTGGCTCTTGCAAAAATTTGACACAATCCTCGGATAATTTCACGTGGTCTGGTAAATCACCGACTATAGTTTTAATTTCATCTTTTTCCCTTTGTCTATCTTGAGTGAGATAATAAATGAGTAATTGAATAGAGAACAAAATATTCGACAATTTTTCAGGTTGGTCATTATAATTTTCGTTAATAATATTATAAATAATTTGCTTATATTCCAAACTTAAAGGAGTTTGTTTATACTTTTCAGCGAAGTCAGTTAAAACACTTGATTTATCTCCTCTGAAACCTTCAAAGCAAAAAGTGACATATTTTAATTTATCATAACTGTTAAATTTAACTTTTCCTGGAAGAAGAAGTTCTCCCAAATATTTTTCAATTGAATCAAAATCGTACACAAATTGCTTATAATTCATATAATTAATACTATTATCTTTTCTGAATATATTTCTTCTGCAGTTTTCATATATATACACATTAAAATCTTTTTCAACAATATCGAAATTAAGTGCTTCATTTTTTTTTGCTTTTTGTATATCAATAACATGTTCCATATTTTTCACAAAGTGATGTAAAATTCCGCTTTGTTTTAATGGTTCAATTAAAGAATCTAAGAAATTATTTTGCCATTCGATGAAATTCTGATAAGCAGCTGCTATATACATGCCTTTACAAATGTCGCCATTATCATTTAAGAAATTAGCGACGGGTAAACTTTCGTTTAAATCAATAGGAGGCATTTCGTCTCTACAGCCATATTTAATAGCGTAAGGTTTTAAATGTTTATTCCATATATTAGTGAAAGATTTAAATTTATCCTTAAATTTATGGTCGTCGTTTTTGTATAATTCTTCTTCTTTTAATATTTTCTGAGACGCGTCGTCTCGCGAGATTTTATAGGAATAATAATCTATCATGAAATTACAAAATTCATTAAATTCAGGGATATATTTGAGTAAGAATTTTTCTTTATTATCTTTTTTTAAATAATTAGCAAGTAGTGGATATTTCCTTTCATATTGCGGAACTTTTTGAAGTTCATCGATGAAATTTTGTTTAGAAGGATAAGTTGTCATTAAGAAATATTTATAAAATGGATAATCATTTTCATCATATTCTTTTATATCATTTGTTTCTAGTACCAAAGATTTCATACTATTTTTATCTAATTGTAAAAGTTTTTCGTTATTTTCTGAATATATTTTAGAATAAGCATCATATTCCTTATATGATTGTTCTAATAATTTTTCTACTTCGTCTTCGAATTTTTCGCGGTCTTGAGTTGTTTTTATTTCTTTGCATGTTTTTAATTTTTCTGAAAGTTTATCGAATATTAAATTCATGAATATTTGAATTATTTGAATACCTTTTGATTGTAATCCATCTTTTAAGAAATTCCAATCATTTTCTAACATTTGAATTATATTCATTCCACCACATATATATTTATCCATATTTTCATTAGGAATAAATTTTAAACAATTTGCATAAAATAAATGAGAATATAATATAAAATTCAAAAGTCTATATCCAATTTGAGATAATTTTCTTACTTTTTGATGAATGTCTTGGAAAACTAATTTTGTTACTTTACTTACTCCGTATTTTTCTTTTTCCATTATTGGATCTATTTTTATTCTTTTATAATCAGCTATTAACATATTAGGAATATTTCTATCATTATCACCATACTTAGCAAATTCTCCTTGTTTCTGGGCTTGATCTTTAAAGATCCTCAAATGACCAGGTTCATGAGCAAATCCATGTCCTCCAGTGATACCTGGTGGTAGAGGGCCATTTCCAATTTTTTTCCCACAGTTGACACAAACCCCAGACCAATTTGGGAAACCGCAGGGTCCTATATCATAATATAAACCACATCCACAGACATATGCTCCTATATTTGAGGCTTTATTATCTATAATTAAATGTTTCTCTAATAATAAATAATTTTGAACATAAATATTATCTGAAATATTATTTCCAGGAATTACATTTTCATTTAATTTTTTCTCACTTTCTGGTGTTATTAATTGAGCATATAATAAACCGTTAGGATTTTCAACATTTGTTGTTTTTAAGCAAAATCTTAAAGCATATAATAAAATTTCGAATTGATTTGTGTTAACACCTTTTATTTTACCTTCTTTCATAGTATTATTAAAGTCATCCTCATTTGAGTAAAGGAAAAATAAATCTTTAGTAACTTTAGGTAATTTTATTTTAGGATCACTTAAAACGTTTTTAACATATGATGAATATTTTGTATATTCATTTGAATCTTTCACATAATTAGGCAAAGCTAAATTTGATATGATTAAATCTGTGGATATCATATATAAAAGATCAAAGCCATTATTTATTATATAATTAACAAAATCTCCGACTGGTTTAGCGAAATCATGGAATTTATATGTGTCAAATTTTTCATATTCTTCTTTAAATAATTCCAATTTATTATTTTCATTATTAGGCAACATATAATAATTTAACATAGCTTCTTTTTTTTCAACGAATCTATCTCTGAAATCTTCGAAAAAGTTGATTTGGTGATTTTTATAATTATAATTCGAAAACTCCTGATAATTTTTAATCATATCAAAGAAAACTTTAAATACATAAATTTTCATCATTTGTCTCACTTCTGTTTTTGCATTGCCATTTATAGCGTTTAATACTTCTTCAAAATAAATAAATTCTTGATTGTTTTCATTAGAGAAATGGGCATATTTAGATAAATATATTTTTATATAGGCAATTGCATATAATTCACATATTAAGTCATTTTTTATCTCTTTCTTGCCCTCTTTTCGGTTTTTATAAATATTTTCTAATAAATTAGCACAATCTTTGAATAATTCTAAGCTTTTATCAGATAAAATAAAAGTAGGATTTACTTTACCATCATTTTTATTAATATAATCATAATATTTATTGAAATATTCTTCTTGGTCTTCTGGGCTCAAATTTGGAATTGATTCAAAGAAAATATTTATTTTATTTTCGAATATACTTAATAAAATTTCATTCAATAAATCATTATTAGCATTATTAATTAATTCAAGTAAAGGACCTTGATCATCTTGGAACATCCTTAAATTATCTCCGATGAGATCAGGTTCACAATTAACGAATCTTGATATAATGATAGACATGAAAGGATAAGAATAAACAATTAAATTATTATTTTTCACAATCATATTCAATAAAGTTAAACCATAATCTTCATTTTTTATTTTTTTTAATTCTCGTACGAATATTCCCAATATTATTTCTCTGAACTTTTCCGTATCGCCTAAATTATTGATTAAAAAGTCATATAACTGTGTTATATAATTGGATAAATCTTGACCGCGTTTACTTACTTCTATGTTTTGGTTATTTATTTTTGATATGTCTAATAAAATTGAAAGGACTTTTATTATATTATCCACATTGCTTTTATTAACATTATTAAGTCCTTCTTCAATTTCAAGGAATTCTTGAATAGTGAAAATTTCTTTCGAGTAAATGCATAATTCATCATTAATAACCAAAGAATCTTTCGTGATTGTTTTTAATAAATTAATAAAGTCGTAAAATTCTTGTCCTTTTAATTTTTTGAATAATTCTAAGTCAATAGAAATTCTTAATAAAGCTTCAATAACATAATAAAATGACGATTTTAATTCTATTGTATGATGAGGATTTCTACCGTCATCTTCTTCTAAAAATATTTCTCGGTTTTTTATCAATTTATCTATTTTATTAAATACATTTTTCTCATAATTTGATATTTTTCTATATATATTGAGTATTATAGAAATAAATTCACTATAGGATTCCATCCATACCATTTTTTTCGAAATGGCTTTGATGGGGTCAATTTCTTCTCCTTCATCTCCAGTATAAAATCTTTGATGTATCATTAACTTCAAAAGATTTTTATAATCCTCAATATTTTTACATACTTCTTTTATATCAGGTAAATTTTCTGATAAAAATATGAGATAATAATCCTCCATTAATAAGTCATAAAATTCGTGACTGTCTTTTTGATATTTATTTTCTAAGCCATTTAACTTTTCGAAAATCTTATTTTTTAATATTTCTATTTCTGTATTCTTTTGATTACTTCTTACTCTATTGCGACATCGGTCTAATTCTTTACCTAAATCAAAACCTTCTTCTTCTCGCAAATCAATAATGTCTCTCTCTGCTTGGAAATATTTGTTTTTTATTTCGTTTTTAATGTATTTACTTATTTCTTTTAATGGAATATAAATACCAGGTAATCTTAATCCTAATAATAATGAAACTTTATTATTTTTCATATTTTTATTTACTTTATTAAGAGCGAAATTAACATTATCTAAATAAGTTTCTATTAATATTCTTACTAAATTATTATTTAAATAATAATTAAGTTCTTGTTTTGGTTCTTCTTTATTTTCTTCTTTTATATTCTCTTTTATTTCAATTACATTTTCTTCCTTTATTTCAATTACGTTTTCTTCCTTTTTTTCTTCTTCCTTTATTTCAATTACTTTTTCCTCTTTCTTTTCTTCTTCTTTTTTTTCTTCTTCTTTTTTTTCTTCTTTAATTTCATTTTTATCTTTTTCTTCTTTTATTTCAATAACAATTTCTTCTTTCTTTTCTTCTTCTTTCTTTTCTTCTTTTATTTCATTTTTATCTTCTTTTATTTCATTTTTATCTTCTTTTATTTCATTTTTATCATTAGGCGTTTCAATTTTAATTATATTTACATCTTTATTTTCTTGTTGTTCATTATTTTCTACCAAAACAATTGGATGATTATCATTAATGGCATAAATTTGATTATAAATAAAACTGGAGAAGAAATTATCTTTTTCTAATTTAAAAATTAATCTTGTTAAATTATCATTAAATATTTTTGATAAATATCTTTCAACCACAGATATAATACTAACATCATCTCTTTGGAAAAATTCACTCTTTTTTAATACTTCTCCAATATCTATTTTAGATGTGGGTCTTTTTAAAACTGAATTTATCATTTGCTCTGCTAGTTCTTTATTGTTCTTCAAAAAGTGGCGAACTTTTTCGGGGTAATTATTTTTGTCTACTCCTTCTATATTAATATTAAAATTATAATTAAAATAAGAGAAAATATCAAAAACACTTTTATTAAATTCTTCACGTAGTCTAAGACATTTCGATAATAATTCTTCTTCTTTTAATTTCATAATATCAATAATAGTGAAATCATCATTTCTTCCTAAATCATCAATGAATATCTGATAAAAGTCACTTAAATGTGAAATAGTTTCATTCAATAAATTTCTTTCAACGAATTTCTTTTTCTTTGGATCTTTTTCAATTTCTCTTTCATCCGCTTCGAAAATTCTGTTCATGTGAACTGAGAATATATATACTTTTTTATTATTTTCTTCTAAATAATTTTTTTCTTTAATGTAATTTTCGATGAAAAATTTGATATAATTCATAAGTCCTGTTTCATATGGGTTGAATTTTAATATTATTATTTTTTTCATATTGCCTTTACCAGAATATACTTCATCTAATTTACTTTCAAGATCATTTTCTGTATATAAAGAACTTATTGGAATTTCTTCAATATTATTACATGCTATTTTTCCTAATAATTCGGTTTCTATTTCATCGGAGATTTTTTCATATAAAGGTTCATCAATACTTGTGAAGGTATATATTACATTTTTTGTGTTTTTCATTGTCTGCAAAAATTTAACTAGATTTCTATGTTCTCCTCTTTGATAAAAATCAATTATTTTATCTGCTATTTTTGGATATTTTTGCTCAAATCCTGAATTCTTTAATACAAAAATAACATCTTGTGGTAAAGTGAGAGCAATTTTTTCAAGTACTAAATCTTGACAATCTTGAACTAATAATTTTTTACCTTCTTTTTGAAGTTCGGATTGTTTACTATAAATAATTCCTTGAATTTCTTCTTTATCACTATTAATTAAAAGATAACTTAAATTATATTTAATATCCAATTTATTCTCTTGTAAATGCGGATTTGAAAAATCTTGAATCATATTATAAATATTATCCGCTTCTTTGATGAATTCTTTACTTAATAAATATTCAAATGATATTATATGTTTTTCGAATCTATTCAAGAACGGCGCTTCGGCTTTTTTGAGTGCTTGTTCATCCACAAGTACAATACATTTAAATCCATCATCAACAAGTGAGAAAGTATTATTGGTGCTTCCCATGGCAATTCTTGCATAATTCTTTTTACTAACAACAGTAAAGTTTTGATTGAATAAATCATATAAGGAAGGATATACTGCTTCTAAATCGGTTAATAATAAAATTTTATTTTGTTCCATTTGAAGCTGAATTTTGTTCAAAATTTTGAGCCCATAACCTTCCGAGTGAATATCGCGGGTGAACCCACTACCTATATAAAACGATAATTCCTTGTTTAATTCTTTCTTTAATTCAGTCGAAGTCAAAATAGAATTTAATAAATAATTCGAAATTGAAGATTTTGATACTAATAATAAGTAACGACTGTCTTTGTCTTTTATATTTTCACATATTGTTTTTAATACATTATATTCTTTTCTAACGTCACAATTAACAAAAAATTGTTTAAAGGTCTTTTTTATTATCTCTAATGATGTCTTCCCGTCGTCGAATTCTAAACCAGCGAAATTACGCTCGATACTATTAATACCAACTTCTTGTTTGACATTTTCATCAATATTTAAATCTAAGTTTCCTTCCTTTTTTTCTAATAATTGACGCATTGCAGTTTTAATTAAATGATAAAAGTCACGAGAACCATGGAAATCTTCTTTTATTGTATAACTTTTTTCTAATATATGTTTATATTCACAATAAGTATTTGCCAAAGCAATGAATAAATCCTTATTATCTTGGGCTAATTTTTCATTATATGATTCAGCAATAGTGAGTGCAGTAGTTTCCAAATCTTTTTGATCAGGTTGGGGAATAGATAAATATAATCCTCTATTCATTTTCGAGGCGTCTAAAATCCAATTTGAAATTCCAACAAAAGCGATTTTTTTACTTCCTTCATTTAAATCATATTCCAATTCAGCATGTATTACTTTTAAAGGATTATTCGGCGAATGTTCCGCAAGGCCCATTTCATCGAAATAAATCATAGATATTATTTTATCTAAATTATCATTGTTTTTTAAAAGATTTCTTGCTTTCTTAAAAATGTTCAAAACTCCCTTTGATGTTGAACCTAATGAACCTTGGTATGAATTAATAAATAATTTAGGTAAAGATTTAAATAGAATATTATCAGAAGCATCTCCTTTCATAGCCCCGAATAAAAGTTGAACACTCAAAGATTTACTACAACCAGGTTTACCCACAATGAACAAAGGAACTTTGGCATTAACACATGCAAATATGGTAAAAAGATTTTCTAATAATGCTCTATTTTTTGCTATACCTTTTTTCATTTCTATATTTTTTGCTATATATTGCTGTTCATGTTCTGGTACTTCTACGAAATTATCCCCGAATAATTTATTCATTTTTAATGCTAATTCTTTACGGAATTCTTTATTGGATAAACGCATGTAGTAACATAAATATATACTTAATTTAATAGAATTCAAATAAATTTGTCTATTATCTAGATTTTTATAGAACGTATCAACCTGATCGACATTTTCCTTTTGGTTGACGTTTTCAAACAAAGCTTTATTTTTTCTGAAATATTCAACGAAGAATTCATAGAAAATACTAAATCTTCTAATTTCACGAAGTGATACTGAAGAAACGTCATTTCTTTTTCTTACATAATTTTGTGCCTCTACAATGGCATTTTTTGATAATTCTTTTAAATGTTTACAAAGATCAAATTCTTCCTTTGTGAATAATTTATTCATATCTCTTCTTTCATAATCTTTCTGAAAATCTTCTTTGCCCTTGTTTTTTTCTTTAATATCTTTCCAAAAGAAATTCTCAATCGGACTTACCACCATATTTTGTATATATCTTTCCTCGTCATCCGGTGTCAAATTACCGAAATTAAAAACGAAATTAAGTAACGAAAAAGGTAAAGGATTTACTGTATATACTAAATTTTTTTCTTTTACACCTTCAACTTTTAATGCGTATGTGTCGATTCCTTTTTTTCCGTAACGGTACGGGTTACATGCGCCGATGAAAAATATATTTGGAGGAAGTTCAACACCTTGGCAAGTATGTTTAGTCATCATTTCACAGATGAGTCCCATGCAATTGCAAGTATTAATTTCATCTAAGAAAACCCAGAATTTTTTTTTGAAATATTTTTGTTCTCTGGCTTTGAATTTCAGTCTTTGTTCTTCTTCTTTTTTTTCTAACTTTAGAGCCTTTTGAATTACGCTTTCTTTTTCTCCTTTGCTATTTTCTTTTTCTTCAAATAAAAACTTTACAATTTCTTCATCAGTAATTCCTGCATGTATATTAAGTATTTCCATCTGACTTTCTCCGTTATTAATTAATTCAGATAATTTCCTTATAAGTGACGTTTTTCCACACCCAGTTTCTCCCATCATTATAACAGGTATATTTTCTCTTATTCTTAATAATATCAAAACCATTTTGATAAAATTATCTGCGGTAAAAACATATTCACCCACTATTTCTTCGATTGATTTTAATTTTAATTTATCAGGGTCTTGAAGTTTCTTGTCTTTATACATTTCTTTATCCTTTGTATATACTGGATTTTTCAAAGATAAAATTGCACAAATTTCTTCTAAAAATTGTTGATGTTCGAATTTTGTGTATCGTTTTAATTCATTTGGAACTGTCTCTAATTTGTTATTTAAACCTATTGATTTCCAAAATTCATTTTGTATTATAACAAAGTTTTTCCTCAATCCTAATAATTTACTATATTCATCTTTATTTGGATTATCTCTGGTTATAATAGTGAAATCCTGGGATCCTCCTTCATGGAAGAAAATCAAAGCCGGATCGATTTTATTACAAGAAATAATATCTCCAGGTTCAGATAAAGCTTTAACGGCAACTTCTTCCTGTTTATTTTCATCATAAGCTCCTTGTTCTACTTTTACTTTATAAGTTTCTTCTTGAGCACTTAATATTTTATCGAATGCTCCTTGTGTAAAATGTATTGTATTTTGAATAAAACCTTTCACCATTGTTTCTCTTAAAGATTTAAAATTCTGGTTACCCAACAATTTTCCAGCTTGAGATAAATATTCGGCACTAAGAGCAAAAGTCATACTGAAATTTTTTAATTGACCTGATAAAACATTAATGAAAGAAATTATTTGATAATAAGTTGGATACTGTATTCCCAATTCTTTTTTTATTAGGTCTTTAATTAAAGTATCGCACTCTTTTTCGCTTAATGATTGTGCTTCCAGAATTGTTGCACCAGAAAATATATCTTCTCCTATTGCCATTTTTATGTCATCTTTTGATAAGGAAACATTGGTTATTATCAAATCTTTCTCTGGGAGTTTTCCACTTTTTAATAATTTTAAATAATTACATACTATTTGAATATTTGAATCTAAATTTTTCTCGACTATTAGTGGAGGTAACTCAGCAATTTTCATTTCGCTTCTGTTCTTAAACATACTAAGAAGTGGGAACTTTTTAAAGAAATCAACGAAACCGCAAGGGATTTCTATAATTATTTGTACTTTTTTTGATAAATAAAATAAGTTCTCATTTTGACCGTATAATTTCGTGATTAAAAAACTGTATAAGAAATCCTTCATTAATTCAGTTAATTTTGAATCATATAAATCTAAATGTATTACTGTATTTTCTTCGTTTGAAATTTGATCTTGTATTTTTTTTAATCGATTTATTACATCTTTTCGACTGAATTCACCACCGAAGGGAAAATGAATATATTTCTTTTTTAGTGATTTTACTTTTAATTTAATTTGTGTAGACTTTCCAACTCCCGCTTTATCAGAACTAATTATCTCAACATTTTCATCATAAGTGATTTCCCCCTGTTTTTTTTTATCTTCATGTTTAAGCATATTTTCATGTAATCTTATATTTTCCAAATACCTCACTAAACTATCATTTTTTTCTGAATAAGCAAAAGCCACACAAGAAATCATTTCTTTTCCTTTATTTATAAATAAAGTATTAATTAATCTTGTTAAAGTTTGTCTTTTTTCTGAAGTTAATAGCTCAATTTTACCAATCATGAAAAAAACTGGATATTTACACATAAAAGCTCGATACATAAAAGCGGTAATTTCTTCTGAAGTTGTTTCTTCATTACATAATAATACTGTTTGAGCCATTGGAGGATGACCTGTTAAAAAGTTAAACCAATTTAATATATGTTCCTCTATTCCTTTTTGTACTTCACCAGTTTTATCATCTTCTGGAAGATAGGTAAATAAACCATGGAATCTTTCTTGGTATTTTTGCTTTATTATATTTTGTTTGTATATTGTCTCTAATTTGAGGTTATTACTCTTGAGAAAATCACCTAAGAATTTTTTAATATTTTCAAACAAGCACACATACTTATTTTCATCTAATTCATAATCATAACCAAATTCTATTTCCTTTAATTTTTTATTTGAATCGACTTGATCATTCGTTAAGAATTTCAAGAAAGGAACAAGTGCATTATTTCTTTCTTTTCTAAGACAAGAATTTAATAAATTAAATTGTCTTCCATATACATATCTAATTAATTCCTCATTTTTATAATATCTTGTTTGAATATCAGTTATTCTCCAATTGAGATTGTCTAAATGAGTACTACAATTTTTGTAATTTTCCATATTTTTATCATCGATACTAAAAGAAGGAATATTTTCTTTTATATCAATTACTATTTTTATATTCTCACTATAACCTTTTTCTCCTAATTTTGTTAATAGTTGATTTATTTTCTCTATTTCACCCACTCTTTCTGAGAATAATTTATATAAATTAAAAATCTTTTTTTCTTCTTGTGATTTATCATCTCCTAATTTCCTTGTTAACATCGCACGTTCTCTTAATTCATTTATATCATCATAATTATTTATTTTTTTTACTTCTTGATTCTCTCCGTTTTTAAATTCACCTTCGAATTTTAAATAAGGGTCCTGATTATTATCTATTGATAAAGAAAAAGTTGAGGCTTTCATTATATCTTTTATTTGTTGTAAAGTAGCCTGAGATTTGTCCAAATTTTTTGTGAGCAATTCCTGAATTTGTGCAGCATTGTTTGCATAATTCTGAAAATGCGCTCCGATACCTTTATGTTTAGGCACTTCATTAATAAAAGCTTTTATTAATTCTTTATCATTTTTTTTTCCTTTGATTTCTCCCAAATTGTGAATGAACGTGGAGCATTTGATCATATCTTGTATTTCATTATTAGTAACGAAAGAATCATCTGACAAATTTACAAGTTCTTGTAAATTTCTTATATCATTATTATCTAATTTTGCTATAAATTTAATCGAACCTTTTTTAGCGAATATACAGTGTAAAATATTTAAATAATCTCTATCGTCTTCAGTTGGGTCGACAACATTTAATCCATAATTTTTTAAAGTTTTTCCAAAGTTATCAATTTTATCTAAAGTTAAATTTGGTTTATTTGGTTGTAAACCTTCTCTGATTTTATCTAACTCTGTATAAAATTCTGTATGTTCTGCTTCTAATTCATTGATGAAATAAATACAACTATTAGCAGTTAAAAATATTTCTTCTTTTTGATTGAATGTTTTTATACCACCTTCTAGGCCAATTAGTTTCTCTTCTCCAAAATCATTTATTTCGAAAATAGCTTTCAAACGGTTTAATTCAATTTTTAATTCATTTTTTTTTCCATTTTTTATACTTCTGAAACACTCTTTTATTATCGACTCTTCGATTTCCTTGCTCCAATTTGCACTTGTGAATAATAATTTTAATTGACTGAATTTTTTTTCAGTTATTTCAAAAATTTCATTATCTTTTTTGAGTAAAGCATTATTCTGTTTTCTTGCTCTGAATAATTGTTTAAAAAAGATAGATTCTTTTAATTTCTTCATTTTTTCAAATTCTTCCTTAGTAAAAATTTGATTCGCTTCATCAACTTGGCTTTTAACATTTGGTTTTTCGATTTCATTGAGATTTCCTGATTTAAGAATGTTACTAATTTTTTCGACCTTTGTTATATTATTTTTATATTCAGTTGAAAAAAATTCTTTTAATATTGAAAGTAATTGGTTTAAACCTAATATTGCTTTTGAAGCAATGGTGAATTTATCTTTCAAAATTTTAGAACATTGTTCAACATCAGCTTCATTATTAAAAAATAATATTTTTAATTTATTAAAAAATACTTCTCTTTTTTCCTTAGAAGGAAATATTTGTCTCCATGCTTCAAAACTAATTTCTCCATCTTTAATTTTTTTGAAAATAGTTGTTTGATTTTCAAAAGCATTCATTAAATACTTAGTTTTATTGAAGTCCGCGAATTTATTAAACATTTTTCCTTTTTGAATTCCTTCCAAAAGTTGGAACGATTCAATGTCTTTTTCCAAACTGAATAATTCAGCCTCTTTAATGGTGAAACTTTCTATTTTATTCAAAAGAGATTCAATAATTTGAACTGAGTTTATTTTTTCTAATAAAAACAAAATACTTTTAGCATTAAGTCTTTCCTTATTTTTCGTTAAGAAATCAGTCACACCTTCGATGACTTTATTTGAAATATCTTTATGATTTGTGGTTAAATAAACATATATATCAGTCTTTGTTTCCACGGAAGGAATATATTTTTCTATTGTTCCCGTCATAAATTTATTCATATCATATGATTTTTGGTAATCTATAATATAAATATAAAAAGCAATTTCTTCGACGAATTTAGGACATGTCTCCGCTTTGTATGTATTTATAACATTTTTGAATTTTTCTCGCAATTTTTGAACTAAATTATAATCAAAAATTGTTCTGTTTTTGTAATCAAATAATTTCAATAATTTTCCGAAATGTTTCATATCAGTAACATGATCTACTATTTTAGTTTTAAATTCATTGTCCGCGAAACTATATATTTTAAATATATTTGAATTATTCCATTGAGCGAAAAAGTTTTCTGTCATTGTATCAAAATCGAGACCTTGAACTATATCTAATGGTCTAAAATATTTGTTTGCATATTTGTTATCAAAAAAATAAGAATCAATCTTAACAAAGTCTAGAACTTCTTCGTTTTTTAAATTTCCTTCTCTTATAGAATCAACACCAACTTTATGTATTTTTTGGGTAAGATTAAGATTTCCAGTTTTTAAATTTTTATCTATATTTGAACATAAAATAATAGCTTTATTAATCATGAATAATTTTTGTACATTATCATTGAAATGAATATAATTATTCCAAAATTCTTCATCAAATGAAATAAACACATTATTATTATTCATTTCATAATTTATTATTTTATTTATTTCTTCAATTATCTTTTCTAAATCATCAGTTTTTTGAGGGTTTTCTAAATTAGACATTTTAATCCCTGTTTTTTCTTTGGAACAGCAATTCGCAATGAGGTCGATTTTTTCGTTAATTAAAATCAAAATTTTTTCAACAGAGCCACAAAAGCTTAATATACCTGTGATTATTTTTACTGTTAAATTTTGTTCGAACATATGATGAATAAATTCATCTGATAATTGCAATTTAGGGAAATATTTACATTTATCTGGAAGTATTTTAATCATGTATTGCCATATATTTTTATTTTGAATCATTTCGTTGGCCTTTTCTCTTTCGTAATAAAATCTTACGAAAAATAATAATGTGTAGAAAATTAAATAATATTGAGTTTGGTCTTCATTTTGAGAGCAATATTTAATAATTATTTGAGGATTTTTTTCAATTATTTTTAAAACTGAGGCATAATCTTTATAGCTAAATTCTTTAGGTAATTGTATTTTTTCTAAGTTGAAACTTTTAAGGAATAATTTGACTTGTTTTTCCGCATAACAATTTTTTAGAATTTCTAAATAAAAATCTAAAAAAATTTTTTTCCCGAAAGACAAAGATTGTGACTCTGTTACTAAGTCTTTATATATTTGATCTTTCTGCTTTTTCTTTAGAACTTCTTTCAAATATCTAATATAAAATTTTAGTTGATCCAATTGAGACAAGTTTATTGAAGGTGGAGGAATATAATTTTTATATAAGCCTTCATATTCTCTAAATTGCAGGTCATATATAAAATTATTTTTATTAGCTCTAAAACTGATATCTGCTGGAAATGTGCATCTGTTATATTTAAGATTTAAAAATGTTTTATATACTCTTGATTTTGGATCTTGGTCTTCTTTTTGTAAAGAATTAGGAGAAATTTCCATTGAATTTATATAGAGAGTAAATTGCTCTCTTTTAAAATTTCTTTGTTCGCACATTTCATTGTTTGAATCACCTGCTTTTAAATTTATTAAACCTCGGTTTCGTGGTATTTCGTATTTGATATATTTATTAAGCTTGCTTTGATTTGAGGTTATAAAAAACACCTTTTTTATCTCTGTGTCGGTTTTGTTCGGGTCTGCCATTTTTATATATAAAAAATTAAACTATTTCTTGATTTATTTTATATATGATAAATAGTTATTATCTTTATTATATATTTTATTTATTATCTATTTTTAACTTATTTAAATATAAAAATAAAAATGGGGATTGGGGATTGGGGATTGGGGATTGGGGATTGGGGA
>ERZ842401.4812-NODE-4812-length-15375-cov-8.208290_pt1 | contig 15375 bp, 19 predicted proteins | sample MGYA00521270_ERZ842401 | MGnify/ENA primary metagenome ERZ842401 (study PRJEB31892, sample SAMEA3878208) | bioreactor metagenome | biome: Moose rumen | place: Sweden | collected 2011-10 | study: EMG produced TPA metagenomics assembly of the PRJEB12797 data set...
GCACTGCTCAGAACCTTGGCTCTGCTCGGGCTAGCCGACACCTAATTTAGAAAAAGAGATTTGGAACAAGAAGTTCAAATCTCTTTTTTTTATATACATTTTCCTTGCTGTACTTTCGCTTTATTTAAATGCTTTTTACCAGTTTGATATTTTATGCATATTTACGATTATAAACTTAATAAATAGCAATTTATGAAAATAAAAATACTTTATATACATATAGGAAAGTAGTGTATAAATGATTAATTTAGTAGGTATGAATAGTAATTATACGCAATATGGTATGCCTGTAATTACTTCGCAGGCACAAAATTCTGTTGCCGTTAATACAGGTGTACAAACAAATACACCAAAGGAAACAACAAACCTTATAATACTGTATCTTGAAAATCGGGCGAGAAATAATGTTTCATCTCCTTATAATGTTTCAACTCCGATTTGGACTCATGCATTTGGCAACTGCGACAATATGAAAGTTCTTGATTCGTCAGGTAAAGTTGTCCAAAATGTTGAGTTTAAAAAAGACGGTGATAAATTAACCGAGGAAATTTTTGTAAAATGTGTAAACGGTTCAACCGTGAATAAAACAATACTAAATGATGGCAATAAAAAGTCTATGACTTTGATTTTCAAAAACAAAAACGGTGAAATCACAGGACAAGAAAATCGTACTTACGAAAAACTTGACAATAATACCGCAATTTCTGTTCATAATGGCAAAACCTATAAAATCAGCGGATTATCAGGTGATATTATAACAGTTGAACATAATGGTCAGAAAAAAGTTATTGATTTAGCAAAGAAAATCCAGCCTTCATTAGATACAATTGAAAATGAGCCGACAAATAAGCAAATATCACAAGAGCAACGAGAATTTTTGCTTAATAGTGTTAAAAAATTGTCAGGGGATTTAATCTTAAAATTTGATGAAGAAATAGACCAAATGGTAATGCTTGATACAGATGAATATGAGGGATTTTACCGAAATGACAACGGTGTTAGAAAATTCAAATTATCACAAAAAGTAAAAGATGATATGACTTTTGTGCATGAACTCGGTCATGCAATAAATCGTATTGATTCAGTGGGTAAAGATGCCAACCAAAATAATTGGAGTAACAAAGTATGCTTGAGCGACAATAAAGATTTTGCAAAAACTCGTGAAGTTGAGATGAGTAATTTCCGAAACCGTTGTAAAAATGATGATATAATTAAGCCTATGAACAAGTTTATCTATGATGATTTTATTAAAAAAGGTTATATGAGTTATGAAGAAGGGCAAAAAGACGGACAAGATGAAGAATTTGCCGAAATGACAGGTTTTATTAATTGTATGGACGTTGATTGGATAAATAACAGAGTTACATGTATGCTCCAATTCATGCCTTATTCAACACAAATGGTTTATAACAAAAATCAAGAATTGTTCTAATATTTTATTTATTGAGGACTAACTAAATAACATCTTGCAACATATCTGTTAGTGCAAGTTTAGCCGTTCGTATAGGAGTTGAAAAACTTGTACCAAAGAATTTTTCAGCTGCCTCATATTTGCCGTTTTCAAGGGGAGTTGAACCCATTAAGCTGACAAGTTTAACTCTGCGTTGCTCCAGTGTATTTTGTCTTTGTTCAAGTTTACGTAAGGCATCAAAATCTACTTGACCTCTCATTAAGCCAATTCTTTTCATTTGAATTTCTTTAATTTCAGATTGGATTTTTTCTAAAAGTTTATCGACACGTACTTTGGTTTTACCGATTAAGATATTGTTCTCAACTTCTTGTTTGTATTTTGGATTAGTTATCACTACATCTGTTCCACTTAATCCTGTAATATTTGCACCGTATTCAGTTGGTCTGACATAGTGTTCCCCGACTTCATAATGCTGTGTAAAAAATGAATTTCTTGCAGAAGAAAAATCGGATAATTTTTTTGTTTGTGGAGATAATGAACCTACACCCTCAATTTTATCTGCAAGCAGTAAAACTTGATTTGCCGTACCTTTTGGATTATCAAGAGAATTTCCGGCAGCAAATAATACACGAGTTCCGCTATCTGCTACATCTGTTATTGGTTGAAATTGCGGTATTTTACCGCGCAGATTTTTACCCGTATAGTAACATAAAGCCCCTTTTGAACAACTTATGTAATCAATTTTTTCTCCATTTTTAATTCTTTGGAGTATTTGCTTAAACGGTTCAAAAAATTCAGGAGACATACTGTCTGCATAGCCTGTATTTATTGTTTCGACTTGTGCAAAAGGATTGTGTCGTCTTAAAAAAGTAGTAACAATTTCGCCATGCGAAAGACCGTAAATTGAAGATTTATTTTGTCCTAAATCATCAATGACGATTATCTTTTTCGGTTTGATACTTGCATTTTTTAGAAATGAGCCGTCCTCATTCAAAATCCGAACTGCAATATTACCGTCAGTCAGTTCAGATTCTTTTAATATATGATAATTTTTTCCATCTTTTGGATTTGTCCAAGTAACTCTGCTATAACTGTCTGCAATAGTATTTGATGTTAGTCGTTTGAAATCTTGCGGTATTGCTTGAGGAAATGTGAAAGTTTTAGGAGCTTTCGTTCCTTTTATGGCTATTTTGTTTAATGTTCGTGCCATAACCATTTCAGGCGAAGAAAACCGAGGAAGTTCTGACAATGTTTCAGCAACTTTTGCAGGGGTTATATCCTTAATAACTTCTGCGGTTTGTCTTGCAACAATATTTGCAGTTTTTGGGGGTAAAATTCTCATTTTTTTTAAACTATGCCCATTCCCGGAGTCGAACATTGAATGGCCATATTATGAGCTTGCATTGCTGTATCAACTGCTTGTTGGTGCATTTGCATAGCATTAAAATTATCTTGCATTATTTGTTGTTGGTTAGCAAAATCTTGTAAATTTTGATTTGAACGATTTCCATTAATCATCATACCAGCAAGAGCTATATTTTTCATAATTTGAGCAAGTTTACCCGAATAAACCTCTTTTTGTTCGTTTGGCTGTTCTATGGGCTTTGAATTGTATAAAGTATCTTTTGGCTTGTAATTTTTGTTAAACTCCATTAAACCTTCAACATTTGTGTTGATTACTTTAACATCTTCACCATTCCCAACCTTTATTTTTACTTTGCCATTGGGAGTTTTTTCAACACAAGCCATTTGTTTTTTGCCGTCAATTTCTACTTCGTATTCATATCTCGCATATTCTTGCGGAGGGCGGATATTAATTGTACTTGTTCCATTAACATTTTCTACCATACTTTAAACCTTTCACGCATAACTACACAGTTATATAAAAACATAATTTACATATAATTTGCCCGAAATTCTTTAAATTTTAAGCTTTATTAAGGATCTTACCAACATATGCGGCTAAATTTGTTAATACTTCAATGATTTGTGGTTTTATTTTTGTATTGGTTGCATTTCTTTATATTTATCCAATAATTTATGTTCAAGAACAAATAAAATTATATTTATCTTTCGTTTTACGCCAAGTTTTTCAGATATTTGTCCCATATAATGCTTTACTGTCGCAGTTGAAATATAAAGCGTTTGCGATATTTCTTTATAACTTTTTCCTTTGACCAATTCTTTTAAAATCGTGATTTCTCGTTCCGTAAATTTAATTTCCATAATGATTCTCCTTTTTTAATCATATTTTTATTATAAATCATTATGTTTTGAAAACCTTAATAATATTTCCATCTTAAAAAATGTTACAAAACTTAATATTATATTTTTTGTTAAATATTTCCTGTTGAGCTATTTCGGTCATCTTCAAGTTGTTTAATATCGATATTTTGATCTTCTTCACTATAGCCGTTCAGAGCAGATGGATTTGTGTCTATTTCAACATTTACTTCTGCATCAACCATTTCAATATCTTCTTTATTAAATTCTTTTGTTTTACCGTCTTCCATTTTTACTGCAACTTTCCCACTCATAAATTGCAGGTAGCATACTTTACCCAAACCATCAGTTGTCATAACGGATGAACCGATAGGCGGCATTCCTTTTGCCGCTTCTATGTAGTTTGAATATTCATACGTCAGGCAGCAAAGTAATCGACCGCAAGTCCCTGAAATTTTCCCGGGCGCTATTGGCATTCCCTGATCTTTTGCAAGTTTAATGTTTATTGTCGCAAATTTACGCAGAAATCCGCCACAACAGAATGGTTGTCCGCATATCCCAACTCCATCAAGTATTGAGGTCTCATCCCTGACTCCTATATGTCTTAAATCTATACGAACTCTAGGAAAAGTCTGGGTTAAGTCTTTCAATAAGGCCCTGAAATCAACTCTTTCCGGTGCCGTGTAATAAAATGTTATTTTTCTTTTATCAAATGTTATTCTGCATTGTACCAGATTCATTTGTAATTTATGTTGTTTTACAAGAGCCTGACATTTAAAAAATGCAGTAACTTCTTCTTTTTTTATTTCTTCAAGAGTTTGCAAATCCCTCTGAGTCATTATTTTTAGCAGTGGCAAAGGTTGTGGTTTTTGTTTTGATTTTTCCCAAACTTCTTTTATTTGTGAATTTACAATAAAAACTTTAAGAGCTTCTTCACCTTTTTCTGTTCTGACTATAACCATTTGCCCGTCTGATAGTTCAATATTATCAGCTACATCAAGCGGATAAAATGTATTTTTTAAATATCTTACTGCGTATTTCATTAAACGTATCTTTCTTCTTCTTTTAATTTTCTGTTCATTAGTTTTGATAACAATTCCTGAGGCGTTATATCGGTATAAACGGCTTCATATATTGCATTTGAGACAGGAACTTCTATATCCAATTTCTTTGCTAATTCGCAAATTGCTTTAGATGTTTTTACTCCTTCTGCAACTGAACCGAGTTCTGCTAAAATGTCATCTATTTTTTTACCTTTTGCAAGCATAGAGCCTACTGTATAATTTCGTGACATCGGTGATGAACAGGTCGCTATTAAGTCACCCATTCCTGATAATCCATACAATGTTGAAGGATTAGCACCTAACTGAATACTAACTCTTACTATTTCTGCCATACCTCTTGTTAGTAAAGTTCCGGAACAGTTATCGCCCAAACCCATTTCATGAGCAAATCCTGAAGCTATGGCAATAACATTTTTCAAACTGCCGCCTAATTCTACCCCAATTACGTCTGTATTGGTATATAAGCGAAATTTGTCTGTGACGTTCATAGCTTTTTGTACAAAAGTTGCTGTTTCAATGTCTTCGCAGGCAACACAGGCTGCTGTCGGTTTGCCTTGTAAAACTTCTTTGGCAAGAGTAGGACCTGATAAGATTACCAATTTTTGTTCGGGAAGAACGTCTTTAATAACTTCTGACATACGCATCAATGATGGTAATTCGATCCCCTTTGATGCATTCACAAGTATCTGGTTATTTTCTATTCCTGATTTTTTTAGGTTCTCACAGACATCTCTTGTTCCTGATGTTGCAATAACTGATAATATTATGTCTGCATCCTTTATTGCTGATGACAAATCTGAGGTTATTTCAACCTTTTTGTCAAGCTGAACTTCAAGAGGTTTAGAGGTATGTTTATTAATTTTCAAATCATCATTTAAGTCTTGTTCTCTGCCCCATATTGTAATTTTTTCAAAATTATTTGTTAAAAGCCAAGCTAAGGTTAGTCCCCAACATCCTGCTCCCAATACCGTTAATTTCATTTTTAAACCTCCGAAATTTGTTAAACTGCACTTTCTGCATTAATTAACTTCCTTAAAACTCCGCCATATTTTTTTAGCTCTTTTCTTGAAGATTCTGCATCAAAATTCATTTTTATCATAATAATTGCGGTTTTAATTTCCCAATTGCATTTTAACAGTGCAGCTAACGCATCACTGTTTGAAACTTGTGCGATTTGAGAAACAATCCTGATAGCTCTGTCTTTAAGTTTTTCATTTACAGCTTTAAGGTCTATCATAAAATTCTCGTATGTTTTTCCTATTTTAATCATTGAACCTGTAGAAAGCATATTTAATACCATTTTTTGAGCAGTACCTGCTTTTAATCTGCTTGATCCTGCTATAACTTCAGGTCCTACTTCGGTGCAAATTATATGCCCTGCTTCCTGAGCGATTCTTCCTTTTGAATTGCAGGTTATTCCTATTGTTGCGCAACCTATTTCATCTGCTTTATCCAATACCCCAAGTAAATATTTTGGGTTTCCGCTTGCTGATATAACTACGCATACATCTTTGTCTGTTAAAATTTCAGCATCTTTTTGTCCGGCTTCAAAATTATCTTCAGCACCTTCTACTGCGGATAGTAAAGCTTTTTCACCTCCGGCAATTCGTCCCTGAACCATTGAGGGATCAACGCTGAATGTCGGAGGACATTCTGAAGCATCTAAAATTCCCAATCTGCCTGATGTGCCTGCTCCAAAATAAAACAATCTGCCGCCTTTTAAAAAGGCTTTGGCAATCATATCTATTGCGATTGCGATATCCGAAGCGACATCACCGACTACTTTTGCTACAATCTGATCTTCTTCATTCATTTTTCTGACCATGTCAATTGTTGATAGCAAATCTATGTCTTTTGTATTTTCATTTCTGTATTCGGTGATTACTTCGCTCATATCAGTACTCCTTATAATAATGTATTAAACCATTTTGATTAAATTAGACATCTCAATTGCGGTTCTTGCGGCATCTGAACCTTTATTCCCTGCTTTTGTTCCGGCTCTTTCAATTGCTTGCTCTATATTGTCTGTCGTCAGGACCCCAAATGTTACAGGAATCCCTGTGTTTAAGCTTACTTGTGCAATTCCTTTTGCCACTTCATTTGATACATAATCAAAATGTGGTGTTGCCCCTTTTATAACTGCACCAAGTGTTATAATTGCATTATATTTTTTTGAAGATGCACATTTTTGAGCAATTACAGGAATTTCAAACGCACCGGGAACACGTACAATATCTATATTTTCTTCTTTTACTCCATGTCTTTTAAGTTCATCAATTGCACCTGATAAAAGTTTTGCTCCTATAAAATCATTAAAACGAGCCAAAATTACACAAAATTTGTCTGCATCAGATGCTATTAGTTTCCCTTCATATGTTGTCATTTCTACTTTCTCCTAATCAATATTATATTTGCATGATACTATATAAATCCTTATTTTACAAGGATAAAGCCTAAATTTTTTAATATTTTATCCAATATTTAAAGATTGTTCATAATTCTTAATATTTGAAATAAGTTAAAAATAGCCTTATAATGTGTGTTACAAGTTTTGGTAGTATTTTTTTTATTTTTAAACTGTCAAAAAAATGTTTTTTATATTATTATTTTATAGTTGTAAAATATACATTTATTAATAAGGAGAAACTTAAATTGACAACATATTCACATTTAGATTTATTCAGTGATACAGCCCCTATGGCAGATGATGATGTACATCTTGGTCGTCATGTGCTTGCCGAATTTTTTGAATGTGACCCAAATACTTTAAATAGTTTGGATAAAGTCGAAAAATATATGATGGAAGCTGCATTAGAATGTGGAGCTACAATTGTTCAGAAGTGTTTTCACATGTTCAGTCCATATGGTGTTTCGGGTGTTGTAATTATTTCAGAAAGTCATTTAGCTATTCATACTTGGCCGGAACTTGGTTATGCTGCTGTGGATTTGTTTACCTGCGGTTCTAAGTGTGATCCTAAAGTGGCTTATGAATTTTTGAAAAATAAATTCTGCTCTAAAAATGCAAGCTTTACAGAGTTAAAAAGAGGTATTTTATCTCCTGATGCTATGAAAGTTGCAGAAAAACCTTTTGAAATTATGCAACAATTTCAAAATTAACTAGCAAAAAATAATTTTACAAGTTTTAAATAGTCTGACAGAAAAATATTGTGCTGTCAGGCTATTTTATATTGCAAATTATGATGTTGAATAGTAGTAATTAAAAGGAGAATAACAATGCAACAAGTAATGCCAAAAATCTACGCTGAAGTATCATCAGTAGCAGATAAATTTATTAAGTCACCTTCAAAGGTTAAATTTAAAACTATACCTGATAATTTTAGTCCATATCCTTATGTTGATGCGAGTACAAATTTTGAATCAACCGGAACAATGGATGTAGTATCAAAAACTGCGAAAGCGGTAGAAGAAGCTGTTAAAACACAAAATACCGTTAAATTAAATCCTGTAAATGAAGAATTAGGTCAGGATTTACATTATTTCGGATAAATATTTTTTTATGGCACAAGGAATAGAGCTTATCAAATCTTCTGCCATTACAGAATATTCGGTAAGCTTTTCTTTTGCAATATCACCGCATAAGCCATGTAAATATACTCCAAGGCAGCAAGCCTCAAATATTTCCATTCCCTGAGAAATCAATCCTGAAATTATACCTGTTAAGACATCTCCTGAGCCTGCTTTCGCCATGGAATTATTTCCTGTATTATTTGTGTATGTCCTGCCATCAGGTGAACAAATAAATGTTTTATGTGTTTTTAATACAGTCACGCAGTTAAATTTTTGTGTAATTTTTTTTGCACCTTGTTCAATATTACTTAAAACTTCTTCAAGTGTAATTCCTAATAATCTTGATGCTTCTTTAGGATGAGGCGTAAAGACAAGTTTTTCAAATTTTTTGTTCGTAAAATCATAAATCTGATCGAATTCGTTTTGAGCCAAAATATTAAGTGCATCTGCATCTAATATAATCGGTGTTTCAACAGATGCGTTATCAATTATTTTTGAAAACATTTTTACAGCCTGAATATCTGTTCCCCATCCGCATCCTGATTCAATGACATCCGCATCTTGAATATAATTTTGAACTTTATTTTGTGGTACAAATACGACATTTTGGGTTTGAGCAGCTACTGCATCAATTACTCTTTCAGTTGAACACAGATAGCAATATCCGCATCCTGTTTTTAAAGCTGATACGCTTGATAAATATGCGGCTCCCGGCATATAATCCGAACCTGCTATGTTCAAAACTCTTCCATAAGTTGATTTGTTTGAATTTTCTTTTCTTATCGGTAATTTAAATTCCATTTTGTCTTATTGCCTCATATGCGACAATCGCAACCGAATTAGACAGGTTTAGACTCCTTTGTCCTTCTTTCATAGGTATTGTTCTTGCGTTATCGCTTTTTACATATTTATCAGGTAAACCTCTTGTTTCAGGTCCAAATACAATAAAATCACCATCTTTAAATTTTATGTCTGTATATAGTTTATTTGTTTTTGTTGTTAAGTAATAAAAAGTTCCATCCGGAAACATTTCATATAATTCTTCCATTGATTCAATTTTGTGTAGATCAACGCTATCCCAGTAATCAAGTCCTGCACGTTTTGTATATTTGCTTGATAATGAAAACCCTAACTTGCCAACCAAATACAATGATGCACCGCAGCAGGCACAAAGTCTTGCAATGTTTCCTGTGTTTTGCGGAATCTCAGGCTCATATAATACGATATTTAATTTACTCTTGTGCATCATTAAACAATCTTCCACTTTCGGCAACTACCGGAATTCCTCTTACTACACAGAATATAATAGCAATCCAGGCTAGAATTATCCCTGTTGTCTGTGCCGGTTCTGCAATGCTCTGATCAAGATCAGGAATGTTTACAAATATCAAAATTATATATGCCGCAACTTTTGCCACGGCATAAGTCGTTTTCATAAATTTTGATGCACATATGAATTTTCCCCATTCAGTTGTCTGCATCCCAAACGGTGTCAAGCCTTTTGTTAAAGCAATGCTTCTTATGTTATCTGTTACAAATGCTCTGGTTACACAAATAATCGGAAATATTACAGGTAACCATCCCAATACTGCAAATACAATCCAGTATATGGCTTCAATTATTCTGTCGCCCATAATGTCAAGTACTGCACCGAGTTGTGATGCCTGCCCAAATTTCCTTGCCAGATACCCATCCACAGCGTCCATTGAAAATGCTATAGCTGCAAGTACAATTGCACATATATATGCAGGTGTTGTGTCTATAAACAACAATCCTACAGATGCAAAAGCTATGAAAATTCTTGTTATTGATACAATATTTGCACTATTCTTTTTTATATCCATTTTGACCTCTATCCCTGTTATAATTGGTAATTTATATTTTTTTACTTCTTGATAGTGCAAAGTTTACATTATCAAGATTTTTTGCTCTGTCGCCAAGCATTATTTTCTCTGCTTCTTCCAATATACTGACAACAATGAAACCGTTTTCGCCGTCTGAGCGTGCTTTGTTACCTGTTTCACAGCAGTTTACAAAGTGCTGGCATTCAAGCTTAAGCGGTTCTATTTCAAGATAATCTGATTGTACTGTTTCAGAGCTTCCTGCTTTAAAATTTTCATATATTGTAAGTTTATTTTCTGCAACGGTATCATCCATAATAGCTGTCTTTTTTGTCCCTCTTACAAGTAGCTGAACATGTTTTTTGGGTGTAATCCAACTGTCTGAAATTTGAGCTATTGCACCGCCTTCCATTTCTATTGAAATATGGGTTATATCCATAATATCATTTCGGTCTGACGAACAACCAACAGCAGAGATTACTCTTTTAGGATTTTTCCCTAATACATAGCTTATCATTGATACATCATGCGGAGCCAAATCCCACATTACGCTTCGGTCATTTTTAAAGTAATTTATGTTTAATCTGTCACTTTGAGCATATACAATATCACCCAATTCTCCATCTTCAATAAGCATTTTTAATCTGTTTACAGCCGGATGGTATAACAGTAAGTGACCAACCATCAGTACTAAACCTTTGCTTTCAGCCAAATCTGCCAAATCTCTGGCTTCCTGTGCTACTGTTGAAATTGGTTTTTCAACATATACATGCTTTCCCGCTTCAAGTAATGCTTTAACAAATTTAAAATGGGTATGACTTGGGGTGACTACGACTGCTCCAATAATGTTTTCATTATTTAAAATGTCATTGAAATCTTTTGTCGTTTGGACTCCGGGATATTCAGCCTTTACTTTTGCCAAATTTTCATCATCCAAATCGCATACCATTCCTAATGCATTTAAATTATAAAAATTACGAACTACATTTCTTCCCCACAATCCGCATCCCAATACGGCAATTTTTTTATCACTCATATTTCCTGACCTTCTTATACTTGACTATACTTTCCTAAATTATAATCTGTGCAATATTTTTTTGCAATAATTACCCTTTGTTTTGTCTTTCATTAGCTCTTAGGGCTTCGGCATTTTGCAGTCTGACATCATACATTTGTTTGTATCTTTCCATAAATATTTCCTCATCCCCGGGGAAGCACTTTATAAGTTTATCTAATAAAGGCTTTGGTATTTCCGCAATATTTACCATTCTGTCAATTATATTATCATTTACAGGATAAATGTTTCTAAAGTTCTGATGATAAATATGTCTGCATTCTGCCTGAATCTGAGAAGGGTATTTGAGTGCATTTGCCCCCATTTTATAAGTGACAATACATCCGTCATAAAAAATTCCCTTAGCTCTGCTTAGAAACAGTTTAATCATTAAATCATAGTCTGCAAACAATTTAAATTTCGAATCAAAATTTCCTAATCTTGCCATTGTATCTTTTTTGATAATAACTGCCTGCCGAGGAAATGGCATGACCTGAAATACGTTATAAGGAGATGGATTAAACAGAAAGACATTTCCGTCTTCTTGTACGCAATATGAAGGGAAATAACAAAAATCCGCATCATTTTCTTCCATTAAGTTTACGATATCATATATGCCTGTTATATCGTGATAAAAATCGTCGCAGCTTAAAAACGCTACATACTTACCTTTTGCTCTCAAAAGACCTTTATTCATGGCGTCAAATTTTCCATTGTCTTTTGCGGAGAAAAAGTTTATGTATCCGGAGTTTTTGTATTCTTTTAGCAAATTTATAGTTTCATCTGTTGAAGCATTATCCATTACAAGATGTTCTATGTACGGATATGTTTGTCTGTTCATTAAGTTCAGCTGTAACGTAAAATCGTCAGTCTGACCAGCATCTACTATATTGTGAGTTGTTGTTATTATTGTTACTTCCGGTTCGTACATATATTTAATCCTCTTAGTTCATATAAATTTGTCTTAGTATTTGTTCTTCTATATTTTTCTTATCGACTTCTGAAGTTTTTGCATCTTGTATTATTATGCAGAATACATAATTGTCGCCTTTTCTTGTTGTAATAAATCCGGTTATAGCACTTGTATCAGACAAAGTTCCTGTTTTTGCTCTCAAATTGTCTTTAAAGTATAACATTCTGTTTTTTAGAGTTCCTTCACCGGATGTTGGTAATGAATTTTTAAAATCTTCAAAATTATCTGTTTTTGCTAATTTTAGTAAAAAGTTTGTCATAAAATCCGCAGTCATCAGATTGTTTTTTGAAACTCCGCTACCATCAACAATTTTTGTATCTTCCGCATTAATTCCCAATTTGTCAAAATATGCCTGTAGCATTGCTTTTGAATTTTCTATTGAACCAACACTGTTTGTATATTTTGCTCCTGCAAGCTTATACACTGTCTCTGCAACAAGATTATTGCTGTCTTTTAATATTGCTGAAACAGCTTCAGAAATGTCATGCTCAATTTTTTCAACTGAATATATATTTTTTTGCGGAAGTTGTCCGATTTTTATTGGATTGTAGTATTGAAATTTTCGATTTCTTATTGCTTCTTCTAATCTTAAATTGAAATACAGTTTAGGATTATTTACAGGGACTTTTAATACTGTTTGTTTTGCAATTGTACCTGTTGCATTAATTATATGCGGAGAAATATTATTATTTCTTTCAAGTTTAATATTATTTCCTCCTGAGTAATCTGTAATTAAAAGATTCATGATTGCTGCAGGGTAGTATGGCTTAACTGCAATAGTTGGTGCGTCATTGTTAATTTTGGGTGTAATTTCAATTCCCATTAAATTGTTATCCAAATTGAATGCGCTGAATTTTGGCATAAGAGGGTTTAAATCATCATCCCATTGCCATCCTTCACCCCATTCGGTGTTGTCAAAAATTGTATTGTCTATATATATGTTTTTAGGTACGATTTCTTTTTCTTTTGCTGCAGAAATGAGTGTTTTTAAATCTGAACTTTTTAAAAACGGATCTGCGCCCAGTTTTATGTATAAATCATTATTTGTACTTTTAAACATTTGGGTAATGAACTTGTAATCCTCGCCAAGAACCTCTAATGATGCAGATGTTGTTATAATTTTCAAGGTTGAAGCAGGGTTTCTTGGAGTTTTGTCATTAAGGGATATTACTTTGTCTCCTGAATTCATCTTCTTAACAGAAATTGAAACCGCTCCGGTATTTATATGCCCTTTTGACAATAATTTTTCTATATTCCCGGCATTTGACGGTAGAGATAATAAGAACATTGCCATTATTGCTGATATTATTTTTTTCATATTTTTTTAACCTCGTAGTTCTCTTTTATATCATTTAATATAGTACACTTTTGTCTGAAATCATACATTTCATCCAAAGATATTTTTGCACTTGCAATTCCTTCTTTTTTATTTATGGTGTTTAATTCTTCGCCTTTATAGTCTATAATTCTTGATTCTCCAAGGTTATATTCATCATTAATTATATGCCCTGTTTGAGTTAATGCAATCATGTAGCATTGATTTTCTACCGCTCTTGATTTTGTCATAACCTCCCATGGGACAGGTTTTGTTGAACCCCATGCTGCGCAATTTATCAATATATCCGCACCTGCTTTTCTGTAGGCTCTGTAGATCTCGGGGAATCTTATGTCATAACATATTGTTAAACCGTAATTAATTCCTTCGAGATTTACCATAACAGGGGTATCTCCGCATGTAATATAATTCCCTTCCTCGCAGCCATAGTATGAATATAAATGATTTTTTGAATAAGTGGCGATAAGTTCTCCCTTTCGATTTAATACAGGACAAGTGTTAAAGTATTTATCTCCTCTTTTTTCTATAAAACTACCGCCTATAATGTTGAGATCATGTTTTTGAGCAATGTCTGAAAGCAAATTTATTGCTTTGCTATTATTAATATCCTGTGCAGTTTCTTTAAATTTTTTACATAACCACCCGCATGTCCAAACTTCAGGCAGTACAAGAACATCAATATCTTCTAAATTATACCCTTCTATAATATTATTTACTTTCTGGCAGTTTGCTTCAATATCCCCTATAACAGATTGCATTTGAAGCATTCCGATATTTACGCTTTTTAATCCCATAATTTATTTCTTTTTGCTTCCTGATATTTTTGCGGAGCTATTTTTTCTAATTCTAACAGAGAATTTTTAATTTCTTCTGCTATTTCTTCTTCAGTTTTGTAATTTGTATATATTGGTTTTCCGTATAGATTAATTATATGGCATGGTCCGACAGGTGACAACATTTTGTCCCAGGAAGGGAATGTTCTAAACGTAATTTCTTCTGAATACCAATGAACAGGAACGATTGGTACTTCTGCTTCTTTTGCCAGAACAATAGCGCCTTTTTTAACTTCGTGGTATGGGCCGTGCGGGCCATCAACCATAATTGCAACATGCTCATTATTTTTCAGGCATTCCAGCATTTTTAATGTAGAAGCGACAGCTCCTTTTCTTCCTGCGGACCCTCTTTGAGTTTTGAAACCCCATTTGGAACAAACGTGATTTACAATATCACCGTCAAGTGAAGTACTGATAAGTACATTTGTTTTGCTCCTGTCTGGTAAACCATGTACTGCAAATTGATTTGCGTGCCACATAACATAAATACAGTTTGAAATTTCAGGAAAGTCGATATTTTTGATATATGTCATTTTCTCCTGTATTTTTAGTATCCCATATGCAAAATTGCTAATAATTTTTATGTTATTTCTGTTTATTAGTCTGACCATATATTAAATAATAACATACATATGCGCTTAAGAGTAAATATATTAAATTTGTTACGAGAGTTAAAAAGAACTTGACGAATAAATTTGTTTACTATAGTATGGTCTTGTAAAGCAACCTTCGGGATGTAGCGCAGCTTGGTAGCGCACCTCGCTTGGGACGAGGGGGTCGCATGTTCGAATCATGTCATCCCGACCATTTAAAAGACTCAACAAAGTTGAGTCTTTTTTAGTATGTCGTTCTGCCACGATTACATCATGTGCAAACAGACGATTTTCTACGCTTACGCTGAAAATCTGTCTTTCGCATACTTGATTAGTACGGCTCATTCTTCGCCTATTACCCAAGCATCATCCCGACCATTTAAAAGACTCAACAAAGTTGAGTCTTTTTTAGTATGTCGTTCTGCCACGATTACATCATGTGCAAACAGACGATTTTCTACGCTTACGCTGAAAATCTGTCTTTCGCATACTTGATTAGTACGGCTCATTCTTCGCCTA
>ERZ842401.4813-NODE-4813-length-15375-cov-4.814164_pt1 | contig 15375 bp, 14 predicted proteins | sample MGYA00521270_ERZ842401 | MGnify/ENA primary metagenome ERZ842401 (study PRJEB31892, sample SAMEA3878208) | bioreactor metagenome | biome: Moose rumen | place: Sweden | collected 2011-10 | study: EMG produced TPA metagenomics assembly of the PRJEB12797 data set...
CCAACGGCCTTCTTCTTCGGCTATGCGCGCGTAAAAGATAATATGAAGCAGCACGTCACCTAGTTCCTTGCGAAGAGAGGCGTCGTCGCCCCGAAGCACTGCATCGCTCAGTTCATAAACTTCTTCAACCGTCATTGGTCGCAGACTTTCAGTTGTCTGTGCCGCATTCCAAGGGCATTTGGCCCTCAGAGTTTCCATTATTTCGAGCGCTTCTGCAAAGGCTTTGAGCTTTTCTTCTTTTGTGTGCATCAGAATAATTGCTAAATTTGTAGATTATTGCAAAAATAAGAATAATAACCAATGAAAGCAATTAAATATGTATCTGCAGACGAGGCCGTGAGCCACATCCCGTCCGGAAGCCATGTTCATCTGAGCAGTGTTGCGAGCGTGCCTCATTGCCTTATCAAGGCCCTCTGTCGAAGGGCCGATGCCGGAGATGTGCGCGACCTTCATTTCCACCATTTCCATACCGAAGGCCCGGCTCCTTACAGCGAACCCCGCTACGAGGGCATCTTCTTCGACCAGGGCTTCTTCCTGGGGCCTAACGTGCGTGCCAACGTGAATGCGGGCTATGCGGATTATCTGCCCGTGCATCTGGGCGAGAGCCAGAAACTCTACCGCGAAGGGCATATCAGGCTCGGCGCCGCCCTGGTGCAGGTGTCGCTGCCCGATGAGCAGGGGAGAGTGTCGCTGGGCACTTCGGTCGACTGTTCGGTGGCGGCCGTTGAAAGTGCCGGCCTCGTCATTGGTGTGGTGAATCCCAACGTTCCTTATGCCTATGGCGATCTTCTGAGTCTCGACCAGTTTGATTATCTGGTGCAGGACGACACCCCTCTGGTGACCGCGGCTTTCGCGGAACCTACCCCCACCGAGGTGCTCATAGGCAAGAATTGCGCAGCGCTAGTGGAAGACGGCGACTGCATCCAGATGGGCATCGGGGCCCTTCCGAACGCTCTGGCGGCCCAGCTGGTGAATCACAAGAACCTGGGCCTTCACACCGAGATGTTCGCCGACGGCCTGCTCCGCCTCATCAAGAAGGGGGTAATCAACGGCTCCAACAAGGCCATCGACAAAGGCAAGATAGTGGCCTCCTTCCTCCTGGGCAGCAACGATGTGTATTCCTTCATCGATCATAATCCCGACGTGCTGATGCGCGACATCAAATATGTGAACGATCCCTTCGTTATCCGTCAGAATCCTCACATGAAGGCCATCAATTCCGCTACGGAGGTAGACATTACCGGCCAGATCAGCGCCGACAGCATCGGAACGCGCATCTTCTCCGGCACAGGCGGGCAGGTGGAATTCGTGCGTGGGGCCTCCATGAGCGAGGGGGGAAAGAGCATCACTGCATTCGCATCCCGCACCAACAAGGGCAAGAACAAGATCGTGGCCCAGCTCAATCCGGGAGCGGGAGTGGTGACTCCCCGGGCCGATGCGCACTGGATAGTGACCGAATACGGGGCAGTGGATCTCTATGGGAAGTCCCTGCAGGAGAGGGCCAAATTGCTCATCAGCATCGCCCATCCCGACGACCGCGAGGCTCTCGACCGTGCGGCCTTCGAGCGTTTTGGCCCGCATTGGAATTTTTAGTATATTTGCAGTTTATGGCAAACTATAGAATAATAGAGGTCAAGGATGCGAAAGATTTCATCCGTTTCATCCGTTTTCCCGACAGTCTTTACAAGGGATGTCCTCAGTATGTGCCGGCTCTGCACAAGAGTGAGGTGCGCAACCTCACGAAAGATGCCGCGCTCGAATACTGCTCGCATAAAATGTGGATGGTCGTCGACGGACAGAAAGTGGTGGGGCGCATCTGCGCAATGATCAATCCCCGTTACAACGAACGTTACAACAAGAAGTGCGTCCGTTTCGGCTGGTTCGACACCATCAACGATACCGAAGTGGCAGGGCTCCTTTTCGGCACCGCCGAGAAGTGGGGAAGAGAGCAGGGTATGGACACCATCCACGGCCCTCTATATTACAATACTCTGGGCAAGCAGGGAATGCTGGTCGAGGGCTATGAGAATATCCCTCCGTTCAACTGTCTTTACAATTATCCGTACTACAACGATATCATGGCGCACTTTGGTTTCGAGAAGGAGTGCGATTGGGTGCAGTACAAGATGGTTGCGAACCACGGAGTTCCCGAAAAAGCCCGCCGTGTGGCAAAGATAGTGGAAGAACGTTACAATCTGCATTTCGGCAGTCTCGACAAACTCAAGAAGGATCCCGAAATGGTGAAGAAGTTTTTCCGTCTTTACAGCGACAGCTTTTCGGAGACAGTATATAACTTCATCCCCTTCACCGAGAAGGAGATCGAGCAGGAAGCCGCCGATTCCATGCCTTACATTTCCGACAAGGCATCCTGCCTGCTGCTCGACGAGAACGACGAAATAGTGGCATTCGGAATCTCGTTCCCCACCATTTCACGGGCGCTTCAGAAGGCGAAAGGAAAACTCTTCCCCTTCGGCTGGATTCATTTGCTGCGGGCCATGCACAATTACGAGACCACCGACCTTATGATCAACGGGGCGGTGCCGGAGTGGCAGAACAAGGGCGTATCCGCAATCTATTACAAGGAAATGGCCGACAAGTCGATCAGGGTAGGGGCGCGCTGGGCAATTTCGAATCCCCAGATCGAGAGCAACAGCGCGGTGAATATCTGGAACAGTTATGAGCACGAGCCATTCATGAGGCGCAGGTGCTATATCAAGAAGATAGGAGATTAATATGGCAGACAGCAAATTATTGGAGAAGGTGCTGAGTCTTCAGGACAAGTTCGCTTCGCTGCAGGAGCAGCTTGCCAGTCCCGATGTGATGTCGGATATGAAGAAGTTCGTACAACTCAACAAAGACTACAAGGAACTCGAACCCATCATCAATGCCGGGCTCGATTACAAGAAGAAACTCGACAACCTTGCTTCGGCAAAGGATGTTTTCATGAATGAAAGCGATCCGGATCTGAAGGAAATGGCGCGTGAGGAAATAAATGAAATCGAATCGCAAATACCCGGTATCGAGCAGAATATCAAACTCCTGCTGATCCCTGCGGATCCCGACGACGGCAAGAATGCCCTTGTCGAAATCCGCGGCGGCACCGGTGGCGACGAAGCCGCCATCTTTGCAGGCGACCTCTTCCGGATGTATCAGCATTTTGCCGAGAACATGGGATGGAAGCTCGAAATCACCGATCAGGCACCCGGAACGTCGGGTGGTTTCAAACAGGTGGTTTTCAAGCTTTCCGGACCGGACGGAGTGTATGGTATAATGAAATACGAATCCGGTGTGCATCGCGTCCAGCGTGTCCCGCAGACAGAAACCCAGGGGCGTATCCAGACTTCCGCCGCTTCCGTCGCAGTGTTCCCGGAAGCAGGAGAGTTCGATATAGAGATCAATCCTGCCGATATCCGCAAGGATCTTTTCTGTGCTTCCGGCCCCGGCGGCCAGGGAGTCAATACCACCTATTCGGCTGTACGCCTGACACACATCCCTTCGGGAATCGTGGTGCAGTGCCAGGAGGAGCGCTCCCAGATAAAGAATGCGGAACGCGCCATGGAGGAACTCCGTACACGTCTCTACAATATGGAACATCAGAAGTACCTCGACGGAATCGCCGCCAAGCGCAAGACTATGGTGTCGACCGGCGACCGTTCCGCCAAGATACGTACTTATAACTATCCTCAGTCGCGAGTGACCGACCATCGCATCAACTGGACCATGTACAACCTGCCTGCCTTCATGGACGGCGACATCCGGGAGTGCATCGACCAGTTGCAGGTGGCCGAGAATGCGGAGCGGCTCAAGGAAGCAGGTGAATAAATAATGTTGGCTACACTTTCTTTGATGCTGTCTTGTGCGGCGCTGCTCATATCGTGTGTGGCGCTCGCGCTGCTTTACAAGCTGCGCAAAGGGAGTGAGACCATCAGGGTGACCGATATGGGCAAAGTGGTGTCCGACACCCTTACGCCGTTGCAGGACGAACAGATCATCACCCTCGCCGACAACGAAGGCGTAATGAAGTTCAGCGTGCGGCTCAAGAATATATATTTCATCGAGTCCGACGACAATTACATCAAAGTCTGGTATCAGGATCATACCGGCAGCGTCCGGCAGTATATGCTCCGCTGCCGCCTCAAGACTGTCGAAGAGAGTTTTGCCAACAGCGACCTGGTGCGCTGCCACCGCAAATACATAATCAACATGTCGAAGGTTCAGGTGCTCAGCAAGGAGAAGGACGGGTATCAGGTGGATCTGGGTATCGACAACATGGAGGCGGTGCCGGTTTCAAAGACGTACGAACCGTCGGTCCTCCAAAGATTCAATTCAAGGTAATATTATGTGGCAGAGAATACAGACTCTTTATTTACTTGTTGCGTCGGGGCTGCTCGCCGCCATGTATTTCCAACCCTACGGGACATGGTTTACGGTGCTTTTCAGCCTGGCGCTCGCGTGCCAGGTTCTGGCGATCATCGCACTCAAATCGCGCACATTGCAGATGCGGCTTTCCAATCTTGCCGGCCTGCTGCTTCTGGGCCTTCAGATATGGATGTGCGTCGCATATTTTTCGGCGGATCCGCGTCCTGCCCTCACAATTACGGCAATCTTCCCTGTAGTTGCAGCAATCCTCGATTTCCTTGCTGCCAGGGCCATTCTAAAAGACGAACTTCTGGTTCGCAGCGCTTCTCGCCTGCGTGCCGCCAAACGTAAATAACACTGAACGAATATGAGAATACCGGAATCAGAACTCATCATCAATGCCGACGGCTCGGCATTCCACATCCACATCAAACCCGAAGAACTCGCCGACACCGTGATCGTGTTCGGTGATCCCGAGCGTGTAAAGATGTTCGAACCCCTTTTCGACAGCATCGAAGCCAAGGGGCAGTCCCGTGAATTCGCTTTCGCGACGGGGCTCTACAACGGCAAGAGGGTGACAGCCCTTTCGCACGGCATTGGTTGCGACAACATCGACATAGTGATGACTGAACTTGATGCGCTTGCCAATGTCGATTTCACCACCCGCGAGGTCAAGCCCGAGCACAGGACGCTCACCATCGTGCGCATCGGCACCTGCGGTGCGATTCAGCCCGAGATTCCTCTGGGATCATTCATCCTCAGCCATATATCTGTAGGCTGCGACGGTCTGATGAACTGGTATGAAGGCCGCGACGAGATCGCTCTTCTCGATTTCGAGGAGGCTTTCAAGAAGGCTGTAAAATGGAACAAACATCTGCCGGATCCTTATTTCGTGCGCGGGTCCGAAAGGCTGATCAAACTGTTCGAAGACTGTACGGTAAAGGGTATGACAGTTTCGGCATCCGGCTTCTACGGGCCTCAGGGGCGCGTCGTCCGCCAGGACCTCGCCATGCCCGACATGCTGGAAGACTTCGAGAAATTCGAATACAAGGGATACAAGATCACCAACTTCGAGATGGAAGGCTCTGCCCTCGCCGGAATGGCGCGCAAGCTTGGCCACGATGCCATTACCGTATGCGCAGCCATCGCCCACCGTTATCTTAAGGACGCGAATACCGACTACAAGCCCCGCGTGAACGAACTCGTAAGACTGGTTCTGGACAAACTTACACAGTAAGTGTCATTCTGAGCGAAGCGAAAGAATCTAGTTGTTCCGGTAAAGATCTTTGGTGGAATTGATTTCCCAGACCTTGATGGAAGGGTCGATGACGGTAGCGTCAACGATCCTTCTTTCTTTTCTGATCACATTGGTTTCGAGGAAGCGGATCTGCTCGTTGAAAGTGGTAAGGAAGGCGCTGGCAATCTCGTGCCGGTTGCCTTCGAAGCGGTAAATGTTGTAGTTGTAGGAATTCTTTTCGAAGGTTTCTGCAAGATTCTTCGCACCTTCGAAACGGTTCTTGAAAAACTTGATCCCGTTGTAGGCGACGATACGGTCGGCCGTGCCGTGGAAGAAGAGTGTGGGGGCCGGCTCACGGTTGAATTTGACCTTTCCCTCTCTGGAGAGGATGGCACCTGCGAAAGGCATCACTCCGGCGTATCGGAAATTGTCGGGAAGCAGCCCGAAGTGCCCGCTGCGGTTGCAGATATGCCACTCTGCCTGAAGCGCGATGATCGCACCGGCGGAGGATCCGCTGACCACTATGTTCTCGGGGTCGACGCCCAGGGCTTCGGCGTTTTCGACTATGTAGGCGGTGGCTGTGAACAGATCTTCCACCCCCATCTCGATAGCGTCGTAAAACACTCCCACGTTGCTCACACCCACATTGCCTGCGCCTTTCAGCCCGAGGCGGTAGTCGATGGTTATCACCCTGTAACCGTTCTCGGTGTAGCGCAGGAACCAGGGAAGGTATCCCCTGGAATTGCGTTCTCCTTCGATGAAACCTCCCCCGAAGACAAAGAGGATGGTCGGCTTGGTCTTGCCGTCAAGGGCGGTTTCGCTTTCGGGTGCCGGATCGTAAACCGACATGAAGAGTTGGCAGGTGTCCCGCTGCGCGAACATGTATTCTCCGGAAGGGGTGAGGTTGATACGGACGCCCTGTGCCCCGGCAACGAGGCAGAGGAACGATGCCGCAAGGGTTAGGATGGTCTTTTTCATCAGCTGGCTATAGTTTTGTCGGTTCGGATTGTAAAAGTGGCTAGCAGCGCGGCGAGTTCGTTCTTGCCGGGTGCGGGAGGAACCGCGGCAGCCTTGCCGGCGGAAGGGGCGCCAAGGGTTTCGGCTCTCATGCCTTTGCGGCGCAGGTAGGCGCTGCCTATGCTCTGCTCCTGTTTAAGTATGGCTTTCAGCAGATGTATGGCGGAAGTCTCCGAGGCATCTTCGGCCATCGAATCGGCAATCGCCAGACTGACGGCATTGCCGCCTTCGCGGCCGAGACGTATGTCGTCTTCGTTGCTGTAGGGGATGCTGTGCTCGTGGAAAATGGCCGAGTCTATGTCGGATTTGCATCCGGAGGTGTCTATGCCTCGCTCGCGCATGGCGCGCACCGCGTCGTTGTCGCCGTGGCGCAATATGCCAAGGAGCAGATGGTCGGCTTCTATGGTGTAGCTGCCGGTACGCATCGCCTCTTCGCGGGCAAAGCCGATTATCGCATCGAATTCTTTGGAAATCTTCATCTGGAAGGCTGCTATATTTGCATACAAAAATAGCAATTTAATCGAATAATTTTGTTAAATTTGCGTGTTTATGATAAAGCTTAAAAAACAAGAATTAAAATATGGACAGTGAGGGAAATTTCAATGAAGTGAATCACGGTTATATCGAGCCTGTAGAGATAGATCATGAGATGCGGAGCGCCTACATCGACTATTCGATGTCGGTGATTGTCTCGCGTGCTCTTCCGGACGTGCGCGACGGACTCAAACCCGTGCAGCGCAGGGTGCTTTTCGGAATGGACGGCCTGGGGCTTTCCTATGGCGGGCAGACCAAAAAATCGGCCCGTATCGTAGGTGAGGTGCTCGGCAAGTTCCATCCGCACGGCGACAGTTCCGTTTACGATGCCATGGCAAGGCTCGCCCAGAACTGGAACCAGCGTTATCCGCTGGTTTACGGTCAGGGCAACTTCGGAAGCATGGACGGCGACCCTGTCGCTGCCATGCGATATACCGAGGCGAAGCTCGAAAAAATGTCGGAAGATGTGATTTCCGACATCGACAAGAATACGGTCGACATGACTCTCAACTTCGACGACTCCATCGAAGAACCTACCGTGCTTCCGACCAAACTGCCTCTGTTGCTGCTCAACGGATCCTCCGGTATCGCCGTGGGCATGGCCACGAATATGGCCCCGCATAATCTCGGCGAGTGTTGCGACGCCATCTGCGCCTACATCGACAATCCCGACATCGACGTCGAAGGCCTGATGCAGCATATCAAGGGTCCCGACTTCCCGACCGGAGGCCTGATCATGGGCCGTCAGGGCATCATCGACGCCTATACCACGGGCCGCGGCCGCGTTGTAGTCCGCGCCAAGACCGATATCGAAGTGAACGACCGCGGTCAGGAAACCATCGTCGTTACGGAGATCCCCTACATGGTCAACAAGAAGGAGATGCTGGAACGCATCGCCGCGATGGTGGAAGACAAGAAGATAGAGGGCATCACCTACATGAACGATGAGACCTCCCGCGAGGGCGTACGTGTGATTTTCCGCGTAAAGCAGGGGGCCAACACCAACGTGGTACTCAACACCCTGTTCAAGTACACTCCTCTGCAGAGCAGTTTCGCCATCAACAATGTCGCCCTTGTGAAGGGCCGTCCCCGCACCCTCTCACTCAAGGAGATAATAGCCAACTTCGTGGATTTCCGCCACGAGGTTGTTGTGCGCCGCACGAAATTCGACCTCGACAAGGCGCAGAAACGCGCCCACATCCTCGAAGGCCTGCTCAAGGCGATCGACATCATCGACGAGATCATCGCCCATATCCGCGCTTCCAAGAGTGTCGATGAAGCCCGTGAAGGCCTCGTCACCAAATTCGGCTTCACCGAGGCCCAGGCCCAGGCTATAGTCGAGATGCGTCTGCGCCAGCTAACCGGCTTGGAACGCGAGAAACTGCAGGCGGAATACGACGAGCTCGAAAAGTTCATCGCCCATTGCATGGAGATTCTGGGAAGCGAGCAGCTCCAGCTCCAGATAGTCAAGGACGAATGCGCCGAGATGAAGGCGAAGTACGGAGACGCCCGCCGGAGCGAGATTACCATGAGCGCCGACGAATTCAATCCGGAGGATTTCTATGCCGACGAAGATGTGGTGATCACCATTTCGCATCTGGGTTATATCAAGCGCACCGCTCTTACCGAATTCCGCACCCAGGCAAGGGGCGGGGTAGGCAAGAAGGGAGGCTCCACGCGCGATGAGGATTTCATCGAGCACATCTACGTAGCCAATATGCATTCTACCATGCTGTTCTTCACCCAGAAGGGCATGTGCTACAGGCTGAAGGTCTATGAACTTCCCGAAGGCGTGCGCGCTTCAAAGGGACGTGCAGTCCAAAACCTGCTGGCCATCGATTCCGACGACGCCATCAGGACCTACCTGAATGCTGCGCACATCGAGGATCCCGAGTACATCCGCAGCCATTATGTGACCCTGGTCACCAGGAAGGGTGTCATCAAGAAGACAAGCCTCGAAGATTATTCCAACAAGCGCAGCCGCAACAAGGGAATCAAGGCCCTCACGATACGCGAAGGCGATGCCCTGCTCGATGCTGTGCTCACCAACGGCAACGAAGACATTATGATCGCCGGACGCAAAGGCTATTGCGTGCGTTTCCGCGAGGTGGCGCTCCGCGACATGGGCCGCGGCGCTTCCGGAGTGCGCGGAATCCGGCTTGCCGACGACGACGAAGTAGTCGGCGTGCTGACCTACGATCCCAACAGGGAAGGCGCCTCCGATCAGACGATCATGGTCGTGAGCGAACATGGATTCGGCAAGCGTTCGGATCCCGAAGACTACAGGCTTACCTCCCGCGGCACCAAGGGCGTGAAGACTATCAGCATCACCGACAAGACCGGAAGCCTTGTCGCCATCAAGAATGTGACCGAAAACGACGACCTGATGATCATCACCCGTTCCGGACTCACAATCAGGATGGCTGTTTCCGATACCCGCGTGGCCGGCCGCGCGACCCAGGGGGTCAAACTTATCAGTTTGCGTGAAGGCGATGCCATCGCTTCTGTCTCGACTGTCGCCAGCGTTGGCACGGAAAGTGCAGAAGAACCCGTAGAAAACGAATAATATTTAACTTTAACCAATATGAAAAAGATTGTTTTAGCACTTGCTCTTCTGGCTTCCGTCCAGATCGCTAACGCTCAGCAGACGAAGGATGCTGAGTCTGCAGCAAAGAAAGTTGAAGCAGCCAAGGCCGCAAGCCTTAACGAAAAGAAAGCAGCCAGCATGACCACATGGCTCAAGCTCGGACAGGCTTATCTCGATGCTTACAATGCCGTGCAGGGCAATGGATATGTGGGCGCATCCGATGCTGAACTTGCCCTTCTCATGAACGGGGTCAAGCCTCTCAGTGTCGAAGAAACCACGGTACAGGGCCAGCCGATGACCGTTCAGCATTACGAAACCGCCGATTATTATTTCGCAGGTGGCAAGCTGACGGCTATCGTAACCACCAAACCTGCCGTTGAGGATCCGCTCGGAAACGCTGTCAAGGCATATTCCAAGGCTTTCAGACTCGACGACAAAGCCAAGAAGGCCAAGGAGATTTCCGAAGCGCTCGCAAACATCCACGACAAGTATTCGAACGATGCCGTATATGCTTACCAGCTCCAGGATTTCGTGAAGTCTTCCGAACTTTTCGAGGCGGCTGCAGCGGTTTCTCAGACGGAACCATATTCCCAGCTCGATACCAACGCCGTTTACAATGCCGGCCTTACTGCGTGGATTGCAGGCGACGTGAGCAGGGCGAAGAGTTTCTTCGAGAAGTGCCTTGATTACAACTACTACGGTGACGACGGTGATGTTTATGCCCGTCTTTCCACCATCGCTGAAAAAGAGGGTAACAAGGAGCTCTCCGTCAAGTATCTCGAAGACGGTTTCGTGAACTATCCCAAGAGCCAGAGCATCCTGATAGGTCTCATCAACTACTACACCACTACCGGCGGCAGCACCGACAGGCTTTTCGAACTTCTCGACGTTGCCAAGGCCAATGAGCCCAACAACGCGTCCCTCTGGTATGTCGAAGGCAATATACGTCTCAAGATGGATCCTCCTCAGGTAGAGAAGGCCTTCGAGGCATACGACAAATGCGGCGAGATAGATCCCAACTACGAATATGGCTATATCGGCAAGGGAGTCTATCTTTACAACCATGCAGTCGAGGTTCAGGAGAAGGCTTCCTTCGAGATGGACGATGCCAAGTACAATGCCCTTGTCGACGAGTATGACAAGACTTTGAGGGCAGCCATCGAACCTTTCGAAAAGGCATTTAACGTGACTAAAGACAAAGACATCCAGGCCACCATCGCCGAGTATATCAAGAACGCCTGCTTCCGTTTCCGCGACGACCCTGAATATCAGGCCCGTTACGAGAAATATGATGCAGTAGTAGCTTCGGGCAAATGAAGTTCCGGCATCGCCCCTGCCGATACGGTGAGCATCTGCATCATAGGAGATGTGATGATGCACACGCGGCAGCTGCAGTACGACCACTCACATTTTCTCGACGATTTGAGACCGCTCCTCTCGGATGCGGATCTTGCAATAGCCAACGCTGAATTTACGCTTGCGGGGCCACCCTACACCGGGTACCCCGCATTCAGCGCTCCCGACACCTACTTGAACAGTATCCTCGATGCCGGGGTGGACGTTTTGCTTACGGCCAACAATCACATCCTCGACAAAGGATCCAAGGGGCTGGAGCGCACATTGAAACAATACGGGGTTTTTGCCGGAAGCGGACTGGACGAGGGCCAGTACTTCCGGAACAATCCGCTGATCGTTACCGTCAAGGGAGTTCGCATCGCTTTGGTGAATTTTACATACGGCACAAACAAGGGGGCAGTTTCCGAATACCCTAAGGTGAGCCGCATGAACAAAGAAGAGATTTCGCGGCAGATGGAAAGGGCGAGACGCTACGCCGATTTCGTGCTGGTGCTGCCCCACTGGGGAGAAGAATACAAATTGAAGCACAATTCCGTTCAGCGGCAATGGGCGGAATGGCTGGTGGAGCAGGGAGCGGATGCAATAGTAGGTGCACATCCCCATGTGGTGCAGGACACCACGCACATTGGCGGAGTGCCAGTCGTTTACTCCGTCGGGAATGCGGTATCGAACATGAGCGCCGTGAATACTCGCCTCGAACTCGCAGTCGTGCTCAAATTCGTGTTCTGCAAAGGAAGCGGAGAAGCCCGAACGCTTGAACCGGAACTGCATTTCCTGTGGTGCACGCTTCCCGGCAAGAAGACAGACAGTTACCGTACCGTAGTGGTGGATGATCAAATCGGAAGGCGTTCAGACTGGATTGATCCGGGCGACTACGACGATATGACAGGAACTCTCGAAAGAGTAAAACGAACAACAGGTATAGAATGAAGAAAACCATCATCCTTGACACGCCGGATCCGGTGAGTATACTGGGGCCCGGAAACAAGATTCTGAATGAGTTCTGCACCTATTATCCCGGCCTGGAAGTCTCGGGAAAGGGGAATGAAATCACAGTTGCAGGCGATGCCGGAAAAATCGCCGATTTCGAGCTCAAGTTCGCCCAGCTTGTGAGCCTTCGCAAGCATAAACTGAATCTCACCGTGTACGATGTAGAGGACCTCTTTGCAGGCAGATCATCTGCCACGGTGCTGGCCGAGCACGGGAACGCGGTGATCGTGCATACCAACGAAGGCAAGGCCATACGCGCCCGCAATGCCAATCAGGAGAAGATGGTCAAAGCCTATTTCAACAACGACCTTATCTTTGCCGTCGGCCCCGCAGGAACAGGAAAGACATATATAGCCATAGCCCTTGCAGTCCGCGCGCTCAAGAACAGGGAAGTGCGCCGCATCATCCTGACCCGCCCGGCGGTGGAAGCAGGGGAGAGGCTGGGCTTTCTGCCGGGAGATCTGAAAGACAAACTTGATCCCTATCTCCAGCCGCTCTACGACGCCCTCGGAGATATGATCCCGTCGCGTAAACTGCAGGAATTCATTGCCGGAGGCACCATACAGATCGCTCCTCTCGCCTATATGCGCGGACGTACCCTCGACGGCGCCTGTGTGATACTCGACGAGGCCCAGAACACCAATATGGGCCAGCTCAAGATGTTCCTCACCAGAATGGGAACCAACGCAAAATTCATAGTCACCGGCGACGCCACTCAGATAGACCTTCCGCGCAAGGAGGATTCCGGACTGCTCCGCGGGATAGATCTGGTGCGTGGTCTCAAGGGAGTTGAAACCATCTTCTTCGACGACCGCGACATCGTCCGTCATCCTCTGGTGAGTAAAATTGTGAAGGCCTTCGATGCCGCGGACTGATTCTTTTTCATATATTTGTAAATTATGACAAAAGGAAGATTCATAATCGCCGTCCTGCTGGCCGCCTCAGGCTTGTCTGTACTGCAATCATGCGATGCGTTCCGCAGGCTTGCGGGACGTCCAGACTCGTCCGAGATCGAAGCCAAGCGTCAGATGATCCTTGCCGAAGAAGCCGCCCACCAGGCCCGTATCGATTCGTTGAGCCGTGTCGAAAAGGCAAAGGCGGATTCGTTGGAACTGCTCGGCCGTTTCAAGGAATCCGGCGAAATGTTCCTCTCTGTTTCGAGTCTGCGAAGGGCCAATCCTCTCAAACTCGGCAAGCGCTACTATATTGTCGTAGGAGCCTTTTCGAATGCAGACAACGCTTCGTGGCTCGCTTCCAAGATAGAGAATGCCGGTTATGCGGTCGAAAAAATCCCCTACGGCAATGGTTTTACTGCAGTAGGAGCGGCCGGTACCGATTCTTTGGCACATTTATGGGATAATCTCCGGAAGGTCAGGACGGAATCGTTCTGCCCCAAGGATGTATGGATTCTTGTAAATGAATAGACAATGAAACGGTTTTTATTTCTCTTTTCGGTTTTGGCGCTCTGCATGAGTTCCGCCGGACAGAATTATCAGGATCTTTTTGCAAACGAAGAGGCTTCGGCCCTTCATTCGGTCGCCGACAGTGTCGCCGCCACCAAAACAGAGGCCGATCTGGCCGCATTCGTTTCGGCCCGTTTGCGTTCTTCCGGGGTGGAATTATTTGAAACTCCGGAGTATACAAGTTTCGGACTGCAGCGCGAAAACGGTGACACCGCAACTTTCCATAACGTCATCGGCTGGATTCCGGGTTACGAAAAACAACTGCGCAACAATTACATAGTGCTCGGCACCAGACTTGCGTCCGACAATGGTTCAGGCCTTGCATCCATGATGGATATCGCCCGTAAATTGAGTACAAATCATGTGCTGCTGGGCCGCTCGGTAATTGTCGCCGCTTTCGGAGGCGCATCAGAATCAAACGCAGGCTCGTGGTATTTCCTTAACCGGGCCTTTTCCGAAACCGCTGCGATTGATGCGTATATAAACATCGACCTCTTCGACTCCTCGAACCGAGGGCTGTTCATCTACTCGGCCTCCAATGCCGACATGAATCATCTTGTCGCCAACCTGAGTTCTACATTGCAGCCCGTACAGCCATCTGTGATAACTGCGGAACCGGGGGTTTCCGACCATCGTTCATTCTATGCCGGCGGCATACCGGTCGCATTTTTCTGCACGGCAGAGGCCGGCAAACCTTACCGCAGGGGCACGGATCCCATGGAGTACGAAGAGATGAGCCGTCAGTGCGAGTACATTTACAATTTTGCCGTCAGCCTTTCCAACGGCAGGGCTCCGCGTTTCCTCCCCAATACGGATGAGACAGGGGTGCCGCTCGTACCTTTCGCCGACTGCGATACCAGACCGACTTTCTTCGGCTCTTCCAACCCTGCCCTGTTCCTCACAAGTTGGGTGTATGTCTACCTTCGCTATCCGCAGTATGCGGTCGACAACGGGATCAAAGGCCGGGTGCAGGTGAGCTTCGTGATCGACGAAAAAGGCAAGGTACGTGATGTCAAAGTGGTAAAGGGCGTGCATCCCTCACTCGACGAAGAGGCCGTACGCGTGATTGAGGCTTCGCCGGATTGGAAGCCGGGCATACTCGGAGGAAAACCTGTACGGACCAGGCTTTCGCTTTATGTGGAATTCAAATTGAAAAAGAACAAGTAATAGAAATGGATTACGATTTCAGTAAGATCGAAAAGAAGTGGCAGCTCCGCTGGGCCGAAGAAAAGACCTACAAGACTGTCGAGGATCCTTCCAAACCCAAGTTTTATGTACTTGACATGTTCCCGTACCCTTCCGGAGCGGGGCTTCATGTAGGACATCCTCTCGGCTATATCGCCAGTGACATTTATGCACGTTACAAACGTCTAAAGGGTTTCAATGTGCTGCATCCCATGGGTTATGACGCCTTCGGCCTGCCGGCCGAGCAGTATGCCATCCAGACCGGACAGCATCCCGAAAAGACCACTACCGTGAATGTGGCGCGTTACCGTGAACAGCTCGACCGCATAGGCTTTTCTTTCGACTGGGACCGTTCTTTCCGCACCTGCGATCCCGACTACTACAAATGGACGCAATGGGCTTTCCTGCGCATGTTCAAGAGCTGGTATGACCCGCAGATGAACAAGGCACGCCCCATTAACGAACTGATCGCAAAATTCGAGACCACGGGTTACGATGACATCACACCCGATATGTGGAAGAAGGCTTCCGCCAGGGAAAAATCTGATATTCTCATGCGCTATCGCATCGCCTATCAGGGAGAAACCTCGGTCAACTGGTGCGAGGGGCTGGGAACGGTGCTTGCCAACGACGAGGTCAAGGACGGC
>ERZ842401.4815-NODE-4815-length-15373-cov-7.796057_pt1 | contig 15373 bp, 13 predicted proteins | sample MGYA00521270_ERZ842401 | MGnify/ENA primary metagenome ERZ842401 (study PRJEB31892, sample SAMEA3878208) | bioreactor metagenome | biome: Moose rumen | place: Sweden | collected 2011-10 | study: EMG produced TPA metagenomics assembly of the PRJEB12797 data set...
ACTGGGAGATAATTGATAATTAACAGGACAAGCCGGCAAGATACAAAGTGACAAGAGAAAATAACTTGCATATATGAGAAAAAACAGCATCTTTGCGCCGTTTTATAATCATAATAAAACAGTTCAAAAATGAATAAAATAGTAGTTATAGCAGGTAAAAGTTACGAACTTTGTCCATTAGACGGAGCAATGATGCGATTACATTCAGGTTCTACACTTGTGTCTATAAGGGCATGGAAATGATTATGGTAGAAGCAAAAGACGGCTTCCATATGACACCTCGCAAACTTCGTTCAACCGCCGAACGTCTCACAAGCATCTATGGTAAACCGACAGTTTTCTTGTTTGATAACCTTTCTTATGTTGAGCGCAACCGACTGATTGATCAAAACGTCTATTTTATCGTGTCCTGCAAATACATCTTTCTGCCGAATTTGGTCATTGCCGTCCGCGACACGGAGCCTGTCAAGGCTACTAAAATGACACCTGCTGCACAATACGTGTTATTGGCTTTCTTGCAAGACCAAATCCGCAATAATATCACTGCGCGAGAGCTGACCGATACTATCCCTTATAAATACGTAACCATTACATTGGCGTTCCGATTATTAGAGAGCCTGCACTTATGCTGGATTGAAACGGGTGAAGATTCGTTTAAGCGGATTGTGTTTGACGAAGACAAGGCGACTTTGTACAACTTAGCAAAGCCTTATTTTATCAATCCCGTTCGCGAGCGTCATTTCTGCGATAGTGTCCATACGGCTGCTTCGCACAAACAAGCCGGCATCTCGGCACTGGCTCACTATTCGGCTCTGAATCTGGACGAAATACAAACTATTGCACTTACCGCCGAGCAGTGGAGAGATAGAGAATCAGCGGATTTTGAGAATCTTAATCCTTTTGATGGCGATTATTGCATTGAGGTCTGGCATTACCAACCCATCCCGACAGATGAAGAGCATCATAGTCTGTCTGCTATTATTTTGGACGATGATTTCTATAATTTCACCGTCCAGCAGGCTGTTGACGAAGACGGACTGATGGTGGCGAATAATCTTGCGCTCATCATGCTTAAGATGAACGCTTATCTCAATCTTCTCGCGGAAAAGAAAACTGGTCACCATGTTGATAGCGATGATATTAGCAAGCACCGCTCTGATGTCCTCAAATTGGTTGCAGCAGGTATCTATCCCGAACCGGTTAAAGTCAAGTCCAAGTTCATGTCTGTTCTTAATGACTTTACATCGGAAGTTCAACTGCATAAACAATCGCTCAAAGACGCATTAGGTGTCCCTGCTAATCAGATAGACGCATTCCTTAATGTCCTCCGTGACGAAATCTTTGTTGAAGAATAGCCGTGAAGATTCAGTTTGTCAGCGATTTGCATCTGGAGTTGGCGGACAACAGCCGTTACCTGCAGCAACACCCATTACCCGTAACAGGCGATGTGCTTTTACTGGCGGGTGATACTATCTATTTAGAGCAGGAGCACCTGATGAAACATCCCTTCTGGCAATGGGCTTCCGAGCATTACGAGCGCGTCATCGCCGTCTCCGGCAATCACGAGTACTACGCTTTCTATGACCTCGCAACAGTCAATCCTTCGCGCCGATGGGAACTCTTCCCCAATGTGCATATCTATTCCAATACGGTAGAGCATTTGTGGAGCGATATAGACATCATTTGTTCCACTCTTTGGGCACACATAGACTTACCAAATGCTTATTATACAGAGCAATACGTCTCTGACTTTCACCGCATCGTGTATAATAACCACCGTCTAACCGCAACTGACTTCAATCGCGAACACGACCGTTGTGTCGCATTCATCAAAGAATCGGTTGCCGCCAGTCATGCCAAAATCAAGCTTGTCCTCACGCATCATGTGCCGTCTCCTTTGGTGATGTCTGACGAGTTTGCCGGTAGTCGCATCAATGGTGCTTTTGTGGCAGACCTTACGGAATTTATCAAACACTCGGATATTGACTTTTGGATTTTCGGTCATTCCCATCGCACACTCTGCGACCTTATCGGTCATACGCAAGTCCTCTCCAACCAGCTTGGCTATGTCGCTTGCGACGAACATCTGCTTGGCTTCGATGCTGGTAGATATATTCATGTTTAACATTGGAGTATTCTCCGCTACTACAAGAAATTATCTTTTACAGATATTAAAATCATCAAAATAGCGCAAAAAGATAAGAAAAATAGAAGAAATGCCCTCAAAAATTTGTATATCTGCTTAATTTTTTGTATCTTTGCGCGGTTTTTTGAATATTGAATTCATATCTATGACTCAGGACGAATTGAAACATATTACCAAGCAGCACGAGAAACGCACCATTGAGTACAAGGAGGCTTACAGTGAGTTGCCGAGCAACTTGTTTGAGACTGTTTGTGCTTTCCTTAACCGAGACGGCGGTATTATTGTGCTCGGTGCGCATGATGACGGTACCATTACCGATGGTGTAAATCCGCGTGCCATAGAACAGATGTGCAAGAATATCGCTAACATCAGCAATAATCCCGAACAACTCAAGCCGTCGTTTCTCCTGCAGCCGGAGATAGTGGATGTTTCTGCTTTAGCGGAGAAGAAACAGGTCATCGTCATTCAAGTGCCGCCAAGCAGCCAAGTCCATCGTTTTAAGAATCGCGTGTTTGACAGGAGTGTAGATGGAGACTTTGAACTGCGAACGGATGCGGAAATAAGCGCTTTGTATCTTCGCAAGAGCACTGAATATTCTGAGAATCGAATCTATCCCTATTTACGGTTTGAGGATTTGCGCGAGGAAACGATAGAACTTGCAAGAACACTGATGAATAACTTGCGCCCCAAGCATCCTTGGCTGAAACTGTCCGTCATGGATATGTTCAAACAAGCCAACTTATACCGTCGTGATCCTGTCACTAACCAAGAAGGACTAACGTTGGCAGCCCTGATGCTTTTCGGTAAGACAGAGATGATACAGAGTGCATTGCCATACTATCGGATAGATGCCGTTGTAAGATTGAATGATACGGATCGGTATGATGACCGGTTAGAAGTCTTTGGCAATATCATTGACGGCTATGATGAGTTGATGGACTTCATGGCAAAGCATCTGCCTGATCCGTTCTATATGGAGGGCGATCTGCGAATGTCCCTGCGTGATAAGATATTCCGTGAGGTTATCGCCAACATGCTTGTCCACCGCGAGTATCTTAATCCTACATTGTCTATTATCGAGATTACCCGTGACGGAATCATTGCCAAGAATGCCAACCGCCCGTTAAAGGCCGGAAATGTGACATTGGATAACTATGAACGCCATCCGAAGAACCCGCACATGGCTAATTTCTTTGTGCAGATTGGTCGTGCGGAACATTTAGGAACGGGCATCCGTAATATCTACAAGTATGTTCCATTGTACACGGGTAAGCAACCTGTTATTGATGATGAGAATGTTTATTCGGTTAAAATGGCTCTTCCTACACTGATGAATGTGGAAGGTTCGGGGAAGCAAGAAGGGAAGGTGGAAACTACCCAGAAAACTACGGAAAAAAGTACACTGAAAAGTACACTGAAAGGTACACCAAAGTCTATCGTAGAACTCTTATCTGATAATCCTCTGTTAACGATAACACAAGTTGCTGAGATATTGCATATGAACCGCAGGGGCATTGTGAAACATTTTAACAATCTTAAATCCCAAGGTATCCTCCGCCGTGTCGGACCCGACAAAGGCGGACACTGGGAGATAATTGAGTAATAACAGGACAAAAAAATCACTATCGTCGTGCACTTTTTATGTACAAAAGAAAAAGGCAATAGAAATTTAAATGAAAATGCCAAACAATATAGAAGAAATCATAGCGGAATTGATGGACCAATATTTGGAGGAAGACCGTTATAATCGTCCTTGGATAATTGGTTTCAGCGGAGGCAAAGATTCCACTGTTCTTTTGACTCTCACTTGGCTTGCTTTGCAACGACTCAAAGAGCAAGGTAAGTCACTCACTCGTCAGGTGTATGTAGTAAATAACGATACACTGGTCGAGAACCCTGTCATTGAGGAATACGTAACAGGTGTGCTTGATATGATTGCTAAAGCCGCCAAAGAACAAGGTCTGCCGATAACAGTCAAAGTCACCACACCTGCTTTGGAAGATACGTTCTGGTCTTGCGTTATCGGCAAAGGTTATCCTGCGCCGAACAACTCCTTCCGCTTCTGCACTGAAAAGATGAAGATAAAACCGACTTCGGCATTTATCACATCTCAAGTTGCCGCAGACGGAGAAGCTATTGTATTAGTTGGAACTCGCTATGACGAGAGTCAGCAACGCTCCCAGTCCATCAAACGACATGAAATCAAAGGTCACCGCCTCTCCAAGCATCCTCTTAACGCAAACACATACACATATGCACCAATTAAGTCGCTAATGTTAGAGGAAGTCTGGTGGATTATCAATGCTATCCCCTCCCCATGGGGATTCGACAATAAGATTCTGTTCCAGATATACATGGATGCTTCTGCGGACGATTATGAATGTCCGACCGTTGTAACGGACGATTCGCATCGTTCTTGTGGTCAGAGCCGTTTCGGTTGTTGGATTTGTACCGTGGTCAAAGAAGATAAATCCATGACTTCGCTCATCAAGAACGGAATTGAGTGGATGAAACCGCTTTTAGATTTCCGTAATCGACTTGAAGCCAACCGCAATGTGTCTGAGTACCGTTGTGCTACTCGCCGTAATGGTCAAGCAGCCGTGGATGAAACAGGACATAACCAAGGCAACTATACGATGGAGTATCGCATCCAATTATTGCGTGAACTGCTCCAGATACAACGCGACACACAACAATATCGTTCCAGTATCAATCTTATCTCCAGTCAAGAACTGATAGCTATTCAGATCATCTGGTATCGTGACGGTAACTTTACAACAACCGTCAATGACATCTTCAATGAGGTATATGGTTACGACATACCAAATGATAATATCAGCCTACAAGAACGAATCTTGTTAGAAAAGGCTTGTGGAGAAAACCCAGACCATTATAAACTGATACAAGAACTACTTGCTCTCCAAAAGAACAAAGTGCTTTTGATGAAGAAGCAAGGTTTACAAAATGATTTAGAGGCTCGAATAGATGCCTTTGTAAAGGAGAATTAACATGCGCATACAAGATATTACACTGACTAATTTTCGCCTTTATAAAGGAGTGAATAAGATTTCCTTCAATCAAGATAAGGAAGGAAAGAATATCTATTTGATTTCGGGTGAGAACGGATTTGGTAAGACCACATTCTTACATTCATTGCTATGGTGCTTATATGGTCGTTTGATGGCTGAGATAGATGACACGGCTCGTAAAGAGATTAGCAATAGTGGTGGTTATCCCTCATTCCTTATTAGCAACCTCAATAACAATGCTCGCCAATATGTTGAGTCTGTTGGAGCAGATACTTTGGCAAGAATTAAACGTTCTGGCTATACTCTGGACGATGACGATATTAGGGATAATTCTATTTACTCCATTGCAATCAAATTCACGGATATATCTATTCCATCAATCCCCTGTCAGACGATTACCATCATTCGTTCTTACGATTTTATTAAGCAGAACGATTCTGTTGAAGTTCTCATAGATAACAAGAGAAACGAGTTAGCTCAATCTATCGGAAACGATGTCTTCATTAATGATTTCATCCTCAACAAGGATATAGCTCGTTTCTTCTTCTTTGACTCAGAACGTATAGTGGCTTTAGCAGAAACGAACACTGCCGAGGATCGACGTCGCTTGGCTTCTGCGTATAACGAGGTATTGGGTGTAAAGAAATACGAAGACCTAAAGCATAATCTAGAAGCATTGCGCCTTAAATTCCGTAAGCGCACCTCTGATGTTATCAGCAGAAACAAACTGAACACACTGCTTGAAAGGCAAGAATCTCTTCAAGCAAGTTTGCAGGAAATTCTTGATGGTATAGATTTGAGAGAAAAAGAATTATTGACCTTGCGCTCACGTGATAAAGAATTCCAAGAGCGATTGTTACGCGAGGGACAAGGTATGACCATAGAAGAATATGAGCGTCAAAAAGCAGTATTAGAAGCGACACGAGCTAAAGACGCTATTATTAAAGATAAATTACGTGATTTCATTGAACTTGCTCCATTTGCCATCGTTGGTGACTTACTCAAACAAACAATGGATGAAATCACCAAAGACTATAACTCTGCAAAAGCGGCACAAAACATAGCCCTCCAAAATCTATTACTGGACGATATCTATGATAAATTATTAGCCCAGTTGGTTCCGCTGGCTGGTACTAATGGTGCTAAGATGACAAAGGCTATTCATTCTGTGCTCAATTCGTACAAAGAGGAAGAAATGCAGCATGAGTCTTTGCTGGATGTGAACAGAGATGAGTATAAAGAGAGTCAATCTGTATTCTCTAACATTACCACGACATATCGTGTAGAGTTTGAACATTTAGCCGATGATAATAAAAAGAACCGCCAAACAATGAGCCGTGTTCAACAAAAATTATCATCCATGCAAGCTAATGAGTCAGACGAGATTATACAACAAATTAGAGCACAAAAATCTGAAATTGAAAAACAAATTAAGAAATTGGACGAAGAAATCCGTTGTTTATTCACTCAGCAAGGTTCCGTAACCCAAGATCTTAATGCGTGTAAGAAGCAAATCTCAGAATTGAGTAAGAAAGTAAGTCTTGACGATAGTGATGTGAAGAAAGATACACTTGCTAATGAGTTAATCGAAAGTCTTGATACATTCTTACGCAATCTCAAAGAGGAAAAGAAAAACTCTCTGGAGCACCGTTTGAAGGGCATTATGAATAAGTTGATGCACAAGGAAGATTTTATCGGCAATGTGGCTGTTGATGTCCAAGAGGATGGACTTGATATTATTCTCTATACTTCGGATGGAAATGTTATCAGAAAAGACTCACTATCTAAAGGAGAGCAGCAGCTATATGCCACTTCATTACTGAAAGCACTTGTGGAAGAGTCAGGAATTGACTTCCCCGTCTTCATAGATAGTCCGCTACAGAAATTCGATAAGAGCCATTCCAGCAAGATTATCAAGGAGTTCTATCCGTCCATTTCCAAGCAAGTAGTGCTTTTCCCATTGCTTCACAAGGAATTGACAGAAGATGAACTGGGGATAATGATGCCGTTAGTAAAGACTGCCTATTTAATCATGAATGAGGTAGATCACTCTTATTTCAAGGCGGTGCAAGTAGATAAACTAATGAACGATTAAATTGACGAGGATATGTTTTCACAAATAAAAACAAGCGCAAAGAACCGCGAAATAGTTGTTGACTTAACTCGCAAATTTAATCTTGGAGCAGAGAATGTTATTGCACGTATTGCAATTGCATACTCGCTCAAATCTGGTGTTAAGTTCAATCCAACAGACGCACAAGATTCGGGAGGGAAAGAATATTCACGTTCAGTGCTTTTTGGCGGGAATGACTTCCTCTATACTGCCTTGATGTGTACATACTACGGGATTTCTGAAAACGATAAAGATCTTGCCCGTTATTTCAAGATGCATTTAGATGATGGCCTTGAACGCATAGCAAAAGATGTGAAGAACAACCCGAACTTGGTTGGATTTGATTATTTGTTTGACAGAATAAATGAAGGGTTAGTGGAAATATGCCCCAATTAAGCAGAGATACATACGAGGAATGTTTCAATTTTGATTTATTCCACGAGCGAATTAGAAGATTGAGAGAGTCTTCTAAACGTGAAGTGTGTATAAATCTCAAAAAGTATGTTTCGGAAGAGTATGACTTGTGGTTCGATTACCAACCATCTGCAATCCAAGACGTGGTCTTCATTTTATCATCCGAAATCTTTGAACAACATGACGCATGCGTGGATCCGGATGATAATGTATGCTTCTCTCCTATAAAGAAAGTGCGCCAAGAAAGGGATTCCGATCTTGGCATACGCGATTTGGCAAAGGAGTGCATGGAAAAATCTAACACTCCGTTAACTGAACAAGAAATCTTTGATTACGTACAAGCACACCGAAATAAGGATGTTGCCTCCGTATTTAGTCTACGGATGAATTTGCTTGCTGACAAAGAAGATTTTGTCCCATTCTCAGGAAGAAGATTCGGTTTGGCCAGCGTGGATTATCCGGAAGCATATTGTAAAACTTTCCAAACTGTTCCGACTAATTTATGCTCTCAAATATTTGAATTAAGATATTCCACTAAAAGGGCATATCAACCGGCAGACTTTTTTACGAAAGCACTTTCGAATAGTTCCCATTTAGATTTGGGACTGGGATATTTTAGTAGTGCCAGTTTTCATGTGCTTGCTTGTGGTTTTTCACATTTTATTAAGAATGGTGGGAATATAAGAATGTACATCAACCCAAACTTAACAGAAGAAGATTATGCATTACTCAAATCGAATAATGAAGCTGCGTTTGAGGAACGACTATTAGTTTCTTATGAAGAACTATTTAATATCCTTTCTAAGCGTGATGAATTATTCTTCAGATGCCTTGCTTATCTTATTCAACAGAAACGTATTGAAATACGCATTGCCGTTCTGAAAGAAGGAGGTATAGCGCATGAGAAATTTGGCATCTTTACAGATTCAAATGGAAATGAAGTAGTGTTCAATGGATCTATGAACTTGACGGCATCTGGTCTAACACGTAATATTGAATCCATTGATTGTATATGCTCTTGGCATAATGACGAGAACCGAAATAGGATTGCAACTTATCATAATGACTTTGATGATGTATGGGATGGAACAAACAAGGATGTTATAATATACGATGCAGATGAGTTCTGTCAGAAAATAGTGACGCGCTATCATGCTGAAAAGATAGATGCAATTGTATTGGACGAAAATAACACTATTCAAGAGTTGCAGGAGACATTTGCTGAAGAAAGAAAAAAAGAACCACATTTTCCATCTAAATTCCCTAGAGCATTCCAATATCAGAAGGACGCTTATAAGGCTTGGTGCGCGCGAGGAAAACGTGGTGTATTTGCCATGGCTACAGGAACCGGTAAAACAATTACATCTCTTAACTGTGCTCTTGAAGAATATTACAATGACGGATTTTATCGCTTAATTATATTGGTGCCTTCATTAGCTTTGGTTGATCAATGGGAAGATGAAGTTGCTAACTTTAATTTCAAAAACGTAATCAAAGTCTCATCCACTAATAATCAATGGAGACAGAGTATATTATCTCTCATAGGTAAAATAGAACGGGGTAAAAATGTTAATTACGTAATCATCTCAACCTATCTTTCATTTGCAATGGATGATTTTCAGTTGGTATTACCTGCATTATCCGAAAATGTCATATTAATAGCAGATGAAGCACATAATATCGGAGCCAATATGGTACGTGAGGCTTTCCGTAAGTTAACGATAGAAAGACGTATTGCTTTATCTGCAACATTCCAACGCGTATATGACGAGGAAGGAACAAGTGAGATAGAATCATTCTTTAACGACGAGTTCCCATATACCTTTAGCTTTTCTATGAGCAAAGCAATTAAAATGGGAAGGTTGATGCACTATTATTACTATCCACGAATTGTGTATTTAGATGAGGACGAAATGCAGAAATATGCAAAATACACGACACAACTATTACATCTTTTTGATAGTTCTAATGGTTCATTCTCTAATCCTGAGCAAGCTCAACAATTGTTAATGCTTAGAAAAAATGTTCTTCACAAAGCTCGGAATAAAATGAGTGTCTTTGTAGATGTTATTCGGGAAATTGGTGAGGAAAAATTGAAATATTGTTTTGTTTATTCAGCGTCCGGAAAACGTTATGATTCTGAAAAAGACGAAAATGAACAATACGATATTGAGATATTAAAACAAATGCAGGCAATTACCAAAGCTACATTCCCATCGGTACGCTGTAATTCCTATACAAGTAATGACAACAAGGAATTGCGCCGACAAAAATTAGATGCATTTGCTTCCGGGATGATAGATATGTTATTTGCAAAAAATTGTTTGGACGAAGGTGTAGATGTACCTAGAGCGGAATATGGTATATTTACTTCAAGTACAGGAAATCCTCGTCAATTCGTACAGAGACGCGGGCGTTTGCTACGCACACATCCTGACAAACGATTTGCGTATATATATGATATGATTGTTTCGCCAAATTTCCATTCTCCACAATACGACCAGAAATGGTGGAAGATGGAAAAAAGTTTAGTGTCCGGAGAAATGAGACGAGTGGCAAACTTTGCATGTCTCGCGGATAATTACTATACCGGAGCGATTAATAGTTTGCAAGACCTTCTCGATTTTTATCAAATTGATTTAGATGGGATGGTTTTAATTGAAGACGAAAATAATAAATAGCCATAAAGATGAAAGCAGAAGAAGTATTCAAAAATCTAATGGAAGCTGAAGAGTTGCAGACGCTTTTTGGAATACCCAAAGAGGCTGTTTCTTCAGAGCAGTACAGTGGTGAGTCTGACAATGTCACTATTGAACTTATTAAAAACATTATTCGTGGTGTCGAAAATAACAAAATAGATGCCACCGTTTATAAATCTATGCAAAGAAATCAATAATGTCATGGGAACTCTAATTAAATCTATTGCTTTCGAAAACTTCTATAATTACTATGGAAGTTACAAGGATAATCTATACGAGTTTACGGATGGTATTAATATTATCAACGCAGACAATAACATGGGCAAATCCAAGTTTTATAATGGTTTTCTATGGATATTGGATGATCGAGTATATGACTCTGATGATAAACGTTTTTGGGATGCCAGTGCTTCTTATGATAGGATGGTTTCAAAAAAGGTCAAACGCGAGGAAGATACATTCTTTATGGGAGTACGTATCGTATTTGTAAATGATGATATTACGTATACCGTTGAAAAACGCGTCCGCTTTTTTAAAGAAGATGATAATTGGAAAACTCATCCTACTATTTCCGTAAGTCGCTTAGAAAACAACGAGGATATGCCAATACTTGACATAGACCAGCAACAGGCTGCTATTCGCTGTCTTATACCTGCTGATATGGAAAAATATGCGTTGCTTCAAGGTGAATCTATGGAAAGAATTGTTGATTTGTCCACTAAGGATGGTTTACAACAAACCATCAATCAACTTGCCGACATAAATAACGTCCTTGCTATGTGTGATCTGTCTAAAAGAATGGCTGCACGGGCATGGAAAGAAGCGAGAGAAACTGAAAAGAAAAATACCAGAGTAGGATCTGAATTGGAGAAAAAACAGGGACAAAGAGACCAATATCAGAAATGGATAGATGAGACCAACGAAAAACTCCAGCAAGCGCAGAAAGAATATATTGAGGCAAAAGCCACCAAAGAAGAATGTGGGAAGGAGATTGCAAGCACGTCAAAACGTGCTAAATTACGTGCAGAATATGATGCTGAGCAGGCAAAACTGGAACAAATGCAGAAAGAAAAAATCTCAAATGCCCTCTCAGTGACACGACGTTTATTTGATGAAAATAGCCCATGGGTTCTTCTGGGACTAAAAGAAGAAATAGATAGATATGATGAGAACCGCATCGCATACCTGAATGCAAAACGTGATTCTGAAATAAGGAACAATCCAGACATATTACTTCCAGAGGGCTCTCCTGATGCTCCTTCACTAAGACGTATGCTACAAACTATGGTTTGTGAGGTGTGTGGACGTTCACTGAAGGACGACCTTGAAGCTTATAATCACGTAAAAAGTGTTTTAGAGCGCCCCATTCACCCAATGCATGCTACTCGAGATTCATTGTCTCAATTCTTTAGCGATTTGCAAAACAATACCGGTGGATATGTTAGCACAATTCCTAATATCTATTCAGAATTTGAAGGATTCTTAAACTCCATTGATACTCTTGAAGAAAGAATTGAAGAACAAGGTAAACTCGTAGACGCTAAATTGAGTGAACTAATGGCATATGGTGTAAGAGAGCATACTGAAGAAGAAGATTCGATTACGCTCAATAAGTACACGCAAGCAGGAAACCAGATGACAAAGTCGGGTATCGATATACGTGATTATACGAATAAAATTCAAATATGGACTCAGCAACGTGATAAGTTAATCAAAGAAATTAATGAACAACAGGGAAGCGCAGATGTAGAAGAAGCCAATCTGTTTGCAGAGACATTGGAGAACATTAGTCGCTTATTCGAAGCAACTAAAAATCATATATTCAATCAGATTGTTAATAGCTTGCAATCAGAAGCAAATTTAATGTACTCTCGTCTTACCGAAGGGAATCAAACAAGCGGTGGCACGTTACGCTTTGATCGTCAAGAAGATGGAACCGTGCGTGTATGTGTGGTTTCTGCATCTGGAGAGGAACTTACAGGAAATGGCACTGGATTCCAGAGAATGAAACAATTAGCTATAGTAATGTCCATTATTTCTTCCAAACTTGAGAATAAGCATTTTGACTATCCGTTTATTTCTGATGCTCCATTCTCGGAATTTAGTTTTAACTTTATCAATAATTTCTTTAATATCGCTCCAAAGGTATTTACGCAGAGCATTATTATGATAAAAGATTTGTATGATCCTAAACGTCCCAATTATATTACACCCGATGGAGAACGGATTTTAGAGCGTATGAGGAGAGGCGAAATGAATGGCATGTTCTACGTAAATTACATGGATGAAAGAAATGATGCATCCGATATGGTTACCAAGAAGTATTGTTATACCCCAAGAAAATAATGCATTATGAACACAAGAGAATTAAATGATCGTATTGATGACTTACGTCCGGTTTACGATGAAAAATATCGTGAGTTGATTGAAAGAATCTCGCAAAAAGGAGATACTACAGGAAAAGGTAATGTCTCAACTTTTGGTGCGTTCTATCAAACTTTCATGTATGCCTATTTAATTGGCATCAGATTGGGAGAAAAGAAACCATTGGTAGGGAAAGGTATCGAGTTTGCGCCAATAGGAAAATGGAAGCCTGTGAAATTAAAAGACTTTATTCTTGTTACCTTATTCAATAGGATTGAAAGCTGGGGATATTGTTGGAGTGATTTGGAAACGTCCACGCCTGACAAAGTGGAAATAATTCTCAAGAAGATGCAGAAAGAACTTGAAAGTTATGCAAATCGGGGACTAGAATATCTCCAGAACAAATTTGATACGGAAAAGTTAAAATTTGAAGATCCAAATGTATTTATGGTCTTCTTAAAGGAACTTGAAGATAAATAATAATCATTGCTAGAATTATCTACACATAGAGTAGCTTTAGAAAAACTTCAACAGATGTTGAGGAATTACGACATGTCTTTCGGAATATCAAATAAGATGTTCCGTATGGCTATCGTATTGGAAATCTTAAATGTTCAAAGTTTGTTCGATCAACTTTTGCATAAATGGGAAATGAAACTTCCAATAGGAGAGGGACCTGATGCCGATATAGATTTCGCAGAATGGAGCAGTTACGACAAATGGAGCGAATTGATAAATGCTGCCAGACAAAATGTTTGTATTGAAAACCTTTCTATAGATTGTGGAAATGGCATGTATATTGATGATTTTGCAAAGTCATTCAAAAAAGGTTTCAAGAAAAATATGAAATCCGTTTTTAAGAATACTTTTGGAACGAAACGTGATGAATTATTAGAACCTTTTCAAGCTATTATTGATGATAAGGACGGCGTTTTGACATATGGCGAAATGGTATTTCACGCCATTAATCTGCTTTTATCAACACTACGTGAGATAGACCGTTTGCTCAAAAGTCCAACAGACGAACAATTGTTGCAATACTATTTAGCATTGGACGCATCTTTTGTTCCTAATTATCGCAATATAGAAAATAGGATAGCAGAAACGCATAAACAAGATAAACCCAATAGAAAAAAAGAGAATGATTTACGAGCTTTGCGTGATGAACTCTTTCAAAATTTAATGAAATCTGGTGTGCTGAATGATAAATTAGAACACTGCAATCAATATGAAGTAAATGATTTTTTAAAAGCACATACTGGAGAGTTTAGCGAAGAGTTCGCTCGCATAATCGTATCAGTTGAAGATTTCGGGGATATTACTGATAATGCAGCAAATGTCAAATTAGCTCGATATTTGTTTGAGCGGCGCAAGATTTTTTCTGCCGAACAAATAGGAACGCTCTTTGTCTATTTACACGAAGTTAGCGCGATTACAAAGAATATTGGTTATGTTGCTACCCCTCAAAAAGACTTACAAGAAAAGGAAGTAGGCATCCCCAAACAATCAATTATTGTCCAAGGCGACTACATTGCCGGAGACAAGCATGTCGGTGCACATATAGACAATGTCTCCCCCGGAGCCATCGGCGCACAAACCAACAAAAATGAAAACTGATTATGGCAACAAAGCAATCCATACGTTTCTACAAAGACCGCGAAGTGCGGGCTATCTGGAGTGAAGAACAAAATAAATGGTTCTTCTCTATCGTGGACATCGTAGCAGCTATCACCGAAAGCCCGCGACCGCGTGTCTATTGGGGAACTGTCAAAAACCGTCAGAAAGCCCGACACGGTGAGTTGTATTCAAAATGTATACAACTGAAATTACTATCTGCGGACGGCAAACGGTATGCCACCGATTGTTTTGCGCAAGAAGATATCATCGATGTAGTCAAAACACTTCCGGCAAAAAACACAACCGCCTTCCTCGATTGGTTTACCTATTCCGATAACACCATTGATGGTCAGAGCCGCAAGAAAGCATATACGTTTTGGGAAAGTAACTTGATCTCCGATGCAGAGGTCGGAACGGTCAAAGCCTTGCAAAAGATACACGCTTGCCTATTCGGCGGACTTTATGATTTTGCCGGACAGATACGCCAAGTGAATATTGCTAAAGGCGGATTTCAGTTCGCCATGGCGCAATTCTTACCGCAAACACTGGAGCAGATTGAACGTATGCCGGAGGATACGTTTGACGAAATCGTAGATAAGTATGTAGAAATGAATATTGCACATCCTTTCCGCGAGGGTAACGGACGTAGCACGCGCATCTGGTTAGATCTGATTTTCAAGAAACGCTTGCAGCGTTGCGTTGATTGGAGCCGTATTCCTAAGAAAGAATATCTGGACGCTATGATCCGTAGCGCAGTAGATGCAAACAATATCCGCGAACTGCTCCGTGAGGCACTGACCGACCAAATCAACGACCGCGAACTATTTATGAAAGGTATCGACTACTCCTATTATTATGAACAGACGGAGGACTAATCGACAGAACAAAGTGACGGAGAACAGGAAGATTAAATATCATAATATGGAAGACAATGCAAAAACCATTATCAATGTAGCTGGCGACTATGTGCAATCCAAGCACGTGGACTACG
>ERZ842401.4816-NODE-4816-length-15372-cov-6.597375_pt1 | contig 15372 bp, 14 predicted proteins | sample MGYA00521270_ERZ842401 | MGnify/ENA primary metagenome ERZ842401 (study PRJEB31892, sample SAMEA3878208) | bioreactor metagenome | biome: Moose rumen | place: Sweden | collected 2011-10 | study: EMG produced TPA metagenomics assembly of the PRJEB12797 data set...
ATTAAACAGAGTTGTGACCTTCGAGAAATCGGAGGTTTTTTTATTATGATGAATGAAATTCAAATCTTTACACATGAGAAGTTCGGAGAAATCCGTACAATTGAAATTGATGGTGAAATTTATTTTGTCGGAACTGATGTTGCAAAGGCTTTAGGATATGCAAACCCAAGAGATGCACTAAGAAAACACGTTGACAAAGAAGATAAGAATACCGTCGCAATTCGCGACGGTATTAAAAGAGGTAATCCAAATGTAACAGTCATCAATGAAAGCGGTTTATACTCTCTAATACTTGCTTCAAAGCTTAAAGGAGCAAAGGAATTTAAACACTGGGTTACTTCTGATATACTCCCGTCAGTCAGAAAGACAGGCTCTTACTCTCTGAATTCTGAACCAAAGAAAATTGAAATTGAAAATGTTTACATAACAATCAATGCAAAACAGTTTAAAAAACTGAAAATTCAGAACATAAATAAAAGGAGAAATATAAACATGACAAAATATGAAGAAGATTTTTTAAAGAAATTTGCAGAAAATGAGGGCATTACAGACAAAGACGGATGTGAAATAATAAAGCCGTCAGAGCAGGAGCAGGAACAAAAGAAAGAAAAGCCGACTATCAGCAAAAAGTCTGATATTTTATCGGAAAATACAAGAGATTATGCACTAAGTCTTACAAAGAAATCTGATATGGTGCTTTACTTTTCAGAATTGAAGAAATTTGCTGACGAATACGGTATAGACAAAAGAACCTTTGACGACTTTAAAAAAGCCTGTATCAGTGACTTTAGATACAGCAAAACAACTAAAGAACAAATACATAAGTTTCCAGACTGGATAATTCAAACAAAATCAGGAATTACTATTCACGAACCGAACTTCATTGAATACTTCAAAAAAGACAGGGACTTAAAGTGCATAAACGGTAAATTTTACGATATTAACGGAGCTAATACAGATAGTCAAATAAAAAGACAAATACAAAATGATATATCAAAATACATACTTTCAAATTTGGCACAAAAAACGGAAAACCTCTATAAAGCTATAGAGATTGATGCAAGTACAGACAACTTCACACCTTCCACAACTGAAATCCACGTTTTAAATGGTGTTTTGAAAACAAACGGGGAATTTATACAAAAAAAGTGTTTTTGCCTTAATAGATTACAGATTGAATACAATCCGACAGCACCAAAACCAAAAGTATTTTTACATTGCCTGCATGATATGCTTGATGAAGATGACATTTTAACATTACAAGAATACATGGGATATTTGCTTATACCGTCAACGGTTGCTCAGAAGTCACTTTCTGTCATTGGAGAGGGCGGAGAGGGTAAAACAACAGTAATAGGAGAACCATTAAAACTGATATTTGGCAATTCCATGACAGACGGCAATATAAGCGAAATTTCAAATAATCGTTTTATTGGTGCAGACCTTGAGAACAAACTGTTATTCTTTGAAGATGAATTGGATTCAAGAAAACTTGAAGATACAAGTATGATAAAAAAGATTATCACAAATCAAGGCAAATTATCTGTAGAACAAAAATTCAAAAATAGGTATTCAGCGTTATTGTACACACGTTTCTTAATGCTTGGTAATAACTGTCTTGAAGCACTTTACGATACTTCAAACGGCTTTTTCCGTCGTCAGATTGTGATAAAAACAAAGTCAAAGCCTGATGACAGGAAAGATGAAACAGACCTTAAAAACGAACTCAATAAAGAACTTCAGGGAATTTTCAACTGGTATTTTGAGGGCTTACAGCGTTTAATGAAAAATAAATTTCATTTTACTATTTCAGCACAATCAGAAGAACTTGTAAATAAGTTGAAAAGTCAAGCATTCAATTTCATTGGCTTTCTTGAAGACAGAGCAACATACGGTAAACAGTATGCTGTGTCAACAAGAGATATTCAATTCAGTTATGAAAATTGGTGCAGAGATAATGGTGAAGTACCTTTGGCAAAAAGAACTATTGCAACATATCTATCAAGTCACACTAAAGAATTAAAAATTTCCCCTACAAAAGTAATAAATGAAGAAGGAAAACAAGTCAGAGGGTACAAAGGAATAAAGATTACTCCGCTTAACAAACCAACAGTTTGATTTTTGTAAAAGGTAAAAACACAGATAAAATATATTACTTAAAGCCTATTTTATATAGGCTTTTTTCTTTTCAGGACAGATAAATTATTATTTAGGACAGATAAAGGACAGATAAAGGACAGATAAAATTTATTAAAATCCTCTATTTATAGCTATTTAGGACGGATAGACAGATAAAAGAATAAAAAAAATTATATATAGAAAAAAAGTACAAAAGATGTGTATTTTTTATTATATTATAGAGTGCAAAATTAATTTTATCTGTCCATATGTCCTGAACAGTCTTGAAAAACTGCTATATATAGCGAAAAATCAGATTTTTTTTATCTGTCCTTATCTGTCCTTTAAGGTCACATAAAAAAATGTATTTATCCGTCCTTAAAAATCAAGAAAACAGCTACATACAGCCGTTTAGGACGGATAAAAAATGTAAAAACTTACATATCATTGTTTACAGCCTGCTCAAACGTTGTATAGTTTCATGGTCTTTCTGTTGTTGAAGCCGGTCATCACGCTTTACAGCTTTACAAGCACCAACAGTCAGAGCAGGACACACAACCGTTTCAGAATAACTAACAAGCAACAAGAAAAGTCAAGCGGTTGAAATGCGGTCGGAAATAATAAAAAAAGCCCCTGAAACATTCACAGAGGGGCTTTATATGCGTTCTGAGACACGTTAAGCGTTTCAAGGTATGTTTACCCTATGAAAATACAAAGGGCTTACAGAGCATTTTAAGGGCTTGTTACAATATTCGGACTTCACACGGACTTCAAAGGACACTTGCAGGTATACCCTGAAATGCAGTATACCTCTTGTTACAAAATTCAGACTTTGCAACGGTTTACAAAAATGTTATCCATGCAGGTTTGTATTACAAAAATTGTATTTTTCTGACTTAGCAAGCACAGAAAATGTATTACATTTTCAAATACAGAAGAATTTTTGTAATACAAAAAAATGCCTTTTTTCTTACATAGCAAGTATAGAAAATGTATTACATTTTCGGAAATTATCACCAGTCAGAGCAGGAACGGACACGGGGTGCATACCCTTGCAGGCATATTAAAGGACTTCAACACCGTCATTGCGAATATTTCTCGCTGTAGTACAAAAAATCTCACGTGTGAGAGTAAACTGTACATGGTTATATCCTTTGACGGTCGCAGTTTCCCTTAAACATTAATTTTTTTCAGGGCGGGGGTATAGCCTGCTCAGTGTGTCGGAACTGATAAGCCTGAATGTACTAAGTTTAGTTCATCAGGGTGTAACGTTTCGTTACTCCCATTACAAAGAATAAGCCTGAATGAAGTCAGAGCAGGAAAGAGTAAAAACTGTCCACGGTACACGGACAAATTAAGCAAAAAGAGGAATATTTGATAAAGAATTTTTACTTATCAGCATTAAAAGGACTGAAAAGGGCTGTATAAAGGTAAAAAGCGGAAAGAGTATGCTGTGAGTGATTATTTCGCCAAAGTCACGTTTGGTGCAATTATATAATGCACTCACTGTCTTTCAGTACCTTTGCTTTACTGGTTTAGGCTGGCGGTGATGTTCTGTTTCAGGACTTCATCAATAGACGGCAGGATACCCCGACTTCTAAAGTCGGGGAGGAATGCCGTTCCCTCCTTTCTTTCTTGACAAATAAAAAATAATATGATATATTGTACTCAGACATAATAGTGAGAAAACCGCTGCTCAAAAAAGGCACTCACAGGCAACTTGAAAAGTTAAGATAGCAGGTTTTACTGTCTAATCGTACAGTATGTAAAATCTTAAGCGTAAAAACAAGACTATGACTTATTTTGTGAGAAAACCGCTGCGTAAAAGACACTCACAATTACATCAGAGTATATCTTTGTTGTAAGGGGCGTTGTCAACCGTCCCATGATGTCACGTCAGTTCGCTGTATATCAGTGTTCTAAAGAGGCAGGAGATTTGAAATCGTCTGCACTGCCGGATAGTGACAAGCCCCCGCCTCTTTAGGCGGTGGGTAGTTGACGCCTTGAAGTATTCAGACGGCTTACAGGGGCTTTAAACAAGCTTATGAGGTACTTTGTCTTTTAGTTCTTCTTGTTTGCCTGCTCAGAAAAGAGCAAGTTCACTTTTACTTCACGCTTTAAGCACTTTCAGGAACTATACTTATTATTGAAAAAGTTATTTTTGTAACTAAAATTTAGTTGCAATTTTCTTTCTGATGTGTTATAATAAGCTAAAATAATAAACTAAGAAAGGCGGTGCTTTGTTTGAGTAATACAAACGTTCTGGAATACAAAGGTTATATTGGTACAGTTGAGTTTTCTGCTAAGGATAACATTCTGTTTGGCAAAGTATTAGGGGTAAACGGTCTTGTGTCCTATGAGGGTGAAAGCATTGCCGAACTAAGAACAGACTTTGAAAATGCGGTTGATGACTATATTATAGTCTGTGATGTAATGAGAGTTGAACCTCAGAAGAGTTACAAGGGAAGTTTTAATGTCAGAGTTTCACCTCAGCTGCATCAGGCATTGGCATTGTTCGCAGCAACACATAATATTTCTTTAAATGCCACTGTTGAAAAGGCTTTGGAAGAGTTTATTTCAAGTAACTGATACATGAACATCAAGGAATACAACGGACAGCGTGTTGTAACATTCAAAGATATTGATTTAGTACATGGCAGACCTGAGGGAACGGCAGGACGTAATTTCAGAGAAAACAGAAAACATTTCATTGAGGGTGTTGACTATTTCAGAATAGACCAGCCCGACGAAATTCGTCGGCTTGGTTTTGAAAGAAAACAAGGCGGTACACCTGAGTATATTATACTTGTAACCGAAAGTGGCTACTTAATGCTTGCAAAATCTTTCACTGATGACCTCGCATGGAATGTCAAAGACAGTTAGTCAATCTGACTGTCGGTACTCATTCCGAACCAATACCATATGAATACTTGTTGTTTTGTATTATGTCATACAACACACTGTATTCAAGCGTGTGACATTAATAAAAGGCTATAAACAGGCATTTTATTTATTATAATATTATATTGTTACCAATGTAACTATATATGCTTAAATTCAGGATAAACCGCTATAAATAGGCAATTAGCTTATTATAATATTATATAGTTAATAATGTAACTATATATCTTTACATTCAGGACAAAAGGCTATAAACAGGGAAATGTTTCACGTGAAACAATATCAGTAAAAGAAAAGAGCAGGCATAACAAGCCTGCTCATATTATTGTATGGGATTGCATTTACATCTTGACAGCATATCCACGGCAGATATTACCGCAAAGGTGACATTCTTCACTCGCACTATCGGTAATTGTTTCGTGAAAAGCCCTTAAAACCGCATTTTACAGACAGTCCAGTTGCTGTATATTCTGTATTTACCATTGCTTTAAACGTCATGGAACGCTTAAAACTGCACTTTTACCGAACTGTTAAAAGTCAACTGCTGTATATTTCACTTCTATGTCCGATTTCCAGTATTAGTATAACAACTTTGTCCTCTTGTATTTCAGCTAACAGTCTGTAGTCTCCTACACGGTATCTCCATTGACCTGAACGGTTAGCAGTAAGCCCTTTGCCGTGCTGTCGTGGGTCATCACAGTTCCACAGGTTTTTATACAGCCAGCTTACTATAAGTTTTGCGGTATGCTTATCCAGTTTTGAAAGCTGTTTTTTAGCTTTTTCGGTTAATTCAACGGTATATTTCAAAGTAAGTCAAGCTCCTTTGCAACATCTTCAAGACTATATGTTACTGGATTTGCCTTGTATTCTGCAAAGGCTTCTTCATAAGCCTTTAAGTCAAATTCATCTTCTATGCGTTCAAGTACGGATTTTCTTATAAGTTCCGATACTGTCAAGCCGTTCATGTCTGCATAAGCCTTTATTAACTTTAAATCCGTGTCATTCAGTCTTAATGAAATAGTCATATATAACACGTTCCTTTCTGTGATACATTTATTGAATACGGATTTACGGAAAATAAGGACTATGTGACGATAGTCAAAAATGTCTATCGTGCAGATGGTGCAACAATGCCACAACAGCAGGCAGACCACGAACTCACAATCAGCATGGCAAAATCAAAGTAGTTGAAATTAATGGTGAACCTTGGTTTGTCGGAAAAGATGTTGCTGAAATACTTGGGTACAGCGATACCGCAAAGGCAATTAGAGTTCACGTTGATGATGAAGATAAGCAGATTTTCAAGGTGGACGAAATGGCAACCTTGAAAATGTCTAACTATGGAGTGATTATCATAAACGAAAGCGGACTGTACAGCCTGATACTGTCAAGCAAACTGCCAACAGCTAAGAAATTTAATCTTCATAGTGACCTTTGCAGGCAATAAGCCACAAATCACCGTTTACAATGTTATATACAAGTCTGTGTTCATGGTTTATATGCCTGCTCCATGCCTTACGGTGCTTTAAAGGTTCGGGGTGACCTGTACCCTCTGAAAGCCCGTTCCTTTCAATGTCTTTTACCAAATCATTGATTTTCTTGACAATTTTTTTATCCTGTGCCTGCCAGTACATATAATCAGCCCATGCCCTGTCAGTCCAGACCTTATTCATTGTCATCAACCTCTATAAGTTCATGAACCTGACCTTTTCCGCTTTCAAGCTGTTCAATGCCCTGGTCTATCTTTGCAAGGTATTCCGCATTTCTTAAAGCCTTGGTTATCTGGTTGTACTGTTCAAGGCTCATTATGACAACATTTTTTTCGTTTTTTCTTGTTACAATTACTGTTTCATGTTCATCAGTCGCTTTATCACAGTAATCTTTCAGTTTGTTTCTGATAGTTGAATAATTTACAGCTAACATAAAATCACCTCATTATTACAATATTCTGTACAATATATTGTACCATATATTTTGTTGTTTGTCAATCATCTTATTTAGTAAAAAATAAAAATTTTTAAAACTTCTTGACAAATCAGGGTACACGTTGTATAATGTTGGTGTACCCTTAGAAAAGAGGTGAATTATGGGTATACAGAAAGGCACAAAATTGACTGATAACCCTAAAAACATTCAAATTAAATTAAAAGCAGACAAACAAACTGTTGAAGATTTAAATTTCTGTTGTCAAGAACTTAAACTGACTAAATCAGATGTTTTACGACTTGGCATTGAAAAGGTTAAACAGTCAATCATTCAAAAAAAATAATAGCAACGCTCCAACTTCCTACGGTCAAGCATTGCTATTATAAACACCAAAAAGGAAAACCTTTTGATAAATCTATTATATCATTAGTTTCCCTTTATGTCAACTATGAAAGGAAATCTGATTATGAATGTACTTGAAAAATTTTACCGCAACGGTAAGAATAAACTTGCTGTACTTCTTACAAAAGTTGTAAATGCAGGGCATTATCTTCTTATCAGACCCGACAACCCTGAAATAAACAGCATAACAACAGGTGCAATTATAGGCGAACACGTATCGGGTGACACAAGCGTAAAAATCAACGAAAACAACTATGCCAAGAACAACAGCATAAATAAGAGTGTTCAGGTAAACGGTAATATAAACATTGTAAGCAGTAGTATCAGCAACAGTTCTCAAGGTGGCAATAACATTATTGGAACATCAGATACAACGGAGTTTGGCAAAGTAATACAACCTATGATAAAAAAATTGTCTAACACAGAACGAGCAGAATTAATGATAATAATTTGCAGATTTGTTGATGAACATGAAAAGCAAAGCCAGAGCAAAGATTAAATAAACAAAAAGGGTACAGCAACATTCTGTACCCTTTAAAAAAGCCCTGAATAATGTGCTAAAACATTTTATATCAATATCATTAACACAATATCTTGTGCTTTGTCTATCGAACGATTGAAAGTAAATTTAACTTTATCTGATACGAACAAACGTAAACACGGTCAACAACAAGGCAATATACACATATTACACTTTGGCTTTGTTGAAAAATATTATGCAACATTTTTTTATTATGTCACTCTATGTCACTTGACATTTTCTAAATGTTGTGCTATAATGATATATATAAAAATATATGCGAAAAATAAAAGCGGTTGAAAGCACCACCAATCAACCGCTAAAGAGTAAGTTTCTTCATGTTGTTTCTTACCTTCTTGTGTTTTTAGCATATCACAAATTTGATGTTTTGTCAAGTGAATTTGAAAATTTTCATGTTTATACAAGAGAAAGTGTTTTTTTCTTTTAGTATTTTTGTGCAAATTATGAATTGACACAGATTGTCAAGACGGTTTTTATGTATTTCCTGAATGTTAAATCTGTAATGTTATGCAAATGTGATATGATATGTTATATTAGAGGGTACAGAATGTTGCTGTACCCTTTTTGTTTTATCCGTGAAAGGAGTTTTAAAGATGAAAAAGAAATTAGGTATAACCTACACTTACACAAAAAACGGCAATCCAACAGCAATAAACCGCTCGGAACGAAAGAAAGAATATCAAAGAAAATACTACAAAATGATAAGTGCAGACCCTGAACGAGCATTAAGGAGAGCGAAAAGCCTTTTAAATCACTATACAAAGAAAGTTGAAGAACTTCAAAGCCTGCTCAATCAGACTGACAGCACATCAGAACAAGAACCGATAACAAGAAAGGATAATGATTATGAAAGCTGAAACAATCAGGGAACTTGAAAGAATTTACAGGAATTATGCCAAATACGGCATAACAATGCAAAATCTTACAGACATTGTTAAGAGCCGTCCAGACGGTATAAGTGAAAAGGGTGCAACTATCGGAATAAGACTTGCTTTAAGCAGTGAATACAAAGAACACGAATACTTCACAGTTCAGGACGTTGCAGAAATCACAGGTGAAACGGTTGAGGAAGTCAACAAGCGAATTGAAGAAAACAAAGATGAATTAATGCAGTCAGGCGGTATTGTTGAAGTTTCAAGCCTGCTCAACGGCTTATTCTGATAATACTGCACATTCTGTCAAAGAGGTATAAAAATATGTTTTATGCAAAAGCACGCTTAAACGGTGATATAGTCATCAAAGCAGAAATTACAGACAGTAATATTTATGCTGTCTGTGAGAGATGTAACAGGGAGTTCAAAGTAAATGTTGCTGAAATGCTCAATAATAAGCCATATTGCCATAAATGCAGTATATTTGTAAAAAGGCACTCAGAGAGTAAGAACAATGATTGATTTCAAAGAAGTAAAAAGCCGTGTAACAATGCAGGAAATAGCCGAAGTATACGGCTTTAAGCCAAACAGACAGAATAATATCTGCTGTCCTTTTCATGTCGAAAAAACACCATCATTGCATTTGTATACTGACAATTGGCATTGTTTCGGCTGTCATGCAGGTGGTGACTGCATAACATTTGTACAGAAACTTTATGACTTATCGACTGTACAAGCTGTCAAGAAAATAAATTCTGATTTAGGCTTAGGACTTCAACTTGACGAAGTAAAGCAGGAAGTCAAGCCTGCAAGGAGAAAACTGCAAACATCAGAATTAAACAGACTGTTTGAAAAGTGGGTTAATGACACATATAAGTCACTTAACCGCATTTACTGGAAGTTGAAGAAATGGCAGGAAGTATATATGCCTGACAGTCCAGACAATGTATCAGAACAATTTCAAGCCGTTCTGACTGACCTTACAACCGTTGAGGGATTCAGAGACCTTATAATACAAGGTGCAGAGGGACAGGAATATTTATACACTGCCTTTCATGCTGATGTAGAACATCTTATCAAAAAATATAAAGATAAAAAATAATGAAACTTCTTTTATATTTGCCAAAAAAAGCACGGAAAGCCTTGACAAAACAAGTTTTCCGTGCTATAATGGCTATAGTGTTAATGTTTTGCAGGCATTAACACGAATATAAAGAGGGTTACGCTCAATATACTCACCTTTATTATGTTTATTATAGCATAATAATAAGTTGTTGTCAAGAAGGTAATTTTATTTCTTTCAAGATAACAGTTTGTGTTATAAATACAGGTGTAAATTAAACAGAGTTGTGACCTTCGAGAAATCGGAGGTTTTTTTATTATGATGAATGGAATTCAAATCTTTACACATGAGAAGTTCGGAGAAATCCGAACAATTGAAATTGACGGTGAAATTTATTTTGTCGGTGTTGATGTTGCTACTGCTTTAGGTTATATAAATCCACACAAGGCACTAAAAGAACACGTTGATAAAGATGACCTAACAAAACGTTACCCCATCTTAGACAGATTAGGCAGAGTACAAAGAGTAAACATCATCAACGAAAGCGGTCTTTATTCTCTCATACTTGCTTCAAAGCTTGAAGGTGCAAAGGAATTTAAACACTGGGTTACTTCAGAAGTTCTTCCCTCAATCAGAAAAACAGGCTCTTACGCTCCTAAAATAGAATGTTCTGAACCGCAGAAGATTGAAATAAAAAATTTCTTCTTAATCAACGCAGAAAAGTTGAAAAAGGTGAAAATCCAGAACATAAGTAAAGGGGTGACTTTAAATATGTTTGAAGAAGTAAAAAAGAATGTGAAAATTACTGATATTGTCGCAAAATACGGCTATCAGATTGACAGAAACAAAAAAATACATTGTCCGTTTCACAGCGGAGACAATACTGCCTCATGCACGGTTTATGAAGATACGAATACTTTTCATTGTTTTGCCTGTAATGCTGGCGGAAGTGTAATTGATTTTGTGGCACTTCATGACCGCATAGACCCGAAAGAAGCGGTTGAAAAGCTGTGCAGGGAGTACGGAATAGCCGTCCAGAACAACAAGGAAGTGAAGAAGTCAGAGCAAGCTAAGACTGTTATTAACAGCCGTGAACACGTCTACACGGACGAAAACGGCAATATACTGGCAAAAAAGACCATTTACAAGTATTCTGACGGTTCTAAGCAATGTTACTGGAATAAATACGACAGCAACATACAGCAGTATGTAAAAGGCGGTCTGAGAGGCTTGAAAATGCCATTATATCACGCTGACAGGCTTAAAACAGCGGATATAGTGTACATAGCTGAGGGTGAAAAAGACGTTGAAACGCTTGAAAAAATGGGTTATACGGCAACTTCTTCGCCTAACGGTGCAGGACAGGCATGGAAAGACGAATTTAATAAATATTTAATCGGTAAAAAGTGCGTAATATTGACTGATAATGACGATTCAGGCGAAAAAGCAGGCATTAAGACCACTGAAATTCTTGTAAAAGACGGTATTTCCTGTAAGCTAATCAGAGCAATAGACATTTACAAGGACGTTAAAACTAAAGGGGATATAACCGACATTGTAGAAGAAGTCGGAACGGAAAAGGCTTTAGACCTGCTTCGGACTGCTGTAAATAACACCGATTACTGCACCCCAGCAAGTACGGAACAGGCGGTAAAACTTCCCGAATGGATAAAAGAAACACCAAAAGGACTAAGAGTTAATGCGGAACTGCTGTCAAAATACATTCAGGAAAATGCGAATTATTTCCTTGTACAGCAGAAAGACCAGGAAAGCCAACGTTTTTTCTGGTATGAAAACGGTGTTTACAGCCGTATCAGTGCGAAAATAGTAAAATCAAAAATCAGGGATATTATAAGTCCTTTTGGTGTGGAGCTTGCGAAAGTCAGAGTAATAGAAGATACATACACACATCTGACATATCCGAATGCAAAACACTATATTTCTGATGAAAATATACTTGATTCGGACGAAAATATTATTAACTTTCAGAATGGCATTCTGTGCCTTGATACAATGGAACTTAAACCGCACAATCCCCGATATATCAGCACTATTCAGATACCTTGCAACTGGAATCCCATTGAAAAGCCTGCACCGACATTTCAGAAATATATCAGACATCTTGCAAATGATGATGAAGATACAGTTAAAACTTTACTGGAAATTATAGGGTTTATTCTCTCCAACATAAAGATTGAACGATTCAAACAGGCATTAATGCTGATAGGTCAGGGAAACAGCGGAAAATCGAAGTTTTTAGAGTTAATGCAGCTTTTAATCGGTACAGAAAATTATTGTGCAATGCCGTTTGAAAGATTGGACAAGCGTTTTTCAGCTTCAACACTGTACAAAAAGCGTTTAGCAGCAGATGATGACTGTAATTATTGCAGTTTCTCCAATATTTCAACATTTAAGCAGATTACAGGCGGTGGACCTTTACAGAACGAAGAAAAAGGAAAACAGGCTTTTACTTTTATTTATCATGGGTTATATGTTATTTGTGCTAATAGTCTACCGCTTTTTGGCGGTGATAAAGGCTTGCACGTCTATGACAGAATTTTACCGATACAGTGTGGCAGTTCTATACCAAGACATGAGCAGGATAAAAATTTGCCTGAAAAGCTTTATGCAGAACGTGAACAAATAATATTACTTGCTATTGTGAATTTACAAAACGCAATAAAAAACAATTATAATTTTACTGTTTCAGCAGCTTCTTCTCGGCTTCTGAATGAATACATGAAAGAAAATGACATTGTATTTCAATTCATTGATGAATGTTGCACACCGAGAACCAAGAAAGACAATGTTACAACTAAAGTATTATATGAAGCCTTCAGAACGTGGTGCGAACAAAATGGAGAAAAGTATATACCCAAAAAGACGGAATTTACTGAAAGCATTTGCAGATATTACAAAGTAGACCCGAAAGACAAAGCTAAAATAATAATTAAAAGCAATTCCAAATATTATACGTTGACTTTAACTGCTAATGCAAAGAAAGAATTGCATAGCGGATATGACAACATATAGCAAAGAAAGATACTGTAACTATTATTGCAGTGTCTTTTTTTTATTTTCAAAAATGGGATTTTTCAAAGTTGGGATTTTTTGAAAATGGGATTTTTTGAAAATTATTTTTTGATTTTTTTATTATTTTCAGCTAAAAATAGCCATTAAAAGCAAGTTGGCTGAAATAATTTCTTTTTTTCTGATGTACAAAAAATCCCATTTTTGATATAAAAAATCCCATTTTTGACTCAAAAAATCCCATTTTTTACCCAAAAAATCCCAGCTGTATTTTTAAAATTCCTCTATTTTAAGCCTTTTTTTAAAAAAAATGGGACAAATGGGACAGTTTTTTTATAAGAAACTTTTTAAAAAACAAAAAAATAGTATTAAAAAAAGAATGACGTAAAGAAAAAATGAAAAAGAATTGTATTAAGACGAAAGAAAAATAAAAAGAAAAGAAAAAATATATAAGAATATAAAAAAATTTGTCCCATTTGTCCCAACTTTTCTTTGTAAATGGCTTAAAATAGGGAAATGTGTTAAAAAAAATTGGGATTTTTTGGGTCAAAAATGGGATTTTTTATATCAAAAATGGGATTTTTTATATCAAAAATGGGATTTTTTGAAATTAGGATTTTTTAAAAATGGGATTTTTTGATTTCATGAATAAAATCAATTATACTTTTTACTCGTTCAAAAGCTGTGAAGGTTCATGGCTTTTCCGTTGTTCCAGTCGGTCATCACGTTTTACAAGTCCCTGAATATATGCAAAGGTGAAAAATGTTCTCATGATTTCTTTATTTACAGATAAAAAAACTCCGCAAGAATAATTCCTGCGGAGGCTTTCTGATTTGTCCCTTATTGCAAAGAATGTGTTAAACTCGATTCCAGTTTAACAATATATGTTAAAAATGTCATGCCAGATGTGCAGATATGCATAACAATTAAACTTTCATTAGTTTTTGATGCCATTTTCAATGATGAGTTTTCTCATAGATACCATGTCGAAAGCATCAACATTTCCGTCCCCGTTCAAATCGGCAGTGATATACTGCTGTTCGCTAAATGTTTCTTTGGCAAGAAGATAATTCTGTAACTTTACCATATCTGCAATTGAAAACTTCTCATCAGCGTTTATATCGCCTGTTAATTTCCACTTAGCGTATAAAGCAGTGTCGCTTTCAATAGCAACTGTATCTGATGAAGTTATCTGAACACCGTCAGCAGTGAACCAGCCTAAAAATCTGCTATTTGTCTTAACAGGAACGGGCAGAACGCCATACTTGTTGTCATAAACCACAAGTTTATTTGCAGTTTCGACAGTACCGCCCATTGCATTGAAAGTTATCATAAACTTGTCTTTTGACCAGTGTGCATAAAGTATTTGTGTTTCTTGAGCAGTTACCTTTGTGTCACTTGTAATCTTAATTCCATCTGTTTGGTCAGTATACCAACCATTAAACACATAATTATCTCTTACAGGTATTGGCAAAGTACCATATTTGCTGTCATATGCGGTATTTTTGCTTTCTGTTTCACAAATTCCGCCATTAGCATCAAATATTATTTTTCTTATTTGAATCTGATATATTTGAAATTTCTGAGATACAGTATCATTATAGGTAAACATTTGAATATTTGTACCCTCGTCATTATTCCCACCTGATACATCCAATACACAATCTGTACTTTCTGTATGCAAATAAAATTCAGGTGATGTTCCATGAATATACCACTTCTGTGATTTTCCATTCACAAACTCAGGATATGTATAAACATTTGCTCCTGAATCGGAAACATCTGTTGAATCTAAAACATATTTAAATTCTTCGTTTTCACCATTGTAGACAATATAAGTGCCGTCCTCTTGACGAACAAATTTCCAAAATTGATTATCATCGCCTGTTTCAGCACGAAGTGTAACATTATTGTCAGAGTCTTTAGTGAGATGTTTCCACATATTGTTGTTAATAATGAAAGCGTAGAAGTCATCACCTAAATTGCAGGGTGGCATATTTCTATACCACAGTTCATCTTCACGATATATTGAAAAAACTTGAGCTTCTGAACCGTTATATGTATACATCCAAATGTTATTGCCATCAGCATTATTACTGCCTACAACATCCAATACACAATCGGTACATTCAGAACGAAGAACATATCCGCCATCTTTTTCATAGATGAACCATCTTTGAGCTGATGAACTTTCAACATATCCATCATATGCATACACATTGGCTTCGGGCGTAGATACTCCTGTTGAGTCAAGGACATATCGGTATTCAGCATTTTCACCGTTATAAATAACATACGAACCATTACTCTGCCTTACGAATTTCCAAAGCTGGTTCCCACAACGTTTCTCAGTGCGAAGTGAAATATTTTTGTCTGAATCCATAGTTGCCATTTTCCAGAAAGATTTATTTATTATATAGGCATAGAATGTATCCCCAAAATCCACTGGAGTTAAACCACTATACCAAGTTTGAGGCGGGGCGCCTATCTGGAATTCGGATTGTATAAACTGATGCTGT
>ERZ842401.4817-NODE-4817-length-15372-cov-3.720050_pt1 | contig 15372 bp, 20 predicted proteins | sample MGYA00521270_ERZ842401 | MGnify/ENA primary metagenome ERZ842401 (study PRJEB31892, sample SAMEA3878208) | bioreactor metagenome | biome: Moose rumen | place: Sweden | collected 2011-10 | study: EMG produced TPA metagenomics assembly of the PRJEB12797 data set...
AGACAGAGAAATTAGAACCTGAGTTCATCGGTCAGGTGGTAGTGGTGAACGCTGACAGCACGACAACGCTGCTCCAGAAAGAGACCACACAGATGAAAACAAGTTCTACGAAGTTCGGTTACATCCCTCTTCCTGGTACCAGCCTGCTCGACAAGAGTAAGGTGAACATGGTGGTGAAGGGTGCTGCATCTAAGACGATGCTGAAGAAGGGCCGTCTGACATTCATCGTCCGTATAGGGAGTAACAGCATGGATCCGAAGGATGTGTTCGGCGTGTTCCAGTTCACGGTGAAGAAAAAGAACCGCCAGTATGAGATGGCTGAAGCCGGACTGCTGTCAGGTGTGAAGTCCACAACAACGTTCAACACCATTCCTACGCTGGTGAAGAAATACGGTACTGAGTCCTATCTGGTGGTCATCGAGGATGCACAGCCCGGACAGTATGCCTTCACCACAACAGACATATCACACGTTTCAACCTTCGGTGTGGAATGATTCTCTCATTTTTAATATTTGTGAATTATGATGTTTAAGTCTGATTAAAATTTTGAAATTATGAACCTGTTTTTATTAGGATTGCTGGCAATGGCAGCATGTGATAAAAGTTCGAAGCCCAAGAAGAAGGGTAAGAAGTCATATAGCCGTAGGGCTAAAAGAGATAATTCGTGGTTGGATGCAGCATGGTTCCACGACCATAACCAGAGAATATGAAAAAGACTTTCTGGTGTCCAAGGTGTGGAAAAATGTATGTTCGACGGGCTGCTTGGGAAAAACATGTAGCCAATATAAAATGTACAATACACCGAAATGAAGAAAATAATAAATCCCTACGAAGTAGAACTACTTGACCTCTGGAACGAGGTGGGCGGGCAGATGGTAATCAAGTATCATACGGCCACCATCACACCGGCGAAAGAGGATCTGCAGCAGTTACGCGAAAAAGGCTTCAAGACCGATGTGATGACATGTATCATCGCCAACGTCGGCGCACACCTTGGAGAAGAGAAGGCCCTGTCATTCTTGACTGAAGCCGCTGCTGCCGGTGCGGCACCCAGCGTTACTTTTGAAGCAGCGGAGGGCGAGGCCCTGAACATCACCAGTAAAGAAGAGAACCCAATGGTCGATGCACTCGTGCAGGCCATCAGTAACCAAGGAGAGGAGGAAGTAGCATGAACGACCTTACAGTAATACAGAGCAAGATCTATGAAATTAGAGGTCAGCGCGTGATGCTCGACTTCGACCTGGCCGCTATGTATGGCGTAAAGACAGGAAGATTGAATGAACAAGTAAAACGCAATATTGAGCGTTTCCCGGAAGACTTTATGTTTCAGTTGACTGCGGGAGAATATGAAATCTTGAAATCGCAAATTGCGACATCAAGTTGGGGCGGTACCAGAAAACTGCCCTTTGCCTTCACGGAAAATGGTGTGGCCATGCTCAGTAGTGTGCTGCGCTCTCCATTGGCCATACAGGTAAATATTGGAATTATGAGAGCATTCACCGAGTTCAGGAAGCTGGCAACGGCATTGTCATTGCCAAACACTGCTGCTGACGTGGCTCAGTTGCGGAAGGATTTCGAGGAACTGAAGCTTGATATTGAGGACATCTTGCATGACCAGAACGACATCAATGAGAGTACCCGCACTCAGTTGGATGCCATCAGTACGGCCCTGGCAGAGTTACAGACCAAGGAACCAAGAAAACGTAGACCGATAGGCTTTATTCAACCAAAGGAGGATTAAGCATGGTGTACGAACTTGTTCAATACGCATGTAATAACTGCGGCACGATGACGGATGTCCTCGATCCTGACCAGAGACTTCCCGAGGGATGGGTGACAGGGGAAAGCAGACATGAGCACTATTGCCCAGCATGTGCAAAAAAGTTAGGGATTAAGTGAACACTGCGGACTGCGGTCAAACTGCCGATGGACAGGACTTGCACAAGTGTATAAAAACGAAGTTTTAACGTGATAGAATTTAAATATACAGTATGACAAAACTCTGTACCGACATCAGACAAAGTAAGCGTCTGCAGGAATTGGGATTAGACCCCATGACGGCAGACCTGAGTTGGTATTGCATCGATACCGACCATCAGGATTACTTGAACAGTGGGTTTTCCTTGGAACTGGAGCCATACAGCGATTATAAAGGCATCACCGGCTATGAGCCAGCATGGAGTCTGCCGAAGTTGATGGATATGCTTCCTCCCAGATTGTATTATCACGGGGAAGAGTATTTTATGGAGTTCTTCAAAACCCCTAAAGGCGAATGGGTGATACAATATCCAAAACAAGGAACACTATTCCCGATAGTGTGCCATCAAGAGAGTTTCGACAGTTCAATAGATGCCATTTATCAAATGATCTGCTATTTACAAGAGGAATTGGACGAAGATTTTACGACAAACAAGCCGAATAAACAGGAGGATTGACTATGGCAAAGTTTAAACCAGGTGATAAGGTTATTATCAGTCAGGATTCAAATAACGTCTGGATCCAAGGAAAGAAGGGAACGATTGTCCGTTTCCTTGAGGAAGATAATCATCCAGGGAGTCTGTACCAGTGGACTTATGAGGTGAAGTTGGAAGATGGGGATAAGTCATATGTTCCGCAATGGGAAATGAAACTGGAGTCCGACACCAAGCATCACTGCATATTTGAGATTTCACATCCGAACAAACAAAGTGAGTGCTACTTTTGTAAGTTTGTACAGGACTTCGGGGAAGATCAGGACGGGGCCGACATGATGTGTGAGTCAATGAACAACTTCCGTAAGCCAGAGGATGAAGTAATGTTCATTCATCGAATCTTGGAACAAGAAGAGTTTGACGAAGTACAAAACTACCTGAAACAGTTTCCCAATGCTGACGTTTCAAACGTCTATTCACCGTTCATAAAAAGCGTAACGGTTCAGAGTGTTATATAATAATTATATAGTTAATATATAATGGAGAAAGAGAACGTTATCACGAAGATCCAAAAGCTGCTGAAGCTCCAGTATGGAGCAGAGCAGATAGGGAGTACCGGCGAGGCATACCAGGCTGCTAAGATGGTACGGAAGTTGCTGATGGAGTACAACCTGTCCATGAGCGACATCGACACCTCAGAGGGCGAACAGAAGCTCACCATGTCGAAGTCCGAGGAACTGGCAGGGAATGACCGTTACGGGAATCACTGGAAGTTTCAATTATTAGGAGTGATAGCTGCCAATAATCTGTGTTCGGCATATAAGCGCGTCAGTGGCAAGATGTTCGTCATCGGTACCGAGGATAACGTGGCCATCGTTCACGAGTTCTACAATTATTTGGTGAAGGTGTTCCGTAGGCTGGCCAAGGAACACTGGGAAAGGAAATGTCAGGAGTGGGAGCAGCAGGGATATAACGTAGAATATATCCTGTTCGCCGATAAGAGCATCGAAAACAAGTTCTACCGCTCCTACCTGGAGGGTGTCCCTGTAGGCCTGCAGGAGAACTACGACAGTCTGAAGCCCACCTCCGAGGAAACAGCACTGGTGGTATGTCATCAGGAGGCGATAGACGAATATGTAAAGGAGAACTTCACCATGAACGATAAGAAGCCCCGTAAAAGGACGCGACATATTTATGGTGATGCCTATAACCTCGGTGCGGCCGATGGCCGGGCAGTGAGTCTGAACAGGCAGATAGCCCGGACACCGAAAGAAGGGAACCTGTTCCCGAATGTATAATGAAAACGTAACGAAATCAAAATATAACATCACAGATATGAAAGAGCAAAAAATCACCCCACACCCCTCAGTTCCACAGCTGACTCCTGCTGAACGAGATTATATTGTAGGAGAAAATGCCTTTAATAAGTCTTACTATACGACAGGGAAGAATGTCACCAAACAGATTCAGCAGGCGGCAGACAATTATGTCGGCCACCCTCATGAGGTAGATGAAGGGGTTGGCGTCTGGGCAAAACGTGAGGTGGTTGTATTCACACAGAATTTCCCTGATGATGCAGGCATAATGAGAGTATCTATAGCGCACAGGCCTAACCCTGATGGGTGGGACGGAAAGAGTATTACTACGGGTAAGGTGGAGCACTATACTCCCAAAACCTACGATAAAGGAGGTTGGAACCAGCCAGACGTTGTGTACTGGCTTGATGTGGACTTACCTAAAGAGACGGAGGATTGACTATGACAAAGGAAGAATTATCAAGGCAGTATGCTGATCAGAAGGTTAAGGATAGTCCTAATAATGAATATAAGAATTATCCTCTGAGTAAGCAGAAAGAGTTGACACGGTTCGACGGATATGATATAGAACAAGCCTATGAGGACGGATATGACGCTGCCATCATCAGGCAACGTAACAATGTATGGCATAAAATTTCGTTGGATGACAAACCAAATCCTGGGTCTCATTGCTTGATATACATGGTAGAGGAAGGCAGAAAGAGAATAGATCAAGGAAAATGGAATGCTGAGAAGATGAGATGGGATTATACTACCTTCAATAACATTCCATTTGGCTATGCCGACAAATGGTGCTATCTGAACGATATATTATCAGAGGAGGATTAAACATGAGGTCAATTTGGATTGCAAGGGACAATGGCGGTACGGCATGGGTTCACTTCGCAGAACCGAAGCTGGAAGGTGACGGGCGTTTCCGAGACGGCGGTAAGACAATGATCTGCCGACTGGCACCGGAAGAGGATTTGTTTCCTGAGATCCAGAAAGGGCAGTGTGTCAGGTTCCGGGCTGTCCTCAACAGACAGAAGAAAATAGAGATGCTGGCGCAGTTCAACATCGTGGACTTCTGCCTCGAAAACTACTACGGGCGAACGGCAGGAGGTGGGGTGTTCCTCGCCGATCCGTTCAAGGCACTGCATGACAAATACGGCTGGAAATACGCTGAGATACATGAGAAATTCAAACGGGAGATAGATGCCCGTGAGGATGTGTATATCGTCCGTACCAGTGATATCTTTGTAGTGGGTGCTGAGCGTAAGCAGCTGCCTATGTACCGTAACTATTGGTTTTCGCATATGCACAAACGTAAATAGATTGATATATGACAGACGAAAAATGTGGATGTCATCACGAGGGCTATTGCCTGAAAGGCCTGCCTGGTACCCCCTGCGAGATCGTGGGCTGTGTGGCACACACAGAAACCGGCTATCTACCCTGGAATGATATGACAGAAAAAGATAAAAGCAACTTCTTATATGAACTGTCCCATCAGGCGGGCACTCTCCCAGAGAAAGAATTTTCCAAAGGGGATTTACCTATTCATTAAAGTTAGAGAATGTTTGAATATGACAGAGAAAACGAAAAAATTACTGCTACATGCAGCTTTAACAGACACGATGAAATCAAAAGGCTATCCCATTAGCACACAGGATGCTTTTGTTCATGGTGCTGAAAAATTTCTTGATATAGTCTGGCATGACATTAAAACAGATGAACCATGCGAAGAAAAAGATTTGCTTCTGATGTTCATCCTTGAAGATGGAAGGAAAGCATTCAGTATCGGACTATATAGTAAAGACTCACAAAAAGTCTGGGTGTCCGAAAACAGGAGCTTTCATTGGATGAAATTATCCCACTACTCAAAGTGGTCATATATAGAAGACTTCCTACCATAATAAATATTGCACAATGAGTACAACAAACTCCCTACATTATAACCTTTGTCTGGAAGGTGCCAAGTGGTTACGAAGTCGTAAAAACAGCGAAGCATATCAGTCCCCGTGGCGTTATATTTGGGTTGAACCTGGTCTTGTTGGAGAAAACCCTGATATTTGGGCTTATAATGGTGACCGCACTATCTGCATTGAAGTAAAAGTGAGCCATGCTGACTTTTTATCTGACCAAAAGAAATGGTGGAGAAGAGCGGAAAATACTAAGAAAGTCGGGATGTACCGTTATTATCTGGCTCCACAGGGAATTATCAAGCCGGAAGAACTACCTGAAGGATGGGGATTGATGGAATGGGATGGTACTGTTATTCGCAACAGATACCATATTGTACGCTCTGTAAAGTGTCCCGAAATACATGACCCCTCAGAAGGAGATTTACATATTATTGGGTCTCTGTTAAGACGAGAAAATCTTAAAGAGGGTATATATAATTATCGAGGACAACCTACAACAATACATCCTCAAACTGTCAATGGTATACCCATAAAATATAAGAAACAAATATGATATAACATTAAACGTATAGGTTATGATTGAATTAAAAGGCTTTTACAATGAAGATACCCTGCAGGAATTACTGTTCAAGGGTAACATCACACAACTGGAGTATATCTATCACCACTCCCAGGAGAAAATTGATGCTTATAAGGCATATTGCCAGAAACGAGGCCTACAAGAAGATGAAGCATCGGCCGAATCCTTTAGTGATAGTCTCTTAAAAAAAGAGGAAACCGCACACACAGATATGCTCGACTGACAACTTCCACTATTATTAGAGAGACCCGTCACCTTATAAAGTGTCGGGCCTTTTCTTTAAAACTCCAAATACATCTGCTGTTCCTTAATTCCTTCCCTTAGAACCTTATCCAGTTCCTTTATAGCCCAGAGCACCATCTTTGACCGTTTCCCACGAACCTTCTCAGACATTCTGTCTACGAACAGAGGGGAAAATATAAGGGTATCGACCTTCCTCATATCCTCACCTCTCAGTAATACTGACTTTGGTTTGCTATAGTCACTCTTGCTTGGCTTCATAGTATAATTGCTTTATCTCTTCAGCCCTTTTTCTTCAGCCCTTCGCTCTCCATGAGCCAGACCTACAGCTTCGTTGCGCATATCTTTTACCCATCCTTCAGGAATTCCTTCAGACTTAAATTCCTTTCTCATACTGTCAATGAGACCCGTAAAGATTTCATCCTTGGATGATTTATCAGAAAACAATGTCGCATATTTATTTAACGCAACCACTTGCCGATCTGTAAAAGCAGCGTGCGGGTAGGAATCTTTGGCCCGCTCCATGATGGCAGCTCTGGCCGCTGGTATGATGACATCATTCCTGTTTTCATCAATCTGAATCCATCGGCTTCCATTATACAACTTGATGTTGTGTTCAATATAGTGGTTGATGGCTTCTTTTGCACTCACCTCAAACCGAATCATCGGGTCAATAAAGTAAAGATTCCCTTCTTTATCTTTCAGACAGTTATCGTTGTTCTCTATATCAAAGAAGGAAACATAACCGTCAGTATAGAAAAACCCGTCTTCGGTTTTATGAAATCCGCGTTCCTCAAACCATTTACGGATGTCCTCAGAAGATGGCGGTATCCTGGTGTTAATGTAGGGTTGTTCAAATACAAAACGTACACCACCGCGTTCCGGATCTTGACTGACACCGAGAAAGCGGTATGACGAATTATCAAAGAAACGATTATGTATGTGGTGGTTGTAAAGAACCTCTAAATGACTGTCATCCTTGAAGAAAATAACAAACGGATCCTTGAACTTTACAACACGATTGTTTTTTCTGTCAGTGAAAACAACACTTTCGGCACTTGGTATTCTAACTCGTGTGCCAAAGGCTTCCCATACTGTGGAAGGAATGTAATCGCCGACTTGTTTTGCAACAGCAATTAGACGGTCTGACTCTTCTCGCGGCGAAGGTTTCTTATCTCCCAGTTGATCTCCAACTCCGTCAGACCATAGTCCTTCTTCATACACGAGAGTATCCCAGCGATTACCCAAGGACGGTCTTCCTCGCTCTGCGACTGTATGTAGTCCCAGGCGTTCTCCCCCTCTGTAAGAGTGGTCTGCTGAAGCAACTGCTTCTGCTCGTCTGTGATTGTCTGTACCATAAGCGTTTTTATTATTTTGAACTTGCTGCAAAGGTACAAAATCTTCCTGAGAATCAGAAACTTTTTTCATATTTTTTATGCTATTTTCAGACATTTCTTCAATATTTATTACAATATTACACTATTGCAGCAAAAATCAGTTATTTACCCCTGTATTTACAGCCGTTTTTGTACTCACTACAGAATAGACCGTAAGGGCCTTTACGTATATAACCTTTTCCACATACGGGACATTTATCCCCTACTTTGGCAACTTTCTTAGCAGAAGATGAACGGCCAGATGCTGAACTTGTACGAGTGGTAGAACTGGCTCGTCTGGTCGAACTGCTTGTGGTTGGGGCTGGTGAGGACTGTGATGAAATCTTTTTGATGGAACTGTCTGCTTTCACATCTTTGATGATGGAAACCAGTTGGGCTTGCAGTTCATCCATGAAATACTCCAAAGTAAACTGTCCATGCTCGATGTCTCGCAGTTTCTTTTCCCATTGTCCTGTTAGTTCAGGACTCTTTAGGAGTTTTACCTGAATAACTTCTATCAGTTCACGCCCGGCAGGATTGGAAATGAGGTTTTTCTTCTCACGGCGAATATATCCGCGCTTCAGAAGAGTTTCGATGATACCGGCACGGCTCGATGGACGACCGATTCCGTTCTCCTTCATAGCCTCGCGTAATGTCTCATCATCAACCAGTTTTCCAGCCGTTTCCATAGACTGTAGTAGTGACGCCTCAGTGAACCGCTTTGGTGGTGTGGTCATCTTCTGAGCCAGAGAAGGAACATGCTGCCCTGTCTCACCAACACGGAAAGCAGGGAGGACATCGTTCTCACCATCTTCTTTCTCCTTTTCTTCGTCATCTTTTTGTACCTTGGCATAGACAATACGCCAACCATCATTGAGGATAGTACGACCAGTGGCCTTAAAATCAACACCTCCGGCAGCGGCTAATACAGTAGTCTGAGCATACTCACAGTTTGGGTAGAATATGGCACAAAATCGGCGTAGAATCAGATCATACACCTTGCGCTCATAGTCATTGATACTACTCAAATTTCCCGTTTCTCCCGTCGGAATAATAGCGTGATGGTCTGTAACCTTGCTATTATCGAATACTCTTTTGCTCTTGGGAAGCTGCTTGCCAACGAGACCTTTGGCAGCATCTGACACAGAAGAAAGATTCCGAATGATGCCAGGACATTTTGCATACATGTCATCAGTGAGAAACTTCGTATCAACACGAGGATATGTAGTCAACTTCTTCTCGTAGAGACTCTGGATGTTCTTCAATGTAGTATCAGCAGAGAACCCATACTTGCGGTTACAGTCCACCTGTAAGGCAGTCAGGTCATACAGTTGTGGGGGCTGTTCAGAGCCTTTTTTCTGTTGGATATCCTTAATCTTTAATACATTTCTACTGGCAACAGCCAGATACTCACGGCCTCTTGCTTCACTGTCAAATCGCCCCTGAGTACAGGTAAACACCGCGTTGCGGTACTTCGTGGTGAGCACCCAATACGGCACAGGCACAAAGTGCTCTATCTCTTTGTCGCGGTCAACGATCATAGCTAATATTGGTGTCTGCACACGTCCGATAGAGAGAACTTGTTTGTACCCACCATATTTTAGGGTGTAGAGTCTGGTGGCATTCATTCCTAACAGCCAGTCACCTTCGGCCCTGGCTTGTCCGGCTTTATACAGACTGTCATACTGCTTCTGGTCACGCAGTTCCCGGAATCCTTGCCTAATGGACTCTTCGGTGAGAGAGGAAATCCACAGGCGCTTGACAGGACACTTGACACCAGCAAGTTCCATCACCCAACGCTGAATAAGCTCACCTTCCTGTCCGGCATCACCGCAGTTGATGATCTCGTCGGCTTTCTTGTACAGTTCCTTGATAACCTTGAATTGCTTCTTGACTCCAGCATCAGGAATAAGCTCTACCTCGTACTTTGGTGGAATCATCGGGAGAATTTCTATATCCCATTTCTTCCAGTCAGGATAATACCCGTCTGGCTGTTTTAACTGACACAGATGTCCAAAAGTCCACGTCACCTGATAACCGTTACCTTCAAAATACCCATCCTTCTTTGTTCTGGCACCAAGAACCTTGGCAATCTCTGCCGCCACCGATGGTTTCTCTGCAATACATACTGTCATAACTCAGACAAATTAATAATTTGTATATTTTTGGTTGCAAAGGAACAAAAAATGTCGTAACCCGGGTGTTTCGCACTTTTTAATCTCGTATTTTAACGTTTTTACGACCATTTAAGTCGTAAAATTGTTAATATACGACTTTTTTTTTTGCAAGCGCCCCTACATGGAGAAAAATCATTTTCTTTGCAGCGGCTTTCTGAAAGTGCGCATGTCGCACTGATAAAACGACCGCTTTTAATATATAAATAAGGTATAAGACGATGAACGCAACATTTAACATCAAGGTGAACATTGACTCTAACAATGTCTCGACAAGCTTCAGTTCTGAAAAGAACGAAGACATGGACATCACTCTGCTGACTTCCGTCTTGAAAGTTTTCAGTGATGTACAGAATAGGGTTAAGGCTCAGGTGGCCAAGTACTACGGCATTTCGAAGGAACAGCCCGAAACTCCTGCTAACGAGGAAGCAGCTCCTGCTGCATCTGAAACTGTTGATGAAAAACCTGAAGGCGAACAGTAAACCCTTATTCGAATTTCCCCGATGAACAGACTTTGCAAAACTATTGGACTCGCAATGATGTCCGTCTGTGTATGTGCCGACGCCAGTGCGCAGGAAAAAACTCCTGTTGCACTGGCAACACAGGCAGAGTATAGCGTAGCCACCAACCCGTTTTCACAGAACTGGGAGGTTTCTCTGGGGATTCAGGGTCTCTCGTTCTATTCTAATCAGGAAACTTCCCTTGATCTCTCAGGAAACCCTTTCAAAGGATTCCGCACTCAACTTGGCATTGCCGCATCAGTGGCAAAATGGTTCTCCCCGGAAATAGCCCTTCGCACAAAGGCTTCTGGCTTCTGGGGTAGAAGTGTGTCTTCTGATGATAAAGATGTCAATGCCGTAAAGTATATGGCCATCCACGAGGATGTGATGGTAAACCTCTCTAACGCCATCTATGACTATAAGGCAGACCGTCTTTGGAGTGTTATCCCATACGTCGGTCTGGGAATGGTACGTAACTTCACACATAACGAGAATGCCCTCACATTCGATCTCGGCCTGGTGAATACATACCGTATCAATGACAGACTGAAAGCATTTCTTGACCTCTCCTTCAATATTACTGGTGACGAGTTCGATGACCGAACCTTTATCTCTAAGAATATCTTCAAAAACCATGACCGTTTTCTGGCAGCAGAAATCGGTGTTACCTATGAGTTAGGGCAGAACAAATGGAAGCGTGTCGCTGATATGGATAATATCGAAATTGTTCCTTGGGAAGAAACTCAACGAGAGATGAAGCGCATACGCCGACAAAACAAAGATCTGAAGGATAAGATAAACTGGATGGACAGCCAGAATGTGAAGGATGAAGCAGCTGCACCCACCATCATTAGTAACATTCCTGAAATCTCCATCTTCTTTGAAATAGGCAGCGCAGAACTGAACCACAGAGGACAACTGGAGAATATCAAGGACTTGGTGCAGACGGCAAAGGAAGAAAAACGTACCATCGTGGTGACTGGCTATGCAGACAGTTCCACAGGAAATACTCAACTGAATGAGAAACTAAGTGCCAGACGTGCCGACACCATAGTCAAGGAACTGATGGAGATGGGCATTGACGCACAACAGATAAAAATCGTTATTGGAGGTGGTGTAAACACGCTTGACCTCATACCGGCCAACCGAAGGGTGGTTGTCTCTCTGGAATGAAAGTGTTAGTAGTTAGTAGTTTTTTCATATTTGAATTAGTTTTAAATTAATAGTAAAAATGAATTAGTTACATGCGGAAACATCCGCGACGGACCTTTCCGCTTCTTTCAGAACATTAATTATTTTCGCAATATGACAAGAGATAAGAACATACGCCGAACACTAACTGCACTTGCAGCAGCAATGTTGATGACTGGCTCCTTGTATGCACAGGAGGCCAAGAGTCAGCAGGGCGTATTCACCAATAGCTTCGCCGACAACTGGGAGACATCTTTCGGACTGGAAGGTCTCTCGTTCTATTCAAGCAAGGAAGAGGGTCTGGGGCTTTCCAAGAGTCCTTTTAAGTCCTATCGCGCCAATTTTGGAGCGTCAGCAACCATCGGTAAATGGTTTACACCTGAGATAGGACTACGTACAAAGGCTTCTGGCTACTGGGGGAAGGCTGTCATTGGCACTACACCTGAAGAGAACGCCATTAAGTTCTTCGCCATTCAGGAGCAGGCTATGTTTAATCTCTTCAATATCATTCAGGGCTATAACCCTACACGTAAATGGAACATTATCCCTTATGGTGGTGTAGGCTTTATCCGTAACTGCACACATAATGAAAACTCCATCGGTGCCGGATTCGGCATCGTGAACACCTATAAGCTCAGCGAACAACTGAAACTGCATTTCGACTTCGGACTGACCTTCGCTGGTGACAACTATAAAGAGAGTGGTGTGGATAATATCATGGGACGTTATCATTGGTATTCTTTGGAGGTGGGCCTCGCCTTTAACCTCGGCAAGCATTCCTGGAGTCGCTACGCAAACAGAAAAGGTGAGAAGGTGCGGATGTCACCTGTTGTCAATTACCCCAAGACACCGAAGAAAAATGAAGAAGTGAATTTCCAGAAGGTGCTGGCTGACGCTCCTGTCCCTGAAGGTATGGTACTCATCAACCGTGGTCACCTTCGTATGGGTATAGAGAAACAGGATAGCATCTGGGGATTTAACACCCCTATCCGTGACATTTCTGTTGATGACTTCTGGATGGATAAGACGGAGATAACCAACGCTCAGTATCATGCTTTCATTAAGGACATCTGTGACTCTATCATAGCACAGCGCATGGAAGATCCTTACTATATGGGTGACAGGGAAAAGGTGATGGAATCCCTCTATATCACTAATCCTGTTACGGGCGAAAAGTTGATAGACACACGTCAGATTGTGTATGTCTACGAGGTCTACGACTATGCAGAGTCAATGAAACGTAAGTATCGCCTGGATCCAAAGGAGCGTATCTTGAACACTGACATCAAGGTTGATGAACAGGAACAGATATGGATATCAAAGGACACTGCCTACATCGACGACGAGGGACGCATCGTGCGCCAGACCATCAACCGCGAGCTGACCGGCCCGTGGGACTTCCTCAATACGTACATTGTTAATATATATCCCGACACCACCTGCTGGGTGAACGACTTCCCCAATTCCGACAACGAGATGTACATGCGCAACTACTTCTCGAACTCGGCCTATAACGACTATCCCGTGGTGGGCGTCAGCTGGGAACAGGCCAACGCCTTCTGTGCATGGCGCACCGAATTCCTGCTGAAGGGCCTCGGCCCCGCCGCCCGCTTCGTGCAGCGCTATCGCCTGCCCACAGAAGCCGAATGGGAGTTCGCCGCACGTGGCAAGCAGCAGAACGAGTTCCCCTGGGAGAATGAGGAGGTGGCCAGCGGCAAGGGCTGCTACTTCGCCAACTTCAAGCCCGACGACGGCAACTACACCAAGGACGGCAACCTCATCACCTCGAAGGTGGGCATCTACAGCGCCAACACGAACGGCCTCTACGACATGGCCGGCAACGTGGCCGAATGGACCAGCACCATCTATACCGAGGCTGGCGTCGATGCCATGAACGACATCAACCCCCAGCTGAAATACAACGCTGCCAAGGAAGACCCCTACCGGCTGAAGAAGAAGTCGGTGCGTGGCGGCTCGTGGAAAGACCCCGAAAGCTATATCCGCTCGGCCTGGCGCAGCAGCGAATACCAGAACCAGCCCCGCTCGTACATAGGCTTCCGCTGCGTGCGCTCGCTGGCCAACACCACCAGCGAGAAGGCCAAGCCCGCCAAGGCAACCACGAAGAAGCAGCGCCGCTAATCGTCCGTCAGTCACGCCTACCCGACCTACTCCACCTACCTCACCTACCAAACCTACAAAAAAAATGACCAAATATAGCAAATTCAATCCCATCTACCGTCTGCAGAAGTGGCTCGACAGCGTGCCCGGACAGACGTTCATGAACTATGCCTACAGCTGGGGTGCCTCTATCGTGATTCTCGGTGCCCTGTTTAAGCTGACCCACCTGCCGGGTGCCAACTTCTGGCTGTTCCTCGGCATGGGTACCGAGGTGCTGGTGTTCTTCATTGCCGGTTTCGACCGTCCCTTCGACAAGACCGAGGACGGCAAGGAGCTGCCCATCCACGTCACCGACGACGAGGAAGAGGCCGTTACGGCCGGCGGTTCTCCTGCCGTTGTGTCCGGCGGTTCTCCCGCAGGAGTCATCGGTGGCGGTGGCACCATCGTCATCGGTGGTGGCGGTGCGGCTGGCAGCACCGGCGAAGGCATATCCATTGAAGCCCCCTCGGGAACAGCAGGGGGAGCCGCTGGGGCATCCATCATCGGGGGCGTCATCGCTCAGCCTGAGATTCCCGACATCGATCCCGAGGAGATGGAGGAAGCCACGCAGAACTACGTGGAGCAGCTGAAGAGCCTCACCGAGACGCTGAAGAAGGTCAGCGAGCAGAGCGAGCGACTGACCCGCGACAGCGAGGAGATGGAGAACCTGAACCGCACGCTGACCGGCATCTGCAAGGTCTACGAGATGCAGCTGAAGGGCGCCAGCCAGCAGATTGGCACCATCGACCAAATCAACGAGCAGTCGAAGCGCATGGCCGGGCAGATTGCCGAGCTGAACAAGATCTATACCCGCATGATCGAAGCCATGACCGTCAACATGCCTACCCAACCTACCACACCTACCCAACCTACCACACCTACACGATAATGGCAATAAGAAAAAGACCCGTCTCTCCGCGCCAGAAGATGATCAACCTGATGTACGTCGTCTTGATGGCCATGCTTGCGCTGAACGTCTCCAACGAGGTGCTCAACGGCTTCGCCATCGTGCAGGAAAGCCTGAACCGCACCACGGCCAACGCCACGCAGGAGAACCAGGTCATCTACGACGACTTCGAACAGCAGATGGCAGCCAACCCCCAGAAGGTGAAGGAGTGGTACGACAAGGCCATGCAGGTGAAGGAGATGAGCCAGAAGCTCTATGCGCTGGCCGCCGAGCTGAAGCTGGCCATTGCCACCGAGGCCGACGGTCAGGAGGCCAACCCCGACAGCCTGCAGAACAAGGAAGACCTGGAGGCCGCCAACCAGGTGATGCTGGCCCCCGGACGCGGGCGGGGCGGCGAGCTGAAGTCGGCCATCGACACCTATCGCGAAGGCATACTGGCCATGGTGACCGACTCGGTGAAGAAGCAGCACATTGCCAGCGACCTCACGACGAAGGTGCCCAACGGCATCCTGGGCAAGAACTGGCAGGAATATATGTTCGAGGCCATGCCCGCCGTGGCCGCCGTCACCATGCTGACAAAGCTGAGATCGGAAGAGCACACGTCTGAACTCCAGTC
>ERZ842401.4818-NODE-4818-length-15368-cov-3.651211_pt1 | contig 15368 bp, 8 predicted proteins | sample MGYA00521270_ERZ842401 | MGnify/ENA primary metagenome ERZ842401 (study PRJEB31892, sample SAMEA3878208) | bioreactor metagenome | biome: Moose rumen | place: Sweden | collected 2011-10 | study: EMG produced TPA metagenomics assembly of the PRJEB12797 data set...
AAGTATTAATTTATCTTTTTACCCCAAACTGAATGACCATCAACATCTAAACCAGAAAATAACAATGTTTTTTTGCTATTTTCCCAATCATGTCCGACAAAGACTTTCAGATTTTTATATTTTTTTCCGTTAACCGATAAATCAAAGAAATCGCTACTATCGTCAAAATTTATAATATCGCGTTCTGTTATATGTACATGCTTAGAAATGTTAACTTCTGTATCTTGCAATTTAGTCGAAACCACTTGACCATCAACTAATTCGTGTTGAGCCTCGCGATCTTCTATAATAACAATTTCCCACTCACCACGCATTTTTTCGGGACTAAGAGGTTCGGTTTGGTCGCCAGCATACCTTTCTGGTGATACAAACGGCCATCCGTCGCGATTAAAAAACATTTGACGAACACATAAATTAAGTTTCATATTTTCGGGTTGTAGGCGACCTTGAGATGCAAGGTAATAATTGCCCTCACCATCGTCAAAAACAGAACAATGCGCCATTCCTGCCCATCCTGGGTGGTTGTCAAAACGATAAGGTGCAGTTAATATAGGATAAGAATTTATTTCCTTTGCCACATCGTTGCCAAAATAGTCTTTATACGGGCCTTGCGGATGGTCTGACACCGAAACTCTAACGTTGTAATTGGTTACTAATGGACCATAAGAAACAAAAAGATAGTATTTGCCATTTTCTTTATTATAAAGAATATCAGGAGCTTCCATGTTGTCGCGCTGCCAATTTTTACGATGAGCAACAAGATGACCTTGGTCGCCAGCCTTTGCAGTAAGACCAGTTTCTTCATCAAGTTCTACGGCAAAAATGCCACAAAAAAAAGAACCATAAATCATCCAATATTTTCCTGTTGACATATCCTGCATCACAGTTGGATCTATAGCATTCATAACCGATGTTGTATCAGTTTTAACAACGCAACCCTTTGGAATCCAAGGACCTTCGAGATTTTCTGCCTCGGCAAGACCTATAAAAGAATTCTTTTTTCCAAATGTTGACAAACAATAATACATACGGTAAACACCATTCATCTCCAAAACATACGGAGCCCATAAATTTTTTGACGTGCGACCAAACTCTCCATAATTATTAATGCTATCAACATAATTTAAAGCCTCAAAAGGAATAGAATCAAAAGCCCAACCAACGAAATCCCAGTGAACAAGATCTTTTGATTTTCTAATATCGATATACCCTGGCGTACAATCAGCATCTCTTAACACATCTTCCATACGTCCGAAAAAAACATGGTCGGTAGAAAAACTATAATATGTGTCGCCGAATTTTTTAATTGATGGATCATGAACATTGTATGTTCCCCATTTAGCTCTATCATTAAGAGAAATAAATTGACTATAATCGTCTGGCCAAGGATTCTGACTTTCTGTCGGCTTATAAGGCTTGTCCTCGCCGCAAGCCTGGCATAAGATTGCCAAAATAATCACCGAAATAAGTTTTAATTTGCCTTTTATCTTCATAATATTTTTATTTTTTTTCACAAACTTAACATTGAATTAACCCACAAATGGCGGACAAAAAATTTTTATCGGTGGATTTTTGTTTTTTTTCACCTTTTATTTGCGTTTAAATCCTTTTTTTTATTTTTGCAAAAAAAGTAAAACTTATGTTAGCTTACAAAAAATATATTTGGAAGTTTATATTAACGTTATTTTTAACAATAAATACCATTGTTTCTCAAGCCCAAATAGGAGGTTTAGGAAACGACTATATATTTTCTTACATAACAGTAGAAGAAGGTCTGCCCAATAATTTTATCGACGACATCTACAAAGATAACTTTGGATTTATGTGGTTTGCAACCAATGGTGGAGGTCTTGTAAGATACGATGGTTACGACTTTAAACAATTTACAGTTACATCAAAGCAAGTTAACCTAAAAAGCAACTTTGTAAAAAAAATCTGCGAAGATAATTTTCATAGATTATGGGTATCGACAGAGGCAGGCATCGACATAATCAACTTGGTTAATTTAAACGAAAACCTTATTCTCCCTTTTAACGAAAAAATACAAAAAATTTTTGCCTCAACATCTATTTCCAACTACAAAGATAGACGTGGAAGCATTTGGCTTAGTTTCCAAACCAAAGAAATAGTAAAAATAGATTTCGACCCTCAAGGACAAATTTCTAACATTAGAATACTCGAAACCCCACCAGAATGTAACACCGCTGTTTTGGAATTTTGCGAATTTGGCGACCAAATGATAGTGGCTTATTCCAACACTGTATATACCGTGCAAAACGGTGATGATGGCAAATTAACCGTATCTAAATTCAAAAACTGCGAAAAATTAAACTGTACAACTATAATGTCGTTGCTTGAAAATAACAACGAATTGTGGATAGGAACAGACAAAGGTCTATTTAGATACAATCCCATCAATCAAAACATAAAAGCATACTACAACAACCCAGCAGATAAAAATTCAATATCACAAAACTTTATTTGCGATCTTAAATCTACACCCGACCGTGGGCTTGTAGCAGCAACACTAAAAGGTCTTAACTTTTACAACCCAGTAGAAGACAACTTCTTTGTTGTTCAAGAATCAGAAACAATAGGCAAATTTAAAACCATAAACAACAACTTTATAAATTGCTTACTATGCGACAACAAAACCCTATGGATAGGTACTGAAACTGGCGGAGTAAACAAACTAATAACAATGCCACTAAAAATAAACAACTATACTCACAACGAAACAGATCCAAACACAATATCAAAAGGTCCAATTAACTCGGTTTTTCAAGACAAACAAGGTAACATTTGGATAGGTTGCATAGAAGGCGGATTAAACCTCAAAAAATCAGAAACTAACAATTTTAGACATTTTAGCACCGCAGATGGACTATCTCACAACTCTGTTAGCGACATTGCACAAGGCAACGACCCAAACATACTTGTGTTGGCTACTTGGGGCAATGGAATAACTTTCTTTGACAAAAAAAATTACAAAGCAATAGGCTACCTAAACACAGAAAACACTGGACACAGCATAGATTTTATTGGCGCAATAGTAACTGATACAATCAACAATGGCATTTGGATAGGCAGCAACAGAGGAATATTCTTCTACGACTACAACACTCAAAAAACAACTTCCCCAATAGCACCTCAAATTACCGAAAACATCAACGGCTGTTTAGGTACATTGATTGACCAAAAAGGCATACTTTGGATTGGAACAAACGTTGGAATAATTAAAATAAATCTCAACTCCTTTAAACAAAGCCGAACCAATTTTGATGTAGAAAAACTTGAACCAGAAAAAAACAAACCTCTAACAATGTTCCGCGCAAAAATAACATCGTTTCTACAAGCCAACGATGGCACAATATACATCGGCACCGATGGCTACGGACTTGTAAAAACAACCGACCAAACACAACAAGACCAAACACAAATATACAACACAGACGACGGATTATGTAACAATGTTGTAGCTCAAATAGAAGAAGACAACAATCACAACATTTGGTTAGCCACATGCCACGGAATATCATGCTTTAAACCAGCCAACAATCGTTTTACAAACTACTACCAACAAAATGGACTTTGTTGCAATCAATTTTTTTGGAACGGATTTAAAAAATTATCAAATGGAAAATTATTATTCGGTAGTATAAATGGACTTATAGAAATAGATCCTCAATATAACACATCTGGCATATATTCAACCCCAAATCAAGTAACATTAACAGAACTAAGCGTTGATGACAAAATAGTAAACCCAGGGAGTGGCATAATAGATGCCAACATTATGTGTGCCAAAGAAATAAAACTCCACGAACGTAATAAAAGTTTCACAATAGAATTTTCGTCGTTAAACAACAACTCATCTTCCTCAGAAGTATATCAATATAGGCTCATTGGATTCAACCACGACAAATGGACAACAGTATCATCATCACGTCGTTTTGCACAATACACCAACCTATCTCGCGGCAATTACACATTTCAAGTTAGATGTGCACAAGGAGCAGACGATTTTTCTGATATAACAGAAATAAAAATAACCGTATCACCATATTTTTACAAATCGTGGTGGTTTATACTATTGACAATAATAACTATTATTGTTGCTGTATATTATGCCGAACGTTGGCGAACAAAGATTTTACGTCGCCGTACAGAAATGCTTGAACAAAAAGTTGAATTAAGAACCGCTGCCCTAAAAAGTCAAAAAGAAGAACTAACAAACCGCAACACTCAACTAAGCATAAAAAACCAAGAAATACTCAATCAAAAAAACCAATTGGAGCAAATGTCAAAAAAAGTTCAAGACCTTACCATAGACAAACTTGCTTTTTTTACAAACATAACACACGAATTTAGAACTCCTGTTACGTTAATTATTGGTCCTATAGAACGAGCATTAAAACTAAGTACCAATCCCAAGGTAATAGAACAATTGACCTTTGTGGACAAAAATTCAAAACACCTACTCTCACTCGTAAATCAACTGCTTGACTTTAGAAAAGTAGAGTCGGACAACATGCCAATAAACTACACTGCAGGAAACTTTGCCATCTTTATTGACGACATAACTCTGCCATTTAGAGCATTGGCAAAAGCAAAAAACATACAACTTTGCTCGCTCAACAGACTCGCTGAACCATATCTCAATTTCGACCGCGAAGCAATGACAAAAATAATAACCAATCTTTTGGGCAACGCAATAAAATTTACACCCGAAGGCGGCATCGTAAAATTCTATACTACAACACTCAAAAACCCAGACAGAATTTACATCTGCATATCCGACACTGGGAAAGGTATAGTTGACGAAGACATTGACAAGATTTTCAACCGTTTTTACCAATCGCACAGCCAACAAGACGTTTCTATAAGTGGACAAAGCGGAACTGGAATTGGATTGTATCTCTGCAAACGTCTTACACAACTATTAAATGGTACAATAACTGCAAAAAACAACAAAACAATAGGAGCATCATTTAGATTACAAATACCATTTACAAAAGTAGAAAATATACCATCAGAGCAACAACACATTGCCGAAAACGAAACTGAAACAGAAGAACAAGACGAACAACAAAATCCTCATCGTCTAAAAATTCTTATCGTAGAAGATAATCCCGATATGCGCGGCTATATTAGATCGGTGTTAACAGAAGACTACTTTGTAGAAGAAGCTGGAGGTGGTAAAGAAGCATTGCAAAAACTAAAATCAACAGCAATAGATTTTGTAATTAGCGACCTTATGATGCCTGAAATGGACGGATTACAATTGGTAAAAGCCATAAAAAAAGACTTCAACATATCACATATTCCATTTTTGATGCTATCGGCCAAAACATCAAAAGAAGCACAACTCGAAAGCCTATATGCTGGAGCCGATGACTATATAACAAAGCCATTTGACGAAACCATGCTAAAAGCAAAAATCGCATCAATGCTTGCCAATAGACAAAGATTCCAACAGCGTTTTGCCAACGAAATGCTCGTAGAAAATCTTAACATAACAGAAGATTCAAGCGACAAAAAATTTATTGACAAAGCAATAGAAACCGTTAAGGCCAACTACCAAAACTCTTATTACGAAGTATCAGACTTTGTGGAGGCTATGGGCGTAAGCAAAAGTCTTCTCAACAAAAAAATGCAAACCTTAACGGGACAAAGTGCTGGACAATTTATAAGAAATTATAGGCTACAAGTGGCAAAAGAACTGATATTAAAAAACAGAATTACCAAAAACATGAATATCTCTGAAATAGCTTACGAAGTGGGATTTAATGACCCCAAATATTTCACACGCTGTTTCACCAAACACTACAACGTAACGCCAAGTAGCATGCTTGATGGTGGCAACACTCCAACAACAAACATAAATAGCAACGAATAGTACCCAAAAATCAAGATTTGTATTTACCTTTCCAAAGACGTTGAATGGTATCCTTAGCTTTTGCCTCAGCAACATTGTCAGCAGGAATATAAAACGATGTTCCGGAGAGTGCATCTGGCATAAATTCTTGCTCTACAAAATGTCCAGGATAGTCGTGCGAATATTTATAATCCGCGCCATACCCAAGTTGTTTCATAAGTTTTGTAGGAGCGTTGCGTAAATGCAAAGGCACAGGCAAATCGCCTGTTTGATTAACAATTTCCATTGCTGAGTTAATAGCATTGTATGCAGAATTACTTTTGGGAGAGTTGGCCAAATAAACTGCGGTTTCGCTCAAAATAATTCTTGCCTCGGGATAGCCAATAACGTTAACCGCACTAAAACATGCATTAGCCAAAAGCAATGCGTTAGGATTAGCCAAACCAATATCTTCTGCGGCAGAAATAACCATCCTACGTGCTATAAACTTAAGATCCTCACCCCCAGAAAGTAACCGTGCCAACCAATAAACAGCAGCATTTGCATCGCTACCTCTAATTGACTTAATAAAAGCCGAAATTATATCGTAGTGCATCTCGCCATTTTTGTCATACATAGCCATATTCTGCTGAAGTCGATGCATCACTATATCATCGTTGATGATAGTTTGCTCCGAAGTTTCGGCATTAACAACTATGTCAAGTATATTGAGCAATTTTCGGGCATCGCCACCACTCTGTCTAAAAAGAGCATTTGTTGACTCTACCTTTATATTTTTTGTCTTTAAAACCTCATCTTGAGTTATCGCTCTATTTAATAAGGTTTCTAAATCATTAACTTCCAATGGTTTAAGTACATACACTCCACATCTTGACAATAATGGTGAAATAACCTCAAAACTTGGATTTTCTGTTGTAGCACCAATCAAAACAACTATCCCCTGCTCCACCGCACCTAACAACGAATCTTGTTGACTCTTGCTAAAACGATGAATCTCATCAATAAAAAGAATTGGTGCTGGTGTATCAAAAAATTGTTGTTTCTTAGCCTTATCAATAACATCGCGTACATCCTTAACACCACTATTAATTGCACTGAGCGTAAAAAATGCACGCTTACCACTATGAGCTATAATTTTGGCTAATGTTGTTTTACCAACTCCAGGAGGTCCCCAAAGAATTATACTCTGAATCCTCCCCGTTTCTATCATATTGCGCAATACAGCACCTTGACCAACAAGATGTTGCTGACCTATATATTCGTTCAAATTTTTTGGTCTCAATCTTTCTGCTAACGGCTGCATAGGCTAAAATAATGTTAACTTATCCGTTTTCTCTGCTGTGTAATTCGTTGAGATATTGCTCAAGAGCGTAAAGATCATCATATAGCACTTCTCGCGACTTACTTCCATTATGCGAACCCACAATTCCCGCTGCCTCAAGTTGGTCGATAAGTTTTCCCGCACGATTGTATCCAATGGAAAGTTTTCTTTGCAATAGAGATGTACTTCCTTGTTGGGTAGATACTACAATTTCGGCCGCCTCGTCAAACAATGAATCAAGTTTTGTCAAATCTACATTAGCACCTTCCTCTTCGGCTACCTCTGGTACTGGAAGTTCAAATGTTATAGGATAACCTTGCTGATTGCCAATGTAGGTAGTAATTTTTTCAATTTCTGGTGTATCAATAAACGCACATTGCAACCTAACCAAATCCGTACCTTCGGTAATTAGCATGTCGCCACGCCCCACAAGATGGTTGGCACCAGATGTGTCGAGAATTGTTCGCGAATCCATCATTGACGACACTTTAAAAGCAATACGGGTTGGGAAGTTAGCCTTTATCAAACCTGTAATAATGTTGGTTGTAGGACGCTGTGTTGCCACTATCATGTGTATACCAATGGCACGAGCAAGTTGCGCAATACGAGCTATTGGCTTTTCCACTTCTTTACCCGCCGTCATTATCAAATCGGCAAACTCGTCGATTATCACAACTATATAAGGGAGATATTTATGTCCATTGTTTGGATTTAATTTTCTTGCAATAAATTTTGCATTGTATTCTTTAATGTTCTTACATTCAGCCTCTTTCAACATTCCATAACGGTTGTCCATTTCAACGGTAAGCGAATTAAGCGTCAACACCACCTTGTCAACATCGGTAATAATGGTTTCTTCGCTTTCTGGCATTTTTGCAAGATAATGCTTTTCCAACCGCGCATAAAGCGTTAGTTCTACCTTTTTAGGGTCAACAAGTACAAATTTGCATGTTGCTGGGTGTTTTTTGTACAACAAAGAAGCAATTATAGCATTAAGACCAACCGATTTTCCTTGTCCAGTAGCACCAGCCACCAAAAGATGTGGACATTTCGCCAAGTCCATAACGTAAGATTCGTTGCTTATGTTTTTTCCAAGGGCTATGGGCAAATCATAATTGGTTTCTTGAAATTTAACCGAACTTATCAACGATCTCATCGACACCGTCTGCCGTTCCTTATTTGGAACTTCTATACCCACCGTACCACGCCCAGGCATTGGAGCAATCATACGTATGCCTATAGCTTTAAGGCTTAGCATAATATCGTCTTCAAGGCTCTTAATCTTAGAAATTTTTACACCCGGAGCTGGCGTTATCTCGTATAGCGTTACTGTAGGACCAACTGTTGCCTTTATTCGCTTTATATTAATCTTAAAATTTCGTAAAGCCTCAACAATGTTTTCTTTGTTGGCCATTAGTTCTTCGTTGGTTACGGCAATTGATTCTCCACCATAATCTTCAAGCAAATCTATTGGAGGAAGTTTATAATGCGATAACTCTTGGGTTGGGTCGTATGGAGGAAGGTTGCTAATATCTTCGGCGGTAAGATCGTGTTTTGTTTCCACTTCGAGATCAAGACCACTTTTCTGTTCTTGGTTGGCAACCACTGGCAAATTATTAGAAGAAGACACGTTCATTTCTGGTTCGTCATCGGTAAAATCCACTGTTTCTTCTTGATGCTTGGTGGTATCTTCTACGTCAAAATCCAAATCTGATGGTGTGGAATTTAAATCAACTTGTTCTCCATTGCTATTTATTGTATAATGAATATCTTCAATAGTTTGACCGCTACGTTTCTGTGATTTTTGTTCTTGTGTATCAAAATTTATGGTTTGTTGTTCTCCCTTATAGTCGCGCGATTTGAAAATTTTTTGTGATATAAAATCAAATGGCGATTTACGCTGTTTTTTTTCAGTATCTACCGTTTGGGTGTCATTGTCGCGTATGCCCTCAGTATAAAAAAACGAGTCATTATTTTTTTTACGATTGTCTTGCGTACTATATTCTATGTCTCCAGATGATTTATAAAACTTATTAGCCGAACGATAGGACGCAACCAAACTATGATTTTGACCAAACGACTTAAAAAACATTTTTACCCACTCCATTGAGTTAGGAATTTTGTACATTATATAGGCAACGGCAGAAAACAATAACAACAAAAATGTACCAACTTTTCCAAAAACCGATTCAAGCCAATTGTCAACCATATAGCCAAACACACCTCCAAGGCAAAACCACTCATCACCAAAGAAATAGGCTAATGCTATCGAAAACCAAACAACACAGACTGTCAAGGTTTTAAACACACTCAAAATATCAAAATTGGCTTTTGCAACAAGATTAAAACCTCCCATAACTGCCACAACTATAAACGCAAACGATGGCACTCCAAAAAGGTTATGAATAAAAAGTTGTGCAAGCCATGCCCCAAATTTTCCTCCCCAATTATCAACTTGAATATCTGGATCTGAAAAATAATTAAAGAATCCAAGTTCAAGGTTGCTTTGATCGGTTTTCCACGTTAATAAGTAAGATATAAAACTAAGCGTTGCCACAAATGCAAGCACAAGTAGCATAATGCCAGATATAACTTTAAATCTTTCGTCGTTTATAATACGTTTTGCCTTTTTTAAAGGCGGTTCATACTTTATAGTATTTCTTTTGGCCATTGGTTTTATTAAATTTTGCGCATGGCAAAGGTAAAACTTTTAATTTAAAAGTTAAAAAAAAGTTTACTTTATTTTTTTAACAATGCTTGTAAATCGAACATTTTGTCGCGCAATTTGGCAGCTAAAACAAAATCAAGTTTCTTGGCTGCCTTTTCCATTTCGCTCTTTGTCTTAGAAATGGCGCGTTCCAAATCTTGTTTCGACATAAACTTTTCTACTGGCTCTGCTGCCAAACATTCTTTTATAGTTTCTAATTCTTTAACATTGCTTTCCTGATCTGAAGGATTATTATTTTTACTAAGTATCAATGTGTTAGCTTTTTTAACCTGTTTTGGTGTTATGTTATGCTCTTTGTTATACTGCATCTGCACCCTACGATGTCTATTGGTTTCGTCAATGGTTGCCTTCATAGAATCGGTTATAGTGTCGGCATACATTATAACTCTACCATTAACATTGCGTGCTGCACGACCTGCCGTTTGTGTTAACGAGCGTGCTGACCTTAAAAATCCTTCCTTGTCAGCATCAAGAATAGCAACAAGTGCAACTTCTGGCAAATCAAGACCTTCTCGCAAAAGATTAACTCCAACAAGAACGTCAAAAAGTCCTTTGCGCAATCCGTCCATAATTTCAATGCGTTCGAGAGTATCAACATCAGAATGAATATATTTTGTTCTAACACCCATTTTTTCAAGATACTTTGTCAACTCTTCAGCCATACGCTTAGTAAGAGTAGTTACCAAAACTCGCTCGTCATTCTTAACCACCTCTTGAATTTCGTTTATCAAATCATCTATCTGTGTTCCCGTTGGACGCACATCAATAGGCGGATCAATAAGCCCAGTTGGACGTATCATTTGTTCTACAATAACACCACCACATTTTTCAAGTTCATAGTCGGCGGGCGTGGCACTCATATAAATTGTTTGATGTGTAAGTTGCTCAAACTCAGAAAATTTCAAAGGTCTATTATCCAATGCCGCTGGTAACCTAAAACCATATTCCACAAGATTAACTTTTCGACTTCTATCGCCACCAAACATTGCGTGAATCTGTCCAAGGGTAACATGGCTTTCATCTATTATAGTAATAAAATCATCTGGAAAATAGTCCAAAAGACAGAAAGGCCTACTTCCAGGGCTACGTCCGTCAAAATAACGAGAATAATTTTCAATACCAGAACAATGTCCAAGCTCTTGCATCATTTCAAGGTCGTAATTTACTCGATCCTCAATACGTTTAGCTTCAAGATTTTTACCCTCATCTTTAAAATATTGTACTTGCAAGCCCAAATCAATACGAATATTTTTCATTGCCTCAAACATTCGCTCTTGGCTCGTCAAAAAAATGTTTGCTGGATAAATAGTAGCTTCTTCTAAAGTGTCAATCCGTTGACCATTAAGTGGGTCAAAAGTAGAAATTTCGTCTATTTCGTCGTCCCAAAAAATAATCCTATACGCATAATCGTCATACGCAACATAAACATCTACGGTATCGCCTTTTACCCTAAAAGTACCACGTCGAAATTCAATTTCGTTGCGCGAATAAAGACTATCATGCAATTTTTTAAGAAAAACGTTACGTTCTACCTTTGCACCACACTTAATATTTATAATATTAGAATGAAAATCTTCAGGATTACCTATTCCATAAAGACACGACACACTACTAACAATAATAATATCTCTACGTCCAGAAAGTAAGGCTGTTGTGGCAGAAAGACGCAATTTTTCGATGTCATCGTTTATAGAAAGGTCTTTTTCTATATAAGTGTTTGTGGTTGGAATAAATGCCTCTGGCTGATAATAATCATAGTACGACACAAAATATTCTACAGCGTTTTCAGGAAAAAAAGTTTTAAATTCCCCATAAAGCTGTGCCGCCAAAGTTTTATTATGACTAAGAACCAAAACAGGTCTATTGAGTTTGGCAATAACATTGGCAACGGTGAACGTTTTACCTGATCCAGTTACACCTTTTAATATTTGATACTGATCGTTGCCATTAACACCATCGACAAGTTGTTGAATAGCTTGTGGCTGATCGCCCATGGGAGAAAAATCGCTTACTAACTTAAAATCCATTTTATGTGTACTATTAAATTTTGCAAATGTAAAAAAAAACTATATATTTACCGAAAATTTTTAGCAACATGAAAATTAGTTATTCAGAAAAATACAGAATAAAACACAACGAAACCGATTTTAACGGAGAATTATCGCTGGCATCAACAGGTGATTTACTTTTAGATGCCGCAGGACTACACGCTCTTGACATAAAAACCGATATTAGCAACCTAAACACCCAAAATTTAACATGGGTAATTTCTGGAATGAAGTTCAAAATATTCAAAATGCCTTGCATCCACCAAGAAATAACCGTAGAAACCAAAGTATCAGCATACACAAAATTTACCACTCAAAGAGACTTCCGCATATTTGACAGCCAAGGCCAACTAATGAGCGAAATAAGTTCAGAATGGTTAATAATAGATGTCAACACACGACGACCAGTGTTTATAACCGAAATATTACCACAACTCGAACAAATATGCCAACCACAAACACCAGTAGAAAAATACAAAAGATTAAGGTTTTCGCTACTCGACAATCAAAAAATATCAACCCACAAAATATCCTACCCAGACATTGACATAAACAAACATCTATACAGCATGAATTATGTAAGGTTGGCATTATCGGTATTCGACACAAAAAAGTTTTCTAATAAAAAAATAAGCACAATGGACATAAACTTTATCTGCGAAATGCTATCTGATCAAACAGCCGAAATATATCTTAACGACCAAGAAACCACATCTCAAATAGATATAAAAGAATCACAAAGCGGGAAAAGCACTTTCAAAGCAGAAATAAATTGGATATAATTTTTTCAACACGTTAATATTTCACTTGAACAACGAATTTAACAGATAAACTTCCACTATGATTTATATTCGTTTAATTAGCTTAAAGCTTGCGTCTTTTGTTTAATATAACTATCTGTTAGACAAATTCGTTTTATTCGTTTAATTCGTTGTAAAAAAAATCAAATGAAATCAACGTGTTTTTTCAAACAAAAAAATTAATATTTTTTTTGCAAAAACAAAAAAAAGTAATAAATTTGGCATTGAAAAAAAATAAAAAACACAATAAAAAAAGAAAATGGACAACGTAATAAAGGAATTTACTGACAAAGTAAGTTCTTCGGTTTACAAGCATACATTCGTAAAACTGATACTATCCAAAAGAGTTTTGGAAAATCAGGATATGAACAAAATAATTGTCAAATACGTAGAGTTAAAAGGCGAACCTAACCTATCGTTTGTTTATAAATACGACAGTAACGACATAACCAAAAATTTTAGCGTGGAGGAAGGCGTAAAACAACTCCAAGCAATGATAGGAAACAATTTTCTCGATAACGTTCTCTACACCACAAAAGAAGATGTTGAGTTAAAATACAACAACAAACACATTGGCAAAATATACTATTCAAAAAAGCCAACTTTTAGCGAAGCTGCCGATGGTAGCCACGACGAAACCAAAAAGCGTCTTCTTGATGTAAAGAAAAGTGTATATTTTAAAAGCCTTGGTGTAACAGATCAAAAAGGCGAAATTATACCAAGCATGAATGCAAAATACAAACAAGTTGAACGTTTTGTAGAAATAATAGACTCATTATCAGCAAATTTTGTTAATCAAAAACCTGTTCGGATTGCCGATGTAGGCTGTGGTAAAGGCTACCTAACATTTGCAACATACGACTATTTGCTAAATACAAAAGAACTTGACATTGATATGGTTGGCGTAGAAACCCAAGAAAACCTTGTAAAATTCTGCACCAACATTGCCCAAAAAGCACAATACAATGGCTTAAAATTTATACAAAGCAACATCAACGAATATAAACCAGAAGCACTTGACGTACTTATTGCATTGCACGCATGCGACACCGCCACCGATGATGCAATTTACCTTGGAATACAATCGGGAGCAAAAGTAATTATCGTATCGCCATGTTGCCATAAACAAATTCGTAGCCAGTTGAAAATAACAGAAAACAACGCACTGAAGCATTTGTAAAACATATGAAAGAAGAAAGAGAAGAAAATAGCTCTTTTGCAAAAATTTTGGTCGGAATGATTATAGTTTTTGTCGGAATAATTGCAGGGATTATGGTTCTTTCCGGCAATGACACTTTTTTTGTAAAAGCATTTGGAGAAGATGCTTTTATAACAAAGGCTTTCAGAAAACTTGTACAGAATAATGCAAACAAAGAACACGCTGATTTCTCGCTTCCGTTTGGACTTAGAAGACAAAACATATTATTTTTGGGAGTGGATGCCAGTGAAAACCCAAAAGATCCTTGGACAGGAACGAGAACAGATACAATAATACTTGTAAATATTGACCCTAAAACCAGATCTGTAAATGCACTTTCAATCCCAAGAGACAGTAAAGTTTATCTTCCAAAAGATAACGGGGTAAATAAAATTAATGCGGCACACGCCATAGGCGGAGTTGAAATGACTAAAAGAACAGTCGAAGATACTCTTGGGGTTCATGTTGACAGATATATTATGGTTCACGATAATGCCGTTAAAGAAATTATTGATGCTATGGACGGAGTAGATTTGTATATTGAAAAACCAATGCACTACAATGATTATTCCGGGCATTTGCATATTAACTTTACAAAAGGAAATCATCATTTAGACGGGCAGCAAGCTGTTGAATATTTACGATTTAGGCATGATGCTCTCGGAGATATCGGAAGAACTCAACGCCAGCAATGGCTTATGAGAAGTGTTTTAGATAAACTCAAACAACCTTCAACACTCACCAAAATTCCCGATATAATTTCGGTCACAAAAAAATACGTAAAAACAGACATGTCTTTTTATGAATTGTCGCAATACGCAGGCATGCTAAAACACGTAGACATGGATAAAATAGAAATTGCAATGCTTCCCGGAGCCCCAAACCAACGAGGCTACATAAGCTATTGGATTCTTGACCCTGAAAAAACTCAAGAAGTAATAAACAGAGTAATATATAGAGATAAACCGCATTTTGATGAAAATATGATTCTTAATGCCGGAATTTTATCATCAGATTCTTCCAAGATGGAGGCTATGACAGAGCATCTTAAAGCTGCTAATATAAACGTAAAATGCACTGGTGAAATAAGCAGAGCACATTCACAGTTTATTGCACATTCAAGCAAAGTTACAAATGATTATTACAACTGGCTGTCTAAAAAAGATGAAACTTTTAAAGGTTTCCAGTTTGTATATGACCCGATAAATTACTACTGCGGTGAAACAGATTTTACAATATTGTTAAACTAGTGCCCGTAGCTCAGCTGAATAGAGCGTTTCCCTCCGAAGGAAAAGGTCATGGGTTTGAATCCCATCGGGCATATTTTTATGTTATAATAAAAAAAAAGGCTTCGTAGCTCAGTAGGATAGAGCGGCGGTTTCCTAAACCGTGTCT
>ERZ842401.4819-NODE-4819-length-15365-cov-5.302613_pt1 | contig 15365 bp, 10 predicted proteins | sample MGYA00521270_ERZ842401 | MGnify/ENA primary metagenome ERZ842401 (study PRJEB31892, sample SAMEA3878208) | bioreactor metagenome | biome: Moose rumen | place: Sweden | collected 2011-10 | study: EMG produced TPA metagenomics assembly of the PRJEB12797 data set...
CAAATCTCTTTAAATATTTTTTCCGTGGCACCGGTCTCGCTCTGCACATATTCTGCCGCTTTGGTGCCTATTGTTTCATGTTGGTCGAAAGCAGTATCAAGCGCTGCTTCCAGTTCGCTATAGTTTTGAATGCTCCGCCCTGCGCCTGCATCAATCAGACCTTGCGCTTCGCGGAAATGATGGTAATTGGGGCCGAAGATAACAGGTACGCCGTACACGGCTGCCTCTATCGTATTGTGGATCCCCACACCGAAACCGCCGCCTACATAGGCTACCTGTCCGAACCGGTAAATGGAACTGAGCAGACCTATTGTATCTATTACCATCACTTGGGCGTGGCGGAGAATATTGAGTCTGCTCATATTGGACGGCATGGCATGGATAGTACTGTATTTCACTATCCGGCCCCGGAACAGGTTAAAGATCCAATGCAGGTGCTCCTCGTTGATCTCATGCGGCACTAAAATCAGTTTGGTACCGGGACCTGCACTCTGTATTCCGTATTCCGTATTCTGTATTCTGTCGGCAAAGCGGTCTGTATGCCTCTTTAAATACTGCTCCAACAACTCCTCGTCTTTCGGCCAAGTGCTTCCGGCTACCAGTACCTGGTCTGCGCCTTCTATAAACTGCGCTATCGGCGTCAGCCTGTCTGCGGAGCGGTCTTTCGACTTTTGACTTTCTACTATCTGTACCACCCGGTCAAAACGTGTGTCTCCGGCTACGGAAGCGCTGTGGATTCCGTGATCAGCCAACAGCCGGCGCGAGGCTTCGTCCTGAACGTATATATGCGTGAAGCATTTCAGTACACTTGATGCGCCAAAGCCCCACCAGTGGAAAAAACGCTGCGTCGGACGGAAGATAGCGGAGATAGAGTAGGTGGGAATGTTCCGTTTCTTCAGTTGACGCAGATAAGCCGGCCAGAACTCGTATTTCACGAAGATAGCCATGCTCGGTTGCAACGCTTCTATGAATTTCCGGGCTTTGCGACGGGTAGCGAAAGGAAGGTAAAGTACCGCGTCCGCCAACTCATAGTTCTTGCGTGCTTCATAACCCGAAGGGCTGAAGAACGTAACCACAATTTTGACTTTTGAATTTTGACTTTTGAATTTCTCTATGAGTGGTCTTGCCTGCTCAAACTCGCCGACGGAAGCGGCATGGATCCATATCGCGCCGTGAACTTTCGCCCACTCGTCGTCGCGACCTTTAGCCAGCGTCGCTTTCTGCCCGTTAACCAGCATCCGGGCTTTCTTATGCCCGAACAGGGCGGCTATCCGTATCAGTAAAAAATAGAGGTACATGTATGTTGCGCGCACTATCGCGTTAAAATCGGGTGCAAAGATACTGCTTTTTTTTGAAATATGCAACACTTTGTATATTTTTATACAAAAAAAGAGCCCCGAAGGGCTCTCTCTTTGGACGGTTTGACTCGGATTTAGTCTAGATCGTCATTATTGTTCAAAGCGTCGCAGGACTCGTAGTCGCTGGCGTTTGCTTTCTTGTAGCTGTAAGAAGCAGAACCGTATTTGCCTGTTTGGGCTACACTCCACATAGACTCTTCCATGATAGAAACAACTTCAAACTCGGTGCCCCACATATAGTGGGTCTCATCGGCGGAACTGGTTATACCTGCAACAGAAACCGTGATATGCTCGGTGATCTCCCAGCAGCACGAGGTCTTCGTGTCGTACGCTTTACCGTTTACGGTACCTGCCTCATTGTCAATTGCCGGCTCCTTGCCGCCTTGGGTGTACTGAGACGAGCCTCCGGAACCACTGTTACAACTTGCCATGAACACCATTACCAAAGCCATCATGGCTGCGTAAAGAACTTTTTTCATTGTTTTTAATTTTTAGGGGTTAATAAAATTTGATATTTGGGGTATGTTTGTTTAATGTGTCCACTTTCAAAATCCGTTGCAAAAATACTGCTTTTTATTCATATATGCAAGAGCCGGCGCATTTTTTTGTTCATTTGCCTGCACTTTTTTTTACTCAGGGGACATTTACGACTCATTTACGACTTTTTCAGCACTCTTTTACGACACTTTCAGCACATCCCAATGGTGCTTTTTTCGTATTTTTTTTGCTCATTTCAAAAAAAAGCAGTACCTTTGCACCCGATTTGGCGCATACAGCCAATGACCGGTAACCAATGACCAATAATAAGACAGTTATATTAGCTATTGAATCCAGCTGTGACGATACATCGGCGGCTGTGATCGTGGACGGCATTCTCCGGAGCAATGTGATCGCCAGCCAGAAGGTGCATGAGGAGTTCGGAGGTGTTGTGCCCGAACTGGCGAGCCGTGCGCACCAGCAGAATATCTTGCCCGTTGTGGACACGGCGCTTAAACGTGCAGGTGTCACCAAGGATGAACTCTCGGCTATTGCTTTCACGCGCGGACCGGGCTTGCTCGGTTCTCTGCTGGTAGGTACTTCTTTTGCAAAAGGACTGGCGCTCGCGCTCGACATCCCGTTGATAGATATCAACCACCTCCAAGGGCATATCATGGCGCATTTCGTAGAGCCGGGAGAAGAACTCAAAGCGGCTACTCCCAGCCTGCAGAACGTAGAGATCAAACATCCCTCGTTCCCCTTCCTTTGTCTCCTCGTTTCCGGAGGTAACAGCCAGATCGTACTCGTCAAAGCCTACAACGACATGCAGATCATCGGTCAGACGATCGACGATGCGGCAGGAGAGGCGTTTGACAAATGCGCGAAAGTGCTCGGACTCCCTTACCCAGGTGGACCATGGATTGACAAACTCGCCAAACTCGGCGATCCGGCAAAGTATCCGTTTGCCAAACCCAATATCCCGGACTATAACTATTCTTTCTCCGGACTCAAGACCTCTTTCCTCTATACCTTGCGGGATATGCTCAAAGCGAATGGGGTAGAGACGGTCGATGAACTGGCTCAGGTCGTTCCTAACCTGCGCGAAGACATGTGTGCATCGCTCCAAAAGACCGTGGTGGACATCCTGATGAAGAAACTGAAAAAGGCTGCAAAGGACTTGAATATCAAACAATTAGCCGTAGCAGGAGGTGTTTCTGCCAATAGTGCGCTCCGCCAGGCATTCATCGACCATGGCGTACGCTATCGTTGGGAGGTCTTTATTCCGCCTTTCTCTTTTACCACGGATAATGCGGCTATGATATGTCAGGCGGGCTATTTCAAGTATCTGGATCATGATTTCTGCGCAATAGATGAAGTACCTTTCGCCAAAACACAGATATAAATGACCCGGATATAAATGACAAAATGGTAAATGACAAAATGGTAAATATTAAAGCCGCTCTGCGTCCCTATGCTGATGTTATCATCTTTATGATAACGCTTTTTGCGGCTAATTATTTCTGGAAATGGACTGTTTCGGGCGACGAGAACGGCGATCTGGTCACTTGGTTCGGATGGGATGTCACCGCGCCTTTTGAGTTCATGGCTTGTCATATCGCAAGGGTGGTGTATTGGCTTGTCTCCCTCTTCCGGGACACCGCCTTTATGGCAGATGAACATACCATCCGTTTTGTCGGAGGAACAGGGACTTCTATCATCTGGGGATGTACCGCTATCAAACAGAGTTTCATCTGGTTCTGGCTTATCGCTACGGTTATACCAATTACAAATTACAAATTACAAATAGCGAAGCTTTGGTATATCCCTCTCGGATGGCTCTGCTGCTATGCGTTTAATATCCTTAGGATTTTTCTCATAGCGCTGCTTATCGAGCATCATCCGGAATGGTTCCACATGCTGCACGATTACATCTTCAAATATCTGTTCTACGGAATGCTTTTCGGGCTATGGGTTATCTTTGTTGAAAAGATAAGACCTTCGCTTTTACCCAACTGATTATCTTCCATGTCCGGCTCGCCTGCGGTGCGTCGCCTGTCAGTATGTCCGGTACGGCATTTCCTGTCTCCTGCTCCGGATAAACGACCATGTAACTATGCTCCTTGAAGAATTTCTCCAGCATGGTAGGCACCTGCTCGAAGAGCGGGTTGTAGGACGGAGTAGAGGGGCGTGCGTTGATCATCACGATCATGTCGTCCGGCGCCATCTGTTTGGCTATCATCAGTACGTCCTCCCAGTTCTCCATTTCCCGGTATGCGGCACGCAGATATTTGCCTTTGCGGCGGCAGAAAGCCTGTAGCACTTTCTGGCTTTCCTCATTGGTGAAGAATACCACCTTTGCGCCTATCTGGCTGCTCAAACGGCGCACCAGACCGAAGCAGGAGATGAAATCGTGCTCTTTCTCCGCATACAGAGGTACGGCTACCAGGATCCGCGAGATTGTGTTCAGCGGCTGCGCCGGGTGATAGATGATGGCGGCTTTCGACTGGTGGTTGATCAGTTGGGCGGCATCTGCCCAGTCGGTCTCGCTTGCAAACTCAGGAGAAGGCAACTCGCCTAACTCGCTCAACTCGCGCAACTCATATCCCCTGTTTTCGCCTACTGTTATCATCAGCCATGAGTCCTCTTTCTTGTCTGCCTCCAGCCGCGCTTCTTCCTGCAACGACAGCCGTTTGGAGGCGTACTCGGTTACGAAAGAAGCGGTCGTGCACAGCACCAGAATCATCAGCACGGCGGCGTTCAGTATCTCGTCGCCGAAGATATGCGACTGATAGCCTATCGTTACGATAGCTAATGTACCTGCAGCGGTGGCATGCGTCAGACCGAACATCAGTCTGCGCTCGTCCGCCTCCAGACGGAACTGTTTCTGGGCAATCCATGATGCAAGCCATTTGCCCGACAGTTTGGTGACAATCATCACCAGCGCAATGAGCACCGTCTGCCACCCGCTCCACAGGTAATGCACGTCTATCATCATACCTACGCCTAACAGAAACAGAGGGACGAAGAGGTTGTTGCCTACAAAATTGATGCGTTGCATCACGGGTCCTAAGTTAGGTACCAGTTTGTTGAGCGACACGCCGCAAAGAAAAGCGCCTAAGATACCCTCTAACCCTGCCCAGTCGGCAAGCCAGGCACTCATTACCATCATGGTCATCACAATCAGAAAACCGCTTGTGGCGTCGGACCGGCGCTTGAAGAAACGCTGTGCCAGCCATGGGAAAGCAACGGTGATCACTGCTACCGTCAGTACGATCTTACCCGCCATCAGCCATCCTTCCGACAGCTGAATGCCGAATACTGAACACGGATGGCTGACCGCTGATGGCTGATGGCTGGCTATTGCCAGCACCAGCAGCGATAGCGTGATGGTGAACATCGTGCCTCCGATAGCTATGTTGGCGGCGGGGTTTTTCTGAATGCCGTACCGGCTTACGATAGGATAGGTCATCAGGGTATGCGAGCCGTACATCGCTCCGAGAAGACTACTGGTCACCATGTCAAAACCAAGTGCCAGACTGGTTCCTATACCTAAGACAAAAGGCATGATGAAGGAGTAGATACCGAAGAGCACGGCATGGGTCCGTTGCTGGCGGAAGTCATTGATATCCACCTCGATACCGGCTTGCAGCATGATATACAGCATTCCTATCTTGCCTAACATCTGGATCGTGTCGCTGCCGCCGAGCCATCCGAAGCCCTTCGGACCGACCAGGATACCCACAATGATAAAACCGACGATACTGGGAATGCGTATCTTTCGGCATATCATTGGTACCAGCAAAATAGCTGCCAACACTAACGCAATAATCGCCAATGGTTCGGTTATCATGAATTCTCAATTCTCAATTCTCAATTCTCAATTAAACAAACCGTCCGGTTACGGATTTTTTGTTCTTCCGGATCTCTTCTACGGTGCCTTCTGCCACTATCGTGCCGCCGCCTCTGCCGCCTTCCGGACCCATGTCGATGATCCGGTCGCAGGCTTTGATCACGTCCGTGTTATGCTCGATGATGACTACCGTGTTGCCTTTGTCCACCAGTTGCCGGAGTACTCCCAGCAGCACGCGGATGTCCTCAAAATGCAGTCCCGTCGTAGGTTCGTCTAATATATATAAGGTCTTGCCGGTGGATGGACGCGATAGTTCGGTAGCCAGTTTGATGCGCTGGCTCTCGCCGCCGGAGAGGCTCGTGGACGACTGGCCGAGTTTGATATAGCCTAATCCGACGTCCTGGATGGTTTTGATCTTACGGAGGATCTTCGGTTGCGGTTCGAAGAACTCAACGGCTTGGTTGACGGTCATGTCCAGCACGTCGGCGATGCTCTTTCCTTTCCATCTTACCTCCAGCGTCTCGCGGTTGTATCGCTGCCCACCACATACCTCGCACGGCACATACACGTCCGGCATGAAATGCATCTGAATGGTCTTGTAGCCGTTGCCCATACACTCTTCGCACCTGCCGCCCTTGGCGTTAAAAGAGAACCGTCCGGCTTTCCAGCCGCGGATTTTGGCTTCCGGCAGCTGCGCAAACAGTTCGCGGATGTCGTTGAACACATTGGTGTAGGTGGCAGGATTGCTCCGGGGCGTGCGACCGATAGGAGACTGATCGACGTTGATGACCTTGTCGATATATTCGACGCCTTCAATCTTCTCATACGGGAGCGGTTCGGTCTTGGAGCGGTAGAATTTCTGACTCAGGATAGGGTATAGGGTCTGGTTAATCAGACTGCTCTTGCCGCTGCCGCTCACGCCCGTCACGCAAACCATCATGCCCAATGGAATCTTAACCGTCACGTTCTTGAGGTTGTTTCCCTTACATCCGGACAGGGTGATAAATCGTACAGCAGGCTCTGCCTGCGGTCTTACGGTACCATCAGTCACGGTCTTTTTCCCGTTCAGATACTGCGCCGTGAGCGTGTCTGTCTTCAGCAGTTCGCTTGGCGTGCCGCTGAACAGCACCTTGCCGCCCAAGCGTCCGGCTTTAGGACCTATATCGACGATCCAGTCAGCTTGCCGCATCATCTCCTCATCGTGTTCCACCACGATGACGGAGTTACCCAGATCGCGCAACTCTTTTAGGCTCTTTATCAACCGCTCGTTGTCGCGCTGGTGCAGACCGATGGAAGGCTCGTCCAGGATATACAATACGTTCACCAGCCGGCTTCCTATCTGTGTCGCCAAACGGATGCGCTGGCTCTCGCCCCCGGACAGACTCTCGCTGCTGCGTCCCAGGCTGAGGTAACTCAGCCCAACCGACTGCATGAACCGCAACCGAGCGCATATCTCTTTCAGTATCGGCTCCGCGATGGCTTTCTGCTTCTCGGACAACTGATGGCTGATGTCTGACGGCTGATGGCTGAATGCTGACAGCTCCTGCAGCAGCACGTCAATATCCATCTCGGACAAATCGGCGATATTGTATTTCCCAATGCGGTAACTCAGTGCCTCTTTGCTCAGCCGCTTGCCGCCGCATTCCGGACATACCACCCATTCTTCTTTCTCTTCCTCCTCGTCACCCGTAACCGATAACCCGTCACCCGTAACCGCTTGCAATTCCTCCCACCAGTTCTCCTGCCGGATGGCTTCGTCAATGTCCTCCTTTGTACTTTGTACATTGTCCCTTTGTACCTTCCCCAGTCCTTTGCAGCACGGGCACCATCCGGACGGGCTGTTGAAGGAGAAGGTATGCGGAGCCGGTTCCTGGTAGCTCAATCCCGTCTCCGGGCACATCAGACTCCGGCTGAAAAATCTTACAGCAGGCTGAACCTGCGGTCTTTCAGCGGAGCGGTCTTTCAGCGTAAGCGGTCTTTCAGGCGAAGCCGGTCCGGTTGCATCTAAGCATGCAACCATCATCACGCCGTTTCCTTGCGTCATCGCCCGGTCCACGCTCTGCCGCAACCGACGGGTGTCTATCTCTTCCCCCTCCCTTGAGGGGTGAAGAGCTCCGCTCGATCGAGCGTCCTGTGGACGGTCGTAGAACTCCTTTTGGGTGGGGTTTTTAATTTTTAACCGGTCCACCACAGCTTCTATCGTGTGTGTCTTGTATCGGTCCACTTTCATGCCCGGTACTATCTCCTGCACTTCGCCGTCAACACGCACATGCACGTAGCCTTTCTTACGCAGCGTCTCAAAGAGCTCCTTGTAATGCCCCTTGCGTCCGTTCACCAGCGGCGCCAGAAGCAGGATCTTCTTCCCCGCATATTCGTTCTTTATCAGTTCGATGATCTGTTCGTCGGTGTAATGCACCATCTTTTTGCCGGACAGATACGAATAGGCTTCTCCGGCGCGCGCGAACAGCAGACGAAGGAAGTCATACACCTCCGTCACTGTGCCTACCGTCGAACGGGGGTTCTTGCTCGTCGTCTTCTGGTCAATGGAGATGACGGGGCTGAGACCGGTGATCTTGTCCACATCGGGACGCTGCATCTGTCCGATGAAACCGCGGGCGTAGGAAGAGAACGTCTCCATATACCGCCGCTGACCCTCCGCGAAGATCGTGTCGAAAGCTAACGACGACTTACCCGAACCGCTCAGTCCGGTGATCACCGTCAGTTTCTTGCGGGGAATGGACACACTGATATTCTTCAGGTTATGCACCCTCGCACCGATCACTTCTATCTTTCCTTCGTCATTCGCCATGACTCGCTCTTTCATCTTTTGTTTTTTTCCGGCTACAAAGGTACTGCTTTTTTTTGAGATATGCAAGAAAAAAGCGAAAAAGCAAATAAAAATCGCCCCGAAAGACGATTTTTCACAAATTCCCAATTCTCAATTCTCAATTCTCAATTCTCAATTCCCAATTCTCAATTCTCAATTCTCAATTCCTTCGTACTTCCTCCCGCCCTTTCTTCTCCCCTCTTTGTTCAGTGCGCAGGTCGTCAGGCCTGCGTTCTTTCTTTCTCCCCTTTCACCTCCTTGGTCCTTGGGGCTAAGAATTTTTAATTTTTAATTTTTAATTTTTAATTTTGAATTCTCAAAGGACTCTTTAAGGACTCTTTACGGACTCTTTACGGACTCTTTTGCTGGTCTCGACGCTGAACTTTTCGTTTCTAAGTTATTCTCCGGATCTACTAATTTCCAGAACGCGGCGATACTGCCTTTGCTCGCCAGCGCATCATCTATAGATTGTGCTTGAGCCATAAGGGAAACCTTTTTTTTTATATTTATAAAATAAATATTTTTTTTAAAGAGATAATTGTTGGAAGCTGCATAGTTTTCTCTTTTGGTTCTTTTCTCTTTTAGCCGTCAAGTCAGTTTCATTGCGCGGGTGTAACTCCAGATGGTGTCGATGCGCATGGACCGTAACCGGTAACCCGTCACCCGTAACCCGTCACCCGTAACCCGTAACCGGTAAATCCAGCGATAAAATCGCTTCTTTTGCAAAAAAAATACACGAACGCTTGCATATGTGAAATTTTTGTTGTACCTTTGCGCCGATTTTGTCAAGTTGAGTTTGCAAAGAGCGAAGAACAAAGAACGCTTCGCTCCGAGAGAAAAGAACAAAGACATTATTTAAACACCTTAATATAATACAATTATGGCTAAAGTTTATCATGCAAATGAGATCAAGAACGTCGCAATGTTGGGCGGTTCGGGATCGGGTAAAACGACTCTGATGGAGTCGATGTTGTTCGAAAGCGGGGTTATCAAACGCCGCGGTGCGATAGAGACACAGTCCACCGTGTGCGACTATTTCCCGGTAGAGAAAGAGTACGGCTACTCCGTATTCTCAACGGTATGTAACATCGAGTTCGAGGGCAAGAAACTGAATATCATTGACTGCGCCGGTAGCGATGACTTCTGCGGCGGCACCGTAGCAGCTTTGCAGATGTGCGGATCCGCGCTCATCGTCCTTTCCGCAAACGGAGGAGTAGAGGTAGGAACCCAGAATAACTTCCGTCTCGTAGAGAAAGCACACAAACCGCTGGCTTTCGTAATCAACAAATGCGACCATCAGGACGCAGATTTCGAGCGCACTTTCAACCAACTGAAAGAGAACTTTGGCAATAAATGTACTTTGATTCAATTCCCCGTCAACGCCGGAGCCGGCTTCAATGCCGTAATCGACGTACTGAAGGGTAAGATGCTTGTATGGAAACCCGAAGGCGGTGCTCCTGAGCTCAAGGACATCCCTGCCGAGTACGCAGACCGCGTAGAGGAGATGCGTTCGCAGCTCTCCGAGGCAGCCGCAGAGGCAGACGAGACGCTGCTGGACAAGTTCCTGGGCGAAGGACTGACCGACGAAGAGATCATGCACGGTCTCAAATCCGTCTATGCGGACGGGTCGATGTACCCGGTGATCTGCTGCTCGGGTCTCAAGGATATGGGTGTGCGCCGGCTCATGGACTTCCTCAACGGCATGGCTCCCAGCCCCTCACAGTTCAGTTATCCTACCGTGGACGGCAAGAAAATCAGTCCGGACGCTTCCGCTCCGACCAGCCTCTATGTATTCAAGACTTCCGTTGAACCGCATATCGGAGAGGTCAACTACTTCCGCGTAATGCAAGGAACCGTTCATAACGGCGACGACCTGCAGAACATGGAGCGCGGCTCGAAAGAGCGTATCTCGCAGCTATATCAGGTAGCAGGTTCCATCCGCGTGCTGGTAGATGAACTGGCTGCCGGAGATATCGGTGCTACCGTCAAACTCAAAGACACCCGTACCGGCAATACCCTCAACGCCAAAGAGTGCGACAACCAATACGCACCTATCAGCTATCCGCAGCCGCGCTACCGCCGCGCTATCAAACCGGTGACCGAGAGCGACGCAGAGAAACTGGCTGCGCTCCTGACACGTTATCACGAAGAGGACCCGACATGGATCGTTGAGCAGTCCAAAGAGCTCCGCCAGATGATCGTTTCCGGTCAGGGCGAGTTCCACCTCCGCACCCTCAAATGGCGTCTGGAGAACAACGACAAGATGCCTATCGAGTTCAGCGAACCGCGTATCCCGTACCGCGAGACCATCACCAAGGCTGCGCGTGCAGACTATCGCCATAAGAAACAGTCCGGCGGTGCCGGTCAGTTCGGAGAGGTACACCTCATCGTAGAGCCGTATGAGGAAGGACAGCCCGTGAAAGAGACCTATAAATTCGGCAACCAAGAGTACAAAGTGTCCGTCAAAGACCAGCAGGAGATCAACCTGGAGTGGGGTGGCAAACTGATCATCATCAACTCCATCGTCGGCGGTGCTATCGATGCACGCTTCATCCCGGCTATCGTAAAAGGTATCATGGACCGAATGGAGCAAGGACCTCTGACCGGTTCTTACGCCCGCGACGTGCGCGTCATTATTTATGACGGTAAGATGCACCCGGTTGACTCGAACGAAATCTCGTTCCGTCTGGCAGGCCGTAATGCCTTCGCGCAAGCCTTCAAAGAGGCGAACCCGAAAGTGCTGGAGCCGGTTTATGACCTGGAGGTCTTCGTTCCGTCGGAGATCATGGGTGATGTGATGAGCGACATCAACGGCCGCCGCGGTATGGTGATGGGTATGGAGACCGAGAAGAGCTTCACCCGACTCAAAGCGCAAGTGCCTCTGAAAGAGCTGGCTTCGTACTCTACGACACTCTCGTCGCTCACCGGAGGACGCGCTACCTTCACTATGGCGTTCAACTCCTACCAACTCGTTCCGGCTGACGTACAAGAGAAACTGCTTGCCGCTTACGCCGCTTCGCAGACAGAGGAAGAATAAAATCATGTACGAAGGACAGATGTACGATGTACGATGTACGATGTACGATGTACGATGTACCAAGGGACTAAGTACAAAAGAAAAGAGCCGCATTCCGCGGCTCTTTTTAATTCTCAATTCTCAATTCTCAATTCTCAATTCTCAATTCTCAACTTACTTCCCCGGACTGGCGTTGAAACTGTATGCCACGCCGATGGCGTGCTGGAACGACCGTTCCTCGGTCAGAATGATCTTCTGGCTGTTGGGCTTCACATTCACGTCACGGTCGTAGCCGTAATTGAAACGATAGCAGAAATCAAGGCTATTCCGTTTGGTCAGCCTCCATTCAACACCGATAGCGGACCGCACACGGCGGATATATTGATGTCCGCCGTTGGCGGGGTTATTATTGGTGTAGTACTGCTGCAACTCATTGGCGTTCAGCGTATTGACCACCTCGCACCAGATGTAGGGCTTGAGCGGCTTGCTCACTGCCGTGTAGGAGACCTGAACCTTGCTCCTCAGATACCAGTCCGCGCGGTTATGCTCATAGCACCCCGTAGCGGTATGGAGGTCGATATCGCCCATGCGGATCTCGGTCATAAAACGCTCACGGAGCGAGAAAGACCAGTTCTCGTACTTATAGGAACCTGTCACACTGAAGAACACACGGTGTTTCATGATCTTATTGACATCCAGCGTGTCTTTCTTGGTCAGCTTGAGCACATAGCCGGCATCCGCCTTCAGATACGTAAAACGCGGGTGCTTGTAACTGAGAGTGAGGGTGGTGTAGGACTTGTTGAAATCCGGTCCGAGCAACGCAGTGGTCGTGCCGGAGGTCGTCTGCAGCGCGGTGGAGTTGACCATGTCGAACCGCATATCCTCGTCCAGCGAGAGACCGAGACCGTTGTCCCAACGCCAATGGACATCCGCTCCTACACGCAACTGGGCACTATGGGAGGTAGAATTACGGGTCTCGGTATAACTCCATCCGTAGGCGTACAGCGGCAAAAAAAACAGGAAGAGTAGGGCTTTCGACCTTCGGCTTTCGACTATTAACTTTATTCTCCTCATTTGAACTTCGTTATTTGGTCAATGGAATTATGAATCTTGCCTTTCTCCAGCTTGTAACTCACGTTGATATAAGCCACATCGCGCAGAAAATCAATGTGTCCGATCTCTACATCTACGATCTCCAAGCCGGTACGCTCTTTGAGGTCTGCCAACAGTTCAGCCCTGTTTTCGGGCTTGATGTTCTCGATCTTCTCATAGAGGATGATCTTCTTCGACAGATGGTTGCGCACCTGCCATGCTTCGAATATCCAAGCCATGCAGACAATGATGATGTTCGCAATCAGCAACAGGTACCACGCCAAGCCGTCCGCCTTGAGACTCAGTGAGTTGATCACCGAGACCGCGATGACGAGGAACATGTAGTTCATTTCACGCATCGGCACGGTTTCCGTCCTGTAACGGATCATGCCGAAGATAGCGAACAGACCGAGCACGAAACCGGTCTGGATATCCAATATCTGCATCAGCCATAACAGCAGGAACATACCGCTGGAGAACAGCATAAACTGCACATAGTAGTCGCGCCGGCGGCTGTAGCGGAAATAAACACCGTAGAGCAAGATCCACGATACCAGCAGGTTAAAGAGGAACATGAGCGGCATGGTGATGATATTCTCGCTGATACCGATAAAATCTGCAATGGAATGCATGAGATACGAAATGCTGTCGCTTGTACCGAAACGTTCGGCGATAGACGGATCGTTCTCTAAAAACTCCAACGTGGGGTTGGCTAAATCTACTTGAAAAAACATATTTCTTAAACTTTTTACTTATTTGCTTATAAAACTTCTTTCAACTCTCAACTTTCAACATTCAACTCTCTAAAAGCATTTTCTTGATCAGACGTATCTTTTTCTTGAATCGGTTGCGTTTGAGCCCCGGTGTGGTGAGCGCCGTACCGATACAGTACTTGCTGATCTTGAACGGGTGTACGCGGTGGGCGAGCATGATGTCCGTCATTCGCGAAGGTACGTTGCCGTCGCGTTTGAGTTCGATGATGACCAGGTCGCTGAAACTCATTACCTCGCCGCTCACCACATTGTCCCATACCAGGTCCATGTCGATCGTCAGCCGTTCGGTCTTGGCTTTGTTGACCAGCGTGATACGGTGGAATTTGGTCCGGAGATGCGGACTGATGCTGTCCCATGTATAACGGCTCTTAGCGTTGATAAACCCGGCTACGGTCACTTCTTCGTCCGGACGGCGTTTGTGCTTCAGGATACTCTTTGTCTCGGCGCAGATGTCGAAGCCCGGCACCACGATACGTTTCTTTTTGGTACGGCCTTTGTTGTTCTTGCGCTTGATCTCCAGAAAAGTCAGGTTGCTGTCCACATATTGGCGCACGCGGATCTTCTGGCGCACCAATTGCCGGTCATGGTGTCGGAGGTACATATCCATGTCCTCTGTGTCGTAGTACATGGTGTCGTAGGTAGCTATCCGCTTGCCGTCTATCTCCTGCGCATAGTACTCCTCTTTCGCCATTTCCAGAATAGACGGCAAAACCGCAATCGGCACCGCATATTTGGTGTCGATGCGATTCATCAGTTTAACGCCCTCCATCTCGCTTAGGCTGATGGGGGAAAATTGAGAAAGGCAATCCTCTATTAACTTACTACTTTCCAACTTCTTTCAACTTTCAACTTTCAATTTTCAACTTTCAACTACTCATTGGAGAAGATATATTCGAATACCTTGACGGAGAAGAGTTTTCCATTGGGTAGATAGTTGTATTGTTTTGCTTTGGTACCGTCTGCGTTCCACTCGTATTTGCGGATGCGTACAGGACGGTTGCGGTCATTGTATTCAACCTCCTCCACTACCTTTCCGGTCACGTCGTCATAGGTGCTGGTCACACGGCTGCGCTGGCCGTAGGAAGCATACTCGATCTCCTCGATGCAGCGTCCCTGCGCGTCATATACCTTCACATGATCCAGCCAGCGGGTCTTCGTCTTCGCGTCGGTGTTCCATTCTTTGACGGTGAGGTTCTTGCGTTTCTCGCGTTTTGCCAATTGCTCCGGAGTCAACAGACTCTGAGCCGTAGCCGTACCTGCTAATAAGATACAAACTAAAATATAAATGTACTTTTTCATAACTTTAAAATGTCCAAATGGTAAATGCCCAAATGGTAAATGTCTTTACCATCCACCGGGTCCAGGTCCGTGTCCGCCACCGCCGGGACCGCCGCCGGAGTTACCTCCGCTATAGCTGCTCAGCGAGACGGAAGAGCCGCCGCTGACGGAAGCAGGGTAGTAACCCATACCGTTGAAGATCGCAGTGCCGGAAGCTGTTACACCGGATTTGAGAGTAGGCGTTGAAGCGCCGGAAACGACCAGACCGCTACCGCCGCTGGACGGAGTCTTGAAGGCGAACACATCGCTTCCTACGGTCAAGGCGTACCATGTGTTCTTGCTCCATGAGGAAGCCGAATAGCAACTCTGGCTGAGACTTGCACCGCTCTCTAATCCGCCGATCGCAACAATCGTACCGCCTTGGACGTAAAGCTTCTTACCGCCTTCCGTGTTGGCGTCCAACGCCACTTCCGGCGATGAGGAACCGATCGCATAGACCACTCCGCCTTTGATATACATATTGCCGTTCGAGTCTATGCCGTCGTTCTGTGTACCTACGGCAGTGACGCTACCTCCCTTGATATACAGGTCGCCAGCCGAGTTGATGGCATCGTCGTAGGCTGATACCATGATGGTTCCGTCGTTGATGGTCAGTATGGCTTTGCTCTCGATGCCCTCGCCATTCTTATCGCTG
>ERZ842401.4820-NODE-4820-length-15364-cov-3.886341_pt1 | contig 15364 bp, 7 predicted proteins | sample MGYA00521270_ERZ842401 | MGnify/ENA primary metagenome ERZ842401 (study PRJEB31892, sample SAMEA3878208) | bioreactor metagenome | biome: Moose rumen | place: Sweden | collected 2011-10 | study: EMG produced TPA metagenomics assembly of the PRJEB12797 data set...
GCCCCCAAGCCCCCAAATCGCAGGATAAATCCTGCGGCTGCGCGTTTTTTCAAAATGCTTATGCACGAAACACGAAATATGGCGAGTATTATGAAAGATAATGGAGGAGCACGATCATGCGTTGGACGAAACTTTCTATATATAGCATTCGGCATAATTCAAGGCCGCGAATATCTGTCGCTGGTAAATAATTCAAGAATCAGAAATGAAAATAGCAATAATTATTCATAAAGAAAACCCATAACTCAATCCTCATACCTACAAAATTGAGAATGATGTTATGGATTATAGGAAAGCATTTATACATAAGAAAACGAAAAAGCGATTCTCATAAAGAATCCTTTTTCCAAATACCCACACCCAAAGGCTGCAGGAAATCCATTCTGCCCAGAACGGGAACGAATCTTTCATCTACATAAACAGGCTGGGGCTGCTTGGTATAATTCAGCAGAATGAGCCAATCTTCTTTTCCGTTGGATCGAACCGCCAATTCAACCTGGGGCGGGCAATCGACGATCTGGGAATAAGGATGGGCCGCGCTTGCGGCATTGAGAAACGCTTCCGCCAATGATTCCGAAAAGCCGGTTCCCACATACCAGGCACAGCCACCTTTTGGATAGAGCTTTTCACAGAGCGCCGCTTTTCCTTGCAGCCAGCCGGAATCATAACCGGCGATGGCTTGGCTATCCTGGGGAACCAAGCTTTCCTGGAAGCCGGTAACTGGATAGGTTTTGCCGTTCCATACAAGCATTGCTGTTTCATCCGGCCGGGGCAGAGAATACTCTTCCACCGTTACGCCGCAGAAATCAGCGGCATATCCCGGCATGGGCAATGAAATGCACCGACCGTATTCATCCTTGTATCCGGTTCGCGCTCCCAAAACCAGCTTGCCTCCCGCTTCACAGTAGGCTTTTAGCACCTTTGCCATTTTCTCCGTCAGGATCGCAGCATGGGGCAGGAAGATCAACTGATAGGCCGCCAGTTCTTCGGGCGTCATGGCATCATTCCAGGGCTTGATATCCAACGGCGTATGGGTATGCTGAGAGGCCGCGAAAATGGCCTGGTTGGATTGATAGGCCATGGGGCCGTGCCATTGATCCCGCTCCCCGTCCCAATCGTTCAGCCAATCAGTGAGCAGCAGCACCTTTGCCTGATATTTGGCTCCCGCCATATCCCGCATTTTTTGAATGTCCTGATCAATTTCTCCCAATTCTTTTAAGCGGCGATTGTCCCGGTTATCATAGTCCAAAATGCCGTGCCAATAGATTTCTGTGCCAAAGGCAGCGGTGCGCCAGCGGAAATAGCTGACATAATCTGCCCCGTGGGCAATGGCCTGCATCGTCCACAAGCGCATTTGTCCCGGCAGCGGCATGGGACTGAGCATGGCATGATCCCAGCCGTGCGCGCCGGATTGCTGCTCCATAATGGCAAAGTTGGGGGAGAAGCCCCGAACCGTGCTCAGCGCAAAGGAACTGGACCGATCCTTCATAACGCCGCCATCCCCGCCGTTGATGCCGCTTTGGCCATAGGCGAAGTTGGGGTAATTGTCGTAGCTGTAAAAATCCAGCACCCGGTTGGTCAGCTCGTCATTTTTCAGATGCCCAAACATGCCGTTCGATGTAATGAAGCGGTGGCCGATGTATTTGCGCAGGATCTGCGATTGCATATCCGCAAAGGAAATGGCGCTGTCCGAAATGAATTCCTTTTCCAGTAAAGACAGATGGGGATTGCCCCGGCCTACCACGGGCCGCTCCAAAAACACTTCCTCCCAATCCGAAAAGCTCTGGCTCCAGAAGCGCCCGCCGATGGCGTCGTTCAAGGCTTCCAGCGTACCGAAACGCTTTTTCAGCCATGTCCGGAAGGCCTCATGATCGGCCTGGGAATAGAACACATTGGTTTCGCAGTTCAGTTCATTGTCGATCTGCCAGCCGATCACAGCGGGATGATTGCCGTACCGCTGGGCCAGCTTTTCCACCACACGGTGCACATACTGCCGATAAACAGGCGAATTGTAATTATAATGCCGACGGTGCCCATGGCGGTACAGGGTGCCGTCCATTTTGGCGTTCAGCACTTCGGGATGCGCATGGGTCAGCCAGGCGGGCGGGGTAGCGGAAGGGGTGCCCAGAATCACTTGCATGCTTTCTTCCGCCGCCAGGGCAAGGAAATCGTCAAAAAGAGAAAAATCCCATTCATTGTCTTTGGGCTCGATCACGCTCCAGGCAAATTCAAATACCCGCACGGTTTCAATGCCGTGGGCTTTCATGCGGCGCAGGTCGCTTTGCCACATTTCGCGCGGCCATTGCTCGGGATAATAGCAAACACCCAGAATGATATGTTGTAATTGAATAGACTTTTCCACCGGGAACCCTCCTTCAATTCAGGTGATGCGCGGACCTGTCCGTATACCTTTTTTCACGCTTTTATGTTTCGCCTTTAATTCTGATTTTTCCTTTTTTCACATTTCTCCAAAGGAAAATGCCCATGCCGCTGGGAACAGGAGAATCGGGATGAACATCTGAAATCGGTTCTCCAAAGGGCACATCATCCACATACAATTGGAGCAGGCGATAATTGGAATATGCCCGTACCACATCCGTATTTTCTGCGGCAACGATATGAATGAACGGCTCAAAACTGTTCCAGTTGGCTTTATAGAAATAAAACACGTCCTTTTTGATTTGATGGTCAAAAGAGATCAAGCCCTTATCATTGGTGCCGGGAAGCCCGCCCTGCTTTTTATCCGAAGCCGAATCGAACATCTGCCACAAAGCGCTGCTCCAAATCCAAGGCAGTTTGTGCACGATTTCATCGTAGATTTTTTCATGAAGATAAGCTTGAAATGTAGTAGACCATTGCCAATCGGGATAATCCGTTCCCGCAGTGACCGTTCCGTCCGCTTCCATGGGACGCAGGAAACCCACCTCGCCGCCGCAGCCGTATTCAGAAATCCCCAGCGGCTTCATGCTTTGCATTGCTTTGAGCGTGTGGAAATCCGCCGACATGATCCCGTCCATGCTGCTTTCGTTCATGTACCATTTTTCCATGCCGTTCACATACCAATAGGGATACAGGTTCATGGAAGCGCTGTCGCTTTCCCAATCATGTATCCGATGAAACAGGCAGAAAGCCGCATAAGTGGTTTTGCGGGTAGGATCAAGGGCGTGAGCTAACGCATTCATGCGCTGATGGTAATCGGTTGCCAAATCTGGGCTGTCAGGATCATCCCCGGCTGCGCGCTGGAAATCCCCTGTCATTTCCCGGCGAAGCTCATTGCCCAAGCCCCATACCAGGATGGACGGATGATGATATTGCTGCTTGATGAGTTCAGTCAGCTGCGCCAGCGTGACGGCCATGAAGGCCTCATAATTGGGATCGAAAGGCGAGATGATTTCATCCACCACGCCAACCTCGCTCCAGACGCAAATGCCCAGCCGATCATAGAGATCGATTTCTTCATTGCTGTGCTGATAATGTGCCAGGCGCAGGAAGGAGAGGCCAGATTCATAGATATTTGCCGCATCGGAAAGCATTTCTTTTTCACCGATGGCATAGCCCAGCGCGTTTTCACCCCGACCCCAATCCTGATGCTTGCACGCGCCGTGGAGCAAATACTTTTTCCCATTCAGATAAAACCCACCGCCGGTGATTTCCCCGGTTTCGGTCACCTGGGGTGTTGGCATCTGATAAGATCGGAAGCCGATGGAGGTTTCCCAGGTATCCAAGGGTGTATCGTTTTCTGTGATCCGCCCTTTGACCTGATATTGGTAAGGATCATCCAAGCCCTGCCATAAGCGAGGGGATTTCATCGGTATTACCTGGCGGTATTCCCTGCGCTCACCCGGAGCCAGCATGATGTCCATTGCCGGGAATTCCTGCACGATGCGTCCGCCAGGAGTGTACATGCTTTCAGGCACAAAACGCAGATACTGCTTGATGTAAGGATGATCCGGTACGTCAAATCGAGAAGGTTCTTCCAAGGAAAACCGAACTGTAACCGTTCTTACTTCCGCGCTATCATTGACGATGACCGCCCGTGCTTCCACATGATAAACTGTGTTTGAATCATCCGCTTTTTGCGTGGTGATGAAAACGCCATCCGTACCATAATCGTTGAGGTCAAAATGTATCGCGTTTGCCGCAATCAGATGAACGCTGCGGTACAGCCCGCCCTGGCAATTGAAATCCCCGTTCAGGGGAGCAATTTCCGGTTCTTTCGTATTATCCACCAGCACGGCAATGTGATTTTCTTCTCCGCAGCGGATAAACTCCGTTACGTCGAACCGGAAACCGCTGAATCCGCCCCGATGGCTGTATTCGATGGGGTGGCCCAATCCGTATAGATCGTATGCGGCAAAAGGAACGTGCAGCCCATTCACATAGAGTTCGCAGGATGTTCCCGCCGCGCCAAAGCTCAGGATCAGTTTTTTTCCGTTCAGCGTTGGGGCGATGAATATTTTTTTTTGATACAAGGCCCGCGTGCGGTCGTAATCCGGAATGCCGCCCGGCGCACCATCCGAGCCATCCTGAGCGTTCCAGGTGTGGGGCATGTCAACGGGGGTTCCCTGAAAGGGAGGGATCGAATCAAAAATCGGTAAATCCCGTTCCTTGGCAAACAGCCAGCTTTGATCCAGATGGATGATTGTCCGGCTCATGGCTGCTCCTCCTTTTTCTGGATTTCAGGCGGGGCTATGATGCCCACGGGCCGCAGGCAATAACCATCCGTCCAGTTTTCTCCCTTGGTGCGGAAGGAATCGGGGCCGTACCAGGTGTAATTCGGGTTGGCGTTGTGCAGGGTACCGAAACCATTGAAGCGGTTGCCGTACAGGCAGATATGAATGGTATGCTTTCCCTTTTCCAGAACACCCAGGAGGGCCCGATGGGGAGAAAAAGCAATCAGGCTTCCTGCCCGATCATCGGCCCAGACCTTGAGAACAGGTGCGGCGAACGCGGGCACGCGCAGGAAGTATTCCGTTGTTTTCGGTATATCCACGGAGAAGGAATAAATCAGATTGCCGGTATAAAAAGGCATGCCCTGTTTTGTGATATCGCCCCAGGAGAGAGCAGGGCTTTTTTCAGTGATCCAGGGAACTGTATTCTCGAAAACCACGTCGAAATCCCCCAGCAAATAAAGGGACTCCAGGTTGCTTTTCTGTTTGAACTGAACTTCTACCCGAAGCTGGTTTTCTCCTGGCTGCAATTCGGGAAGGTCAATCACGGACAGCGCAGGGTCCACATAATATCCTTGCACAGTTCTGTCCGCTTCCTGACCGTTCAGCCAGACCCGGCAGGAGGAAAGCTCCTCGATGGCTAGACGCGCCGACGTCTTGATATGAGAATGGATGGTGTAATATAAAGTTACCTTTTTCGCCGGAGTGTCGGCTATGTGATAAGGTTGGCAAATGCGTTCATTCCGGGGGAAATAGCCCAATTCCGCACGGATGACATTATCCGCCCGCAGAATTTCCTGGGCTGGGTGGATTTCTCCATCCTCTACCTGCCAGGCCGCAAAGTCCAGCAGCAGCGCGTTGGGCTCTTGACGACCATAGCTTTCGATTCCGTCGATTTTTGTCACTGTCTTAAACTGTGTTTCGTTCTTTTCAGCCAAATGCAGAATGCCTGGTTGCGCCGAAGTCAGACGGAACAAGGCGCTGTCCTCCCCGTACAGCGAACAGGAAATCACGGTTTGACTTTCATCCGTTTGGTATTCCGCCTGCTCTGTTTTTCCATTCAGAGTATCATAGGTTTCCACGGAATAGCAGCCCGGCAAGGAAATTTTGATTCTTTCTGGTTGATCGGATGCGGTTTTGTATACATGGCAAAGGAACAGCCATTTGTCCTGCCCATCTTGCCGCAATTGATAAAGCAGGTTGTCTGCCTGTTCTCCCGTTTCGTTTTCGATGGAAACAGCCCGGTGCTTTTCCAGTTCAACGCACAGCGCGTCTATATCCTGAGCATGAACACATTCCATAGCCAACCGTTCCGCTCGGTCATTGGGAAGCGTGTCCGCCAAGGAAGGGGTATCCCCCAGGAAATAGATATTCCCACCCTGCCGATGAAACTGCTCCAGTGCATTCAGAGTGGTGCTCCGGAGAGTGATCAGGTTGGGCAGGATCACCGCGTCGTAGCCCATTGGACCCACGTGCAAAAGATCGTCCCCTTCATCCTTGTATAATTCCGGCAGCAGGGATTCGGAAATAAAATCAAAGTTCAAATGCTGGAACAGCAATTTTTCCGTCAGGTTATGGAAGGCTTCGTCCATGGACTTGCGCGCTGCTGCCGTGGTATCCTCCTGCCCTAAACGCAGCCAATAGGATTCGATGGGGTGAATAACGCCGATGCGCACTACTGGTTTCCCTTTTCTTAAAGCCGTGTTCAGCCGGGCAAAATGATCTTCGACCAGCGCAAATTCCCGATACCAGGGCGCGTGAAAGAAAATGGAGCCTGGCCAATCCCGCTTGGCCTCGCCGCCCAAGCTCATGTGGCTCAAATGCGGAACCCGATGGGTGACGCCCAAAGCGGCCTGCCAATCCCCCTGCAGCTTGAAGGTCTTAAAATCACAGTCCCAATGGGTCACTCCGTACAATTCGCTGGTCACGCCATCCCGTCCGTACTGATGGCTGACGCTGGCGGCCTGGAGGACGTTGCTGAATTCGTGGAAGTCGCACAGGATGTCGATGCCGGGGATGTCCATCCGGCGGTAGGCGCGCATACATTCGCCCACGGTCATGGCCTGACTGCCCAAGGTTTCCTCTCCCAGCACGTGGCCCGTCATGGCGATTCGGTGTTCCTTACACCAGGCGGCAATTTCATCCATGTATGCGGAAGCAAAGCAGTCCGCCGTCATATCCCGGTAGTGGTATCGGTTTTGGAGGGAAGCACCATCCGGCCTGTCCCAGATATAATCCGGCACAGTGTCCAAGGGGTCCTGACCATAGCGGGCTTGATAGCAGGCGGCAAAGTAATCATTATATGGCAGCAACACATCCTCATGAGACAATGCGGCGCTGATTTGCTTTTGCTTGCCGATCCTGGGTTCATCGGTGAAAATGGCGGGCACAGCCGCGCCAAAGTCCGCCCCGTCCCGGGCAAAAAAGGCTTCGTGGGTCAGACGGATGAATTCCTTCGTCGCTTCCGGGTTCATGGTGTCCACGTAAGCTTCGTCCTCAAACCAGGCTTCCTTATTAATCAGCTTTACATAGGCGTAGCGGATCATGCCGTCTGCCTGGCAGACTGATTCAATCTCGTTTACATCCAATATCCGACTGTATTCTTTGAGCTCGTTTCCTTCAAAAAAAAGAGCGTACACAGCCACAGCATAGCCCCAGGGTTCCCGGCCCGCTGCCAGTTCCTGTTCAAAAGACGCTTTGTCAGGATAAAAGCCATCCTTTTGCGTCAGCTTCTTTTCGGTCAATAGCAGATACCGGCCTCGGAACTCGGGATGCCCCTTCGTCACCTTTCCTCCCGCGCTGCCGGGGGGGAATTTATCGTCGTCATACAGCCAGCAGCGCAGACCCAATTCCTTGCAGCGGGCGATGGTATAGCTGACCAAAGAAAAATATTCTTCGCTCAGGTATTCCACGTCCAGCCCTTGACGGGCGTGGATGGTCACGCCGCCAAAGCCCATTTCTTTGAATATGGGCAATTGCCGGTCGATCAATTCTCTTGTCACCTTGCAATTCCAGCTCCAGAAGGGCAGACTGCGAAAAGATGTATCCGGATGCGCAAACGTAATTTCAGTCATCGCTTTTCACCTTCCGTGATCGTCAGGTTTTCACAGTATGTGATTCGGTTTTCCCTGCCCCCGGCGGATACATGGAACAACTGTACATCCTGAATGGGCAGGGCAGGCTCTCCTTCCAGACGGAAGCCCAGCTCGTTGCTGGCGTCCCCATGCACATTTTCAAAGGTGAGATGGCGCACGATGGGCGGACGCAGAGAGGGATTGAACTGCACCCGCTGGATGCTGTAGCCGTGGTAGATCCACACGGGAGAATTGCATTTCTCTGCCCACACATCCCGTACCTGGATATGCTCGGTCACGCCGCCCCGGAAGGGATTGGTTTTCAGCCAGATGCCGCTGACCAGAATGCCGGAAATCCGTAAATTCTGAAACAGCAGATCGTGAGAACCGGCGGCGGTTTCACTCCCCGTACCAAAGCCGCCCAGGGACCAGATGGATTGGCAGTCTGTCACCCGTATATATCCATTCGGCTTGTCCAGCTCATTTCCTTCCCTGCCCCGGCCGGATTTGATCGCTACCGCGTCGTCGCCGGTAGTAAACAGGATGTTGAACAGGTTCACATGAACGCAGCTTTCCGGGTCGATGCCGTCGCCGTTGAAGATGTGGCCGCAGTTCAGCACATCCGTACCCAGGCCAATATCCCCGTCTCCCTGGGAAACGATCTCCATGCCATCGCAGGTAAGATGCTGACAGGAAATGGGATGCACTGTCCAGCCAGGAGCGTAGGCCACCTGCACATCGTACAGATAGATATTTTTTCCGTTGTGGATGCGGATAGCGGAGCCCCGGGAGGAAGCGTCCTGGATGGGATACGGAACGGAGGCCACCCGGGCAGTATTGCGGTTGGGACCTTCGTTATAAGCCAGGGCGAAGCCATTGGCGTTGATCTGTCCCTTGCCACAAATGGTTAAATTATCTATTGTATATGGCCCCAGTCCGCCGTTTTCTCCTTCCGCATAGCCACCTGCGTTCAGCAGGGAAGAATGGGGACAGTGATTGTCCGGCAGGGCGTCGGTGCTGTTATCCCAATCCGCCGCGCCTTGCTCCAGCCGTCGCCAGCCTTCCCATTTGGTGATGATCCGGGGATAATCCTTGGGATCGGTGCTGCCCAGCAAAACGCCGTCCACCCGGAAGGTTATATGGCTCTTAAGAAACAGTGCGCCGCTGAGAAATACATGACCTTCCGGCAGCAGCACCGTGCCGTTTTCCGGACAGGCATTGATCGCCCGTTGAATGAAAACGGTATCCAGTGTGCTGCCATCTCCCAAAGCGCCAAAATCCAGCACGTTGATCACCGGGGAAGCAGGCTTGGTTTCTGCAGAAAGCGAAGCTGCGGCCAGCACAGCCCCATCCTTGCCAATGGCTTCCACAGTGAAATGATAGTCCGTTTCAGGCAGCAGGGAATCGAAACGCCAGCCCAAGGTTTGGGTTTCGGCAACCGCATTTCCATTAACAGAAACGCGGTAACGATCGAATGTTGGTATCCGGTTCAGTGCGGCACGATTCCACAAAATCAGAATGGAATGGTCGGTGATCGCTTCCTGCACTACGTGGACATTCCGAAGTATCTCATGCCCGCCCCGAACATGAACCTCGCAAACAGCATATACCGTGCAGTTCGTCAATGCTGAGATCGTTTCCTGGCTGATCTTTTCCTCTCCTGTTCTTTGAATAGCTTTCAGGATTTGCTTTTGTTCTTCCGACAGGGAATCATCCGCAAAGGCATATACGTCGCAGCTTCCTTCGGCATAACCCTGAATCGTTCCTTCCCGGTCGGCAGTAGCAATTGTCTGATCGGCGGACAGCCAATGCAGCCTGGGGTTTGCAGGATGGCTGGGGATGGATGGATTCAGGGTAAGTATCTGGTCAATTTCCATTTCCGTTTGTTCCGGTAAAATGATTTCGGAAACGCGCTCCGGCTGTTCCGTTATGTTGATTCTGCATGTACTCACTTTTCCCTGATAAGAAACTGTCACAACGGCTTCTCCGGGGCGCAGTGACGTGACGCAGGTTCGGGCTGCGCCATAGATGGTGTTTTCAATCGGTGTTATGGATATTATTTGAGAATCGCCGCTCTCCCAATATAGGACTCTTCCATCCTGCACAAGTGGGTCACAGATGGCCTCTAATAAAGCAGACTTGCCAACTGGCAGATTCAGCGTATCGGGAAAAATAGTGACGCTGTGGCAAGGCAGGGCTGCGGGCTTCACCAAAACAGGATATCGCGTGACAGCGCCGCCGTGAATCTGCGTGGCAAAAACGGTAACGGGTTCTGGTATTTCTTTGATATCCAAACCATGATTGCCCACAGCCTGACGAAGGGAGGGAGAAGCGGCATACACGACGCCGTGAGAATCCACATAAGCCACATATCTGTTTTCGCTGTGCCAGCATATTTCCCGATTCCCAGTGGAAAGAGAAAGGGATTCTCCCACCGTTATTTCCTGAATAGCATGGATCTGATCGGAAACCTCAACCTGGGCGTTCTCATCATTCAGCACCGTGATATGGCAGCGTGCGGTTCTTCCGGTATCTATGGTGCGAACGGTGATATTAGCATCGCCGCAGGAAAGCGCATGTACCAAACCATCCCGCACTGTTACGGCTTTCTCATTGTCGCTTTCCCAGGTGAGCGCCGGGTTCAGCATGCCGTTCTCAAACAAATCCTTGGGATATAGGATGGGGATGAGCTGGGCTTCTTTTTCCGGGGCAAGGATCAGCCGATCGGTATTCAGCTCGATGGCTGCGGTGGTCAGGCGGGCATAGGAATCAATCACAGTAAGAACACAGCTTGCTTTCGCGCCATCCGGCAAAGCCGCCGTCACTTTTGTGACACCTGTTCTCCTGGCACGGACCCGGCGGCATGCGACTGCGGCATTCTCCGTTCTGTCAAAATCGGCGATATCGGCATCCTGTATCCGCCAACATAAATCGGCAGCGCCGTACCGATCCGATACGACGCTTGCCTGAAGCAGCACACTGCTGCCTTTTCCGTCCCAATCTTCAAAGGATTGTTCCCTTCTTCCGCCCACATACAGCGGGTAGGTTTGTTTGTTCAGCAAAACTTGAGAATGCTCCACGTTTTGACCTCCTGTAATGGGCGTATGGCGCTTATCAGCCCTTCACGCTGCCGACGGTCAGGCCGCTGGTGAAATACCGCTGAAGGAATGGATAGACGATCATCAACGGGATAATGGAAATGAAGATTTGGGCAGATTGCATGTTGGTTTCGTTCACGTTCAGCAGTGCCAGAATGGTATCAATGTCCGCGTTTTGCATAGCGTCGGTGGTGGATACCACGATGGTGCGCAGATAGGACTGCATGGGATAGTTGGTGGTATGGTTGGAATAGATCAGGCCGTCGAACCAGGCGTTCCAATGGCCGATCAGGGCAAACAGGGTCACGGTGGCGATGGAGGGCAGAGAAATGGGCAGATAAATCTGCACCAGGATCTGGAGCGGGTTCGCGCCGTCCAGCCGGGCGGATTCCTCAATTTCTTCCGGCACGCCCCGGAAAAAGTTCATCAGCACGATACAGCTGAAGATGGGCACGGCTCCCGGCAGGATCAAAGCAGCCAGGGTGTCGATCAATCCCGTTTTGGACACGATGAAGTAGGTGGGCATCATGCCGCCGCTGAACAGCATGACGCACAGCATGAAAGCCACATAATACTTTCTGGCAGGGAATCGCTGCTCAGATTTGGACAGAGGATAGGCTACCAGGGCGATCATGATCACGTTCAGCGGCACACCCAGCACCACGCGCTCCAGCGTCACCACCATGGAGCGCCAGAAGCGGGAATCCTTGAGCACGTATTCATAGGCCTGGGTGGTAAATTCCACCGGCAGGATGGTGACGCGGTTTTCCACGATGGCCTGGGAGGAACTGAAGGAGTAGGCCAGCACGTTCAGGATGGGCACAATACAGCTGATAGTGAGGAAAGAAATGATGATGAAATTGAAAATATCGAACGCGATTTTCTGCGGTGTTTTTTTGATTTTATTTGCTGAGCTGATGATCATTTTCTTTTCCATGCTTCCTTCCTCCTTTCTTACCAAATGCGGTATCCAGCCAGCTTATCCGCCAGCTTATAGCTGGTGAGCACCAGGATGCAGGATACAACGGATTTCAAAAGGCCGATGGTGGCGGACAGAGAGAACTGCATATTCTCCATGCCCAGGCGGTACACCAGCGTATCAATGATATCGCCGGTAGCATAGACGGCAGGGTTATACAGATTGAATATCTGATCGAAGCCCGCGCTGAGCACGTTGCCGATGGCCAGCACCGTCATCAGGATGATGAAGGGCGCGATGCCGGGGATGGTCACATGCAGCGTCTGCTTCCAGCGGCCTGCGCCGTCGATGGCGGAGGCTTCATACAGCGTGGGATCAATGCCAGTCAGGGCAGCCAGATACACGATCGTGTTGTATCCAAAGTTCTTCCATACGTCGCTGATCACCATAGTTTGACGGAAGGTGCTGTTGCTGCCCAAGAAGTAAACAGGTTCTTTAATGAAGCCCAATCTCAGCAATAGATTATTCAGCAAGCCGGGACTGGTGGCAGAAGAGCCAGGAGAAAGGAACTTGATCAGGATACCGCTCAAAATGATCCAGGAAAGGAAATACGGAAGATACGTTACCGTCTGCACCGTGCGTTTGAACCAGTTCACTTTGATTTCGTTCAGGAGCAGTGCGAAGCTGACAGGAATGATGATGTTAAAACCGATTTTTTCGATCGCAATGATCAACGTATTGACCAGGGCGGGCCAGGTATCAGGTAGCGCGAACAAACGCTGGAAGTTCTTGAAACCCACGAATTTGGAACCAAAAAAGCCCTTGGCTGGCTGGAAGTTTTCAAACGCCATCAGGATACCGGCGGGAATGGGCAGAAAATGATAAATAAACAGGAACAGGACAGGAAGAAACAGCATGGCGTGGAAAAACAGCCTTTCTCCACGGGTCTTTTGAAGTTCACTTCTTTGAAGCCTGGGCGCTTTCGCGGCTTTCGGTGACATGGCCTCCACCCCTTTTTTCGTGCAGGAAACAAACAGGAGGCAACGAGCATAGCTCCTTGCCTCCTGCTGCCCGTTTTATGATTTGGCAGTTATTTCATTTTTTTGAGAATCAACGGTTTTCGTTGGCTTCGTCGATGGCGTCCTGACCGCCCATGGCATACCAGGTGTTCACGAAACTGTCATAGCTTTCCACCTTGTCGCCGGTGATGACTTTGATGATTTCTTCCACCAGCAGCTTTTTCAAGGTGCCGGTCATGGAAGAAACTTCTTCAGAGGGGATGCCGCTGTAAGCGGTGTACATATAATCGTCTTCGGCAATCAGCTTGGTAATCACAGTCCAGGCGTTCAGCGGATCAGCATACACAGTGTAGAGGGACAGGCCGCGCTGCTGGGTGGCATCGGCGGGATCATGGGTGCCGGCGGCCACAGCGTCCATATAAGTCTTAATGCTGGTGTAGTTTTCCAGCTGCTTGGTGGACAGCTTGCTTGTGTCGCCGGTGGCGATGGCTTCGGTCAGCAGGGCGTAGGTTTCACGGCCATTTGGGAAGCCGCCGGCGGGGATGATGGCAGTTTTCCAGCCGGAGTAGTTGGCGCTGTCGCCATAGTACATGTTGAATTCTTCGGCGGTGCAGAACTGTGCGTTCATGTAATGCACGTTCAGGTTCCACAGCTTAACGAGCAACTCAGGCTTTGCGCACTTGCTGCTGACGCAGTAGATTTCGTTAGCAGCAGCAGTAGCATAGGACTTGGCAGTTTCGCCGGTAGCGCTGGGCACGACGGCGGCTACAATACGGCAGTTCTTGTCGTTCTGGGTTGCATAGATCGCGGGTTCCATGGCGCCCCAGGTGGGACCGAACCACATGCCTACGCGGCCAGCCTTGGTTTCAGAGAAGATGCTCTGGCTGTCCATGGTGATGAAGTCGCGGGCAATGGCGCCGTCAGCGTACATTTCCTGGAGCATGGAGAGCGCGGCTTTCATGCCTTCGGCGTTCGCGCCGCCCCAGGTGATATTGCCGTTTTCATCTTCGATGTAGCTCAGGCCATTGTTGCCCAGATAAACGCCGAAACCTTCAAAGAAGGGGTGCATGCTGCCGATGGAGGAGGTGAGCACGTCCATACCGTCAAAGGCGATACCGTAGGTATTATTCTGGCCGTCGCCATCGGGATCGTCATAGGTGAAGGCATGAGCCACAACTTTCAGTTCTTCCATGGTGGTGGGGATTTGCAGGCCCAGCCGATCCAGCCAGTCCTGACGAATCCACATCATGTAAGCATTGCTCAGGGTATCATTGACCTTGGGAAGGCCGTACAGCTTGCCGTCCACATACAGGCTCTTGACCGCCAGGCCGCCGTCAAAATTCATGAATTCCTTCAATTCGTCGCTGGCATACTTTTCGTAGGCTTCGGTGATATCAGCCACAGCGCCGGACTGCACGAAGTTCTTGTAGTCGCCGCCGGACACCCTGAACACGTCTGGATAATCGCCGCTCATGATGGCGGTGGACAGCTTCGTGTTGGCTTGGGAGGGGTCCACTTCGTAGAGGATTTCGGGGAAAATGTTGTTGGCTTTGTACAGATCCATCCAGGCGTTGTTTTCCACCGTTTCACCGCCGTAGAAGGTGAAATCAGAAGCGGCGGCATAGCTGACGCCAATCTTGATGTTGAAGGGTTCATCAAAGCCGAAGTAGTTCACATCCTCCGCCAGGGCGGGGACAAAGGATACTGCGGACAGGGTCAGGATGGCCGCAAGCAGAAGAGCTAAGCATTTCCGTTTCATGGTTCTTCCTCCTTCAATGTGTTGAACGGTCTTTCCGTTTGCAGCTTTATTATATCGGACATTTTTTTTGTTTTCCATAGACACGTTTTTACATCCCGGCCCTTCAATTTACTTCTTGGTGTCCCGATAGTCCGTAGGAGACATGCCAAGGCCGTTGCGGAAGGCGCGGATAAAGGAACGGGGAGAGGAATAGCCCGTTTTCACTGCAATATCCTGGATTTTCATATTGGTGTTTTGCAGCAGATCGGCTGCCAGTGCCAGGCGTTTGCGGGTCATATAGTTGGTGATGGTTTCCCCGGTGATCTGCCGGAACAGGCGAGATAAATAACTGGCATTGAAACCTCCGATGTCCGCCAGTTCCGTCAGAGATACATCCTCCTGCAAGTGGCCGTCAATATAAGCGATGACCCGCTTCAGCGCCCGGTCGTTGAGCACGTCTTCATTGGCGGATAATTGCTGAAAAATAGCTTCAGACACATCCACCAGGTAACGAGCCGCCTTGGCCCAATCTGCGTGCTCCTCCGCCATGGTCAGCTGATAGAGTCCGATGCGGAAGGAAATTTCCTCGTTCATGTGGTTCTCATTGATGAAGCGCAGCAGGAAAATAGCGATGTTGTAATATACCTCCAGGGCCTTGGGGTCATGCTTGCTTTCCCGGGTCACCAGCCATTGCAGGTAGGAATTCAGCAGTGAAAAGTATTCCTGATCTTTTTTCGTTTCCAGAAAGTTTTGCAGAGCGGTGGTTTGAATGACGGGCGTTGCCTGGGAAAGCGCGTCCCGCAGATCCTCCTGGACGTCCATGCTCAATATCGTTTCTCTTGCCCC
>ERZ842401.4821-NODE-4821-length-15363-cov-24.122877_pt1 | contig 15363 bp, 13 predicted proteins | sample MGYA00521270_ERZ842401 | MGnify/ENA primary metagenome ERZ842401 (study PRJEB31892, sample SAMEA3878208) | bioreactor metagenome | biome: Moose rumen | place: Sweden | collected 2011-10 | study: EMG produced TPA metagenomics assembly of the PRJEB12797 data set...
CGAACGATGATAGAATCAAGCACATTATTTTCAGCTTTTAAGACTTTTAGCATTATAGGCTGTTTCTTTTGTTTCCCCGCCATAGATTACACCTCAAAAAATAGAAAACAATCTCACTCTAGAATATCGGGAACTCCGCAGGGTTTCTTTATAGCAACAAACTTTTGTGATAGAAGAAATTGCCATTCCGAAACCTGTGTGGAATGGCAGATACCGTCTCTGTTTGCGAGAAAAGCCTATTTTTTTGCAGACGAACTATTTGGCTTTCCGGGCGTGATTTCATTTTTGTTTGCAGTCACAATCCAACATTGCGCGCCGTTCGGGTACGGGAATGACGCATTTTTGAGCGCGGGAATATTTTGGCGTGCAAGCGAATGTGTTTGCGTAAAACCATCGGCGTTGAATGCACGGTCAATGCCTTTGCCGTCCCACACTCCTGCGGCTGTGGCTTTTTCTGCGGCAGTTGCACATTCTTTTTTCTTCCAATCGTTGTTTTCGATTTTGCTCTTTTTGGCATAGCACAGCGCGTCTAACACTTCTTTTGTTTCACAATCGCGGAGCAAAATAACATCTGCATCGCCTCCGAGGTGCGCCGTGTTTCCTTCTTTGAATAAATCGCGGGATTTGCTGTTAGTATCGCTGATTTTCTGGTTGAGATTTAAGGTGTTTCCGAGTTCATCAACGCAGTTTTCCGACAATGAGCGCAAATGCACTGTAATAAAATCGCCCGCATTGACTTCAATCGCAGGAAATCGATACGTTTTTTCTTCGCCGTCGGTTGCGCTAAAAATCTCAATGCCTGCCGTGTTTCCTGAGGTTACGGCGTAGACTTCGATGAATTCGCATTCTTGCTTTTTTGACGAATAGCCGTCTCGGATTTCGCTTAAAACCAAATTGCAGCGATGGTCGTTCATTCCCAAAAAGAAAAATGAAAACGAAAGCGTGCTTTTTGCGCTGTTTTCCACCGTTCCCGACATTTTGTATTTTTGCCCGATTTCTGTGCGCTCTGCAAGCTCAATGGTGAGAACACCGTTTTGGTCGCACGAACCGAAACATTCAGCCTCGTCTCCGATTTCCTCGCCGTTTTCCGATACTCGCACTGCGAACAATTTTACGACGTTTACTTGCGCAGAAAATTCGCAGACGATTTCCGTTGCGCTTTTTGTGCGAATATCGCACAGCTTTGGCGCATTTTCGAGCGGGCGCACGATGACAAGCCCCAGATTCCCTGCCGATGAGCAACTGATAGGGAAAATGGCAGAAAAAAACGCCAATGCAAAAAGAATGATTGCTCCCAAAATAGAGTTGATACTTTGTTTCATTTTTGACCTTCCTAAAAAAAAATTAAAGCGATAACAAAACGCTATCGCTTTAAAATAGGAATCAAAAAAACAAAAATATCTGCTTTTTTTTAATTTTTTTAGAATTTAGAGCCGAATTGTTTCAACCATATATCTAATTGATGAACCGCTTTCATCTGCAACTGTTTTTTCGATGACAAAAACAATGCTGTGCCCGCTGACATCAGAAACGATTCTGCTGATTTTGTATTCAACCACGCCTTTGCGCTTGATGTCAGGCGAACCGACGATGTTTTTGCTCAAAACTTTGCCATTCGAATCTTTTTTCTCAAGCGAAATAAAGAATGAAGAATGGCTGTTTTGCCCTTTTCCTTCGTAAAACGGAATGAGACGCACATAATAGAAAATTTCATTTTCTGCCGTAGAACCTTCAAAATCTTTGAACGAAATTTCTGCGGTTGCGTCCTTTGTTTCGTCTTCTCGAACGTAAAGGATATTTTCCGGCGCAACAGGAGTACAGGCATATTTGCTCAATTTCCATTCTGCTCTGCGAGAAAGTGCGTCATAGATTTCCTGTCCAGAAAATCCAGAAGTCTCAGAACTTGGCTTTGTTCTAAAAACTTCGCCTGACACATAGTCATTTTTTTCCACATTTACTGCGTAAAGTTCTGCGTAAGCCTGAAAATATCGGTCAGTTTTCCCGTACTCGCCGAAAACATACGTTTTGCCGTCGGTTGAAAATCCCACGTCCACAAAAGCTGCTGCGTCTCCAGCGAAGGCAAAAAATGTTGTCGCCAGCGCGAAAAGTCCGCAAAAAAGCTGCTTTTTCATAGTTCCCCCCGAAATTTTATCCCACTAATGCTAATAATATCGGTTTTTAAAAATAACTCTTTACATAAATTCGTCATACCGATATTCTGACGATATGACTTTGCGAATAAGAAACAGAATTATGCTCGTTATGTTTTTGATGTCGGCACTTTTTGCCATATTTTCACTTATATTGTTTATTTTTACGTTTTTTAACAAATCGATAGTTCCGCCAACAGACGTTTTGCGATTGATAGATTTCGGAAAATCAGATTTTTTTTTGGTAACATATAATTTTTCCGCATCGGTTTTGGCGTCGGCACTTTTTTTAGTGTACGTTGTTTTGACTTTTTTTTTGATGTTTATGCAATTTGAAAAAACGCAGGCAATCGAAATTTTTTACTTTTGCGGGTTCCTTTTGGCGTGTCTTTGCGAGGGCATAAAATGCTTGATTCCTCTTTTTGGGCTTTGGCAAACATTTTCGTCGCGGCTTTTGCTGTTGGGGCGGCTCGTTTTGCTTGGAAAGATGCTTGCGCCGATGTCGATTTTGCTTGTATCGCTTTTTAATAATTTTGAGCAGAAACAGGATTCTGAAAAAAATCTGACAATCGCAATAACGGTTTGTGCAATATTTTCTTTGATTATTCCTATAAACACAAGTATGGTTTATTCTTCAAATGCGCTGTCGTGGGGCTTTTCTGGCTTCTTTTTTATTATGCGTGCCTTAATTTTTTTTGTTGCGATAATTTCATTTGTTATTAAGATTTTTTTGATAAATAATATTGCTTCCTCGCGGGTCATTTTGAGCCAAATCATTTGGCTGAGCCTTGCCATTTTCGGCTATGCGGTGCTTTCTATGGCGGATAATTTTTTGTTTTTAGCCATTGGCGCGCTTTTCCTTTTTATTCCCACGATGAAATTTCTGAAAACGACGCACCAACTGTATGCGTGATGTGCTAAAAATCGAGGTGAAAAATGCAAAACGTTTTTTTTGACAGCAGAATTTTGGACCGTGCCGCGCGTGAGCGATTTTGTCTTTCAGAAGAAATAATGATGGAAAATGCGGCGACAGCGCTGCAAAATGAAATTGCTGCTTTTAAACGCATTGTGATTTTAGCGGGCGCAGGAAACAACGGCGCGGACGGTTTTACGCTTGCCAGACGCATTTTTATGGACGCTGATGTTACGGTGATTTGCACAAATGAAACGAAAACGCAAATGGGGGGATTGCAAAAAGAGCGCGCGCAAAAATGCGGTGTGCGTTTTTTGTCGTATGACAGCCCTGAAACGCCGCGTGTGATTGCCGAAGCGGACGCTATCGTGGATTGTGTGTTCGGGGCGGGATTTCACGGCGCGCTTTCGGAAGAAATTGCCACAGTGGTACGGCTTGCAAACGCGGCGGCGGCTTTTCGTGTTGCTTGCGATATTCCGAGCGGGCTTGACGCAGATGGAAATGCGCAGGGCGATGTTTTTTGCGCTGATGCTACGGTGTGTATGGGAAGCCTGAAAATCGCCCTGCTGAGCGATACTGCGAGCGATTTTACGGGCACAATAACCGTGTGCAATCTTGGCATTTCGCGTGCGCTGTTTGAACGTGGTGCGGAGTGCCATTTTTTTGCGCTCGAAAAAAGCGATATGCGTTTACCCGTTCGTTCTCGCCGAAATGTGCACAAAGGCAGTTTCGGTTACGTTGCGGTTTTGTCTGGCGAAAAAGCGGGGGCATCTGTGATTGCGGGAAGTGCGGCGTTTGCGTTTGGGGCGGGATTAGTTTCGCTGGTGCGCGAAAATGCTGCAGAAGGAGTGCCGTTTGAGCTTATGCAAAACTCAAAAATCCCCGAAAAAACAACGGCGGTGGCTTTTGGAATGGGGTTCGGCTTTGATGAACAGAAAATGCAATCCGTTTTTGATTTTCTCTTGTCACATAAGCGCACAAAGGCGGTTTTAGATGCCGATGTTTTCATTTCAAAAGCACTGTTGCAGTTTCTTGACAAAAACGAAAACGGCGCGGACGAAAAGCGCATTGTTTTAACTCCGCACCCAAAAGAATTTTTATCGCTACTGAAAAATGCCTGCTTGTGCGCTGAAAACACGTCGATTGCAGATGTGGTTCGGCAAAAAGTGGAGTTTGCCCGTGCTTTTTGCGCTCGCTATAAAAAAACGGTGCTTGTCGTAAAAGGTGCAATTCCCGTTATTTCAAGTTGGGAAAACGGCGCGTGCGAGGTGTTTTTTAATCCGCTCGGAAAAAATTGTCTGGCAAAAGGCGGAAGCGGAGATGTGCTCTCGGGCTTGACGGCAGCCCTTTTGGCGCAAGGCTATAGCGCGTTGGAAGCCGCCGTTTCTGCCTCCCTTGCGCACGCGATTGCGTCTGAAAAAATTGATGTCAACGACTATGCGCTGTCCCCCTTTTCGTTGATTGACGCGGTAAAACGGCTTTAGCAATTATTTTTGACGAATGTGCCGATTTCGCCCAGCGGCAAAATTGCGCTTGCGCCGCCTGCCATAATGGCGGCTTTCGGCATTCCGAAAACCACGCAGGAACTTGCGGCCTCCGCGACCGTATAACCGCCGCTGTTCTTGATTGCCACGCACCCTTCTGCGCCGTCATTTCCCATACCTGTTAACAGCACCGCAAATGTTTTTTTGCCCAACACGCGCCCCACCGACAAAAACATCGGGTCTACCGCAGGACGCAAAAAATGCACGCGCTCGCTGTTTGAAAGATGCAGCGTGCCGTTTGCGCTCATCTCAAGATGCGTGCCCGCAGGCGCAAGGTACGCCATGCCCGCTTCGGGTTTTACGCCCTCTTCGGCGAGAACAACATTGTGGTGCGTTGTTTCGGCAAGCCAGCGCGCAAAATTTTTGTCGAACGTTTTGTCGATGTGCTGTGTAATTAAAATCGGGAGCGGAAAAGGACTCCCCATATCTTTGAGGACGCGCTGAATTGCCTGCGGACCACCTGTGGACGCGCCGATGAGCACGATTTTATAATTTTTTGCGTCAGGATTTTTTGAAACGGCTCTTGTTTCCACATTGTTGCCGCGTTTTTTGCCAATCAATGCAAGTTTGTCGCAAAACCGCTTAAAAAACGCCTCGTCCATATCGCGATATTCTGGTTTTTTAATGATTTCGACAGCACCCACATCAATCGCGTTATAGCCGGCTGCCGAAGCGTCTGCCGTAGAAAAAATAACGACGGGCGGAGAATTCGGCTCGGATTTTATGATTTTGGTCGCTTTTATGCCGTCCATCACAGGCATATTGATGTCCATTATGATTAAATCGGGGTGAAACGCACGGCACGCTTCCACGGCTTTTTGCCCGTCAATAGCCTCTGCAACCACCGAAAATCTATCGTCTTTTGTGAAAACTTGTCGCAAAAAAGAGCGCAAAAGCGCAGAATCATCAGCAATAAGAACGTTTATCATACAAAAAATATCGGTATTTTATTTTCGAGTCTTTTTGGAAAAAGGAAGGATAACCGAAAATTCCGCCCATTTACCAAATTCGCTTGTTGCAGTGATTTTCCCGTGATGCTCGCGAACGATAGCCGACGCAATGGAAAGCCCCAGCCCGTATCCCCCCGTTTCGCGATTTCGGGACGTATCGACGCGGTAAAATCGCTGGAAAATTTTCTCCAAATCTTCCTGTTTTATCCCCCAGCCCGTGTTGTGCACTTTTATCACAATCGAATTATCGTGTTTTTTTGCCGTAACCGTGATAACATCGCCGCTGTCGGAGTTTTTTACCGCATTGTCCAGCAGAATAACGACAAGTTGCTTGATTTTTCGCTCGTCGCATGTCATTTCGATGTCGCTTTCAATGTTGAGCACGAGTTTTTTGCCCTTTTCAAAAATCAAACTTTCGAGCGGGAGCGCAGCAAACGTGATTGCGTCGGAAATATTCACGCTTTCCATCACGAATTTTTCCCTGCCTGCGTCCGTGTGCGCGAGATACATCAAATCCATAACCAGATTTTTCATTCGGTCGTTTTCTTCGGCGATGTACGAAATCCATTTATTGTCTGGAATTTCATCTTTGAGCACTTCCAGATTCGCGTTAATTGCGGCAATCGGGGTTTTAAGCTCGTGCCCTGCGTCAGAAATAAAACGTTTTTGCGCATCGAACGCCTTTTTGATAGGAGTGAGCACAAAAATATTGATTGCAAACACGGCAATCGTGCTAAAAAGCAGACTCACCGCCAAAATCAGCGAGGCAATCGCCAGAAAAAAGCGCTGTTCGCGGATTTCGCGATGATAATCGACGTACACGGTAAGATAGCCGTAGTTTTTTTTGCGCCGCTCATAAAAAAAATTGTCGCACAGACCTGAATTGCGATTGCTTTCGTTGACCTCGTTGATGAGCTTCAAAAAATACGTCATATCCGAGTCGTTTTCGCTGTACGGAATATCGGTTATCAACTCCAAAATTGCGCCGTCGGGGGCGGTTCGCGTGGCAAAATACAGATGAAAATCATCGTTTGTATCGCCGCGCGAAAACACATAATGCGTAATATTTCCGTTTATACTCAGCACGGATTTTGACTCGAAATGATTTTTGTTTGGGGATTCCCCTGATTCTGAAGCGCCGTCCCTTTTTTTGGCAAACGGCGCTTCAAACAAGATTTTCTCTTTTTCTGGCTCTGGAATGACAGGCACGGCGCGCCCCTCGTTCTCAAAAAGCCGATTTACAAACCGTTCGCGCTGCGTTTTTCGCATTCGCACAAGAACAATGCCCTCGAACGAAAGAAAAAACGCCTGCATTAAAAGAATGACCGAAAAAATGGATAACACCACATTTTTTTTCAGTCCCCAAAACGTGCCCTTCACGCTTTTACAGCCTTGTTCCGTCTTCGATTGAATAGCCGATTCCGCGCGCGGTGCGGATTTCCGTGGTTACTTTGAGCGCGCTCATCTTTTTTCTGAGGAACGAAATATACACCTCAACATTGTTGTATTCCGCGTCGCTGTCGCTGCCCCAAATTTTTTCGATAATCCGCTCTTTTGTGATAATCTGGTGCGGATTTTGGAACAGCAAATCAATAATCTGGAATTCCTTTAGCGACAATTTCACCGATTCGCCGCTTGTTGCTGACTGAAGCTCGCAGTTTTTCACGTTCAAAATCAAATCGCCGACCGTTACCGAATCTTCCTTTACATCTCCGCGGCGGCGGGCGAGGGCACGAATGCGCGCCAGCACTTCTTCCATCTCGAACGGCTTGGTCACATAATCGTCCGCGCCCATATCAAGCCCTTTTACCTTGTCGGAAACGTCGTCTTTTGCAGACAACAGCATAACAGGCACTTGATTTCGTTCTGCGCGCAGTTTTTTGAGCACTGAAATACCGTCCATTCCCGGGAGCATAATATCGAGGATAATAACATCGTAAACCCCCGATTGTGCGTATTCCAAGCCGTCTGTGCCAGTGTAAACAGCATCGACCCCAAACTTATTTTTTTGGAAAATCTCCACCAATGCCTGTGATAGGCGAACTTCATCTTCAACAAGTAATATTCTCATATCTCTAGTATACACCGTAAAACTGAAGAATTCTTAAAATAATATAATTTTAAGTTATTTTATGAAAAAAGAACTTCACTTTCCCCCTTTTCTGCCGCGCAGGGAGTTCAGAGCAGAAGAAATAAAAAAATATATGCGCGATTTTTGGGTTAAAAGCGAGAATGTCAGAACTTATATTAGAGATTTTTGAGTTTTTCTATGAATATCAGAACTTATATTCGCGATTTTGGGGTTAAAAGTGTGAATATCAAAACTTATATTGGAGATTTTTGAGTTTTTCTATGAATATCAGAACTTATATTGGAAATTTTTGAGTTTTTACGGTAAATATAAAAATAAATTGTGTCATTTTTGCCGTTTTGCTTAAAAATATAAAAAAATCTCTTTTTCAAAAAATAATTACGTGTTATGCTCTCATTATCTTTTTACAGGAAGTTTTATTATGAAGTTTATTCCTTCAATTAGAAATGCGGTGATGTTTTCGGCAGTGGAAAAATGTGTAACGCTCTGGAATGAGAATACGGCTTTGGCTGAGGAGCCGAAACTCAAACCGATGTTTTCGCATGTAGAAAAGCGAAATGTGGATTTTAACGATTCTATAAAGAGTGCAAGGGAATCGGTGGTGCTGGAAGAAGAGGATTCGGCTCGCGATACAGCCTTTTCTAAGCTGATGAATGTGCTTCGCGGTTATCGCGATGTGCCGCTGGCTAAAAAAAGCGAGGCGGCTTCGGTTTTGCTTGAGATTATGGAGCGGCATGGCGGCAGACAGATTTTGTCTCGTCCTTATGATGAAGAAACAGGGCTTTTGTCGAGTATAAAGACGGAGTTTGAAAGCGAAAAGGCTTTGGAAATGCAAAAAGAACTGGACGGGGTGCAGGAGCTTGCGTCTGAAGTGTTTTTGCACAATGACGCGGTTAAGGCTTTGAGCGTGAAAAAGGTTCAGCTTACGGCACAGACAAAGACGATAGAAAGTGCGACGGCGATAAAACGCGAGTTGGTCAATTATTTTAATCAGCAGATTTTGAGCTATCTTGAAGTGATGCAGACGATTGATTCTGAAACATACGGCGATTTTGCCAAAGCGATTTTTTCGGCAGTCAAGTCTGCAAATGATTCTGTGCAGAAAAAAATGCAAAAAAAGCATAAATGACACTGCAAGGGGGATTGCAAGGGAGCAAGGGGCATTGCAAGGGAGCAAGGGGCTTAAGCCCCTTGTTTCATACAGAACAGCGATGGCGGAAAAAAGGCAAGCACGGGAATGACGCGGCGCACACTGGTTTGAAATCGCGCAATATGATATAGTTTTTTGTATGAGTGATGAAAACGAAAAACGGTCTGAAACGCAAGCGTTTTCGGATTTTGAAAAAACGGGGATTTCAAAAGAATGGTGCAATGCGCTTTTGAATATCAATATCGAAAAGCCGACGAGTGTGCAATCCCGCGTGATTCCTGCGCTGTTGGCGGGCAAAAATGTGCTGTTTAAGAGCGAAACGGGCACGGGGAAAACCTTTGCGTATCTGTTGCCGATGGTGCAGCGCATTGCAAGCGAGGAGAAAACTCTCGGGGTGAAAGCCGTGATTTTGTCGCCGACGTATGAGTTGTCGTCGCAGATAAAAGCGCAGCTGCAAAAGATTTCGGCGATGAAATCTGCGCTGTTAATCGGGGGCGCGCCGATAAAGCGGCAGATTGAAAGTCTCAAGGAAAAGCCTGCGATTGTTATCGGGAGCGTGGGGCGGATTACGGAGCTGCTTCGTCTTAAAAAACTCAAGACCGACAATCTTGAATGGGTGGTGCTTGATGAGTGTGACCGTCTGCTTGACCGCGAATTGAGGGAAGACACGCAGACGCTGCTTTCGCTGTTGTGCGAAAAGAAAAAGGTGCAGGTTGCGGGCTGTTCTGCCACGGCGGACAAAAGAACGGCGGAGTTGGTGTCAAAAATGACGGGCGCGGAACTGGATTTTGAGGAACTGCCGAGCGAGCATATTTTGCGCGAAAAAATAGAGCATTGGGCACTGTTTGCGGAACGGCGGGACAAAATCGATACGCTTCGTTCGTTCATCAATGCGGTGAATGCAAAAGCGAGCGCGAAAATCATTGTGTTTACAGCGCGTCCTGACCAAGTGGAAAATATTGAGCGAAAATTGTCGTACAAAAAAATAAAATGTGTTGCGCTTCACGCAAAAATGGGCAAAATGGCGCGAAAATCTGCGATTGATTCGTTCCGAAACGGGAAAAATCCCGTGCTGATTACGAGCGATGTTTCTGCACGCGGGCTGGATATTCCGTGCATAACGCACGTTGTGCAGCTGGATTTGGGCGACGACGCGGCATTTTTTACGCACCGCGCAGGGCGAACCGCTCGGCAGGGCGCGCACGGGGTGAATGTGGTCATCGGCGATGAGCGCGAGATGCGCTCTTATGCGGCGCTGGAGAAAAAATTGGGCATTGTGGTGTATCCCAAAATGCTTTTTAAGGGCGAAGTTGTTGCGCCGAAATAATTGTAATGCGTTCCATTTGCTGATATACTAACGTCTATGTTTTTGAAAAGTCTTGATTTGTTCGGCTTTAAGTCGTTTGCCGACCGCACTCATATTGATTTCTCCGACGGAATTACGGCTCTTTTGGGTCCGAACGGGTGCGGAAAGAGCAACGTGGTTGATGCGATAAAATGGGTGCTTGCCGAAAATCGGTCTAAAAATTTGCGCGCGGAAAAGATGGAAGACGTGATTTTTAACGGGACGGAAAAACGCGCCGCGCTCAATGTTGCCGAAGTCGCGCTGACGATTGACAACAGTGCAAAAATCTTGCCGGTGGAAGAATGTGAGATTGAGCTGAAGCGGCGGTTGTACCGAAGCGGTGAAAATGAGTTTTTTATCAATAATCGCAAGGTGATTCCGAGCGAAATCAAAAAACTGTTTATGAATACGGGCGTGGGAAAATCCGCGTATTCGGTGATGGAGCAGGGGAAAATCGACCAGATTTTGTCGAGCAAGCCCGAAGACCGCCGCTATTTGTTTGAGGAAGCCGCGGGAATCAGCAAGAGCAAGATTGAGTGCGCTGCGGCAGAGCGCGAGCTTGAAAATACGAGGGTCAATTTGAGCCAGATTGAAGCCTCTCTGACCGAGATAAAACATCGCTATGATGCGCTTAAAATTCAGGCGGAAAAAACGACGCTGTATCGGAACTTGAAGGAAAATGCGTTTAATACCGAAATTGACCGCCAGCTTTTGAAGCTCAAAACGATAATGCAGGAAAAGGCAAAGCAGGAGGCGCAACTTAAAGAAACCGAACTGCGCCGCCAAGCATTGCAAAAAGAAATCGATGAGCTGGATAAATTGCTGTCGGTGAATATGGATAAGATAAAAGAAAGCGAGGAGCAATTTCATTCGTTTCAGTCAAAACTTATCAGCATCGGCGCGGAAAAAAATGGGAAACTCGAACTTTCAAAGCAGTTCTCTTCGCAATTAGCGCAGACAAAAGACAAAATCAATCATATTGAGGGAAAGCAAAAATCGCTGGAGGAGCGGATTTCGGAATTAACGGAAGAAATCGACGAGCAAAATTCGGAGCTTTTTGCCAAGAAACGCGATGTGTCGCGGATTGAAAAGGTGATTGCGGAAAGCGAAGGCGAAATCAAGAATCTGGCTCTGGTGATTGCGGAAAACGCGGAGAAAATAAAGAGCGGAAACGAGCAGATTGTGCGCTTGGACGACGGTTTGCAAAAAAAACAGAGCGAGCTTGAAGCGATAACGGAAGACATTGTAAAAAGTCTTGACGCAAAATTGCAGGAAGTCGGGTATTCGGCGGAAAAATGCGCGAGCGCGAAGGGCGAAATCGAGAAAACGGCGGCGGAATTGCTTTTGTTTGTGCGAGAAAAAAAGCAACATCGCGCTACTTCGCTGGATTTTTCGGCGGTGCTGGGTGAAATTGAGCAGAAAATAACGGCGTTAAAATCGCATATTGATGAGTATATTGCCGCATCTCCGCAGTTTATCGACGAATTGCTTTCGCCTGAGGGCATTATTTCGCAAAAGCATATCATTGACGCGGAAATTCGCTCGGCGCGCGAGAAAATCGAGGCGATTGAAATGCGCGGGAAAGAGCTTGAGCAGAGCTCGGCGATGGCGCAGAAAAAAAGTGCAGAGTTGCGCGAGACGCTCGCTCAGGCGCGCATTGACGAGGCGCAGAAAAAAGCGCAGGTGGAATCGGACGAGCGGCAAATCGGGATTTTGCGGAAGTCGCTGGCGCGGGAAGAGGCTTCCCGAAAGGAATTGGACGATGAATATTTTGCGGAATCCAAGAAAAAAGAGGATTTGGAAGAAAAAATAGCGGAAATTCAAGAAGAGCTGGCGGAAATCGAAAAAAACGGGCGGTCGATTGCGGAAACGCTCAATACGCTTGAAAACAAGATTAAGACGTACAGTTCGGATACCGAAGTGAATCAGTCGAGTCTGAAAAAGAAGACGGAAGAGCGAACGAAATGTCAGGCGCTGTATGAAAAATTGTCGCTGCATATTTCGATGAATGAGGGCGATATTGCGAATACGAAGCAGAATTTCCGCGATGAACATTCGCGCGATTTGATGGAATTTTCAGAGAGAATGGATTCGATTACGCAAAGCGATGCGGAATTGAAGGCGAATTTGATGTCGTTGCGCGAAAAAATCCGCAATCTCGGCGAAATCAATTTGATGGCTATCGACGATTTTAATGAGGTGAAAGCGCGCTATGAGCAGCAAAAACAAAGTTTTGACGACACAAAAAAGTCGATGGAAGACCTTGAGCGTGTTGCAAGCGAAATTCGGGCAAAGAGTTCGGAAATGTTTGTGAATACTTACAACGAAATCCGAAAGAATTTTCATATCATTTTCAGAAAGCTGATGAACGGCGGGCGCGGAGAGTTGCGCTTGACGGACGCGGAGAATGTGCTGACGACGGGAATCGACATTTATGCCCAGCCACCCGGGAAAAAACTGGAAAATATTGCGCTGCTTTCTGGCGGCGAAAAAACGATGACCGCGATTGCGCTTTTGTTTGCAACGTATCAGGTGCGCCCGTCGCCGTTTTGTTTGCTGGACGAAATTGATGCGGCGCTGGACGATAAAAATGTAAGGAGCTTTGTGTATGCGCTGCATTCGTTTTCTGATATGAGCCAATATATTGTTATCACGCATAACAAAAAAACGGTGCTTGGTGCAAATGCAATGCTGGGCGTTACTATGGAAGAATTTGGTATCAGCAAAATTATTGCGCTCAGGCTCGACCAAAGTTTCCGCGTTGAAAAAAATGAGCAGACGGATTTTGCTGGAAATGCAGATGATGAAAATGAACACATTGAAGCAGAAGAAGGCATTGTGATTCCAAGTCGTCCGCCAAAACGAAATTTAGAGTGAAAAAACGAATAAAAATGCACGATTCTATATAGAGGAGTCTTTAATGGAAGTAATCGACACTGTGGTTGGCGCAATTCAAGATTTTATTGCGGAAAAAGGAAAAGCCGCTATTGGCGCAATTATAGCATTGGCAGTTCTTATCATTGCGCTTTTTTCGCTGTTATTTTTGCAATGCTCCGAAGCTAAAAAAAATAGACCTGTGAAAACTGTTGAAAGTCCAGTTTCTGTTGAATCGCTGTTTAAGCCGCGCTCTGACGCTATGGAAGACGGCTATTATCTTTCTCGCCCGCAGAATTTGAGCTGGGACGAAGATGAAGTTGAGCGCTGGTTTGAAGAGCCTGATGAATGTCGAATCCGCGATTTAAGCAAGGCAAACGATTCTCTGGTTGATGGAATTCTGGGAGCTGTTCAATGAAAAAAAATCTTATTTTGTGTGCTGTTGCATCGATTTCGTTTTGTGTGTTTGCGCAGGAAATTCTTGATGATACCGAGGTGGTGCTTCATTCTGAAGAGCCGAAAAAGGCGGTGAGCGAGCTGATTGACAATCAAATTGTGTATTTGGTTGAACCTGCTTCTGCTGAAGCGGAGTCCTCCACAACGGTGCAGGTGCAAAAAGAGAGTCCGCGCCCTGTTGAAACGGTAAAAACGGCGGAAGCGCAAGAGAAAAAATCTGTGCCGCCGAAGGCTGAAGCAGAAGCGGCGCTTCCGAAGAAAATTGAGAGCGAAACAGCCGAGTCCGCCGATGAAAAAACGGCAGAAGTTGAGGCGATAACGCCGTCAAGAACGATTACGGCAAAGCAGAACCAGCATATCAGTATTGCATTTCCCGGCACAAAATGGACGTATTTGGGCGAGGAATCTGAGCCGAAAATCACTGATTACGATGGTTCTTCGGTAAAGGAAAATACGACCGAATTTTATTTTTTTGCCAAAAAGTCTGGCTCAACGTTGCTGCATTTTTACAAAAATGATGTGATTGCAAAAAAATATATCGACGATTATGTTGAGTTTGTGATTGAAAAAGCCGCTGATGAGCCTAAAAAAACGGTGGCTGAAAAAACTTCGGGAACTGACAACAGCGAAAAAGCAGAGCTTGAGAGCGCAGATGAAAAAACGGCTCGCGCAGAAAATCGGAAAAACGAAGAGGGCGAAAAAAACTCCTACGAGGAATTGCTGGACCCGACTTCGTTCAAGATTGAAAGCAAAAGCAATCAGCCAGAAACACCGACGGAAACCGATGCGGTGCTTGAGCAAGCGCAAGCGGCGTATGATGCGGGCAATTTTGCAGAGGCAAAAGATTTTATCGATACGTTTTTTGGCAGTGCAATCAGTAATTTAGACCGAGGGCTTTTTTTGCAGGGGCAAATCCTTGAAGCCTATTCGTCTATTCGCAATATTCGTGGTGCACTGCGCTCGTATCAAAATCTGCTTATCAATTATCCATTAAGTAAATACGCGCAATCTGCAGAGAAACGAGCGATTTATCTTGAGCGGTTTTATTTTGACATTTATTGATTGTAAGGTGATTATTTTATGAAAAAATCTGTTTTTGCACTCGCCTTGTTTTCGGTCGCACTGCTTTTTTCTTGCAAAGACGCTCCCGAAAAAACGGCGGAAAAAGAGCGCACGGTGTCGGTTCATGGCGAAGGCTCAATTTCTCTTGAACCGGATAGCGTTTCGTTGATTTTTTCGGTTTCGTCGGAAAACTGGGACGTAAATGCGGCTGTTCAAGATGCGGCGGTGCGAATGACGGCGGTGCAGAGTGCGCTTGGAACAAATGGCATTGAAGAAAAATATATTTCAACATTTGATTACGGAATTCGGCAAGAATATGCGTACACGACGGATAAACGCCGGTACAGAAATTACATTGTGACGAACAAAATGTGCGTGGTCATTACCGATGTAAAATCTGCGGGGAAAGTCATTGATGCGGCAATAGCGGCGGGTGCAAACGAATTGTCTTCCTTTTCGTATAATGTAAAAGATGATTCCGAGGCGGTGAAAAAAGCGCGAATGCTTGCCGTCAAGCAGGCAGAGGACGCGGCTCAGATGCTCGCAGGGGCAACGGGGGCTACGCTTGGAAAAATTGTTTCTATCAATGAATATTCTTCCGGAAATGCTTACACGGAAAACGACGCGGTGATGAGAGCCAGCAAAACGGCTTCAAATCTTGTTTCCACGCCGCTTCCAACAGGTTCAAAAACAGTTTCGGTAACTGTGGACTGTGTTTGGGAGCTAGAATAAAAACGTATTGCAACAAAAATCTACACGCTATAGAATAGGAACACTATGTTAGACTACAGATTTATTAAGGACAATCTTGAAGCCGTCAAAGAGAA
>ERZ842401.4822-NODE-4822-length-15360-cov-9.749232_pt1 | contig 15360 bp, 12 predicted proteins | sample MGYA00521270_ERZ842401 | MGnify/ENA primary metagenome ERZ842401 (study PRJEB31892, sample SAMEA3878208) | bioreactor metagenome | biome: Moose rumen | place: Sweden | collected 2011-10 | study: EMG produced TPA metagenomics assembly of the PRJEB12797 data set...
CAATCAAAGGGGAAGATAGACAAATCGTCCCAAGTTATTTTTTGATCATTACTAAGTTGGGCGTGTCATCTCTGACACGCCCAATTACAATGTTCAAAAGACCTCAGGGATTTTTTAATATAACAACAGCAATCCTGCGAATGCTATTATACTAAGGAATTAAAGCCCCAATTTTAAAGCCCCAAAATAGGTAGAGGCTGCAAAAATGCAGCCTCCGCTTCATTGGGGCTTTAAAAAAATTGGGGCTTAAAAAAATGGGGCTTTAAAAGCAGGGCTTGTATGTTTGATGACACGCAAGCCTTTTTTAAAAAAATCCTTGCATAATCCAAATATTTACATTATCTTTGCAGCCAAATTAAAGTACGAATATAACAATAATAAACTAAACGACAATGAGAAAGATTATGAGTTGGGTGCTCGCCGCCACCCTTGTTTGCGGCGCAACGGTCTTCACCTCTTGCTGTGATGATAAAGACTCCGTCAACGACAACCTCGCAGAGAAGATTATCGGTTCGTGGATTCATACCGCTACGGACGGGATATACACGCCTACCAACAAGAAGTCCATACATACCTTTGTGAAGACAGGTTCTGGGCTAAAGATGTATAACACCATGGCGATAACAGGAGACAATGACCCATGGTGGGAGTATCAGCAGGAAATGGATGTCACCATTGAGGGAAACCATATTACTATGCAGACTACGTATGACGATGGGAAAAGGGTGGTAACGGAATTGGACGTCACAAAGATAAGTGGGTCAGAGATGGAATACCAGACCGTTACACACATTATCCAGCCTGATGGTCAGCGGATTGATATCGCCAGTCGCACGGAACTGTTCACCCGAGTAACCAAAGACTATAGCAACGATGTGCTTGGCACCTGGGAAGGTAGCATAAATGAAGGGCAGTCAGCATACGATGACAACCTGAAGCACCGTTGGGAGTTCAAGGCAGACGGGACTTATGTTTACTATTGTTTCGAAAATGGGCAGTGGGAGGTGAGCGCAGACACAAAAAATGAATACTTCGTGGACGGCACTCTCATTTGTACCCGATGGACTGACCCTGTCAACTACCCCGGACAGGAGTTGCGTGAATGGTGGGAAATCACAAGTATAGAGAATGGTGTGATGACATGGAATGCTTTGCGTGAGGAATCCGACGGTACCAGACACACCATTGAGTTCAAAATGACAAAGGTTGAGTAAAGATTCAAAAATTAAAAAATCCCTGAAGTCTTTTGAACCTCAGGGATTTTTTACTTGCTGTTGTTTACACTTTACTCTTTTGGAGCCTGACCTATCAGTTCCATAAACTGGTCAAGTTTCGGAGTTATGATAATCTGTGTGCGACGGTTTGTTGACTTTCCTGCTTCAGTATTGTTGTCAGCAACAGGATTATACTCACCACGACCGCCTGCTGTCAAACGCTTTGGATCTACACCATAGTCATTCTGCAGAGCCTGTACAACACTTGATGCACGAAGACAAGACAAATCCCAATTGTTACGGATGTTTGGCTGTGAGATAGGCACATTGTCGGTATTACCCTCAATGAGGACGTCATAGTCCTTGTAGTCCATGATGATTTTTGCAATCTTTGACAATGTAGAACCAGCAGCCTCGCTAATCTGGTAAGAACCGCTCTTATAGAGCATATTGTCAGAGAGAGAGATGTAAACAACACCCTTCAGCACTTGTATATCAACATCCTTCAGGTCTTCCTTTGACAGTGAACGTGTGAGGTTGTTGGTAAGTACAATATTCAGGGAGTCACTCTTTGACTTTACCTCTACCAAGTGACGGATGTACTTGTTTGACTCATTAATCTGGTCAACTAATTTTGTAATATTAACACTGTTGGCACTTGTATTTGTCAGTGACTGTGCCAGACTTGCCTGCAACGCCTCATTGTTATTCTTGCATTCGCTCAGCTGATCCATCAATGCACTGATACGGGTATTGGCAGATGCCAATGACTCACGGGCATTCTGATACTGGGTATTCAATTCCTTGTTTTCGTTCTGGCAATTCTCCAAAACCTTCTTACTTACACAGCTGCTCATGAGCATTGTTCCTGCAATAGCAGCTAAAAACAGTACTTTTTTCATAATCTTAAAAATATTAAAGTAATTATCAATTTCTTATTTAACAACCCCAAAGGGCTTTTTCTTTAACCTTTAATCTTTAAACTTTAACCGTTAAATTAACTCAATCCTATTATCTCTCCATTTATTACATTTATGCGTTCCGCCTGTGGTGATTCCGGCAATCCTGGCATTCTCATTATGTTGCCTGCTATTGCCACTATCATTCCCGCACCAGCACTGACAACGAAGTCACGTATGGTAAAGACAAAGTCCTTTGGCACACCCAGTTTCTTCGGGTCATCAGAGAAGGAATACTGAGTCTTGGCAATACATACCGCCAGATTTGAATATCCCAGAGACTCTATCATCTTCAGTTTCTTGAAAGCCAGCGGCAGGTATGTCACCTTCATAGCGCCATATATCTGCGTAGCTATCTTCTCCACCTTAGTCTTCACGTCATCCTCCTCTTCGTACTGATATCTCAGAGGCTTTGAAGGATTGTTCTCTATCTGGTCCACCACTACCCTTGCGAGGTTCTCGGCACCCTTGCCACCTTCTGCGAAGGCATTGTTCTCTGCAAAGGCAACACCTAATTCCTCACAGTGCTGGCGAATCATCTGCATCTCCTCATCAGTATCGAAGGCATAGCGGTTGAAGCAAACCACCACAGTCTGTCCGAATGACTGTATATTGCGCACATGCTTGTCAAGGTTCTCGAAGCCTTTTTGCAGACCCTCTTTGTTGGGCTCCTTTATATCATTGACGTTAACTCCGCCATGAAGTTTAAGTGCCTGTGTCGTAGCAACCACTACAGTAAGCTTTGGCTGCAGGCCTGCCATGCGACATTTTATGTCAAAGAACTTCTCTGCTCCGAGGTCAGCACCAAAGCCTGCTTCTGTAATAACATATTCGCCATAGGTCATTGCTGTGCGTGTAGCAATCACTGTATTACAGCCATGCGCTATGTTTGCAAACGGACCACCATGTACGAAGGCAGGAGTATTCTCTGTTGTCTGCACGAGGTTAGGATTCAGGGCGTCCATCAGCAGAGCTACGATACTGCCAGTAACACCAAGTTCCTTCATAGTGAAGGCTGTGCCGTCATGCTTTATGCCAAGCAGCATATTGTCAATGCGTCTGTAGAGGTCGTCAATATCCTTTGCCAGACAAAGTATAGCCATTATCTCCGAAGCAGGGGTAATATCAAAACCACTCTCCATCGTGATGCCGTCAGTCCTGCTACCAAGTCCTGTAACAATATTTCTCAGGTTGCGGTCATTGACATCCATCACCCTTTTCCACAATACTGTTTTAAGGCTGAAGCCGTCTGCCTGATGCTGGTAGATGTAGTTGTCCAGCAATGCAGATATCATGTTGTGTGCAGAAGTGATAGCGTGGAAGTCACCTGTGAAGTGCAGGTTTATCCTCTCCATTGGCAGCACCTGCGCATAGCCACCACCTGCAGCACCACCCTTCATACCGAAGCATGGACCCAGAGAAGGTTCGCGAAGGGCTATGACAGCCCTTTTGCCTATACTGTTAAGACCCAGTGACAAGCCTATGCTGACTGTCGTCTTACCGATACCAGCTTTCGTAGGAGTAATAGCAGTAACAAGAATCAGGTTACTCTCATTAACCTTTTCATCGTCAATGCAGGTGTATGGTATCTTAGCTATATATTTGCCATATGGCTCAAGTACCTCTTCGGCAATACCAGCCCTCTTTGCTACCTCTTGTATAGGCAGCAGTTTGGTTTCGTGGGCTATTTCAATATCTGTCTTCATCTGCGTTGTGTATATTTATTGCGTGCAAAGATAATAATTAATATTGAGAGAAACGGAAAACAATCCCTTTGTTTAATTATTTTTAAGAAAAACACTCTATAATGGTCTTATCACCCACACTCCCTGCTGGAGTTTCTGGGTTGCCATATATTTATGTATGGGGCGTGAGTCGAGAACTACCTTTTTGAATATCTTTGAAGCGTTGAGGAAATGGAGATAGCCATCGTTCCCCCACTCTGCTATGCCTATATGGGAGGTATCGAGACCCTTACGTTTCGTTACAATGGCGAGGATATCCCCGTCCTGAATGCATGAGAGTTCTTTCTTGCTCTTGCTTAGTTGTGAAACAGGGATATAGTACATCACCTTTCCGAAAGAGGCCTTCTCATAGTCCCGAATCAGTTTCTGTGCCTTTGTACCACCAGCTTTCAGCATGCGATAGCTGTCAACATGGGTAGACATATAATTGAGGTTTATAACCTGACGCTGACGGAGAGTTGTCGGAATATCAGGAAGTGTGACGAGTTTCTTCTGCATATTATTCTCCACCCACCACAGGAAATAATGATTTCGGGAGGGATATCCCTCTGGTTTGCCATTACGATAGCGTATCAGGGCGAGATTGCGGCAATAGTCACTCCAATTGACTGAGCCTTGCTTTGTAGTTAGTGTAAGGGCAAAGGTATTCTCTACGAGTGTGGTACAGTCAAGTTCACGTAGATTGACAATGAGTTTTTCTACGTTGCTTATCTCAAGTGTCTGTGCTACATAAGGTGTTCCCTCAAGCTTGTGGGCATAATAGAGCATAAGGTTTGAGGGTTTGTCCGTCTGTGCCTTGCGAAGCAGGGTAACAACCTTCACAGAGTCAGACTTCAGGTAGAAGATATCCTGAGCCTGCACTCCCATGGAGCAAATGGAGACCAAAACGAAAACGAAAACTCTTTTACCCAAAACTCAATAACCTATAACCAATAACCAATAACCTATAACCGTTATTACTGCAGGAAACTGATGAGGACACCAGCAGCTACAGCAGAACCGATTACACCCGATATATTTGATGCCATACAGTAGTTCAGCACATGATTCTTCGGGTCGTAACGCGTAGCAATCTCGTTAGCCACACGACTTGCCATAGGAACCGCACTGAGGCCTGTAGCACCAACCAGCGGATTAACCTTCTTCTTGGCAAAGAGATTGAATATCTTCACCATACAGATGCCTGCTGATATAGACAAAGCGAAAGCGAGGAAGCCGCCAACAACAATACCGATGGTCTGGAGATTGAGGAATGCCTCACTTGTCATAGTAGCACCTACGGAGAGTCCTAGGAAGATGGTTGCTGTATTCATAATGGCATTGCTGGCAGCATCGAAGAGGCGTCCTGTCATAGAACCGAGTTCTTTGAGGAGGTTGCCGAACATCAGCATACCAACTAGGCTGACAGCTGTTGGAACGAGGAGTGCCACGATGATGGTAACAGTAATTGGGAAGAGTATCTTCAACGCACGGAGATTCTTTATCTCTGTCTGATTGGGATACTTCTTATCCTGTTCCTTCATATTGATAAGCAATTCCTTCTTGGTACACAGCAACTTCACCACAAGAGGTATGATGACTGGCACGAGAGCCATATACGAATATGCCGCAATAGCAATAGGACCAAGCAGCTCTGGTGCGAGCTTTATTGTTGTGAAGATAGCAGTCGGTCCGTCAGCACCGCCAATAATGCCGAGAGAGGCTGCCTGCTGAGGAGTAAAGCCCATAGCGAGGGAGCAGAGCAATACGGCAAAGATTCCAAACTGTGCTCCTGCACCAAAGATAGACAAACGGAGGTTACGAAGCATAGGACCGAAGTCTGTCAATGCTCCGACACCCATAAAGATGATTGGAGGAATGAAGCCTGTCTTGATGCACATATAATAGATGAAATTCATCAATCCCAACTCATGTGCTATCTTATGGAGAGGCATATCCCATATCACCTCCTTCGTACCGTCAGGCAATGTTACTAAACCTTCTGACGTAGCCTGTGAAACACCCATTCCACCACCAGGGAAATTGGCAAGCAGCACACCCATACCGATTGGTATGAGCAACAGGGGTTCATACTTCTTTACTATACCCAGATAAAGCAGAATACAGGCAATGACTATCATGATAAGGAACGAGTAATCGCCTCCTGTCTGGGAAAAGGCGGTCATGTTCCATATATTCTGTAGAATTTCCAATGTAATGTTTAAAGTTTAAAGTTTAAAGTTTAAAGACGGTTTAAGGGTTTAAGGGTTTAAGGGTTTAAAACCTTTGACCTTAGACCTTAGACCTTATTTAATCGTCATCAGCACATCGTCTTCTGCCACAGAGTCACCACTATTGAAGCGTATAGACGTGATGGTGCCCGACATTTCTGCCTTTATGCGGTTGAATACCTTCATGGCTTCGATATAGCATATCACATCACCCTCCTTAACATAGTCGCCTACCTTCTTTGGAGTCTCTGACGTTGATTGTACGAGGTATGCCTTTCCCTCAAGCGGAGCGAGGACTTCTGTTCCTTCACCTTCAGCAGCTGTTTCTGCAACCTTGGGTTTATCACCTGCAGCAGGAGCGTCATCACCATAGGATACTGTAACCTCATAAACCTTTCCGTGAACAGCAACCTTCACCTTCTCGGGCAGAGAAGCAGAAGCTGCCGCCTTTGCCGTGCGACGTTCCTCAAGGTCTTTCTCAAAGGCAGCCTTTGCAGCACCACTCTTGTAGAGTTCATACTGCTGTGGATGCATAGCATACTCGAAGAGTTCTTCATCATCATCGCCTAAGTCCCATCCTTTCTCTGCCATCTTAGCACGATATACATCGAGGTCATCAGGATAGTTATCCTGTGGGTCGGTAGTAACGAACTTACGTCCCTCACGTGTTGCCATATCCTTAAAGACAGAATCCACCTTACCTGGCAGCTTTCCTGACTTACCGAGAATCATATCCCATATATTCTCTGCTATCATTGACCAACGAGCCTTACCCTTCTCCATCTGTATTACATTCATCAGAGCCAGATTCTTGACATATTGTGAGAATGGTGTCACTAGACAAGGATAGCCAACCTTAGGCCATACGTAAGCCACCTCATCAAAGAGTTTTACGAGCAGCTGGTCGGTAGTCAGCTGTGGCTCACCGTGTTTCTCCTTCCATATATTGAGAGAGCGCAGGTTATCCTCAAGGTCTGTCATGAGGGAGCCCATCATACCACCAGGCAATCCTGGCTTCACGAGCAGGGAGTTATTGAGGTGGTTCAGAGATGGTATATAGTATCCGAGGAAGTCATCCATCATCTCCTGCATCTGTGTGCGCACGTCCATGTATGCTTCCATATTTATCTCCTTAACCTGGAAGCCGGCATCCTTAAGCATTTCCTGTACGGAAATAACGTCAGCATGTCCTGTACCCCATGCCAGCTGTCCCATACCACAATCGATATAGTCGCAGCCGCCGCGTGCTACCTCAAGGATAGAAGCCATATTAAAGCCAGGTCCGGCATGAGAGTGATACTGTATGATGATATCTTTCTTATAGTTCTTGATACCTGCACATATCTTTCCCAATGATTCAGGGCGTCCGATACCAGCCATATCCTTGAGACAAATCTCGTCAGCTCCAGCATCAATAAAGGTCTTTGCGAGGTCGATGTAATACTCTACGGTATGTATTGGAGAATGAGTGATGCACAAAGCTGCCTGTGCTATCATGCCAGCCTCATGAGCATATTGTATTGAAGGAATAACATTGCGGGGGTCATTAAGTCCGCAGAAGATACGTGTGATATCTGTTCCCTGTGCTTTCTTAACCTTATAGAACAGCTTTCGCAGGTCCTTCGGACAAGGACTCATACGCAGACCGTTCAGGGCACGGTCGAGCATGTGGGTCTGGATGCCGGCTTCATGAAAAGGCTTCGTCCACTCACGAACGCTCTTATTGGGATTTTCACCATAAAGGAGATTTACCTGTTCGAAACCGCCACCGTTAGTTTCTACCCTGTCAAAACACCCCATACGGATGATGGCAGGGGCTACCTTTACTAACTGATCTACACGTGGCTGGTATTTTCCGGCACTCTGCCACATATCACGAAATACCAGACTGAATTTTATCTCTTTACCCATCTATATAATTATCAATTATGAATTATCAATTATGAATTATTTCGCCTCTTTTATCTCTGCTACTTTACCTTTTCCACCGGTTATCTGGAATACTGCCTTACTGATAACCTCACAGATATCATCTGGTATCTGAGGCTTCTTTTCTGAAGTCTCAGGGATTGCATTATTTACAATGAATATGAGGCCCTTGCTGACAAGGATAATGAAGAGCAGTACACAGAATACTGTCACCATTCCGATAACCATCAATGTTATTCCTGTTGTAATCATGAACTATTTTTTCTTTAAACTTTAACCGTTAACCTTTAACCGTTATCTCTCTTCCTCATGAAGATGTTTGTCCCAGAGGTAGTAGTTGGTATCCTTTACCAGAACATTGCTGAGTAGTATCAATGCGCAGAGGTTTGGAATAGCCATCAGGGCATTGAAGATATCCGCCATTGTCCATACGGTATTGAGGTTGATGGCAGAACCCAGGAATACTGCTACCAGGAACATCCACACATATACCTTTGCCCACTTATATCCTCCGATATACTCCACAGCTCTCTGGGCATACAGACTCCATCCGAGTATTGTCGAGAAGGCGAATGTGAAGAGTCCGAACATCAGCAATGGTGCTCCAATATATGGGATATGGTCGAAGGCAAATCTTGTCAACGCCCCACCGTCCATTACCTGAAGCTTTGACTCAAGTTGCATCTGAAACACCTCGCGGAGGACTCCACTATCAACCGTTGATACATCAGTATATGACAGGAAGCAACTGACGATTACGATACCTGTTATGGCACAGATAACGACTGTATCCCAGAATGTTCCTGATGCTGATACCAAAGCCTGACGCACAGGATTCTTTGTCTGTGCCGATGCTGCAACGATTGGAGCAGAACCGAGACCCGACTCGTTTGAGAACAAACCGCGTGCTATACCGTAGCGGGCTGCTATCATAATTGAACTGCCAAGTAATCCGCCTCCCACGGCATCTACTGAAAAGGCTGATGTAACAATAAGCTGTAAAGCAGGCCATATGTATGCATGATTGATACACATGATAACGATACAGCCTATCACATAGACGAGAGCCATCAGGGGCACCAGTGCGGAACATACCCTTGCGATACTCTTAATACCACCTACGAGAACCAGTCCTGCAAGGAAGGTTACTATGGCGCCTGTTATCCAAGGGTTTACACCCATCACATCATTGGCAAGAGTAGAGATGGCATTTGCCTGTACCGTAGAACCGATACCGAAGGCAGCAATGGCGGTAAAGATTGCGAAAAGCATACCAGCCCACTTGGAATTCAGGCCATACTGCAGTACATACATAGGACCGCCAACCATATAGCCCTTTTCCGACTTCTGACGATACTTCACAGCCAACAGGCCCTCACTATATTTTGTGGCAATACCGAAGACACCCGTCAGCCAACACCACATCACAGCACCAGGACCGCCAAGAGCAATAGCTGTGCCGACACCTATGATGTTTCCTGTACCTATGGTAGCAGCGAGTGCTGTTGCAAGAGCGGCAAACTGGCTCACGTCGCCATCAACTTTCTTATCTTTCGTAAATGAAAGCTTGATAGCAGTAAATATCTTCCTCTGGGGAAACTTCAACCGAATGGTAAGATAGATATGCGTACCAAACAGAAGTATTATCATCGGAACACCCCAAAGAAGGTCAGACAGGTAATTTAGTATTTCAACCATTTATATTATATTAATTTTATCACTAATCATTAACCATTAACCACTAACCATTAACCGTTTTTAGTACCACTTCACAGCATTACTATAGCCCGAGCGTTTGTCGTACTTGAGGGCATCGGCCAGCGTTGCTGCATTACAGCGGAATGAGAAGTTATATGATGTATATGGTGTAAGTACCACAGAGCATGACATCGAGAAGCAGTGGAGGTCTCGCGCCAGCGAAGCAGTAGTCATTGAAAGCTTGTGATAGTCGAAGTCATAACCAGAGGTGAAGGCTATGTTCCAGCCGTCGGAAATGCGGATGTTACCCGAGAAGTTCAGATTCTGGCTGTATTTATACGGATAGCGCATCTTTTCCTTGTTGAACTCTCCTGAGGTATTCTCACGCATAGTGATACCATATGAGAACGTAAGGCTCCAAGGCATAGAGAATTTCATATATCCGTCATCGTCCACCTCTGCCATTCCTGCATTATGCTTTGAAGCGCCATGTTTTGCAGCCTCCATAGTCGGGTCAACATTGGTTTCTACGCCAGTATCCTCTTTTCCCATTGCCGGAGTGTCTTCGTCATCCTTGTTCTTCTTTTTCTTGAAGAGGTTCTTTATCTTGTCAGGAGTGATGGTATATGAAACATTCTGCGACATACCCTGGAAGCGTCCGAAGCGTCCCTTGCTGTATTCCGTATGGGTACCTACATATGGGCGACCGTTCTCGTCGAGCTCGTATGCATAGGTTGCAAAGACAGCATTCATGGAGAATGTATAGCTCTTGGTAATCTTCAGCCTCAGACGTGTAGAGAGGTCACTCCAGGGACGTGTCTCTGCTGCCATGTTGTATGACATAGAAGCGCCCAACTGGTCAATGATGCTTATCTTCTTGTATTCTGCCGTATCATTATCCGAGGCCTTCACCTTCATCTCAATGTTGTTGTCGAGGTCAAACGAGATGCTTCCCGTCTTTCCCTTTCCAGGAACACCGAAGATGCCGCTACTGAAAGGAGAATAGCTGACAGGTTCTCCGATAGGATTTCCCGAGAGGTCTGTTCTCTGGTAGGACTTCCAGTAGCCGTAGCGGTTGGCACCGAAGTCAGGAGCGTAAGAGAAGCTGATGCTAGGTGTCAGCGTATGACGTATGGCCTGTATCTTCTCACCGAATATCTTCCTGCTAGGTACGTAGAAACCGTATATCTTTGTATTGGCGCTGACGCTGCTGCTCCAGTTGTAGACGTTATAGAAGCCATAGATGGTATCATTCTGGACTCTCTGGTTCTCCTGATCCCACGACTGGTTAATCTTGTTCGTATATGTCCTGTCGGTAAAGCTGATTTGTGGCGATATGTTGATGTATTTGAACATCGTGAATGTAGCACCGACAGGAATGCTGTGCTGCCAGCCGTTTCTCCAGTCCTTTATGAGGTTCGACTTCATCAGTTTATCCTCCTTTGTGGTAATGGAGTTGGAGATGTGTCCGGTATAGCTCATGTGTATCTTCTCATACCAGCGGTCCTCACCCACCTTCTTTGAACGGCGGAAGGGATAGAAACGTGCGATGTTGATGTTCAGGTCGGGCAATGTTAGTGCTACCGTCGAGTCACGCATATTCTGTGTGGCATTGGCCGTTGCAGAAAGTGTCATGCCGATGCTGCTGAATGTAGTACCCCAGGATATAGAAGACGTTCTGGTACTCTGTGTCATCGTGGTGGGGTTATACATAGAGTTCAGGTTGTCCCTCTCATATCTCGTGGAAGCATAGTTCACGCTGGCCGAGAAGGAGCGGTACGGATTAGCCTTTGCATCCTGACGATGACTCCACTGCACCTTGAAACTCGTTGTCTCGGTATAGTCAGGGAAACCCTTCTCACCATTCTTCGTGTTCTGGTAAGAGAAGAAGAACTGTCCTGAATATTTGTAGCGGAAGTTATAGTTTGAGGCAGCCGAGAATGCCCATGAACCCTTGGTATATATTTCACCAAGCAGCTTCAGGTCTATGTTGTCGTTGATGGCAAAGTAATAACCGCCATCCTTGAGATAGAATCCACGTGCCTGCTCGTCACCATAGGTCGGCATAATAAAGCCGCTGCTATAGCTCTTTGAGAACGGGAAGAAGCCGTACGGAATGGCAAATGGCAGTGGAACATCCTGCACCACGAGGTAAGCAGGTCCGAACACCACATCCTTGCCAGGGCGCACCTTCGCACGGGTTAGGGCCAGATAGAAATCAGGCTCAGGGTCATCACAGGTGGTATATCTGCCGTGCTTCAGATAGAAGTTACCCTCTCCGTCACGTTTTGACTTCTCTGACAACAGGAAGCCATCCTGCTGCTCCGTATAAGCATTCTGAATGAGACCCTTCTTCGTCTTGAAGTTAAACGACATCGTGTCCGTCTCATACTTGTCAGACCCCATAACGAACACAGGAAGTCCGAAGCGCTCCTTCTTCATCTTGGCAGTACTGTTCGAGTCACGACGCGCTGGTGGCAAATCATCCTTCACATAGCGCTCCGCACCAGCAGCATGCACCAGCGAAGAATCCATCTGCACATCAATATGCTCTGCCGTAAGGTCCATATTGTCATACTTCACATTAGCATTTCCGAAGAGGAAAGCCTTGCGAGAGTCGGCATAATACACCAGAGAATCGTTGGAAGTATAGTTTACGGGATAGTCAATACCATTCTTCTTCTTACGGTTTGCAGAATCCGCTGCAATGGAGTCATCCAACGCCTTATTGCGGAGATAAATGGCCATATGCAGCGAATCAAGGGAATCCAAAGGATTTATAGAATCCAGAGAATCTATAGAAGTCTGAGATAAGAGGTCAGAGGTAAGAGTATCCAGACTATCAACAGGATTGATGGAGTCATTCCCTCCCCCTTGGGGGAGACGGCGGGGGGTCATCGCCATCACAAAGATAATGGCTAAGAATAATATGATGATGGTCGCACGTGTACGCATAAAAACGGCACAAAGGTACAAAAAAAAGTTGAGACTTGAGCGATGATGAGGAAAAATTAAAGTTTTTTTATAAAAAGATAATTGTTGATTTTTGCGAGTTCGGAGTCTGTTTTTGCAGGTTTAAGGCCGAGAATGGTGACTTCGGGCCCATTTTTGAGGGGGTAAAATCGGCCAAAAAACGGCTGTTTTGTCCTCTCGTTTTCAAATATTTTTTCCGTCGGGAACAAAAATTTTTTCCTTCCCGAGGGAACAAAATTTCTCCCTAATGGGCGCTAAAAAAGTGACAGTGACAGTGACAAAGTGACAATAAGGACCTGTACACCTTTTTGCGCACCTCTACACATACTTAAATAAATTCTATCAACTTACATATTGTAATAAAACAACACAAAATATTACAAAGTGTAAGTAAATTAATTTTATATTATATATATAATATAAGTCCATAGTATGAGTACTCCCCTGCGGATGTTGCTACCCCCTTAATGTCACTTTGTCACTGTCCTTGTCACTATCCGCAGGGAGGGAATGTGTGCATATCTTCCTGATAATGTACAAGTTGTGTTGAGCGCATCAGTTCAACATCATCCAAGAATGTCACTCCTACCCCATTTTTGCCCCAGCATTTAAGGTTACGAACATACGATTTTCTGAAAAATCTGCCTTTAATTTTTTGGAGTTTCAGAATTTTTGCTTAATTTTGCAAGCAGAAATATATTATATATGAGAACCAGACAAGAATACATAGACATCCTGAAAGGACATGCTGACGAGCTAAGAACCAATTATGGCATCAGCTATATGAGGCTGTTCGGTTCTGTGGCAAAGGGTGAGCATCACGATGGTAGTGATGTTGACATTTTTGTTGTTATGCCGCCTAATGCCTATTCGCTTTGTGCCGCTGCCGATTATCTGGAATCCATTCTCGGCACGAATGTTGACTTAATACGTAAGCATAGCAATATGCGTCCCTTCTTTTTAAATCAGATTAATAAATATGGAATCGATATCTTTGGAGAAGCGTGAGGTCGTGCTTGATATTCTCTCTCAGGTTAAAGAATCCATAGAAAACCTGATGAGTTGGAACCAAGGCATTACAGATATGAACAAATTGCTCACGTCGCTTGCTGGTATGCAAGACCTTGCCGGCAATTGTATGACTATAATGGCTATTGGTGAAGGATTCAGAAAGATAGACAAAGTAACAGACGGGCAATTACTACCCCTTCGTCCAGAAATCCCCTGGCATCAAGTGTTCGGATTAAGGAACAGAATAGCACATGGTTACTTCGACATTGATATTGAGATAATATCAGAAGTCATCAACAATGATTTACAACCATTGCATGATGCGACAGTATTCTTTATTGATTATCTGAAAAAATAAGTGGGGTATATAAAAACTCTGCGAATAAAACATAAAAAAAACTCAAAAAGCTAACGCTTATGACATAAAAAATAAACTAAAGACATATAGGATTTGAACATCCACTTTTGATTCTTGTTCTAGGAATTCGGCAAAATTTCAAAGAAAGTTGCAAGAACTTAAGTAGATAGTTCACGCCGTTTGGCGTGGGCATTTACTCGTTTAAGCAACAAGGTGTTTGCCGATACCTCTAGAACGTAGACGAAGTAATTTGTCCACGTTTTTTTTTTGCGAAACGAGAATACAAAACTAATCTAATATAAACAAAAAGAATCGTATTATGAAAAAGAAAAAATCAGTAGCAAATTCTATGTTAATCGCGATGGCTTTATGTGGTCTGTCCTTTATTTCTTGTGGTGGTTCTGGAGGAGAAACTTTTGTTGAGGAATCTCTAGAGCAGGTGACAGACTTTCAATTAAATATTTCAGAAAGCTCAATTTCAGTCGATTTCGAGGCTTCAGAACATCAGATACAACTGACTGCAAGTACAAATTGGATTGCCACAACAACTGCAAGTTGGATTCATATCACACCTGCTTATGGAAAGACTTCTACTAGTGTCGTAGTTTCTATTGATAGTAATACAGGTGCAGAAGATAGAGATGCTGATATAACTTTCAAGAATGATAAGAACAGCGTAACGCTACATGTTTCACAAAGCAAATATGTAATAAAGCCTAAGATTGGAGATTATCTATATAGTGACGGAACATGGAGCTCACAACTTGATTATGAAAAAACACCACTTGGAATAGTCTTTTCTACAGAAACAACAGAAAAAGATAAAGCACTTGGGTACAAAAGAGGCTATGCTATGACTATTGCTCCTCCATCAATGCAGTATAGTTATGGAGTATCTTGGAGTACTGTTTCAAAAAAAGAATTTAGTGACTCATATACCACAATTCAGGAAGCACTCAATGACCGAGATGGATTAACAAAAACTATGCAGATTGCACAAACGGATGACTACCAAAATAAGTATCCTGCATTTTATAAGGCTTATAATTTTTTGGAGGACTTTTATCCCGAATGGACTAGCCCACGTTTCCTTCCAAGCGCTGGTCAATGGAGAGATATTATTGTAAATTTAGGAGAAGCCTCATCTGAATATGACTTTATATCTGAAGGAGGTGATGTCATTTGGGAAGTTTCAACATCTATAGTTAATAACTCAAGTTTCGGAAGTAAAAATGGAAGGACTACGAGCTTGCTCGCCTGAGC
>ERZ842401.4823-NODE-4823-length-15357-cov-21.426676_pt1 | contig 15357 bp, 9 predicted proteins | sample MGYA00521270_ERZ842401 | MGnify/ENA primary metagenome ERZ842401 (study PRJEB31892, sample SAMEA3878208) | bioreactor metagenome | biome: Moose rumen | place: Sweden | collected 2011-10 | study: EMG produced TPA metagenomics assembly of the PRJEB12797 data set...
GCAGCAGGCCGTTTGAGGGCATCAACATCGTGGTGACCCGCTACACCGACGGCACTACCCAGGTGAGCAAGGTGAGGATGTAACACACCCGTTGCAAGCAATGTGTGGCCGGTAAGGGGGCCACATGACAATTAAGCCGCGCGTTCCCCGATGGAGAGGAGCGCGCGGCTTGGGTTTACTGCCGGGAAGACCCCCGGCGCTGTCTTTGTGGCATCACATGCTCAGAATCATGGCGATGAGTGTCGTGACGTCGGCCACGTTGAGCGAGCCGTCGTGGTTGACGTCGGCCACATCGGGGTCATAGGCCGTGTTGTCGAGGATGAGGCCGATGAGCGTCGTGACGTCGGCCACGTTGATGTATCCATCCTGGTTCACGTCTCCCAACTGGTATTGCTGCTGGGGCGTCTCGACCAGTTTGTAGAGCCACACGCGCTGCTGGGTGTCGCTGCTGTAGTTGATGATGCGGAACTGCTCGTTCTGGTAATCATAGCGCACGGTCATGTAGTCGCTCGACGCTCCCGACGCCTCGTTGAAGAAGCGCACCAGGTAGTTGAACTCGTTGCTGCTCACAAACATGGCGGCGCGGCACTGGCTCGTGCAGCTGGCACTCATGACCAGGTTGCCGCCGCTGGTGGTCAGGAAGCCGTTGCCGGTGCTCAGGAAGGCATTGGTCCTGGCTCCCGAGGTGGCTCCCGCCCTGATGGTGTCGGGGTTCATGGCCGGCATGGTGAACATGCACGCCTTGTCGTCGATGCTCATGAGCGTCTTGTCCTCGTCGAGCCACTGCCCCACTGCCGTCGCGCCAAATGTGGCCTCGCCCTGCTCATGGAATTTCATCACCTTGTCATAGTACTTGCTGGCGATGACGTAGATGCCGTCGGGGCTGATGCTGTCGCGGCTGGTCACCAGCTTGAAGGTGCTGCCCGTCGAGCGCGAGAAATTCACGGTGAGGGTCACGTCGGCATCGGGCATGACAAAGGAGTAGCCGCCGTCCTGGACGGTTGCCACGTCAAGGCTGTCGTCGCCGGTGGTGACGCCGCCGATGCCGTCAACCTGCCATCCCACATTGGGGCGGGCGGTAACGGTGACGGTCTCGCCGGCCTTGATCTTGCCGCCCACGAAGTTGCCGGCAAGGCTGAACTCGCCGCCCTGCACGGGCGTGGCGGCAACCGTGACGGTGTAGCGTGTCGTGGGAATGAAAGGCTCGTCGCCCATGTTCAGGTAGTACCACCTTGTGCCCTTGCCCACGGTCTCGCCGCCACTGTAGTAGTACAGATAACAGAAGTATTTCCAGCCGTCGATCAGGTCGTGGTCAAAGTCGAACTGCAGGCTCTTGGTCTCACCTGGTGCCAGTTGCAGCGGCTGCGACAGGCTGTGCAGTTCGGTGCCCACATTGGTATCGTCGTTGTTGATACGGTACAGGCGCACCGAGAAGTCCTCGTCGTAGGCCGCCGTTCCCGTGTTGGTCACGTCCACGATGATGCTGTAGCAGGGGGCTGTGATGATGCGGTTGGCCTCGTCGGTGATGCCCATGATGCGGTAGTCCACATCGAGTGTCGCCTGGGGCATGGTGTTGATGGCTACCGTGTGGGTGTAGAAGGGGCTGCTGCCGCTCTCGTTGAGCGAGAAGGTGACCGTCTTGCTCCCCGCCGTCGACGGGGTGAAGCGGTACACGATGTCGCCCGACTCGCCCGGGGCGATGTTGGCCAGGCCCATGGCATTGAACGTGCCGTTGACGTACATGTATACCATGTCGTTGGTCGATGTGCCGGCATTTTTCACGTTGAGCGTCATCGTCACCGGCTTGCCGTGGTTCAATGTCCCCTGGATGTCGCAATGGTTCACGGTGTACCTGGTCGTCGAGCCTGCCTCGCCATAGCCCTTGATGGTGCAGGAATAGTCGCCGCCAAAGGTCACCTCGATGTAGTTCACGTCCGACCCTGAACAGGGACGGTAGTCGCTACCGGGATAAATCGAGTAGATGGGCAGGATGCGGTAGGTGCCGCTGGTGATGCCGGCTCCAAAGCTGAGCGCGCGGCTCGACACTGTGATGTATTCACCGTTGCCCAGGGCACTGGTGCTGTAGCGGGTGAACAGCACCTCGATGAGTTCGCCGTCCTTGTACAGGCCCCATCCCTGGCGGAACTGGGAGGCCACGTTGGTGTTGTTGATGAACCGTCCCGACACCGACACGCCGAAGCTGGATGTCGAGGCACTGCGCGTGGCGCTTTGGGAACTGATGGTCAACCCGTCGAACGACAGCACTGCGGTGCCGCCCGCGCCATCGTCGGGCTCCAGACCGATGGCCGCGCCCTGGTTATAGACGTAGCCATAGGCACCGGCCGCGCTGCCGATGCCCTCGTCGCTGGGATTGAGCAGGTTGAGCAGGAAGTAGCCGTTGCTCTTGCCGGCCCATCCCCAGTTGATGTGGAAGCGGCCCTCGCCGTCGTAGCCGTCGCACACAAAGGCGTGGCCGGCCGTCTGCTTGTTGCCGCCGTAGGCCACGGGCCGGCCGGCAGCCAGCTCGGCATAGATGGTGTCCTCCCAGGTCTGGGTGGTGTACCCCGAGCGGTAGATGTAGTGGGCCGAATTCTTGTAGCCAAAGTAGGTGATGAGCTTCTCGGGAATATAGCGGGTGTAGCTGCCTGTTGACGTCAGCCCGAAGTTGGACTTGAGCGACGTGCTGCTGTAGAGCATCAGGTTGGCTACCGCCATGCACGACTCGCTGGTGCTGTCGTTGGTGTAATAGGTCTCGTGCATGTTCTCCCAGTCAAAGTCGATGGGCTGGAGCGGCGGCATGGTCACGGCGTAGGTGCGGCCGCTGTTGGACGTGTATCCGGGAATGGTCGTGACGGGACGGGCAGGGTAGCGCCAGTAGGCCATGATCTGGGCCATGGCAACAGCCACGCAGCCCACATAGGCATGCGCGTTGTCGCTGCCGTTGACGTGCGGGAACAGCACGCTGTAGGGCATGCCCTGGCCCCAGCGCACGTTGAGCATCGGCGCTATGGCTTGGCGGGCGGCGGACCGCGCATCGGGTTTGGCACCGCCGGCGATGGCCTGAATCTGCAAGGCATAGCCGTCGAGCCACTCCTGCATCACGGGCGGCACATCGTTGGGGTCAAACGTGCCGTTGTCGCTGTAACCCAGGATGGAGGGGACACGGTCGTCGGCAGCAACGATGACATAGCCGCTGCCGGCCTGGGCGGCGTTGAACACATAGTAGGCTGTGCCGCCAGCCGGCGCAGCGGCCGTCCCGTCGAGGGGAGCCTTGTAGGCTGTTGTGAGACTTGCAGCAGGCATAGCGTGAGACTGCATGAAGCGCGCTGCAATGGCCCTTGCCTGGCGCTCACCGATGGGTGCGGCCCAGGTGGTGGTGGCCGTTAGGCACAAGAGCATGAGATAAGTACAGATCCTATACATGATTACATTGAATGGAAATTGGTTATTAAGTCATTAAAATGACAAAGATACTCATCTTTGCCCGATTTAACATCAAGGACGGTGAAAAATCAGCCAGCTGTCCGCGTTAGAACACAAGCAGGCCGGTGATGCCGGCCAGGATGATGACCAGGATGGGGTGGATGCGGGTGAAATAGACGATGCAGAACGACGCGACGCAGATGGCGATGGTGATCAACCGCTCGTTGAGCTCGTAGCCAAAGTTCTCGCTGTTCATCAGCAGCAGGGCAGCCGAGGCAATCAAGCCCACGACAACGGGCCTCAAACCCATGAAGGCGCCCTTGATGAAGGGGCTCTGCCGGTGCCGCTCGATGTAGTGGGCGGCGATGAGGGTGAGGATGAACGGCGGGAGCACCACGGTGAAGGTGGTCACCAGCGAACCCAGCACGCTGCCCGTGACCACGTAGCCGATGTAGGTCGCACTGTTGATGCCGATGGGGCCAGGTGTCATCTGCGAGATGGCGACGATGTCGGTAAACATCTGGTTGGTGATCCAGCCCGAGTCCACGACCTCGCGCTGGATGAGCGACAGCATGGCATAGCCGCCGCCAAAGCCGAACAGGCCAATCTTCAGATAGGCCCAGATGAGTTTCAGGTAATCCTCAAGCATTGTCACCGGCCTCCTTTCCGCTCTTGTTGTTCATCAGGGTGTGCAGGTAGTAGATGTAGCCGCCGATGCCTCCCAGCACGATGTAGATGATGGGGTTAGAGATGTAGGGCAGCTTGCTGTAGATGAGCAGTGCCACACCGGCGGGGATGATGACGGTCTTCCAGTTGATGCCGGCAGCCTTGGCAGTGGTGAGCACGGGCGCGATGATCAGGGCGACCACGGCAGGGCGGATGCCCTTGAAGATGCGGCTCACGATGGGGTTGTTCTTGATGGTGTCGGGCGTGAGGAAGATGGCGATGGCCAGGATCATGAGGAACGAGGGCAGGATGGTGCCCAGGGCGGCACACACGCTGCCCTTCACCCCCTTGAGGCGGTCGCCCACCACGACGCTGATGTTCACGGCCAGGATGCCTGGCATGGACTGGGCCACGGCAAGCAGGTCGAGAAACTCGTCAAGGGGTATCCACTTGTGTCTCTCCACAATCTCGCGCTGGATGATGCTGATCATCGCCCAGCCGCCGCCAAAGGTGAAGGCTCCGATCTTGCAGAAGGTGAGAAACAGTTGCAGATACAGGTTCATGTGTCGGTTAAAGGTTACAGTTTTCCCGATTCTCTATGTCTCGGTTATTTGTTAGCGGTTCTGTGCTTTCGTTCCAGCAGGCGCTGGGCATGGATGTAGCCGTAGTTGCTCTGGCTCAAGTGGGTGCGCATGAGCATCAGGCTGTCGACACAGGCCACGTGCCCGCGCTTGATGTCATAGCTCACGTAGCCATAGATGCGGCGCACCTGCCGTGTCGTGTCGCTCTGCAAGTCGATGTAGACCCAGCCGTCGCTGTTGGTCCCGCGGGTGATCTGGGCTGTGCCGCCGTCGGCATAATCCACGGTCAGGCACACTTTGAACTCGTTGCCGCCACGGGTGAGCTTGTAGCCCAGCTGGTAGCGGTCGCCGGGACGCCTGTTGGGGTCGGGCAGGATGTCAAAGGGGATGAAACCGCGCTTGGAGCCTTGAGTGAGGATGTAGCTGCGGCGTCCTTGCCACAGGTCGGCCGAGTCGCCCTTGGTATCGGTGCTGAGCTTGTGATGGGGCATGCCGGAGCGGGGATGCGACAGATTGGGATTGGGCACAGGGTTGTGGGTGGGCTCTCCGGTCACTATTTCGCTCTCTATCGAGTTCTCGGGTTGACCGTGAGCCTTGTCGAGCTTGTCGTAGCGACTCTTGAGCTTGCCCAGAGCCTTGTCATGAGCCTTGACGTAGTCTTCCATGTTGTGGGCATACCACACCAGCGACGAGTCATAGTCCTGCTGCGTGATGCCATGTTTCATGAACACCGATTGCTTCAAGACCTGCTTGCTGGAATCGGTCTGAAAGTCGCTGATGTGTGCATCCATGTAGGCCTCGGCCAGTTGCAGGTCGGCAATCAGGTCGGCCATGGCGTTGACGCTCATGACCCCACGCGGAGTCCTGTCGCACGACATCAGTGACAGTGCGAGGACAATCACCGGCAGCAATATGTGAAGCAAGGGGCGGCGCATGTTGTCGAGGCGGGGTTATTGGGGGTTGTCGCCCTCGGTGGGCTTGTCGCCATGGTCCTCGGCGTCGGCGGGTTCGGCCTGTTGCTCGCCGGTCGTGGCCGTAGCCAGGAACCGGGCATAGAACAGGATGAGCACAAACACGCTCACGCTCAGCGAAGCATCGGCGACATTGAAGATGGGCTGGAAGAACACGAAGTGGTTGCCACCAACATAGGGCATCCACTGTGGCCAGTTCCATTCACACAGCGGGAAATAGAGCATGTCAACGACGCGGCCATTGAACAAGGTGGCATATCCCCCATCGGGCGGGAACATCTGTGCCACTTGGGGCGGCATGGGATTGTTGAAGAGCAGGCCATAGGCGACACAATCGATGACGTTGCCCAGGGCACCGGCCGTGATCAGGGCGATGCACACGATGTAGCCCGTGGGGATGTCGGCGCGGTTGCGCAGCCGCCACAGGTAGTAGATAAATGCAGCCGATGCTATGATACGGAACACCGTGAGCATCAACTTGCTGCCCAGTTCCATGCCGAAGGCCATGCCGTTGTTCTCGATGAACAGCAGCTTGAACCAGGAGGTGATCTCCAGTTCCTCGCCGTAGTAGAAGTGGGTCTTGACCCAGATCTTGACGGCTTGGTCGATGACAATGACCAGCGCGATGATGAGCGCTGCCAGTCTGCCCTTGGTCAGTTTCATGAGCCGTTGCCTCAGGACTTTTGCTTGTTCTTGGCCTCTATCTCCTTGCCCTCGATCGACAGGGTGGCGTGGGGTACGGCGAGCAGGCGCTCCTTGGGGATGAGCTTGCCCGTGATGCGGCACACGCCGTAGGTCTTGTTCTCGATGCGCATGAGGGCGGCTTGGAGCTTGCGGATGAAGTCCAGCTGCCTCTCGGCCTGCTGGCTGGCCATCTCCTTTTGCAGGGTGGCGGCACCCTCCTCCATCATCTTGAAGGTGGGGTTGGACTCGTCAACCATGATGTTGTCCTTGAGGCGCTTGTAATTCTCCTGGGCCTGATCGATCTTGGCAAGGATGAGCTCCTTGAACTCCTGCAGTTCCTCGTCGCTGTATCGGGTCTTTTCTTGTTTCTTGTCCATTGCTGTTATTTTTGGTTTCTTGATTTGTCAGTAATAAAGCCTCATTACACCTTCTCGACGTTGATGGGCAACATCCAGCCGTCCATGTCGAGTTCGACGGCGGAGGCGGCGTTGACGGGAGCCACGGTGATGCTGTTGGCCAGTACCTGACGGGCGATGTAGTCGCCGTAGGCATTCACTGCCTCGTCGGTGCGCTCGTCGGGAGCGATGGTGACGGTGATCTTGTCGGTGATGTCAAAGTCCTTGCTCTTGCGCACGTTCTGGATGCGGTTCACCAGTTCGCGGGCGATGCCCTCGAGGCGCAGCTCGTCGGTCACGGTGATGTCGAGTGCCACGGTCAGGTTGCCCTCGTTGGCCACGAGCCAGCCGGGAATGTCCTCGCTGATGATCTCGACATCGGCAAGCTCCACGACTGCCTGCTGGCCGTCGAGGTCAATGGCAAACTGGCCCTCTTTCTCAAACTGGGCAATCTCGCTCTGCTGCATGCCCGTGATGCGGGCTGCCAGGGCCTTCATCACCTTGCCGTACTTCGGGCCGAGTTTCTTGAAGTCGGGCTTTACGCGCTTGACGAGGATGCCGGCATCGTTGCCCACGAGCTTGATTTCCTTGACGTTGACCTCGCCCTTGATGAGGTCGGCCACGGCCTCGACGTCGGCACGCTGCTTGTCGTCGAGCACGGGCACCATGATGGCTTGCAGCGGCTGGCGCACCTTCAGGTTCTGCTTGCGGCGCAGCGACAGCACCATCGAGGTGACATCCTGGGCAGCCTGCATGCGCTGCTCGAGCTGCTTGTCGATGACGGTCTCGTCGCTCTTGGGGAAGCGGGCCAGGTGCACCGAGGTGTCGCTGTGGGTCAGGTCGCGGTACAGGCGGTCGCTGTAGAAGGGGGCAACGGGGGCCATGAGCAGGGCCACTGTGGTGAGGCACTGGTGCAGCGTCTGGTAGGCAGCCAGCTTGTCACGGGTCATTTCACCGCCCCAGAAGCGCTTACGGTTCAGGCGCACGTACCAGTTGCTCAGGTGGTCGCCCACAAAGGTGCTGATGGCACGGGCGGCCTTGGTGGGCTCATAGTCCTCAAGGTCGGCCTGTACGTTGGCGATGAGGGAGTTGAGCAGCGAGATGATCCAGCGGTCGATTTCGGGACGCTCGGCGATGGGCACTTGGGGAGCCTCGGTGTCAAAGCCGTCAACGTTGGCATACAGGGCAAAGAACGAGTAGGTGTTGTACAGGGTGCCGAAGAACTTGCGGGCCACCTCGGTCACGCCAGCCTCGTCAAACTTGAGGTTGTCCCAGGGCGACGAGTTGCTGATCATGTACCAGCGCAGCGGGTCGCTGCCATAGGTCTCGATGGCACCGAAGGGGTCAACGGCGTTGCCCAGGCGCTTGCTCATCTTGTTGCCGTTCTTGTCGAGCACCAGGCCGTTGCTGATGACGTTCTTGTAGGCCACGCTGTCAAACACCATCGTGCCGATGGCATGCAGCGTGAAGAACCAGCCGCGGGTCTGGTCCACGCCCTCGGCGATGAAGTCGGCAGGGAAGTGGGTGCCCTTGTCTACGGCCTCCTTGTTCTCGAAGGGGTAGTGCAGCTGGGCATAGGGCATCGCGCCGCTGTCAAACCACACGTCGATCAGGTCGAGCTCGCGCTTCATCGCCTTGCCCGAGTCGCTCACCAGGATGATGTCGTCGACATAGGGGCGGTGGATGTCAATCTTATTGTAGTTCTCCTCGCTGTAGTCGCCGGGGATGAAGCCCTTGTCCTTGTAGGGGTTGCTTGCCATCACGCCGGCGGCCACGGCCTTCTCGATCTCGTTGTAGAGCTCCTCGATGCTGCCGATGCACTTCTCCTCGCCGTCCTCGTTGCGCCAGATGGGCAGCGGCGTGCCCCAGTAGCGGCTGCGGCTCAGGTTCCAGTCGTTCAGGTTCTCGAGCCACTTGCCAAAGCGGCCACTGCCCGTGTGCTCGGGCTTCCAGTTGATGGTGTGGTTGAGCTCGATCATGCGGTCGCGGCATGCCGTGTCGCGGATGAACCAGCTGTCCAGCGGGTAGTAGAGCACGGGCTTGTCGGTGCGCCAGCAGTGGGGATAGTTGTGGGTGTGCTTCTCCATCTTGAAGGCGGTGCCCTCCTGCTTCATGCGGATGCAGATGTAGATGTTCAGGTCCTCGGCCTTGGCAGCCGCGGCCTCGTCATACTTGCCGCCCACGGTGTACTGCGGGTCGTAGGCGTTCTTTACCCACCGGCCGGCATACTCCTTGTAGAGGTCCACGTTGACATAGTTCTTGACAAACTCCTCGTCGAGGTCTTCCAGCACATAGTATTTGCCAGTGAGGTCCACCATGGGACGGGTCTCCATCTTCTTGTTGATCATGTACAGGGCGGGAATGCCGGCAGCCTTGGCCACGCGGGCATCGTCGGCACCAAAGGTGGGAGCGATGTGCACGATGCCGGTACCGTCCTCGGTGGTCACATAGTCACCGGGGATGACGCGGAAACCGTTGTCGTTGCCCACAACCTTGCCGTCCACCTTGTCCACGGGCTTCACCCAGGGGAACAGCTGGGCGTAGCGCATCTCGAGCAGGTCCTGACCCTTGAAACGGGCGATTACCTTGTAGGGCACCACCTTGTCGCCGGCCTTGTACTCCAGCGGCTGGTCCTTGCCGTCGGCCTTGAAGTAGGCGTCCACGCGGGCCTCGGCCAGCAGGTAGATGGCAGGCTTGCCCGAGTAGGGATTGAAGCTCTCGACGGCCACATAGTCAATCTTATTGCCCACACACAGGGCGGTGTTGCTCGGCAGGGTCCACGGGGTGGTTGTCCAGGCCAGCACGTATGTCTCGTCAAAGCCCTCATCGGCAGCCTCGTGGATCTGCTTGATTACGGGGTGCTCGTCACCGCTCACAACGGTGAACTGGGCCGTCACCGTCTGGTCCTTCACGTCGCGGTAGCAGCCCGGCAGGTTCAGCTCGTGGCTGCTCAAGCCGGTGCCGGCGGCGGGCGAGTAGGGCTGGATGGTGTAGCCCTTGTAGAGCAGGCCCTTGTTGTAGAGCTGCTTCAACAGCCACCACAGGCTCTCGATGTAGCTGTTCTTGTAGGTGATATAGGGGTCGTTCATGTCAACCCAGTAGCCCATGCGGTGGGTCAGGTCTTCCCACTCGCGCGTGTATTTCATCACCTCCTTGCGGCAGGTGGCGTTATAGTCATCGACCGAGATATTCTTGCCGATATCCTCCTTGGTGATGCCTAAGGCCTTCTCCACGCCCAGCTCCACGGGCAGGCCGTGGGTGTCCCAACCGGCCTTGCGCAGCACCTGGTAGCCCTGCATCGTCTTGTAGCGGCAAAAGATGTCCTTGATCGACCTTGCCATCACGTGGTGGATGCCAGGCATGCCGTTGGCACTGGGAGGACCCTCAAAGAACACATAGGACTCGGCGCCGTCGCGCTCCTTGATGCTGCGTTCAAACACACCCTCCTTGTCCCACTGCTCCAGGACTTCCTTGTTGATATCCGACAGGTTAAACCCGTTATACTCGTTGAATTTTTTCATCTTTTTAAATAATGTACTTTACAAATTTGGCTGCAAAGGTAGTGAAAATTTGACCAACTCACACACAAAACCCCACAAAATGAATTTTGGGTAAAATAGGGACGGTTCTTTTGATGTAATTTTTACCCTTTTTGCGACAACCCTTAGCCCGTGGCATCGCTATTTTTGCTCCAGGCTGATCAAGAATTATAATCAACAAAATCAATGAATCACTCGACCATGGAAATGGAGTCACATATTGTTGATATAATGATGATTAGATTTTTTACATCAAAAGAACCGTCCCTATTTTACCTCAAAGCGGTTATCGTACTGTGAAGGTACGGTAACCGCCTCTATGAGTAAAAGACAATTTTTAACTATAAGTGTCTTGCTTTTTCTTCAACTTCAGCTAATTCATTATATGTCAAACCTTCCTTAGATAGGATTGCAAATAATTCATTTGCTAAAGCAACCTTTTCAGCATTATATGGGTTCAAGAAGTTCTTAGGATTTACTTTTTCTTTTAATTCATTAAGCTTATCTTGGTTGATTAGGCTGATACCTAAATCAGAAATAGCCTGAAGTTGAATTTTATCTAAAGCTTCCCTATTATCTGGTGAAATCTCTAATAGCTTCTTATATATTTCATTAGCTTTATCCACTTTCTCTTTATCGTAATTCCCGCTACCCAAGAAGTTAGCAGGGTTACAAAGCCTTTTAAGCTTATCATACAGGCTTTCTTCCTTTTCTTTGTTGTGCTTTCTTTGAATTATGGCAAGTGGTATCACAATAAGAAGCATCAACGCAGTAAGGCCAATAGCCCAATATAACCATAGATTCCTTTTGTCTTGTTCATCTGGTTCCCACGCATACTTTTTAATGGTATAAGTTCTTGGTTGTGAAGCTGCTATAAACACCTTAAAGTATCCATTATACATAAACCCATTTTGATATGCGTGTGGTTTGTTATCAGATGGACGTTTTTCAAACAAAGGTAATCCCGATAAAGTCATTCTTGGGTTCTCGTCTTCAGCCATATAATAATACTCATTTTCAGCTTTGTGTATTTGTGACCAGACCCTATCAAAACATCCTTTTTCAAAGCTATCATAATACTTGGATTGCTCATCATTGGTGTAGAATTCAAATGCAGTATTTACTGCACTAGGAACACTAGGGGCATAATCTGCAAGCCAATCGTAATCTTGTCTGATATAACCTACTGCATAGGGGAAAACCCACGTTATATATACTCCATCCCAATCGTGTTCCAGAACAGCCAAAGTCCATCCATCTTCATAATCATATTCACTAACCCAGTCTGAAGGCTTATAGTGGGTGCGATACATACTCGTAATGTTCCCATATTTTTCATCCCAGTCTTTCTGTATTTTTTTCGCCCCCTTTTCAATCAATTTCTTGGTATCTTCATCAATATCTTCCTCTCTCATTATCTTGGATTTATCACTAATGTCATTTGTATTTATGGATCTGGATGGTATTTGTACCCTTTCATATCCAACTTTATAACCTGAATAAGAAATATCTACGAACATATCTCTTCCACTAAAGATTTCGTTTATTCTATTATGAAACTCCATCTTTAACCTGGTGTCTTTGGCTTTGATATATTGATCAACACCAATAAACATTCCTATCAAAGCACAGAAATAGGCAATGATTGTTATGGTTATAATTGTTGTCCTTTTCATGTTCGAGTTATAAGAATAAACTATGATGGATTATTTGAAGTAATCTGAATTTTGATAAGTTATTGTAGTGTAACCATCATCAAGCCAATAAGTTAATGTTATCCAAAAATTTGGATAATAGAAGATACGAGAAGCTACCATTCCATCATTTGATAATTCTGTCACTTGTAAATAAGAGGTTTTCAAAAAAGATTTATTCATGGCTATAAACCAATCATAGCCATATTGTCTTCCACGATCAACTCCCATACACTCAGCCACACATTTACCGCCATTAAATGTGAACGTAATTCCATCTGCTTCATATTCGGTCAAGTTACCCTTTGCCTCTATATATTTCAACGAAGGGAACTTAGATCTAAGTTGCTGAACAGACTTCCCCAAATTGTTTTGAGGTATTTGTGCGAATACGCTACCACATATGAGTAAGTATAATAATAAAATCAGTTTATTCTTCATTTGTCTTTTTATTTGATTCTTGATATTCCACGAAATGACTGACCTTGAACATATTCACCATCTATAGCACTATGGACAGCAAGAAAATATTCTTTGGGAACTATACTGCTCAATGACAAATCGAAACATTCAAATAGTTGTAATGGGACTTTGTGCCCCTCAAACTCCATAACAAAAAGATAAACATTTGTTTGTTCCTTATTATTTATAGGGTTGTGTTTGGTGTTTTGAATTTGTCCATTGAAAACAACGTCATCACCGATAGTGACAGAAATAAACTGCATTCCAGATGCTTCAGAAAACACAATAACGCCACCTATATTCTCTGTTTGTATTTCATTGTAGCTATTATCAACGGCCACAAAAGTGGTGTATTTATAGGCACGTGTTTGTGTGATTGTTTGGCTAAACAATGATATGAAACAAGCCGCAAATATTGTTATAATAATGACTCTATGCATAGTAACCAATTATATGATAAGTATTAATGTAGTGTAGGAAAATGTTGGATATGTACATTATAATGAGTATTGTTCGGTGTAACTATTTGTATAAGGTAACCACCGCCTTTACCATCTTCTATGACAAATCGTTCAATGCCATCAGTTGTTCTATCATGATAGTATGGTTGTAGTGAGTTCCTTAAATTGATAAGCGCATTCCTCGGATAGACAGTAGAAAGATTACCAAAGATTTGAGCGTGCTTATAAGTTTCGCTCATTTCTATGTAATTAGCCCCCAAACCATTATTCCCATCAAGATATAAATCTAAAGAGTTATTTTCATAGATTTGGTGAGTGTAATCGCTGGCTTGAATATCGCGAGAAGGCCAATAACCATAGTTTTGCATTAAAGATGCAAATTGATTAGAAGTACAATCAACTATCGTCTTTAGATTTTTGATAGTTAGCGTAATCACTTTATGTGACATCAATGTTGTTGCATCCAAATACTGTGCAGAAGTTGTAAAATATGCTCCACATAATAAAACGGAGAAAAGAAATAATCTTTTAAGCATAACTAATTTAATTGCCCTTACAGTCCATTCGGGTATCAAACAATAAAAGCGTGGACTGAATTGCCACACCTATTGAGATGGTCTTAGGATACCAATGATAGAGATGTGAAAGCAGCCCACGCTATAGCGTGAGAACCGCTTTGTTATCCTCCTATCATTATGAAAAGTTCCTAAGTTTTCTCAATAAGAGATAAGCAAAACGCTTCTTTAATAATATGTCACAAGTGGCAATCCTCGGGATTACCACTTGCAAATTTAGTGCTTTTCTTGAAATGTGATGCTATTTCAAGGAAAAAATTTCACTATCATTCGCCCTTGTTAAGTTGTTATTGTTGTATTGATGTTGTTAAGGTTGTTTGACAATGGGAGTGAGGGTGAACGTGCAGGTGCGGTCGATGGCGGGGAGGCGGTATGCGTCCAGCGGACGGGCGCCCCAGCTGTCGATGCCGCCAACGCCACAGTGCTCGCTGTCGAGGGTGAGGACGGTGTAGGGCAATTTCACCAGATCGGACGGGTGGCGCTGATGCTTCTCGTCGCCCTCGTCGAGCGTGGCGATGTCGTAGTGCAGCGCACTGGCATAGAAAGGCTTGTCGGCGGTCACCTTGAGGCCATTGCCGTCGGTGTCGGTCTGCAGCCACCAGCGGATGTCGCCCTTGGTGCCCGTTTCCTGTGGACGGATGTAGGGATAGAACTGCTCATCGGCCGTCTGGCGGTAGATGCCTAAGCGCTGGCTGTAGCGGCGGTCGGCATAGTTCTCGACGGGGCCGCGACCATAGAACTCGCTGTTGTCCATCTGGTAAGGCATCTCTATCACCATGCCGAAACGCAGCATTTCGGGCGTTTCCCGGGTCGAGTCGTTGAACGCGATGCCCTGGGTCACGCACATTGCGCCGCCACGGTGAATCTCGTAGGTGAGCGTGAGCGTGGCAGCCACCTCGGGCATGTCGTAGCGGGCTACAACGGTCGTCTGCGTCTTGCTGGATGCCTTCTTGTCCACGGCAAGCGAGGTCAGATTCATCACGGGATTGCGCCACACCTGCAACTTCTGTTGCAGCCAGGCACCCATGTCGTTGTCGGTCACCGCGCGCCACAAGTTGGGCCGCAATGAGCCGCCCTCGCCAATCATGGGGATGCCGTTAACGATATACCTGCTGATGAAGCCCGTCTTGCCATCGAAGGCGATTTCCGCGCCATCGCCCTTGACCGTGAGCGGCCCCTGCTTGTACTGCTTGACGCTGAATGTTGTCTTGTCGTGCGGCAACTCGGCAGCCAGGGGAGCCGCCTCGATAACTGGCAACTGAGCATAGCCGATGCGTTGGCCGGCAGCAATCAGCGGCTGGGCCTGCTTGAGCAGGAAATCGACGTTGAGCACCACCTCGTGGCCCGGCTCAAGGGCAGCAAGGGTGCCCACGATGGGCAGATGCAGCATCTGGCGGCCTTGGGGTGCGGCGTTGAGGCCGTTTTCCTCGCCGTTGAGCACCGACTCTCCATCGACGAGCAGTTGCCAGCGCATTTTTACATTGCTCAAGTCGCTGAAGAAGAACTCGTTCCTCACCGCAATGTCGCCATGAAGGACATCGACGTCCTCGGCCCAGACGTTCTGGTAGTAGTAGGCTGTCTCCCATGCATGCGGATTCCACACGCGGTCGGGGCTCACCAGGCCGTTGCAGTTGAAGTTGTTGTCGCTGGGGTCGTGGGTGTTGTAGTCGCCGCCGTAGGAGAAATACTGCTTGCCGTCAGGCGTCTTGACGCGCAGGCCCTGATCGACGAAATCCCACACAAATCCGCCCTGGAACTTGGGCCAGCGGCGCACGGCGTCCCAGTATTCCTTGAGCCCGCCGCCCGAGTTGCCCATCGTGTGGTTGTACTCGCACAGGATGAGCGGCTTCATGCTCTCGGGCTTGCTGGCATAGCGCTCGCACCACTCGGGCGAGGCATACATCGG
>ERZ842401.4824-NODE-4824-length-15354-cov-4.997778_pt1 | contig 15354 bp, 9 predicted proteins | sample MGYA00521270_ERZ842401 | MGnify/ENA primary metagenome ERZ842401 (study PRJEB31892, sample SAMEA3878208) | bioreactor metagenome | biome: Moose rumen | place: Sweden | collected 2011-10 | study: EMG produced TPA metagenomics assembly of the PRJEB12797 data set...
GCTGGCCGGCGGACTGGACCGCACGATGATGCAGCAAATCGTGGAGCAGAAGCCGCAGTGCGTCAGCCTGCTCACCGTCCAATATCGCATGGCCGAGGGCATCATGCAGTTCCCCAACCAGGAGTTCTACGGCGGCCAGCTGACCAGCGACCCCAGCGTGCGCTACCGCAGCATCCTCGACTGGGACACCAGCATGGAGTGGGTGGACACTCAGACCCTCCCCCCGCCTTCCCTTACCGGGAGGGAGCAGACACTATCGTCCGCTGAGGAGACCAATCTATCAAGAGCGGAGGGAGGAAGGGAAGAACTCTCCGGCACCTCCCACATCAATCCGGCCGAGGCAGCACTGACGATGCAGACGCTCAAGGACTATTTCCTGAAGATTGGCAGGGACCGCATCCTCTACGAGCGTATCGACGTGGGCATCATCAGCCCCTACAAGGCACAAGTGCGCCTCCTGCGCCAGCTGCTGCGGCGCGACGCCTTCTGGAAGCCTTTCCGCTCACTCATCACCATCGACACGGTGGACGGTTTCCAGGGACAGGAGCGCGACGTCATCGTGCTGAGCCTCGTGCGCAGCAACGACGAGGGACAGGTCGGCTTCCTGCGCGACCTTCGCCGCATGAACGTGGCCATCACCCGGGCTCGCATGAAGGTCATTATTCTCGGAGACCGCAGCACCCTTACCCGCCATCCTTTCTATCGTAAGCTTTGGCAGTATGTTCAGTCGTTGAAAGTTGTGGATTGAGATAGCAGATTTATGAAAAAGATATTGCCTAGTTTGCCCGACGGTTTGCGTGTGATTCAGGTTCCCGGCGTTGCTGCGTCAGAAGTAGTTTATTGCGGCATCGCCGTGCATGCGGGAAGCCGCAACGAGAGTGCTGGCGAGCAAGGCTTGGCACACTTCTGCGAGCATCTCACGTTTAAGGGAACCGAACGCCGCTCGGCCATGCGCATCATCAACGACATCGAGGGCGTCGGTGGCGAGCTGAACGCCTTCACCAATAAGGAGGATACCGTTTTCTATTGTGCCATCCAGCGTCAGCACCTGCGCAAAGCTATCGACGTACTTTGCGACATCGTCTTCCATAGTACCTACCCCCAGCAGGAGGTGGAGAAAGAGTGTGAAGTGGTTTGTGACGAGATTGAGAGCTATGAGGACTCGCCCGCAGAACTCATTTACGACGAGTTTGAGAACATTCTTTTCGACGGCCACCCGCTGGGCCATAACATCTTGGGGACCGGCGAGCAGGTACGGTCTTATACAGGCGACGATGTCCGCCGCTTCACCAGTCAGTGGTATCGGCCAGATAACTGTGTGCTGTTTACCGCACCTCCTATTCCCTCCATGGTGGGGAGTAGGCAGAGTAGGCTGCCGTCGGAGGAAATCACCACCCCTGCGGGGAAAGGCTGGGAGGGGGCTCTCCCACCCATGGAGGAAATGGTGGGAACTGTCGTTCGCCATCGCCACACCCACCAGGCTCATGTAATGATGGGCACACGTTCCTTTGCTGCTGGTGACGACCGCCGTTGGGCACTCTATCTGCTGAACAACATCCTGGGTGGGCCTGGCATGAACTCGCGTCTGAACCTGTCGCTGCGCGAGCGTCGCGGACTGGTCTACACGGTGGAGAGCACGATGGTGAGTTACAGCGACACGGGACTCTGGTCGGTCTACTTCGGCTGCGATCCTGATGATATTCATCATTGCCTGCGGCTGGTGCGCCATGAACTCGACCGTTTGATGCAGCGTCCCCTTTCTCCTTCTCAGTTGCGTGCCGCCAAGCGGCAATTGCAGGGGCAGTTGGCCATTGCCGGCGATAACCGCGAACAGTTTGCCTTAGACTATGCACGCACCGTCCTACATACCGGCCACGGTCGTACGCTGGCCGACGTGATGGCGCACATCGACAGTCTCACGGCCGAAGACTTGCAGCATGCGGCCTGTCAGCTCTTCAATGCAGGACAAATGACGACACTCGTCTATAAATAAAATGTGCTCACAATTTGCAGGATTCAGGAATCTTTCGTAAATTTGCAGCATCATATAACAAAACGCCTAATGAAATATAGATTGTATGCTCTGGTAACCCTGCTGTTCTCGGCCCTCATGGCCACGGCTCAGGAACTCTTGGAACTGCATCATTATAATTCTACCAATAGTGGTCTCGAAGGCCATACCACCCAGCTGTTGCAAGACCGCAACGGCTTGCTGTGGGTGTCCACTTGGAACGGACTCTATCGTTTCGACGGCTATGAGTTTATCCGGCTGAAGCCTCAGGCGGGCGATGGCTGTACCATGGTCAACGACCGTTTGCGCGACATTTGGCTCTCTGACCAGGGTGACATTTACTGCCACACCGACGATGGAACCTACCGCTTCGACATGCAAACCTACCGCTTCTTGGATATTGTAGACGCAGATGAGCTGGAGAAGGCAGAGGGTATCTTCCGCCGTCAAGGCTCTCGTGGCACCTTCAGCAATGGTGCTCTGCATTACATCGACCCTAAAGGTCTGGAATGGCAGTTGCGCGACAATACGCTCTATTGTATGAGCCGCCTTGAGCTGCCCGCCCAACCGCTGCCCATGGAGCGCGAGGCCATGGTGCGCAGTATCTGGCGCGATAACAAGAACCGGGTATGGCTTGCCACCAAGGACGAGAATACTGTAATGCTGCTCAATGACCGCGGCGAGCGCCAAGGCTATCTTACTCCTGATGGCCGCATCGTTAGCGCCTACACTGCCTTTAACCACCCTGTCTATTGCTTCTTCCATGCCCCTGATGGCCATATCTGGATGGGAACTAAGCCCGACGGTCTGTTCCGGCTCACTGAGACCGACGATGGCCGCTTCGACATAGAGCACATTGACGGTGAATACAACCCCAATATCTATTGTATCACAAGCGACAGCCACGGCCGCATCTGGGCTGCCACGCTGGGTGGGGGAATTGTCTGCTTGGAGCATCCTGAAGACGCTCATCCCGTAGTGACCACCACGCTGCCGGGCTATCCTTCCGATGCCTGTCAGCGTGTGCGATACATTCACATCACTCAGGACGACATCCTTTTGGCCGCCACTACTGAGGGGTTGCTGGTTTCAAAGATAGAAGCAGACCCAAGGGCCATGCGTTTCCACCGGCATGTAAGGGAACCTTTGCGCCCTAACAGCCTGAGCAGCAATGCTGTGATGGACGTAGTGCAGCATACCAGTGGCCGCCTCTTTGTCAGTACGGAGACAGGGGGCATCTGTGAAATTCTCACACGCGACCTCCTGGCCGACACCCTCTCTTTCCACCATTTCTGCATGGACAACAACCTGCTGCCTACCGACATGATCGTCGGCATGACGCAAGGAGTGGGCGAATCGCTTCTTATTGTGGCCCAGAACCAGCTTATCAGTCTCAACATTCATCAAGAAACCTACGAGAACCTGGGATACCACTTCTTCCATCAGCATTACCTGTTCAGCGAAGCCCGCCCCCTGTTGCTCAGCGACGACCGCTGGCTGCTGGGGCACAACAGTGGAGCCCTGTTGCTGCCGCAGAGTCTGGCGCATCGCAGCAATTACCAGCCGCCGTTGATGCTCACTGCCGTCTCTATACAGAACCGTGCCAAAGACTTGGCTGTCCAGCGTATTGACACGCTGCGCCTGCTACCGCCAGACCGCACCGTCACCGTCCATTTTGCTGCCATCGACTATACCGCCCCTGCTGCCATCAACTACCAGTTCCGCCTGGGCAACGACTCCACCCGCTGGAACAACATTGGCCACGACCACTCCGTCACCCTGCTCGACCTCGCCCCTGGCACCTACCAGCTACATCTACGTTCGACCAACGCTGAGGGGCAGTGGACTGACAATGTGCGCACGCTGACCATCATTGTCGAACCTACTTTCTGGGAGACAGGCTGGGCCATAGCGCTCTTCGTTGTGCTGGGATTGCTATTCCTGGCCGTTGTGGCTTTCACGTTATTCTATATCCGTCACATTAGGCGGAAGCAGCAGGAAGCACTCAGGGCCTATCTCGGCCTTTTGGAACACCAGGAAAGCGCCACTCACACCTTCTCAGAAGGACAGAAGCTACCCACCACCGACCCCTTCATGCAGCAGGTGCTGGCTTTCGTCGAGGAAAACATCGCTAATAGTGATGCTGATGTAGGTCAGATGGCCGAGGCATGCGCCGTCAGCCGTTCCGTGCTCCAGCGTCGCACCAAGCAACTCATGGGTCTCTCGCCTGCCGACTTCCTGCACGAAGCTCGTATCAAACATGCCTGTACACTGCTCAACACGACCGACCAGACCATCGCTGAGGTAGCCTACCACTGCGGTTTCAACGACCCTAAGTATTTCAGCCGCTGTTTCAAGCAGTCTGTAGGCATGTCGCCCACAGAGTACAAGGCAGCCAAAGCCTCCATTTAAAGATAAGAACACAATATGAAAACAGAAAAGAATCTCTCCAAGCGATGGCTGGTGCTCATGTGCCTGTCATTCGTCGTCTCTCATCTGCCGTTTAGCCCCGCAGGTGCACAAAACCCCATCTTGCCCGAAATGCATGCTGACCCGGAAGTGCTGGCCGATGGCGGGCGCTACTACATCTACTCCACCACCGACGGAGCTCCTGGCTGGGGTGGCTATTATTTCACCTGCTACTCGTCGAAGAATCTGAAGCAGTGGCAGTACGAAGGTATCATCCTCGACCTGAAGAAGGACACGCGCTGGGCGCGTGGCAACGCCTGGGCCCCCGCCATTGAGAAGAAGAACGGCAAATACTATTTCTACTACAGCGGCGACCAGGGTGAGCGCAAGGCCATTGGCGTGGCTATTGCCGATAGCCCCACTGGCCCCTTTGTCGACTTCGGGCACCCCATCGTTGACAAGCGTCCTAAGGGGCAGAAGAATGGTCAGCAGATTGACGTCGACGTATTCACCGACGATGATGGCCAGTCGTACCTCTATTGGGGCAATGGCTATATGGCCGGTGCCAAACTTAATGCTGACATGACCAGCATCGACACCACGACCATCACCATCCTGACACCCCGTGGCGGCACCCTGAAGGACTACGCCTACCGTGAGGGCACCTACGTCTTCAAGCGCAAGGGCATCTATTACTTCCTCTGGAGCGTCGACGATACCGGCTCGCCCAATTATCACGTGGCTTACGGCACCGCCACCTCGCCGCTCGGCCCCATCACTGTGGCCGAGCAGTCCGTCATCCTGCAACAGCGTCCTGAAGAGCATATCTACGGCACGGCCCACAACTCCGTCCTCCAAATTCCCGGTAAGGATAAGTGGTATGTTGTCTATCACCGCATCAACCCCGCCTATCTTGATAAGAAGGACGGCCCCGGCTTCCATCGTGAGGTCTGCATCGACCCCATGGAGTTCGACAAGGACGGTCGCATCAAGCCCATCACCCCGACCAACTGATGGCCTGTCATAGCTTTAGGCTTTTGGCACTAATGGTCGTTACATGTAGCCCAGCCAGCGGAGAATGTCGTTAAGGTTGGCCACTACCATGAGCAGAATGAGGATGCCAAAGCCGACATACTCGGCGCGAATCATGAATTGCTCTGAGGGCTTGCGGCGGGTAATCATCTCGTAGATCAGGAAGAGCACGTGGCCACCGTCGAGCGCCGGTATGGGCAGAATGTTCATGAAGGCAAGGATGATGCTCAAGAAGGCGGTCATCTCCCAGAAGCGGTGCCAGTCCCAGACGTCGGGGAAAAGGCTGCCGATGGCCCCAAAGCCTCCGAGCGACTTGGCGCCTTCGCTGGTGAAGACGTATTGCATGTCGCTGACGTAGCCTGAAAGCTTGTGCCAACCATAACCGATACCGGCAGGAATACTCTTCCAGAAGCCATACTTAAACGTGGTAGGCTCATATTTTGACAAGGTGACGAAGCCTAGCTTCAGGTCGGGCGAGAGGACGGCCTGGAGGGTGTCGCCAGCATAAAGCACGCTGTCGTTAGCTAAAGCAGCCTGCGTGGCCCCTGAGCCTGTCGAAGGCGTGGCCCGCCATACAACGAGTTCTACCGAACGTACCCTAAGGCTGTCGGCCGGGGTCTTCGCCGTGGCCAGTACATCGCCCAGACGGGCTATCTCGTCTGTAAACTCATTATAGCTATCCACAGCCTTGCCATTGATGGCCAGGATGCTGTCTCCCTTTTGCAAGCCTATCCCGGCAGCCGCAGTCTGTGGCAACACACTGTCGACGACAGCAGGCAGCAGCGGACGCATGAACATGGGCGTGGCCTTGAACATGTTGAGCAGGTTCAAGTCGGTGCCCTCAGGAATATTAATGGTGACGGGCTGACCAAGACGAAGAACATTCACCTGGCGTGCTTTCGACACCTCGCGGAAGAGGTCGTCGTCGAACTTCTTCAGTGGCCCGCGGTCGGTGCTCACGAGGATGTCGCCATCCTCGAAGCCCAGAGCCTTGGCCTCCTGGTTGAACTTCATGCCGCCGGTCATCTGGCTGATGGGGACGTAGGTCTCGCCCCAGTGGAACAAAATCATGGAATAGATGAAGAGGGCCAGCAGGAAGTTGACCAGCACACCGCCAATCATGATGAGCAGGCGCTGCCACACGGGCTTGGTGCGGAACTCCCAGGGCTTGGGGTCGGCGGAAAGCTTCTGGTTGGTCTCGTCAATCATGCCGTCGATGGCACAGTAGCCACCCAGGGGCAGCCAGCCGAGGCCGTACTCCGTGCCCACATACTCCTTCACAAGTTCCTTCTTGGGTTCCTCGCCTTCCTTCCCGCTCCCGGCCGTCACCTCCTTGGTGGGCACGACTTCAGGGTTCAGGTGCAGCAGACGGCGCACCCACGTGTCATAGGTACTGAAAAGATGAAACTTTGGGTTGAAGAAGAGGTAGAACTTGTTTACACGAACCTTGAACAGCTTGGCAAAGGTGAAATGGCCAAGCTCATGGAGCAGCACCAACAGCGAAATGGCCATCATGAACTGCAAAAGTCTTATCAGAAATACTTCCATTATTTACGGTTTACAGATTTGCTATTTACGATTAATCAGGTCAGCGGCGATGCGCCGGGCCTCATGGTCGGTGGCGACGTAGACGTCGTAGTCGGGATTCCTGTCGAAGGTGGCGCGCTGCATAGTCCGGGCGATGGCGTCGGCCATCTGAGGGAAGGTGCAACGGTCTTCGAGGAAGGCGCGGTTCACCACTTCGTTGGCAGCGTTGACGATGCAGGGCATGTTGCCGCCTTTGTCAATGGCCTCAAAGGCCAGGGCCAGGCAACGGAACTTCTGCAAGTCGGGCTCGAAGAACTCTAACTTCTGGGCCTTGAACAGGTCGAGGCGCTCGCTGCTGAGGGTCAGACGGCGGGGGAAGGAAAGGGCATACTGGATGGGCAACCGCATGTCGGGTACGCCGAGTTGCGCCTTCACGCTGCCATCCTGGAACTGCACGGCCGAGTGGACAATGCTTTGCGGGTGTACCAGCACTTGAATCTGGCAGGCATCGACACCGAAGAGCCACTTTGCCTCAATCACCTCGAAGCCCTTGTTCATCATCGTGGCACTGTCTATGGTAATCTTGGCGCCCATGTCCCAAGTGGGGTGGCGCAGCGCATCGGCTTTGGTTACCATGGCCAACTTCTCGGCAGGCAGCAGGCGGAAAGGCCCGCCACTGGCCGTGAGCAGAATCTTCTCAATGGGGTTCGGGTCTTCGCCGACAAGGCTCTGGAAAATGGCGGAATGCTCGCTATCCACGGGCAGGATGTCAACATGATACTGCTGTGCCAGCTGTAGTATCAGCTCGCCCGCCACGACGAGCGTCTCCTTGTTGGCTAGTGCGATGGCCTTGTGGGCTTTGATGGCGTGGATGGTGGGCGAGAGCCCGGCAAAGCCCACCATGGCGGTGAGCACCATGTCGATGGGGTCAGCCTCGACAATCTCGTCAAGAGCTTGAGCACCGGCATATACTTTCACATCAGGGAGGTCTTCCATCAGCGCTTTCAGCTCGTCGTAGCGCTGTTCGTTGGCAATGACAACGGCTGCGGGCTTGAACTTATGAGCCTGTTCTGCCAACAGTTCCACTTTGGTGTTGGCCGTCAGGCAGTAAACCTCATAAAGGTCAGCATGTTCCTCAATGACTTGCAGGGCTTGTGTTCCAATGCTTCCTGTGGAGCCGAGGATGGCTATTTGGCGTTTCTTCATTGTTGCTTTCTCAGTTTTCGGCTGCAAAAGTACTAAAAAGAATCGATATAGCCATCTTTTTCTCATTTATTAACCTAGAACATTGCCTTTTCGCCCTGTTCCGCCGTCGTAGATAGTGCCCTCGTCGTCGATGAGGAGGAGCGTGAGCTCGCCGTCGGGCAACAGCGGACGGCAGTGCTCGGCGCAGTGGGCGAGGACGACGCGGACGAAGTCATGAATCTTTTCCGGGGGAAGTTTCTCCCATAGCTCCCGCGCCAAAGTGATGGGTGCGAGGTCTATGGTACACCGGGCTTCATCGAGCATCTGCCGGATGAAGCCCTTATCCATGGTGGCGCGTCGGCTGTGGGTGTCGAGGTGCCCGGCGGCCAGCTTCACGGCCTTGCCCAGCATGACGCCCAGCGTGACCTGCGGGATGGCCAGCTCGTGGGCCATCTTCAGCGTCTCGCCGATGTAGTTGCCATACTCCACAAAAGCCTGTTGGGGCAGGTCGGGGTAGCGGGCACGGACGAAACGCTCGCTCTTGGCCCCGCTGTTGATGACCACGCGAGGGGTGCCGCTGGCCTTGGCCACCTGCATGCACTTGCGGATGCTGTCGATGAAAGCCTCCTCGCTGAAAGGCTTCACAATGCCGCTGACGCCGATGATGCTGATGCCGCCCTCGATGCCCAGGCGGGGATTGAACGTCTTTCGGGCGATGGCTGCACCATCGGGAACGGAGATGGTGACTCGTAACGATGAACAGTGCGGATTGAGAAGTGATAAGTTGTGGCGAATCATCTCGCGTGGACCGCGGTTGATGGCCGCCTCGCCAGGGGGATAGTCAAAGCCAGGAAGGGTGAAGCGGCCCACGCCCTCGCCGCCAAGAATGAGAAAATCCCCTCCCTGATGGGGGCTTACCTTCGTCCGGATCTCCAGACCATCGGTGACGTCGGGGTCATCGCCTGCCTGCTTGATGCAGTAGGCATAGTCAGAACAATAGCCCACGGGCACGTGGATGGTCTCGCCGTCAGGCAGTATAACGGGGACTTCCGTAGGCAAGTCTTCGCTATCCCCCTTCTTCAACATCAACGTGGCAGCGATGGCAGCGGCGGTGGCACAGGTGCCCGTGGTGAGGCCGCTCTTCAAGGGGAAGAACTCTGGCAGCAGGTGCTCGACCGCACGACGCAGCCCGTGCGGGCCGTTGACGATGTGGAATACGGCGGGCGTCATGGGGCGCTTCAAGGCAAAGATGCGGATGCCGAGGGCTTTGGCGGCCTCCACCTTCTCCTGGAAGCCTCCCGTGAGACCGCTCTCCTTCAGCAGGATGGCATCGGGGCGCAGCTGCTCCAGGATGCGATGCTCGTCCTCACCCTCCTCGTAGTAGCAAAGCTGGTCGTCGGTTGCGCCCTGCTTCCTGGCCAGGGCAATGGACGAAGGACGGGGCAGGATGCGGAAGACGAGACGGACGCCCTGTTGTTCCAGCGGTTTCAAGCGGCTGATACTCTGCACGCCCGTGGTGGCCAGCAGGAGGGGAGAGCTGCTGGCCGTGGCGAAGACATCGCAACAGGCGGGGAGGAGGGTGTCGTAGTCGTCGAGCCAGGTGATGGCAGGGTCGCGCTCAGGGAAGATGCGCTCGTAGCGGACTGCGGGAACGGCCAACTCCGCAGCCACGTCGGCCACAGTCTGATGGAGCTGTGCGGCAAAGGGATGGGCAGCATCGACGAGGAGGCGGATTCCCTGCTCGCGGCAGAAGCGGAGCATGGTCTCACGATCCAGGGCGCCGTCAATGCGCTGACCGTGGTGCAGGGTGATGTCCTGCTCGCCCGTCTTGGTCGAGTAGAAGTAGGCGGTGCCTGCCTCTTCAAGCACCTCCACGGCCTTGCGGCCCTCTGTCGTTCCTCCGAAGACCAGTATCATTTGTCGCCCTTTCGGAACAGATGGGTGAAGTGGCGGTTGTATAGCTCGGAGAAGCCACGGCGGTTGTCTATGGCCTCCCCCACGACGAGCATCGTGGTGAGGGTGAGGTGGTTGTCGTGGACAATATTGGCGAGATTCTTCAGCTGGCCGCGATAGATGCGCTGGTCGGGCCACGTCAGGTGATAGCAGGCGGCCACGGGCGTGTCCTCAGGATATTCTTGCAGGAGTTCGCGCTGCACGTCGTCGACGATGGCAGCGGAGAGGAAGATACACATGGTGCTCTGCGAGCGGGCCAGCAAGTGCAGCTTCTCACGTTCGGGCATGGGCGTGCGGCCTTCGCCACGGGTCAGGATGATGGTCTGCGTGCGCTCGGGGATGGTAAACTGTGAGCGCAGCTCGGCGGCAGCGGCCAGGAACGACGAGATGCCCGGCGTGATGTGGTACGACATGCCCGCGCGGTCGAAGAATGCCATCTGCTCCTGGATGGCACCGAAGATGCAGGGGTCGCCGGTGTGCAGTCGGACGATGAGATGACCGCGGTCGTAGTGTACCTTCATCAGGGCGCACTGCTCTTCCAGCGTCATGTCGGCCGACGAGCGCACCACGGCACCGGGCTTGTGGCAGTTGGTGAGCTCGCGGGGCACAAGCGAGCCGGCATAGAGGATGAGGTCGGCCTGCTCCAGCAGGCGCCGACCACGCACGCTGACGAGGTCCGGGTCGCCGGGGCCGGCACCGACGATTTCGATGTGGCCCGCCGGAGAGCCGGCGGGAACAGCGGCAGTACATGAGGGCTGGTGGTCGGCGGCGGAGCGAGAGGGCTGGTGGTCGGCAGCGGAGCAAGAGGGCTGGTGGTCGGCGGCGGAGCGGAGGTATTTGCGGTCGATGGCCAAGGCTAAGGTCCAGTTTTCCCCTTTTACCTTGGAGACGATGAGCCGGCCGTGGTCGGAGCCGAGGATAGCGGCTGCCTCGCTGACGCTGGGTGTGCCCACATGGCGGGCGACGGTGTCGCTGGGGTTGGGCACATCAACGGTTGCCAGTTCCTCTGCGGTGAAAAAGCGCACGTTCTGACGGCGGCGCTTCAGCAGACGGACAAAGGGTTCGTCGGCCTTCACGTCAATGGTGCACCAGTTGATGCTATTGGTCAAGATGCCAGCCTGAAGGAAGACGCGCAACATCTCATCGTAGATGGTGGCGGCGGGACGGGCCTGATGGGCCAGCCCGAAGCCAGCGGTAATCATCTTCCGAGGCAGGTAGAGCAGCAGATGGCCTTTGAAGTCGACAATCTCTTTGTCGTGGTCGAACGGAGAGACAACGATGAGCAGTCCGTAAGGTCCCGCCACCGCCTCTTCCAGGCTCTTGACGATGGTGACGTGCTCCGGCAGGGTGCTCTCCAGATAGTCAGTCCCCTCGTCGCGCACATCCATGAAGAGCGCTGTGGGACGGCGGTTGACGAAGTGGATGATGCAGCTGTTCATTTTTGAGCTCAGGGACTCCCAGTCGAAGCGGCGTCCCAGCGTGTCGAGCGGCCAGAGGCCAGCCAAGTCGCTCTGTGTGGTGATGACAGGGTCGGCCTGAAGGATTTCGGCCACAAGCTGTGCCAGGTCGTTGGCGCCGCCCACATGTCCGCTGAGCACAGAGACGGCATGCCGGCCCAAGGCGTCGACACAGACGACGGCAGGGTCGGTATGTTTATCGCTGACGTATGGGGCGATGGTTCGCACGCAGATGCCCATGGCGGAGATGAACACAAAGGCGTCGTACTGCGCCCAGCAGGCACCCACGTCGGTCCGCTTGATGTCGATGGCATCCAACTCTGTCCGTAGGAGGGCGGACACGGCGGCTCCCGCCTTGCCCACTTGGATGATGGCTATTTTCTTTTGCATTTCAGTATTTCGATGGGGTTATAGTCGTTAAGTTGCAGGCGCAGGGGCGGCTCCTGTACGAGGCCTAGCTCGAGACAGGCCTCGTTCCAAAGCTGATGGCTGTCGGTGTGCACCTTAGGCGAGGTGACGCTGTTCATCACGATGATGCCATCAGCCGGGAGATAGCGAAGCACCTTGGCCATGATGTCCTTGAGGTGGCCTCCGTGACCGCCGATGAAGACGGCATCGGGGGCTGCTTGTGCTGCGATGGCATCGCAGCTTACGGAACAGAAGTCGCCCATGACGACCTCGATGCCTGGTGCGCCGTGGCGTCGGGCGTTCTCGTGGATGATGGCCTCGCACTCCGGGCGCAGCTCGAAGGCAGTGACGTGCAGATGGGGAAACCGCAGGCGGGCCTCAATCGAGACGCTCCCCGTACAGAAGCCGACGTCCCAGAGCACATGGCGGCGGGGCAGGTCGAGGGCTTGCAGCGTGAGCAGGCGGATGGGCATCTTCGTGATCATCTTCTCGCGTCCGTCGAGCAGGGCGAAGCCGGCATCGGGCAGGCCGAACAGCGCTTGTCGCGGATGGGGCGAATGGAGGATGAGGCAGTTGGGCTGGGCGAAGTCGCTTCGGACGGCCTCTCCGAGGGAGAGGGTGGTGACGCGCTCCAGTGCCGGGTTGCCCAGATGCTCCCCCACGTGCATGGTGTAGTCATCGTAGCCATAGTCGAGCAGACGCCGGGCAATGGCGGCGGGGGTATGTTCGCGGTCGGTGAGCACGCCCATCTTCGTCGAGCGTTCGATGAGGGCGCGGTCCAGCTCGGGCCACGGCCGTCCCGTCAGGGAGACGATGCGCAGGTCGTGGTAAGGCATGACCAGCCGGTGGGCCAGCAGCTGCAGCGAGTTGAACGAGGGATAGACGGCGATTTCTGCCCCGGGCAGCTTGCGGCGGATGGTGTTGGCAAAGCCGAAGAACAGCGGGTCGCCACTGGCAAAGACGATGATGGGAGAAGAGGGCCACGGTTCTACCCGGTTCTGACCGTCAGAGGGGTGAGTGCCGAGGGCGGTGTACCGCTCGAAGACCGCGTCGAGGGGCACGGTGATGTCTATCCACTCTGCGCCGGCGGGCAGCAGCGGGGCCACCAGCTCGTGGTGACGCTTGCCGCCCGAGAACACCCTTCCCTGGCCGATGATGCTGAGCACCTCTGGCGGAAAGAACGGCTGCGGATTGTCGCTGATTCCTATTACAACGAACTTCATAGGTCTCTACCGGGTTTAAGCTGCCCGGCATCGTCGAAGGTGAGGATGGCATTGCAGAGCGTGGCAGCGAGGTTCGAGCCGCCCTTCCGGCCCTCCACGATAATCTTTGGAATATCCTTGAACGGCTTCACCATGTGCTTCGACTCGCGCACATGGACGAAGCCCACGGGGGCGGCGATGATGCCCGCGGGACGGGCTTTGCCGCGCCGGATGAGGTCGCAGAGCTCCATCAGGGCCGTGGGGGCGTTGCCGAAGACGAAGAGGGCGTCGGGATGTTCCTCCACGGCGAGGCGGATGCCTGCCTGGGTGCGGGTGAGGGCCGGCTCCCGCCCGGCTTTCTCCAGATAGCACTTCGCCTCGATGCCCAGGCGCTGGAGGGCACCCTTACGGATGCCGCTGGTGACCATGGTGACGTCGGTGACGATGGTGGTCAGCGTGCCGTCCTTCACCTTATGATATAGCGTCTCCACGGCGCCGGGGTCGGTATAGAGGATGCGCTCCATGTCGAAGTCGGCGGTGGTGTGGATGGCGTGCAGCAAGGCCCACTTGTGGTCCAGGGGATAGTCGTGACGGCGCAGCTCGCTCTCGATGGTGCGGAAGCTCTCTATCATGATGGATGCGCCAATAGAGGAGTCCCCACCCGACCTCCCTCCGAGGGGGAGGGGATTCTCTCCGGCGACAGCCTTCCCCCCCCCTTGGGGGGGCTGGGAGAGGTCGCCATAGTACCCGCGCGGCGTGATGATCTTCCCGTTGGCGACATAGGACTGCGAGTTGCCGATGAGCAAGACGGTGAACATGTCCACTTGCTCAGGGTCGAACTGTCCGAGGGTGGTGACGACCACCTGCTGCTTGTCGCGCCCCGCCTGGCGGACATAGCCCACGGGCGTGTCGGCCGACCGCTGCGCCAGGAAGAGCTCTTGCAAGCGATAGAGCTGCCAGTAGCGCCCGTGAGAGCGGGGGTTGTAGACAGCGGTGACGAAATCGCCTACGGCGGCGGCCTTGATGCGACGCTCGATGACCTGCCAGGGCGTCAGCAGGTCGGAGAGCGAGATGAGGCAGAGGTCGTGGCCTATCGGGGCACCCAGCAACGAGGCGGCCTTCTGGAAGGCGGAGATGCCAGGCAGCGACGACACCTCGACCTGCGACTGGCGCTCGCGCTGCATCTCGTAGACGAGGGGTGTCATGCCGTAGATGCCGGCGTCGCCCGAGGAGATGACCACCACGGTCTTACCCTCTTCGGCCAGCACGAACGCCTGTTCGGCCCGTTCGCGCTCGCGCTTCATGCCCGTATCGATGCACCGGCAGCCGGCGGGCACGTAGGGCTCGACGAACTGAAAATAATACTTATAGCCCACGATGGCGTCGGCCTGGCGCACGGCGTCGAGCACTGCCGGCGTGATGTCCCCGGGACTGCCGGGCCCGATGCCCGCAACGATGATTTTTCCTTTCATACCGATGAAACTTTCAAACCTAGGTGCAAAGATACTGAGAAATATTCAATTTACGAAAGAAAAAACCGATTAATCTCGCCATGGGGCGCCACACGAAAAAATCTGACGCCAGATTTTTTCAAATCTCGGCCCCGCAGAAAAAAATCTCGGCCCCGCAGCTTCCTATTCTCCATAGAATAAAAAACTGCGGGGCCGACGTTTTACGAAAGGGTAGCCGACGAAGCCCGCCCTGCGGGCAGCCCACCCTTGCTAAGGAGGGAGAGAATTATGCCTCCTGCATCATCTTGTTGAAGTCCTCAAGCGACACTTCCTTGGTGTTGAGCTTCACCACCTGCTTCAGGGCCTGCATCAGCTTGATGTCGATGGCACGCTCCACGTAGCCCTCGATGTTCTCGCGCTTCTTCAGCTGCTCGTCGGCATAGCCGTCGAGCACGTCGTCGGGCACGTCGTTCATGCCGTACTGTGCGAACTGCTGACGGATGGCACCCTTGGCCACCTGCTTCAGGTCGGCATTTTCCACCTTGATGTTGTTGGCCGTGACGAGCTGCTCCTTGATGAGGTGCCACTCCAGCTCGGCGATGCTGGCCTTGAAGTTCGACTCAACATACTCCTCGCCTTTGTCTTTATTATTGTTCAGCATGACGCGCTTCAGCAGTGCCTCGGGGAACTGCAGCTCGCCCACCTTCTTCTCCAGGTAG
>ERZ842401.4825-NODE-4825-length-15353-cov-27.050399_pt1 | contig 15353 bp, 8 predicted proteins | sample MGYA00521270_ERZ842401 | MGnify/ENA primary metagenome ERZ842401 (study PRJEB31892, sample SAMEA3878208) | bioreactor metagenome | biome: Moose rumen | place: Sweden | collected 2011-10 | study: EMG produced TPA metagenomics assembly of the PRJEB12797 data set...
ACGAGAACCACCACAAGGTGCGCATACAGGACGATGCCTGTATCGCTGCCGTGCAACTCTCCGAGCGTTATATCTCCGACCGTTTCCTGCCCGACAAGGCCATCGACCTGATGGACGAGGCTGCCGCCAAACTGCGCATGGAGCGCGACTCTGTGCCTGAAGAACTCGACGAGATTACCCGTCGTCTGGCACAGCTTGAGATTGAGCGTGAGGCCATCAAGCGCGAAGGTGACACACAGAAGATTGCCCAGTTGGATAAGGATATAGCTGAGCTGAAGGAACAAGAGACACAGTTCCGCGCCAAATGGGAGGGCGAACGCCAGCTCATCAACAAGATCCAACAGGACAAGCAAGAGATGGAGAACCTGAAACTCGAGGCAGAGCGCGCCGAGCGTGAGGGCGACTATGGTCGTGTGGCCGAGATCCGCTACTCGAAGTTAAAGGCCCTCGAGGACGATATCGCCGCCATCCAGCAGCAGTTGAACGCCACCGTTCCCGACGGTTCTCCGTCGGGCTCCCGCCTCGTTCGCGAGGAGGTCACTGCCGACGACATCGCTGAGGTCGTTTCTCGTTGGACGGGCATCCCCGTCACCCGCATGATGCAGAGCGAACGCGAAAAACTGCTCCATCTTGAAGAGGAGCTTCATCGTCGTGTCATCGGACAGAACGAGGCTATCACCGCCGTCTCTGATGCGGTTCGCCGCAGTCGTGCCGGCCTGCAGGACCCCAAACGCCCCATCGCCTCCTTTATATTCTTAGGAACAACCGGTGTGGGTAAGACGGAACTGGCCAAGACGCTGGCTGAGTACCTCTTCAACGACGAGACCATGCTGACGCGTATCGACATGAGCGAGTATCAGGAGAAGCACACCGTGAGCCGACTCATCGGAGCCCCTCCGGGATACGTGGGTTACGACGAGGGCGGACAGCTCACCGAGGCCGTGCGGCGCAAGCCCTACTCCGTCGTGCTGTTCGACGAAATCGAGAAGGCACACCCCGATGTTTTCAACATCCTCCTGCAGGTACTCGACGACGGACGACTCACCGACAACAAGGGACGTACTGCCGACTTCAAGAACACCATCATCATCATGACGTCGAACGCCTCACGCGAGCAACTGCGCCTGACCATGCGTCCTGAGTTTCTGAACCGTATCGACGAGATTATCACCTTCCAGCCGCTCAGCAAGCAGGAGATTGCACAGGTGGTGCGCCTGCAGCTCACGCGGGTAGAGAAGATGCTCGAACCGCAGGGCTTCACACTCGAGGTCACGCCTCAGGCCGTCGACTGGCTGGCTCAGGAGGGCTACGACCCCGACTTTGGTGCCCGTCCCGTGAAGCGTGCCATCCAGCAGTATCTGCTCAACGACCTCTCGAAGCGTCTGCTGGCTGACCAGGTCAGTCGCGAAAAGCCCATCATCGTCGATTCATTTGGCGATGGGCTGGTGTTCCGCAACTAAATGTTCAAAGTATTTGCAAATACATGAGGAAAACTTGTTGGTATTTCCAAATTAATTGCTAACTTTGCAACGGAATTGCTGAACGTATGGGCAATAGACTAACATTGATGGCATGAAACAAGAAGGATTATTTGACGAGAATCGCACACCGTCCAGCTCTGGCTATGCCAAGCTGGACGAGTGGGTGAAAATATGGCGCGAGACGCTTCCCAAGTATTTCGGATACCCCTTCAACGAGGTGTCGCCGCTGAGGGAATTCTACGAGTGGTACTATGATGCTGGTATCAACCTGATGAACCTGAACAATGCCGGCGACCCGTTTACCGACACACCGTGGGAGGTGTCGTCGCAGGTGTTCGAGCGCGAGGTCATCGAGTTCTTCGCACCACTCTACGACTTCGACGACGACAATCGGTGGGGACTCATTACCCATAGCGGCTCCGACGGCAACAACCACGGCATCTACTTCGGTGCCAACTACCTGAAGCACCGGACGGGCCAGGCCCCAATTCTCTACGTGAGCGACGAGGCCCACTACTCGAACATGCGACTGGCGCACCTGCAAAACCTGGAGACACGACTGGTGGGGAGCGACCTGATGGGACGCATGATACCCGAGGAACTGGAAAAGGCGCTCGACACGTCGCGGCCGGCACTCGTGGTCTATGCCATGGGCTCCACCTTCAAGGGGGCCATCGACGACATGCCGGCTCTGAACGCCGTGCTCCACCGCCACCCCGAACTGCCCGCCGTCTATCGTCATGTCGATGCCGCGCTCTTTGGCGGCTACCTGCCGTTTACGGAGCACCGCCACTTGGTAAGCAGCAAGCAGATGGGCTTCGAGTCGATAGCCGTCAGCGGCCACAAGTTTTTCGGTATCGACTCACCGTGCGGACTCTACATCTGCACACGCGAGGTCTACGACAACCAGTCAGACTTCGACGTACCTTATCTGAACAAGAACATGCGCATGATCAACTGCTCGCGCGACCCCATCCAGCCGCTTAAGTTCTGGTGGGTCCTCCAAAAGGTGGGTGCCGAGGGGTGGACGAGTCAGGCTCGTCGCATCCTGGAACTGACGGCCTATCTGAAGCAGCAGCTCGACAAGATTGGCTATCCCGCGTGGGTCAACGAATACAGCAACACGGTCTTTTTGCGATGCCCGTCGCCTGAGCTGGCCCACAAGTACCAGCTGGCGCAGAACGAGGACCCGCGCTTTGGTGGCAAGCTGGCCCACGTGGTGGTGATGCAGCACTTCACCGAGGAGGCGATTGATGCGTTTGTGGCTGAATTACAGCAAGCTCACTAACAACCAGCTCTCTCAGTAGTTTTATAACCTTGTCACAAGGCCGTGTAGATGTATTGCTGCCCGTACTTGGTCTTTAGTAGTTTGGGATTGTCCCCCTGGCACCATTCGCTGAGCTGTTTCCTGGCAGAATCGAACACGACATCGCGTGCAGTCACCTTGCTGGGGTCGGTTATCTCGAATATGGGAAAATGCAAAAAAATAGTCCATTATTTTCTGTAAAACAGGGCTTTAGGGTGAAAAAAGCGTCATCTTCCAGTCGTTCCAATGCCTTCTTCGACTTGTTCAAGCGTCACCTTGTAGGGTATAGGAAAGCAGCAAACAGGTGCAAAGCCCTATTCCCGCAGGTGCTGAGGACTATCATTAAAACCTTGCGCCTATACGCAAAATACCGTGTGCCTATACGCAAAATATCTTTTGGCTATACGCAAAATAGAAAGCGAATTTTTTCTCAGTAGCACAATTAGTGCTGTAAAGTAGCACTTTTTTATCATTTCCTGCACCGAACTTTCGTTGATAATCAGTAGATTAAAATCCAAAGTAGCACCAGTAGTAACAACGCTGTCTCCTAAATTTTTGACATGACACTTTCAAACAACAAGATTCGTTCTGCATTTGCTTCATTGAAAAGTAAAGTCAAAGGAGTAATCTACTTTGCGTCCGAGAAGATAATGATTCAGGAAGGGATTACGAAAGAACTATTATGAGACGATTGTAATATGTCTTTTTACCAACTACACTCTATTAATATTCTACTGATCCTTCTTCCTTGCCGTCTCTTTGGGAAAAAGAATACAAAAATAACTCCGTCTTAACAAGTCGCTTGCCGATACAAACGGGGCTCTTGTCATAGACGGAGCTTGAAGAGTGTCAACATCTAGTATTACTTCTTGCGCTTCCAGGTCTGTGTCTCGTAGAACATGCCGATGTATCCGCGCACCTTCAGCTGGTCGCCATCGAGCCAGATAGCGCACTTGTAGTTCTTGCCGTTCTTGGGGTTGTAGATTCTGCCACCCTCCCATTTCTCTTTTTTCTTGGAGAGGCCAGACAGGATGTTCACTCCCATCAGCTTGCGCCCCTGCAACTTAGCATCGGTATTGTGCTTGTCTGTGGTCTCAGGCCCTTTCTCCAGCCAGACAATCCTGCCGTTCAACTTGTCGCCAGCCTGGTAGATCTCCACCTGAGCATCGCCCGACTCGGTATACCACTTACCCAAAATCTCCTGTGAATAGCCTGCCATTGATATCAAGGCGAAGGCCATGCTTAATACTGTTTTCTTCATATATTCTAATGTTTTTTATAAACGTTCATTTTATTCCTATTGTGCAGAGGGGAAAGCATCATAAGCACGCTCAGGCAGAGCACCAGCACGAGGAAGGCATTGTAGCCCAGAAGCTGCTGCAGCAGAGCCGACAGCAGGCCTCCGATGAGCAGGGAGAGTGCCATGAGCGACTTGCCCTGTTCGCGGTTGGCGATGCGGCTGAGGTAGGTCAGATAGGCTGAGAAGGCGAAGCCCTGAGCCGTCTGCTCTGCGAGCACGCTGCCAGCCACCACCATCAGGTCGGCCGGCTGCCAGTAGCTGAGCAGGGCATAGACCAGCGCGGGCAACGTCATCAGCAGCGCCATAGGCCAGAGGCAGCGCCTGAAACCAAAGCGTCTGATGGCTTTCTGCCCGAGGATGCCTCCCACACTGAGACCGATGATACCTACAGTGCCGAGAACGAATCCCAGTTCCTGCGGTGACAGTCCCAGTCCTCCGCGGTGGCGGGTGTCTATCAGGAACAGCACCGACACCTTTGTCAGCAGCGCCTGGGTGAGTGGGAAAAGCAGCAGGAACAGCCATGAGCCATTCTGCCGGGCGGTGTCAGCCGGAGATTCCGGATTAACCGAAGTATCCGGGAATTCAGGAGATTCCGGAGTGGCCGGCGCTGCCAGCACTTTTGTGTGCCCCCAGTGCCAGAACAGCAGCAGCAGGAAGAGGCCTGCCACCAGATAGATCATGCAGCGCCAGGAATAGAGCAGGTCGTTGCGATAGAACACCTGCAGGTTGCCGGCCAGCATGACCAGCACACCCTGCCCTACCCCCACCGCCAGCTTGCGAAACAGCTCGCGGGCCACCGAATGGCGCAGGCTGAGCGGATGGAGGCGCACAAAGCCGTCGACAGCCACATTGTGCACCGCCGCCAGCCAGGCCGCCAGCCACAGCAGGCCCACCACTGCCCACCTCTCAGAGAGCAGGAAGGCCATGAGGACAAACGTCAGCATGAGCAGAAACTGCGTGAGCAGTATCCAGAAACGGTAGTCCATCAGGCGGTCTACGTAGGGCTTCCACCACAGCTTCAGCACCCAGGGCAGATAGCACAGTGCCACGCAGGCCACCGTCTGCCCCACGCTCATTCCCATCTGGAAAAGCAGCAGCAGGGCGATGACGAACACCACCACGCGGGCCATCCCCTTCGCAAACGACAGCGAGGGGAGCCAGGTCACCGAGGATGTCCGTCCGTATGCTTCCATCTATTGTTTCTTCTTACCAAACGAGGGGTCGATGTCGACAAACCACGCGACGATGAAGGTGACGCTGCACAGCGCCATCACGATGAGGAAGAACGTCTGATAGCCCACAGCGTCTTTCAGAAAGCCCGAAAACATGGCAGGTACCTGCAGGCCCAGATAGGAGATGCCCGTGCAGATGGCATAGAACGACGTCTTGTAAGCGCCCATGCTGAAATAGAGCATATAGAGCGTCAGGGCCGTGAAGCCCAGTCCATAGCCAAACTGCTCGATGAAGATGCACGAGCTGACGAGAACCATATTCTGGGGCATCGCATAGCTCATGTAGACATAGACCACATCGGGCAGCGTGATGGCACACACCATAGGCCAGAGCCAGCGGCGCAGACCGTCGCGGCTGGCCAGCCACCCGCCTACGATGCCACCCAGCAAGAGTCCGATGAGTCCCACCGTGCCGTAGGCGATGCCGTACTCTGCCAGCGAGAGCCCCAGTCCGCCGTCGGTCTGCGGACGGGTGAGGAAGGTCTTGCTCATCGCATTGAGCAATGCCTCGGGGAAGCGGTAGAACATGATGAACACAAGGGCGAACAGCAACTGTCGCCAGGGCATGCGGGTGAAGAACGCCACGAACATCTGTTTCAATCCGCGAGCTATCTCTGCTGCCGTCACATTCTGACGCACATCAGCAGCGGCACGCGGCATCAGGAACGTGTGCCAGAGCCAGAAAGCCAAGAACAGGGCAGCCACCCCATAGAACACCAGACTCCAGACAAAGGCGTTGTGTCCCGGATAGGCCTCCTGCAGGAAGCCTGCCAGGGGCACCAGCGCCCCATTGCCAAAGATGACGGCCAGGCGATAGAACGTGTTGCGGATGCCCACGAACCACGCCTGCTGGTGCTCGTCGAGCTCCAGCATATAGTAGCCGTCGGCAGCAATGTCGTGCGTGGCGCTGGAGAAGGCCATGAGGAAGAAGCAGAACATGGTGCCCTGAAACCAGAAGTCGGTGTTCAGCGTGAAGGCAAGGCCCGCCAGCGACGAGCCCAGCAGCATCTGCATGGCCAGCACCCACCAGCGTTTCGTCTTGTACAGGTCGACAAACGGACTCCACAGGGGCTTGATGATCCAAGGCAGTCCCAGCCAGCCGGTATACAGTCCGATTTCTGCATCCGTCAGCCCCATCTGCATGTACAGCACCACAGCGATAGAGGTCACAATGACATTGGGCAGTCCCTCTGCCATATAGAGCGTGGGAATCCACGCCCAGGGATTTCTTTTCCATTTGTTAATACACTTGTTTGATTTCAGCACCTCTATAATAATACAGGAGTATGTCGTCGTAGTCGTAGCCCTTTTCGCCCATCACGGCAGCACCTATCTGACAGAGACCCACGCCGTGCCCCCAGCCGTGACCGTGGAGCACAAACTTGACTGACGGATGAAGGATGTTGAGTAAGGGCTTCACCTTCTCCACGTCGAAGGCGCTGCTGTAGAGATGGGTCTCGCTGAGCGCACGACGGATCTCCAGTTCCTTGCCGATGATGAACGACCCCTTGGAGCCCACGATCTGCAATCGCCAGATGCGGCCGCTCTTTCCGCGGTCGAGGGGAATCAGATCCTGGATCTCACCCAGGTCGAGCTTGGTCTTGCGGTTCACCAGTTCCGTGAGTTCTTCCTGCGTGTATTCCACCTGCCACTCGTAGAAGTCGGGCGTCTCCTGGTCGTAGTCGTTGAGCACCTGCGAGAGGATGCGGCGGTCGTTGGTGTGGCAGAAGGGGTCGCTGACAGACACCAGATAGGGCTTTTTAATGTTCTCCCAGCAATACTGGAACTCCTCGGTCTGACCGCCACAACATTTCGAGAAGCGGGCGTCGCAGAGCTCGCCCTCGTACATCAATACCTGGCCCCGTGTGGCCTTGATGGCCTCGGCCACCGCCGGCGACGAAGCCCGGGTGATGCCCTGATAGCGCTGACAGTGGTCGTCGGCACAGACATCGAACAGCGTATGGTCCTCGCGGTCGTACCAGCGCAGCAGTTCGTCGTCTTTCTTCACAAACGAGAAGAAGCCCCTTTCCTCTTTGCTCTTGACGCTTTCCTCTCTTTTCTTCATCTGGTAGAGCAGCCACGAGCGCGAGATGACGGCATGGGCCTTCAGCAGTTCCGGCGACGAGGTGGCACTCATCTCGCTGGAGATGACGCTTTCTAGATATTGCTCAACAGGCAGTTCGTTGATAGCCAGCACCTTGCCGGCCTCGACCACCAGTCGCAAGGCACCGCGGAAGGTCTGCGACTCCTGTCGTTCCCAGTGGAAGCCCACGCCGATGGTCACGTCGTGGAGTGTGAACGAGGCATCGTCGTCCTGTGGCAGGAAGCGCAACTCACGATACTGCTGACCTCGCCAGAGCAGTCCGCCCTCGGCCTGCTCTACGGTCTGCATGCCTGTGAGCACCTCGCCCTTGGCGGTGTAGTGTCCGTTCAGTCCGAATACCACCTGCTGTCCGCTGACGATACCCACAGACACCTGAGGCTCCTCCATATAGGCCTGGGCGCGCTGCACATTGAAGACGGTGTCCTTCAAGCGGTCTATCAGCAACTGGAACCCCTGTTCCGAGAGGGCACACTCGTTCAGTATGGACTGGGCTGTCTGGGGCGTGATGCGCTCAAAATCCTCGCGGCGGGGTGTAATGAGCAGTCCCGACATGTCGAGTGCTCCGGGACTGACCAGCAACTGGTCAGCACCAGTCATATAGTAACAGTCGGGACGGTGCTTCTCTCTGGGGAACACCACCGACACGTATTCGTCGTCGGCACACCAGGCCACAATGTTCATCATCGGTTCACTCTGGTCGGCCATCTTGGGCAGGGCATGATAGAGCGTGGCAAACATACGCTCGCTGCCGCGACGGCTCTTGGCACGGATGGCCAGGGCTGCGCAGGGATAGTCGGCAATGACCGACAGCGTGGCATCGTCGCCGCGACGGGCCACCTCAGTGAGGTTGCGCGACAGGCGCTGCCACTCCTTCTGCAAGGGGAGCACACCCGAGGTGCCTGCCTGCAGATGGGCATGATCGGGAGCGGAGGCACCGCAGTAGGGGCCGTTGTAGAAGACCATCAGGTCGGGATACTGTTTCAGCAGCTGTATCATCTCACTATACATGCCACGAATCTGCTGGGGCTGGTGGCGGCGTGTGGGAATGGTGAAGTGCATGGGCAGGATGGGATAAGGATTCAATAGCAGTTCGTAGTCGCGGTCCTGCACTTTGGTGAGCTGCTCCTGAGGCCGCTGCGCCCTGCACAGGAAACAGGGACGGGCCTTTACGGCCTCGCGGCTAATGGTGGCTCCTGTGGAGACGATGCGGGCAGGATTGAACTGAACCTCGAAGTCGAAGGCCGAGAGCTGGTCGCCCGACAGCGACAGCACCCGCGTAGTCACACGGTCCAGGTCGCGATAGCGTTGCAACGCATCGGGCCACAGCCGCAACTGTCGGTCGAAGAAGCGGTCTAATGGTGAAAGTTGACGGGTGAAGGGTGCGCTCGAGCTCTGCTCGCTTGCTACCGAAGGGACGCAAGACGGGTGTTCGTTCGCAGCCTGACGGGCCTTAATCTCCAGCGTTCGCAGGCGGTCCTTATACAGATTGTTGGCGTTGATGCGCTCTATGCTCAGGGCAGCATCGCTGTTGCCGCCCCAGCGACGGCACAGGTAGAGTTCGTCGTAGATACGCCCGATGCGATACTGACGCGAGAACCAGAGTCCCATAGCATAGTCCTCGCCATAGCTGGTGTTGGGCAGCTGCACCTGACGCAGCAGGGGGGTGAAGAAGGCACGCGGCGCTCCCAGGCCGTTGATACGCAGGGCATTATTGGGACCGTTCTCATCCGTCCACTCCTTGTGGGCTATGAGTCCGGGAGGCAGGGTGTTCAGATCGAAGTCGCACATACGATACGAGCCCACTATCATCGCGGCCTTCTGCTGGTGGAACGCGTCGACGATGCGCTGCAACGTCTGAGGCGACGAATAGAGGTCGTCGCTGTCCAACTGTACGGCAAAGCGTCCGCAGCGTGTGTCGTTGACAGCCTCGTTCCAGCAGCCGCCTATACCCAGGTCGTGCCGTTCTGGGACCAGGACGACGAGTCGCGCACTTCCATACTCCTGCAACAGAGCTGACAGGATGTCGGAGGTACCGTCGGTAGAGTGATTGTCGACCACGATGACGTTATAGTCAAAAGCCGTCTGCTGCTCCAACGCACTCTTCACGGCATCGGCAATGGTCTTCGCACGGTTGTAGACAGGAATGATGACAGAGGCCTCAACCTCGAAGGGCTGCTCATTGAAATCGACGGACTGGTAGGTTGACGTGTCGACCAAAGCACCAATGGCTTCCAGATGGCGGGTAGCCACCTGCTCCCGCTCTATCTGCACCTCGCGGTTAGCGGGGTTCACATAGTCGAACTGCTTCTCGCCCGAGGCACGTAGGTCGGTCTCAACCTCAGTATAGAGAAACTCGTTCAGATGGAGCAGATCGCCCTGACGACTCAGGTAGAGACGCAGGTCGTAGAGCCCGCTATATATATAAGAGGTGTCGGATTCCTGAGCCCAGCGTCGCAGCAGGTCGCCACGTAGAAGCCACAGCGAACCGAAGTCGAAGTCGTCGCGGATGGAGCCTAACTGATAGTCAATGGCCGGATGCTTTTCCACCTGCCACGTTCCTGCGTCTTCCTTCGACGATGGAGCAGTGTCCTCAGACTGGCGAGCCAACTTCCGCTCATACCTGTCGGCATAGACCATCGAGGCTCCGCTGTCGCGAGCCACGCTGACCATACGCTCCAGGGCACCCTCGCACAGATCCAGGGGGGTGTCGTTCACCTGCAAAGCCACATACGCCGCCTGCGACTGGCTGGCAAGGGCGCGCAGCGACTCGCTGGAGTGCATCCTCTGCACGAATATCACACGCTGCACCAGAGGTCTGGCCAGCAATTGCTCTCTGAGTGCTTCCACCTTTGCCGTTGCGACATCTGGCAGAAAAATATCAACACGTTCTTTCATCGGTAGCTGAATTTTCCTGCAAAAGTACTAAAATTATGTCAGTCGGCAAAATTCCACGCAAACATTTTGCCATTTCCCCTTTTTTTCGTAACTTTGCAGACTGGTACACAACAGACAGATTACTGGGATATGGAGAAAAAAGTGCTATTGGGACTGACAACTGCCGAACTGAAGCAAGTGGCGCAGGAGTTAGGGATGCCTGCCTTCACCGGCGGACAGATAGCCAAGTGGCTCTATGAAAGGCAAGTGTGGAGCATCGACGAGATGACCAACCTGTCGAAAGCCAACCGCGAGAAACTATCCCAACACTACTGCGTAGGTGCCATGCACCCCACTGACTGTCAGCGCAGTACCGATGGCACAGTAAAGTATCTTTTCCCTGTAAGAACAGCCAATAGCCAACAGCCAACAGCCAATAGCCAACAGCCAACAGCCAACAGCCATCACTTCGTAGAGACCGTCTTCATACCCGACAACGACAGAGGTACGCTGTGCGTGTCGTGTCAGGTGGGATGCAAGATGAACTGCCTGTTCTGTCAGACGGGCAAGCAGGGCTTCGAGGGCAACCTGACCGTAGCCGACATCCTGAACCAGATTTATGCCCTGCCCGAGCGGGATAGGCTGACCAACATCGTGTTTATGGGACAAGGCGAGCCGATGGACAACCTGGACAGCGTACTGCGTGCCATACAAATACTGACTGCCAGCGACGGCTACGCCTGGAGTCCCAAGCGCATCACGGTGAGCAGCGTGGGCATCAAGGGGAAGCTGAAACGGTTTCTCGACGAGAGCCAGTGCCACATTGCCATCTCCATGCACTCGCCGCTGCACGACCAGCGCCTGTCGCTGATGCCTGCGGAGAAGGCCATGCCCATCAGCGCAACAGTGGAACTGCTGCGGCAGTACGACTTCACGCACCAGCGGCGCTGCTCGTTTGAATACATCTGCTTCGCCGGACTCAACGACTCGCTGGAGCACGGACGCCAGATAGAGCGGCTGCTGAGGGGCCTGGAGTGCCGCGTCAACCTGATACGCTTCCACCAGATTCCCGGCGTAGACCTGCCTGCCAGCGACGAGCGGCGCATGGAGCAGCTGCGCGACTACCTGACCCAGCACGGGATGTTCACCACCATACGTGCCAGTCGCGGACAGGACATCTTCGCCGCCTGCGGCCTGCTCTCCACCGCCAAGAGGGGGGAGATGGAATTGATAATTGATAATTGACAATTGATAATTAAGCATTAAAAATATGGAAGAAAGAAAAATCCGCGTAGCCCTCACCCACGGCGATACAAACGGCGTGGGATATGAAGTGATTATGAAAACATTTGCAGACCCGGCCATGCTGGAAATCTGCACACCCATCATCTACGGATCGCCCAAGGCAGCAAACTATCACTGCAAGACATTGGGACTGGACACCCAGCTGCACATCATCAAAGAGGCTAAAGAAGCCAGCGACAACAGGCTGAACCTGCTCAGCGCCATCGACGAGGAGGTCAAGATAGACCTGGGCATAGCCACTCCAGAAGCTGGCGAAGCTGCCAAGAAGGCACTCGACAAGGCTTTGGCCGACTATAAGGAGGGGTGCTTCGACGTGTTGGTGACTGCCCCGGTGAGCAAAAACAGCATTGCCAACTTCAACGGACATACCGACTATATCCAGAAGGCGCTGAAAGACGCCGGACAGGGACTGACTATCCTTACCAACGAAGACCTGCGCGTGGCACTGGTCACCAACAACGTGGCTATCAAGGACATAGCGGAAGCTATCACCAAACAGAAAATCGTGGAGAAAGGCAAGATATTCCACCAGGCCCTGCGGCGCGACCTCCGCGTGTCGAGCCCACGCATCGCTGTACTCGCGCTGAATCCGCGCTGCGGCGAAGACGGTGTCCTGGGCGACGAAGAGCAGACCATCATCACTCCGGCTATCAACGAACTCAGAGATACCGGCATACAGGCCTTCGGTCCCTATGCTGCCGACGACTTCTTCGGGCGCAGCGCCTATTTCCGCTTCGACGGTGTGCTGGCCATGTATCACGACCAGGGGCAGACGCCCTTCAAGGCCGTTGCCTATGAAAACGGCGTCAGACTCACCACCGGTCTGCAACTGATTCGCACGGCTCCTGCCCACGGTGTGAACTATGCTGCTGCAGGCAGGGGCACCACCGACGAGCAGTCGCTGCGCAATGCCGTCTACACGGCTATCGATGTATGGCGCAACAGGCAGAGCTACGACGAGCCGCTGCAGCACCCCCTGCCCAAGCTCTACCACGAGCGGCGCGACGAGAGCGAGAAGGTGCGCTTCAAGACTCCCGGCAACAAAGAGCAGGCAGCCAAATAATCAAGTCCTGAACCAAAAAACTCGGTCTAAATATCAAATAATGATGTCTGGACCGACTTTTTTTTCCTAATTTTGCCAGCAAATCCAATCGAACTAAAACAACTAAAACAAAATGGAAAACAAGAAGTATTTCTTTGCAGTAGACCTAGGCGCAACCAGCGGACGTACCATCATCGGAAACATCACCGACGGACGATTTGAACTGGAGGAAGTGACCCGGTTCCCCAACAACCTGATTGAGCAGGGAGGACACTACTATTGGGATATCTACGCACTCTATTTCGAAATCATACGGGGACTCAAGGACGTCGCACAGCGCGGACTGGAAATCACCTCGATAGGTATCGACACCTGGGGCGTCGACTTCGTGTTCATCGGCGACGACGGGGCCATTCTCAGGAACCCACGCGCCTACCGCGACCCCATCACCTTCGATGCCATGGACGACTATCTGAAGCACGTCATCTCGAAGAAAGAGGTGTACGACGTCACAGGCATACAGTTCATGAACTTCAACTCCATCTTCCAGCTCTATGCCATGAAGCGCGAGGGCAACTCGGCCTTCCGGCAGGCACAGAAGATACTGTTCGTACCCGATGCCCTGTCGTGGATGCTCACAGGCAACGAGGTCTGCGAATATACCATCGCATCGACTTCGCAACTGCTGGACCCCCGCACCAAGCAACTGGACGAACGCCTGCTGGCCTCACTGGGACTCACCCGCTCGAAGTTCGGCAAGATGGTGAACCCCGGAACCGTCATCGGCGTGCTTACCGACGAGGTGCAGCGACTGACCGGTCTTGGACAGGTTCCCGTCATCGCCGTAGCAGGACATGACACCGGCTCTGCCGTAGCCGCCGTACCCGCTAAGGACGAGATGTTCGCTTACCTCAGCAGCGGCACGTGGAGCCTGATGGGTATCGAGACAAAGGATGCCATCATCAACGATCTCTCGTACGACCGCAACTTCACCAACGAGGGAGGCATCGAAGGCACCACCCGCTTCCTGAAGAACATCTGCGGCATGTGGCTCTATGAGCGCTGCCGCCTGGAGTGGCCCGAAGAGGTGCGCAAGCTCTCACACCCCGAGTTGCAGGGAAGTGCCATGCAGGTGGAGGCGTTCCGCTCCATCATCAATCCCGACGATGCCGTCTTTGCCGCTCCATCGTCTATGATCGGCGCCATCCAGAAATATTGCCGCGAGACCAACCAGCCCGTGCCAGAGACGCCTGCAGAGATATGCCGCTGCATCTTCGACTCGCTGGCACTGCGCTACAAGCAGGTGTTCCAGTGGATGCAGGAGTTTGCGCCGTTCCGTCTGGAAGTGCTCCACATCATCGGCGGCGGTTCGCTCAACAAGTACCTGAACCAGTTTACCGCCAATGCCACCGGTGCCACCGTGCTGGCCGGTCCGCAGGAAGGCACTGCCATCGGCAACATCATGCTCCAGGCCAAGGCTGCCGGTATGGTGAACGACATCTGGCAGATGCGCCAGATTATTGCAAACTCTATTGAACTGGTGAAGTACGAGCCGCAGGACAAAGCCGCCTGGGACGAGGCCTTCGACAAGTATCTCCGTATCACGGGAAAGAAATGAATAAAAACACTACTGTAAATATTAACTAAAAAAACAAACAATTATGGCAAAACCATTAGTTGAAACCAAGGCTCGTGTGGGCGTGTTCAGTATCGCATTGCAGGCTTACCTGCCTCAGTTCCCACAGCTCGTTCCCAATTTCGAAGCCCAGTATGAGGCTTTCAAGAAGACGCTGCCCGACACCATCGAGATTATCGACGGCGGCATGGTGACCACCAAGGAGCAGTCGATGCAGGCCGGCGACAAGTTCCGTGCTGCCGACGTAGACCTCGTCATCCTGCAGATGCTCACCTACTGCACCTCTTATAATATGCTGCCTGCCGTGCGCGACCTCGACGTGCCGGTAGTCATCGTCAACCTGCAGAAAAAGCTGGCTCCCGACTACGCCAATACCGACATACCCATCTGGCTGGGCGACCTCTATGCCTGCGGTGCCATCGGCGAGATGGTAGCCGACCTGAACCGTGCCGGCAAGCGCTCGGCTGTCATCACGGGTGTTGTCGAGGGTGGCGACCCCGGCGTGCAGGCCGAGATTGAGGACTGGTGCCGTGCCGCTCAGGTGCGCCGCCGTTTCCGCGACACGAACATCGCACAGATAGGCCGTCCCTACCCCGGCATGATGGACCTCTACATCGACGAGACCAACCTCTACCACCGCATGTATGTCTACACCAAGCAGTTCGACTGGGAGCAGATGTGGGCCATTGCCGACAACATCACCGACGAGGCAGCCATCCGCGCCAAGGCTCAGGACATCCTCGACACCTTCGAGATTGAGGGCGGCGGCACCATTGAGAAGGTGTGGGACATGGCGAAATATGTTGTTGCCTTCGAGCAGTGGGTCAAGGACGAGAAACTCGGCATGATTGCCTCCCACTATGCAGGCTTTGCCCAGGGCGTGGCTGGCAAGCTCGACTCCATGCTGATTCCTGCGTTCTCGATGCTCATCAAGCAGCACACCGCCTGCGCCGTAGAGGGCGACATGAAGGTGGCCATGGCTATGTCGATTCTGAAGACCATCAGCGGCACCGGCACCCTGGCAGAGATGTACTCCATCGACTTCCCGAAGGACATCTGCATCATCGGTCACT
>ERZ842401.4826-NODE-4826-length-15353-cov-3.438685_pt1 | contig 15353 bp, 13 predicted proteins | sample MGYA00521270_ERZ842401 | MGnify/ENA primary metagenome ERZ842401 (study PRJEB31892, sample SAMEA3878208) | bioreactor metagenome | biome: Moose rumen | place: Sweden | collected 2011-10 | study: EMG produced TPA metagenomics assembly of the PRJEB12797 data set...
CCGAGGCGCAGGAGCTGGCGGTGCAGACGCTCTGCGGGAACAACGGGCGCTACCAGGATTCCCGGTGCATCGGCACGTCGAACGTCTACCTCGCCAAGAAGTTCAAGGTGGTGCCCGTCGGCACCATGGCCCACGAGTTTGTCATGTGCGTCGGCCAGGGGAATCCCATGTACAACCCCGCCTACTCAAACAAGCTCGCCATGGACGCATGGACAACGGAATATGGCGTGCTGAACGGCACCTACCTGACGGACACCATTGGGGACGAGGTTGCCCGGCTCGACATGGGCTACACCTATTCCGTCAGCTTTGCCGGCGTGCGCCATGATTCCGGCGATCCCTACGAGTGGGGCAATGCCTGGGTCAGCCATTTCGCGGCCTACTACGACAAATACCACGACGAGCGCGTGAACCCCAAGAACAAGACGCTGCTCTTCAGCGACAGCCTCGACTTTGACCGGTTGCTACGCGATGCCACACTCGTGATAACCGGTGAAGGCCACGCCGACCGCCAGACGCTAACGGGCAAACTGCCCTCCGCCGTGCTGAGGCGGGCAAAGCGGTGCCATGTGCCCGTAGTGCTGGTCGCCGGAGGTATCGACGATAACCGACAACTCCTCGACGCAGGTTTCGCCACGGTAGTCAACATCAACCCTCCCGGTGCCACGATCGCGTCGTGTCTCAACCCCGCCACCGCCCGCCGGCGCCTCTCGCTCGCCGGCATGCGATTAGGGCACAGGAGATAGGAATATGCGACTTGGCTATGCTATTGCGGCTTGGCTTTCGCCGACTTTTTTACTTGCTCGTGGAAGAAATAGTTGGCGACTACAGGCGGCTCGCCAAACGGACTGTGCATAGAATCGTCGTCGCGAACATATACCATGCCTTCACGTGCCGTGTAGGCTCTGATTTGCCGGTCGAGCTCACTCCAATAGCCGCGGTCGCGCTTCGAGTAGATGTCATGATAAAGGCCGTCGAGCTCAGGATGGTGCTCATGAATCCAATCCAGTATCACAGGGCGATAGTCGCCCGTAAATTCAGATTCTCAAGCCACACGAGATTGCAGAATCCTTTTGCACGCTCAATGATAGCCGGAACTATACGTGTTGCGATGTTACGCTTTGTTGAATTTGTCCTTGGGTTGCTTGCAGCGGGGGCAGCGCCAGTCGTCGGGCAGGTCGTCGAACGCTACGCCGTCGTGTTCGGCGGGGTCGTAGACGTAGCCGCAGATGGAGCAAACGTATTTGCCTGTAGCCTGTTGGTTGTCGAAGTTAACTTCGGCGAGAACGGTGGGTACGGGCTTGTTGAGATCCATCAGACGGTCGGCCTCAAGGTTCTCGTATCCTTGCGGAGTGTGGGTTGAGAGATAAACCGTGGGGTGGTTGCGAATGAATTCGCGCACGCGGTCGAGCGTCTCGCGAGCCGCCTGTTTGTCGTCGAACACCACCGATAGTTTATTCTCATACAGCGCTTCGTCCACGTAGGTGATATCACCGTGAATCATGTAGAAGCGGTCATCCTTTTCCACAATCACGATACTGTTGCCGCGAGTGTGTCCGGCGGCTTTGATGAAGTGAATGCCTGGTGCGATTAATTGCGAGTCGGGGAAGTTGAAGAACGGGCCGTCGGTGAAGTCGACCGGAACAAGGTTGTCGAGTCCCTTAAGCTCGTCGGCGCCAAGTTCGTCGCGATTGACATACACCTTAGCGTTGGGGAACGAGCGCAGTTCGCCGCTATGATCGGCATGACGGTGAGTGAGTAGAATCTTCGTGACCTGCTCGGGTTTGTAGCCCAGACGGGCGAACGCTTCCATGTAGGAGGCTATGTCGTGTCCGGTGAAAGCGGGCGAATTCTCGTCAGGTTTTTCCTCAGGCGTGCCTGTCGGCAGCCCCGTGTCGACAAGGATTACCTCGCTGCCGGTGTCAATCAGGTAGTTTTGCAAACTGCCGCGGTAGCGAACGTCGCGGTCAAACTTTTCCGGTCCCTCTTCGCCTCCGAATGCGAAAGGTTGTGAGTAGAAGCCGTCGGTGCGGAATTTTACAGCTTTAATCTCCATGTTAATGTTATTTTATATGTTTGATATAATTTATCGTAATAAACACCTCGAGGGTTTACTTGAGTGTGGAGGGGTGGTAAGAGCGCTCGGGAATAATGTTGGAGCGGTAGGCTACCAGCAGGTTTTGCAAGTCGGCAATTTGGCTCTCGAGGTCTCGCCCTCGGTCGCTGTCTTTCACTCGCAGTCGGCGGTTGGTCATCGCCACCAGTTGCACAGTCGACTTGATGTCTTGTCCCTCCTCCACCGCTTTGTCGATAGAGGTGAAAGGCTCGTGCTGCACGAGTTGGAAGCCTCGCGAGTGGTAAACGAGCGTATAGCCTGCGATGCCCGTTTCGGGCTGGTAGGCCTTGGAGAATCCGCCGTCTATTACCATCAGTTTGCCATTGGCCTTGATAGGCGTTTCGCCCTTGATAGTTTTCACGGGCACGTGCCCGTTGATGATATGTCGGAACTCTCCGGTGACGCCGAACTCGTCGAGAATGTTGTCGACCACCTGCTCGTTGTCGCGCAGGGTATAATAATGCCCCTTGAGCTCTTTGTGCATCTCCTTGTCGGCGATGAAATACCGCTCGAAGGTAGCCATCTTGTCCTTGTCGAAAGCTGGTGAGTTTTTGCCGCACCACAGATACCATACGTAGTCGTTGGCAAACGCCTGCTGCTCGGGCGTGTCGGCTCCGTAGTATGCCTCACGAATGAGCGCTCCCACACGCTCGAGCAGCGCCTTGCCGTGGTAGAGAGTGCCCTGAATGTTGATATCCTTGAGCGAGCCATCCTCGTTGAGCGGCATCGAGGCGTGGAAGAGCAGATTGCCGTTGATTACGGTGTAGATGCACCCGTTGCGGAACAGACAATCCATGTGCTTGCGCAGTTTCTCGCTTCCTACAAAAGAGTTGTGCAGTTTCGCTACCAGCTCCTGTTCCTCGTCGGTAAGGCGATAAGGGTCGGCGGGGTCGACCGTAGGCAGGTGGCTGTCGCGCAGGGGGTATGTGTTACCTCCGATGGTGATGGTGCCGTTGTCGAAGTCGATCAGGTGCAAAAGACGTCGGTTGTCCATGTCGAAGTCGGGGCGGCGCGCGATGGTTGCCGCCTCGAGTTTGAATTGAATGATCGTGATTGCCTTGTGCATTTGGGCGATGAGGCTCTTTTGGCGCGCGTTGTCGATGATTGTGACACGCGTCTCGAACGAGGCGCAATCGTCGTCGCCATAGCGGTCGATAGCGAAGGTGGCCAAAGGTAGCAGATTGATGCCGTAGCCGTCCTCGAGCACTGCTTGATTGCCATAGCGCAGAGCGATGCGAATCACGTTGGCGATGCAACAGTCGTTGCCCGAAGCGGCGCCCATCCACAGGATGTCGTGGTTGCCCCACTGGATATCGAAGTTGTGGTAGTTACACAGGATATCCATTATTTTGTGTGGGCTCGGCCCGCGGTCGAACACGTCGCCCAAGATGTGCAGCATATCAATGGTGAGCTGCTGGATGAGGTAGCAAAGTGCGGCGATAAAGTCGTCGGCTCGCCCGGTGCTTACGATGGTTTGCACAATCACGTCTACGTACGCCTGCTTGTTGGGGTCAGCGCTCGACTCGTGCAATAGCTCCTGAATGATGTATGCGAAGTCGCGCGGCAGAGCCTTGTTCACTTTAGAACGCGTGTATTTTGACGAGACGTCGCGGCATACCTTCACCAGGCGGTTGATGGTGATGAAGTACCAGTCGTTTAGGTCGGCAGGGTCGCGACGGTTTTCTTTCTCAAGTTCGAGCTTGCGCTCGGGGTAGTAGATGAGTGTGCAAAGTTGCTTTTGCTCGTTTCGGCTGAGAGTCTCATTGAAGTTCTCGCGCACTTTCCGCTTAATCGTGCCGGAGGCGTTGCGCAACACGTGCTGGAACGCTTCGTACTCGCCGTGCAGGTCGGCAAGGAAGTGCTCGGTGCCTTTAGGCAGGTTGAGAATGGCCTCAAGGTTGATAATCTCGGTTGAGGCTGTGGCTATATTAGGAAAGTTGCGTGCCAGCAGACGCAAGTAGCGCAACTCGTTGTCGGAAAATCTCATAATTGTGTAAGTTCGTTATTAAAAAGCCTTAAAGGTTAAGAAATGATCAGTGGAAAATCAGTTGTTTTAGAAGTACCAGGGATGATCCTTTACGGCAGTGATGCCCTTTGTGCCCACCATACCGTCAATGCGGCTGATAGACAGGAAACCGTAACCCTTGAGGTAGTCGCTGTCCTTAGGGTCGAGACTATTGATTTTAACGCGCCCCGAGCAGTGAATAATCTTGCCGTCGCGCAGATACATTCCCACATGGGTGACGCGTCCGGTCTGTTCGTTGCCGAAGAACACGAGGTCGCCTGCGCGTGCAGTGCGCCATCGGTCGCGGCTGATTTTGGTGCCGGTGAGAGTTTGTTGTGAGGCATCGCGTTGCAGGATGATGCCGTTGGCGAGGTAGCACACCTTGGTGAGCCCCGAGCAGTCGGTCATCTTGGTGGAGGTGCCGCCCCACAGATAGGTAGAGCCCATCATTCGGCGTGCCGTTTTCTCGAGCAATGCCGGATTGAACTCCTGCCCGGCCCATTGCGAGAGTTCTTGCGCCTCGCCGCTGTGAAGGTAGCCCTTGCGTCCGTCGGGTAGCGAGAGCAGCAGATAGTCGCCCTCGGTGGCCTGCCATTCAAGTATGTTACTCAGCGTGAGATCGGTGACAGTCTCATCGCCGCCCGGCGTTGAGGTTAGTCGCGAGCTGTACACGGTGACGACGTATCGCTTGGCTTTCTTCCACTTGTTGAGGCCGTTGTCGCTCCGGAACGAGATTGAGCTTTTCGGCACCCACGAGATGTATCCGTCGGGACACACCACACGGCACCATTCACTGCCCACCTCAAGCACCTTGAGCGGCATGCCCATTATGCATTGTGTTTCACACTCGGCACTATGTTTACCCTCGGCGCGGAGCGTGGCCACCGCGTTGGTGACGAGGGCCCAGCGCCGGTTGCTGGCAACGCTCGTCTCAAGCACCTTGATGTTGATGGGAATATCGTTGAATCCGGCGTCGCGCAGGGCGCTGACCACGGCGTCATATTGTTCGCGCAGCCCCACGGTGCCGGTTGCACCTTGGCAGTCGGCGTTGACGTTGAAGATGGCGGTGCGCTTGTCGGGCGCGATGTTCGCTTTAAGCCGATCGATCACTTCCTGCGGCGTAGCGGCCTGCAGGCTCAGGCCCAAGAGGGCGATAATTATAAAAAACAGATGTCTCATATTTCGTTACTCGTTACTCGTTTTGTAGGACGTTATGGGAAAACAACTTAAACAACTAAATAACAACTTGGAACAACCTTATTTTTAAGCTTTTGTTCGTCCGTTGTTTTGTGATTTCGGTTATTTGTTGATTTTTTCGATTGAATTGACGGTGAGGCGGGAGTGCCAGCAGTCGTAGTAGAGATTGCCGCCACGCCATTCCACTTCGCCGGGCTGGAAGTCGACGGTTTCGCTGCGGATAAACTTCTTTAGCGGACTCAGGCGGTCGCCCACAGCCTCGTTGCTCGCCATGCGGTAGAGGTCGATGCCGGTCGCATAGTAGTCGTTCATAGGTGTGTCGACTGTCGATCGTCCGAACGACGGGTCGGTAGGAACCCATCCCACGCCCTCAAAGTAGGTCTCGGCCCAGTCGTGCCAGTTCACCTCGCCCGGGTGAAGCATCCATCCGCTTTCCCATCGCGCGGGTATGCCGAGCGAGCGCGCCAGCGTGATGTAGAGCAGTGCCACCTGTCCGCAGTCGCCGTGGCGGTGTTCCATCACGTATTGCGGCATATTAGGAATGGTGCTGTACTCTCTCGCTCCGGCCCATGGAAAGCTCTTCGAGATCCAATAGTATATTTTAGCAGCTTGCAGCACGGGGTTGGTTTCATCGCCCACTATTTCGCGTGCGAGGCTGATTGATTCTGGCGATATTTGTATGTGCGGTCCGTCGTTGCCGGTGTAGCGACGGTATAGTTCGCTTTGCTTGTCGTAAGGTTCGAGCATGGCGAGCAGGTCTTGCTGGGCGATATGACGCTCCGCCACGTCGTATTCAAATGAATACTCGAAGTGGCTGGGCTGTCCTTTTACTGCCGTGGCCTCCATGTATACCGTGTGGTGGCGGCTGCCGGTGCTGAAGGTGACGGGACGGTTACCGCCGGTGTAGCGAATGCCTGTCTGTCGCAGGTTTTCGTAGGGGAAAGGCATCCATGCGCGAATGGTTTCGCCTGCGGGCACCGCATCGGCGTCAACATCGAGGGTGAAGGTGATGGTCACATGACGTCGGTCACGACAGCCGTTGGTGTCGGCCGGTGTCCGCATGGCCTCAAGATAGTAGCGCCGGCGGGTGGTGTAGCTTTGCTCCTTGTCGGCATCCTGTTCATCCTTGAATTCGTCGGCCAACAACCATAGGTTTCTCACGCTTTTGCGAAACCACCATTCCTTGCCGTCGATCACCATATACTCAAGCTTGTGGTTGGCTTTCCAGTCGGTTATTTGCTCGGGTGTAACGTTGGGCATACGTTCGCGAATGAGCGCCACGCCTTGCTCTGGCGTCATGGTGAAGTCCTTGCGAATTCGTTGCATGATGGTGCATAGCGAGTCGATTTGCACCTCGCATCGAGTGCGCTCGGCCTTCGGCAACCGTTTCATCACCTGCTCGGCACGGGCAAACTCGCCGGCCTGCATGAGACGGTCGACCTCAGAGCGCCATCGATTGTCGGCATGGCCCGTGAGCGCGAAAGCGGCGCAGATTGCAGCGATGAGTAATAATTTATTAGCCTTCATATAGTTGATTTTTTTGACAAATAATCCGTCAAATTTACGGTTTTTTCTTGATTGCGCCAAGCGTAAAGCGGAAAATTCACCTTTTTTAGCGAAAAAAGCGCTTAATGGTTGTGCGTTTGGTAAAAAATGAGTAATTTTACCGCCTGAATGTAAAATTTAATCCAGTATATCGAAATATGAATATAGGTATAATAGTAGCGATGCAGAAGGAACTCGATCTGCTGCTGCCCAAGCTTGAGAGAATGAGCGACGTAAACTTGGATGATGCTGACTTCTATTGCGGTCAGTTGGGCGACCACGAGTTGGTGGTGCACCAGTGCGGCATTGGCAAGGTGAACGCGGCGATGGGCGCTCTGACGATGATTCACAATTTTACGCCCGACGTGATAATCAATACCGGCGTGGCCGGCGGAGCCGACCCGGAGGCGAACATTATGGACGTGGTGGTAGGTGCCCGTGTGGCGTATCACGACGCATGGTGCGGCCCCGAGGTGGGGTGGGGTATTCAAGGCCTGCCGCAATACTTTGAAGCCGACGAGAAGGTGGTGGCCGCACTGCCGCAGCGTCCTGACATTAAGCGCGGACTTATTTGCACCGGCGACAAGTTTATCGATACCCTCGACGAGGTGAAGGCGATAAAGGCAAAATATCCTGAGGCGCTGGCCGTCGACATGGAGAGTGGCGCTATCGCGCAAGTGTGCTATAGGCTGCAAACGCCATTTATGAGTTTGCGCGTGATAAGCGACTCGCCTGGAGCCGGGCGCACGAACACTGTGCAATACAACGACTTCTGGGCTGAGGCCCCGAAGCATACGTTCGAGATTATACGCCAGCTATTGCTCGCACTGAAATGATATTAAAAGAACAAAAGAGAACCAATATGGAAAGGATACTACAAACTAAAGTCGACCACACCCGATTGCTGCGAGGAGTGTTTGTTGCGCGAATGGATAAATTGGCCGGCGGGGGAGTAATCACCACGTTCGACATACGGATGAAACTGCCCAATCGCGAGCCGTCGGTGAGCCAAGGAGCGCTCCATACAATCGACCACCTAGCGAAGCACTTTCTGAGCCGTCGGCGCGAATGGAGCGACCGCATCCTTTATTGGGGACCGATGTGTAGCTGTACGGGCTATAATCTGCTGGTGGAGGGCGAATGCACGTCGCAGGAAATAGTGCCACTGCTGGTTGAGATGTTTGACTATATCGCCGAGTATTACGACGAAATACCCGAAGCCAATGCCGTCGCTTGCGGCAACTACACGCTCAACAATCTGCCAATGGCACGCTGGGAGGCACGCAAATTCCTGGTAGAAGTACTGCAAAACCTCAGCGACCAAAACCTCAACTATCCGCTGTGATTTGCGCTCAACATGGCTCGAAATCTCTTATCAGGAAGGAAAAAAACGGGTGAAAGTTTTGGAGGTTCAAGAAAAATGATTACTTTTGCAACGTTTTTCAGAGATTTTTGGGCGATTTTGCGCCAAAAACATGAATGCTCGGATGGTGGAATCGGTAGACACGAGGGACTTAAAATCCCTTGGCCATTACGGCTGTGTGGGTTCAAGTCCCACTCCGAGTACCAATAGGACAATCGCTCTCGGGTCGCGTCGCAATCGAAGCGCGCCAAAAGAGAGCGTTTTTTTGTAAAATTACCTTCACAAAGTTCGAAAAAACTAATTAATTAAAACAATGCGATATGAAAACGAAACCTGATTTGAGTTTTTGGAAACTATGGAATATTAGTTTCGGATTCTTCGGAGTGCAGATTGCTTACGCGCTTCAAAGTGCCAATGTAAGCCGTATATTCTCTACACTTGGTGCTGACCCTCACGATTTGAGTTTCTTCTGGGTGCTTCCCCCGTTGATGGGCATGATTGTACAGCCTTTGGTAGGTTACTTCAGCGACAAGACGTGGACCCGCTTCGGCCGTCGTATTCCCTATTTGTTTATCGGAGCTGCAGTGGCAGTGGCAGTGATGTGCCTGTTGCCCAATAGCGGCAGTTTCGCCTTTAGCGTGGGTGCGGCCATGGTGTTCGGCGCGTGCATGCTGATGCTTCTCGACACGAGCATCAACATGGCGATGCAGCCTTTCAAGATGATGGTGGGCGATATGGTGAACGAGAAGCAGAAAGCGAAGGCATATTCAATCCAGAGCTTCTTGTGCAACGCCGGCTCAATAGTAGGCTACCTCTTCCCGCTTATCTTCACCGCTATCGGTGTAGCCAACTTTGCCGATAAGGGCGAGGTGCCCGACTCTGTGAAGTGGTCGTTCTACATTGGAGCCGCAATCCTCATCCTTTGTGTGATTTACACCACCGCCAAGGTGAAAGAGTATACTCCCGAGCAGATGGCGCAATTCCAGGCGGCAGCCAACGAGGAGAAAGCGCTCGAGGCAAAGGCCGAGGGCAAGAGTAAGAGCAATAATGCCTTGAAGGTGTTCTTGCAGGTGGGCGTAGTGCAATTCTTCTGCTGGGCAGCGTTCATGTTTATGTGGACCTATACCAACGGCTCCATTGCCGACACCGTATGGAATACAACCGATCCCGGAAGCGAGGCTTATCAGCATGCCGGCAACTGGGTAGGCACCGTATTTGCCGTTCAGGCTATCGGTAGCGTCCTCTGGGCTGTGGTTTTGCCGTTCTTCAAGAATATCAAGGTGGGTTACGCGTTGAGCCTTATCATTGGCGGTATTGGCTTCTTGATGGTTCCGTTTGTTACCGATAAGTATGTACTCTTCTTGCCGTACTTCCTGATTGGTTGCGGTTGGGCAGCAATGCTGGCAATGCCGTTCACCCTCGTTACCAATGCCCTTGAGGGCAGCAAGCGCATGGGAACCTACCTGGGTCTGTTCAACTGCACTATTTGTATACCGCAGATTGTGGCGGCTCTGTGTGGTGGCTTCCTCATGAGTATGATGCACTATCTGCTTCCCGATGTAAGTCTGCAAGGCAATATGCTGCTGTTGGCCGGAGTCTTCATGCTCGTAGGCGCTTTGTGTGTCTTCTTCATCTCACAACGCAAGCATGCGGTAGCCGCTGCCGATTAATTCCAGAACTTTCATATATACCCCCTTATATGTCAATTATCGAAACGGGGATGTCGCTCTCGGTTGGCGACATCCCCGTTGCCGTGCCGTGCGTGTGGAAGAATGAACGAAAAGCCGTCGTAAATTACAATACAAGGCTCTTTCGGGCGTTATATTAATAATGTAGATACTAATTATAGAGTAAGATGATCGACTTTATTACATGGACTGCCAATCCTATCTTGGCTACGGCGGGCGCGTTCACTGTCAGGTGGTACGGGCTTATGTTCGCCATCGGTTTTCTTGTAGGCTATTACATTGTCGACAAGATGTATCGTCGCGAGGGCGCTCCCGAGCAGTGGGTGTCGTATTTGTTTTTCTACGTCATAATCGCAACGATATTAGGAGCCCGCTTGGGTCACGTCTTCTTTTACGCCTGGGATTATTACAGTGCCCACCCGATGGAGATTTTCGCCATCTGGGAGGGTGGCTTGGCAAGCCATGGCGGCACGCTTGGCATCATCATCGCCATCGCCTTCTATAGCAAATATGTGACCGGCGAGCGTGTGCTCACTCCGGCGCAGCGCGAGGTGAAAGGCGGCAAGGCGTGGGCGTGGCTTGTGAAGTTGTGGCGGAGCATGCTGTGGACGTTTGACCGCGTGGTGGTTCCCACCGGCTTCGTGGCCGCGCTCATTCGCTTGGGCAACTTGATGAACCACGAGATATATGGCGGCGTGACCGACCAGCCGTGGGGCTTCCGTTTCATCAGCAACGTGGGTGCCTATATGCAAGGCGCCGACCCGCTGTTCACCCCGCCTTGCCACCCGACTCAGCTCTACGAGGCGGCCTGCTATCTGGTGATTTTCGGCATCTGTATGTGGATGTATTGGCGCATGAAGTCGCAGTATCGCCCAGGGCTGATATTCGGTGTATTCCTTACGCTCGTGTTCGGTTCGCGCTTCCTGATTGAATATGTGAAGAATGTGCAGGAGGACTGGGAGATAGCGATGCGCGCCACTTGGGGCATCGACCAAGGCCAGCTGTTGAGTATTCCCTTTGTGGTGCTCGGGGTGTGGCTTATTGTCCGCGCTTTGGTTCGCCCGAAAGTAGAGCCTGTAGACTTCAAAACCGGCAAGAAATGATATAAAACGTTTTATCAATCACTGATATTCCAACTTTTTGTTGTAATTTTGCAGCCGCTTTAATTGCAAATCCCTAAAATGACAGAGATAAACAACAAGAATATAGCGATATTGGGCAGCACCGGCTCCATAGGCCGTCAGACACTCGATATCATTGCCGAGTATCCCGAGCGATTTCGAGCTCACACCTTAGTTGCCCGCACCAGCGCCAAGCTGCTTATCGAACAGGCACAACGCTTCAAGCCGCGACGCGTGATTATCGCCGATGAGCAGTACTACCGTGAGGTGAACGACGCGCTTTCCGGCCTCGGTATAGAGGTGCTGACCGGCGAAGCAGCTATCAGCGCGGCTGTGGTCGACGCTGATGTGGACATCGTTGTAACCGCCATGGTGGGATATAGCGGACTTGCTCCGACTATTGCCGCGATAGGAGCCGACAAAATCATTGCCCTCGCCAACAAAGAGACGCTGGTGGTAGCCGGCGAGCTGATTACTCAACTATTGAAAAGCTCGAAGTCGGTAATCTACCCTGTTGACTCGGAGCACGGCGCCTTTTTCCAGTGCCTGGTGGGAGAGAGGCGTGAGGACGTGTCGAAGCTGATACTCACGGCGTCGGGTGGCCCGTTCCGCACTTTCACACGCGAGCAGCTCGAACACGTGACTGTGGACGACGCGCTTCATCACCCCAACTGGAGCATGGGCGCGAAGATTACCATCGACTCGGCTACAATGATGAACAAAGGCTTTGAGATGATTGAGGCAAAGTGGCTATTCGGCGTCTCGCATGAGAACATCGAGATTGTGGTTCATCCTCAGTCGATAGTCCACTCGATGGTGGAATACTGCGACGGCTCGGTGAAGGCGCAACTTGGCTTGCCCGATATGCACTTGCCTATACGCTACGCCTTAGGTCTGCCCGAGCGATTGCCCTCGCGCGAGCAACGCATGAGCGTGAGCGACTATGCTTTGCTGACCTTCGAGCGCCCCGACTTTGAGAAATTCCCGTTGCTGACGGCGGCCTACGACGCGGCGCGCCGCGGCGGCAATGTGCCCTGCGTGATGAATGCCGCCAACGAGATTGCCGTGGCCGCGTTCCTGCGGAGGCAAATCGCCTTCAACGATATTGCTCGCATCGTGATTGATACGATGGAGCATGCTCCCTTTGTGTCCGTCCCCACCTAGGACGACTACGTGGCCTCGAACGCGGCCGCCCGCCGCTACGCCCAGGAGAAATTGGTCACCAAATAACGAGACACGCTTAACACAAATGCTCATGAATTATCATCAATTTTGAAGGCACGGGTATTTTAAAATACAAATTATTATTTGTGAATAGGCAATTAAATTATAATACGCTTAATTCGCCTATTAGAAACGAGAAACAAATAACGAATAATGTCACCATTCTGGATTAAAACATTTGAATTACTGCTATCGCTGAGCTTACTGATATTTGTTCACGAGCTTGGCCACTTCATGTGGGCGCGCATCTTCGGTGTACGAGTAGAGAAGTTCTACCTCTTCTTCAACCCGTGGTTCACGCTCTTCAAGTATAAACCGAAGAACAGCGACACCGAGTATGGCATCGGTTGGTTGCCGTTGGGCGGCTACTGCAAGATTGCCGGTATGATAGACGAGTCGATGGACACCGAGGCAATGAAACAACCCATGCAGCCGTGGGAGTTCCGCGCCAAGCCGGCGTGGCAACGACTGCTGATTATGACCGGTGGCGTACTCAACAACTTTATCGCGGCCATAATCATCTATGCCGGCATGGTGTACCATTATGGCGAGCGGTATCTGCCTTATCAGAACGATGAGCTCGGCATGGCCTATTGCGAGGCTGCGCACAACATCGGTTTCCGCGACGGCGACATCCCGTTGCGTGCCGACGATAAGGAGTTGCACTATATGACCTCGGATGAGCTGCTGTCGATAATGAACGCCAAGAAAGTGCTCGTTAAACGCGGCAGCGATACCGTTGCCATCGCCATCCCCGAGAAGTTTGTGTTCCGCGTCGAGAAAGAGGCCAAGGAGGGTAAGCCCTTTATGGACTATCGCGTGCCCGTGGTGGTGTTCGATGTTCAGCCCGGCGACGGTGCGGCCAAGGCCGGAATGCGTCGTGGCGACCGCATCACTCGTGTCGATAGTGTGGCTACGCCCGACTATAGCTCGTTCACCGCCCAACTGCAGAATTATAAGAAAAAGACAGTCAATATCAGCTTCCTGCGCGACGGCAAGGAGATGACACTTCCGGTAGAAATCAACAGTAACGCCCGTGTGGGAATTCGCCTGATGCCCATCGACAGCATTTTCACCACCATCAAAAAGGAGTACGGCCTGCTCGAATCGATACCACGCGGCATCTCCACCGGCTGCACTACGCTCGTCAATTACGTCAAGCAGTTCAAGTACGTGTTCAGCAAGGAAGGTGCCGAGAGCCTCGGAGGCTTTGGCGCCATTGGCAGCATCTTCCCCGAGACGTGGAACTGGGGCGCCTTCTGGAACATCACTGCTCTGCTGTCGATAATCCTCGCGTTTATGAATATCCTGCCCATACCGGCGCTTGATGGCGGCCACGTGCTTTTCCTGCTCTACGAGATTGTGCGCGGCAAGGCACCGAGCGACAAATTCCTTGAGCGTGCCCAAGTGGTGGGCATGACGCTACTGATATTGCTGCTGCTATATGCCAACGGTAACGACTTATACCGGTGGGTAATAAAACCTTTTATGCAATGATGAGCGAGATGAAGCAAATCACCCTCAAGCGCGGCAAGGACGAGTCGCTGCGCAGGTTTCACCCCTGGGTGTTCTCAGGCGCCATAGCAAGCAAGGACGACGCAATCGAGGAGGGCGATCTTGTGACTGTCGCTGCCGCCGACGGCACGTTTATCGGCGTAGGTCATTATCAGATTGGCAGCATCGCGGTGCGCATCCTGTCGTTTGAGAAGCGGGATATTGACCTCGATTTCTATCGGCAACGGCTGACGGCGGCGTTGAGTGTCCGCCAAGCGTTGCGACTAAGTCGAGACGACAACAATGCCTTCCGTCTGGTACATGGCGAGGGCGATTTCTTGCCGGGTCTGGTGGTCGACATCTATGGTGGCACGGCCGTAATCCAAGCCCATTCACCCGGAATGCACTTTCAGCGCGACCTCATAGCGCAAGCGCTCACGCAGGTGGAAGGGCTTGATATAGCCAACGTATATTACAAGAGCGAGACCACTTTGCCTTATAAGGCGGCTCTCGACCCTGTAAACCAATACCTGATTGGCAGTTATTCCACCAACATAGCGATGGAGAACGGCCTTCGCTTCCATGTAGACTGGCTAAAGGGCCAGAAAACAGGTTTCTTCGTGGACCAGCGCGAGAACCGTCGGCTACTTGAGCACTACAGCGCGGGCCGACGCGTGCTCAATATGTTCTGCTACACCGGCGGCTTCTCGTTCTACGCCATGCGCGGTGGAGCCACGCTTGTCCACTCGGTGGACTCGTCGGCAAAAGCCATTCAGCTCACCAACGACAATGTGGAGCTCAACTTCCCCGGTGACACCCGTCATGAGGCGTTCGCTCAAGATGCCTTCAAATTCCTCGACGCGATGCGTCAGGATAGCTATGACCTCATCATACTCGATCCGCCGGCCTTTGCCAAGCATAAGAGCGCGTTGCAAAACGCCCTGCGCGGCTATCGCACGATCAACGCCAAGGCGTTCAGCAAGATTGCTCCCGGTGGCATTTTGTTCACCTTCTCGTGCTCGCAGGCGGTCAACAAGGATCAGTTCCGTCTGGCGGTGTTCACCGCGGCGGCGATGGCTCGTCGTCGAGTGCGCATTCTGCACCAGCTGACCCAGCCAGCCGACCATCCCATCAACATCTATCACCCCGAAGGCGAATATCTCAAGGGTCTCGTCCTCTACGTAGAGTAACCGCTGTCGCGGTCGTTTGGACTATCGTTATTCAGTTGCAGACCAGAGGGTTTATGTCGTTTGTGTCGATTGAGTATTTGGTCTTTCTGCCGGCGGTGTTTGTGTTGTATTGGGCGCTTGCCGGTCGCGTGCGGTGGCAGAATATTCTGCTGCTCGCGGCGAGTTATGTGTTCTATGCCTGGGGCGACTGGCGCGTGCTGCTGTTGCTGTTGGCGTCGAGCCTAGTGACGTGGGGGCTTGGCTCGGCTATCGATTCTGCGAGTGCGCGTAGTGTTCGCTCGTGGCTATGTGCCTGCGGAGTGGCACTACATGTGGCTACGCTGGTTACGTTCAAGTATTTCAGCTTCTTTGCCGACGTTTGTGGCTTTTCAGCCGTCGGCCTATCGTTCTATACCTTCCAGGCGATGAGC